>Ga0315332_10000289_pt1 | contig 21459 bp, 15 predicted proteins | sample M110034915metaG_FD_203455 | JGI IMG/M metagenome (GOLD analysis project Ga0315332, IMG submission 203455) | Ammonia-oxidizing marine archaeal communities from Monterey Bay, California, United States - M1 100m 34915 | ecosystem: Environmental > Aquatic > Marine > Intertidal zone | place: USA...
CGCGGAGGGGAAGTGCAAATTAACTCGCCTGTCAGGAAACTACGCCACGTCACGAATTGAATCAAACCAGCCGGGCGACGGACCGCCGATTTTGCAGAAACGGCACGAAACTACACCGACATGAGAATATCCATGCTGGTTCGGAACAGCGTGCCGGGAACGATAATCACTGATCTGACACCGCAATCCGACTGCCCGACAAGCAAGAATTCCGGTCCCGGCAAACGGAAATGCCTATTTCCCGACGCCGGTTTCCGCCAGATGCTTCTGAAACCAGGCATTGACGGGTCCTTTCTGTGTTGCCGGATGGTATGCCGCATTCAGTTGCGGCAACTCTCTGCGAAATCGTGAAACCGCTATCTGATGTCGATCTGATGCCGCAAGGTTATTCCATTCGTGCAGATCTGCAGAGTGATCATACAATTCTTCACTTCCGTCTTCGTGATCGCAGCGACTGACTGCCACGTGCATAGGTTGTCGGTATCGCAGAACGCCACTCAGGCTGCGACCGATTCAGCAGGGGCACCAGACTGATGCCTTCGTTGAACGTTTTTCCGGGCAGACCACACATTTCAACCAGTGTCCGATAAAGATCTATCAGTCCGACCGGCATGTCGATCCGCAAGCCTTTACGGACATCGGGTTGAACAACAATTAATGGAACGCGAGTGGATGCTGCCCGGAGGGTGTGCTTGAACATTCGGGTCTTCTCGCCCAGATGATAGCCGTGATCGCTGCACAGACAGATGATCGTGTTGTCCACATGCTGACTGAATGCCAAGGCTTCCAGAACACGTCCCACCGGGTGATCCACAAAAACCGTGCACGCCAGATATGACCGGACACACAGACGCAACTGCCTGTTGTCATCTGACTGCAGATAATCCGGCGGCGGATACTTTGGAAGTTCGTGCATCTGCCGACTGATTCTCGGTACGTCGTCAATATCATCACGACGCACGTCCGGCAGTTGAATGTCATCCAGAGGAAACATATCGAACCATTTTTGCGGCACATAAAACGGTACGTGGGGCCGAATGAATCCGACGGCCGGAAAAAAGGACTTGTCGTGCTGCATTGCCAGCTGCCGCTCTGCCCAGGCGGCAGCCTTGTGATCGGGCATCCGACTGTCGACGTCCGGAAAGACACCCCAATCCGTTTGTGTTCCGGTCCATGGAACGTCGGGCAACTGATAATTAAATCGGTGTCCGTCAGGTGGCTTAGGCCCGAATCCCTGCCACTTGCTACCGTACGACTGAAATGCCATATCGTCCGGATCTCCATGACAGATCTTGCCAACAGCCAGAGTTTCGTAGCCATGCTGTGCAAAGTACTGTGGAAGTAAATGACGATGAAAGTGTTTCGTGCCCAGCTGCATGTCTCGTTTGTTGGGTTGCTGGTACAACCCCGTCGTGAACGGATAACTGCCCGACAGCAGGCTGACGCGGGATGGTCCGCAGATCAGCCCCTGGCAATGAGCATTCGTAAACAGAGTTCCACTACTGGCCAGAGTGTCGATGTCGGGAGTTCGCGCCTGCGGATGTCCTGCCAAGCAGCCGATCCAGTCGTTCAGATCGTCGATCGCAATGAACAACACGTCGGGACGCGCGTTCTTTGCCTCCGCGGCGCTGACACCGCAAGTCTGCAACAGCGTTCCGATAAGACACAAAGCCATCAACTGCCTCGACATACGCCAACCACTACCCGCCGGACTGAAGTGATTTTAGTTGCTGCACAGCTCCGTTTCTCTTCTGTATCAGATGACAAAAAACGATCATTACAACTCCATCCGCTGAGTCGCATCGATTTCGCCCGACTTCGCGTTCAAAATCAGCGGCAGACTGCTGCGCACAAGATTCACAGCACTGGATGCCGGGCGTTCAAGACGCTGACAAAGTCCGATCTCACGGTCAATGATTTTCTGGTTAAGCGGTGGCCGCTGTCGCAGATCCTGCCATCATTACGAATTTCATTCCAGGATAAGCATGCTGGCCGCGATTTACCTGATGTAAAGACGGTACGTAGTAACCGCTGAACCTGCACTGGGGATTCAGGCAGAAAAGCAGAGACTTCAGGAAGGCTGAGCCTTGTGTGCGTCAGGCGACAAGGTACTCATTGATGTCATCGATGAGTTTCGATCACAAAACCAGGATGTCCGCACGGTCCAGCTTGCAGATGTCATAATTCTGACGGTGCAGATCATTCGAAGACGACGTACGTCTGCAACTCGCAACGTAACGAATCAGCAACCGTCGATGGCTTACGTCGGATGTGCCGTCCCGGACGGAATATCAGCGAGCACTAATAACGCGGGCCCCCTGCGGTGTAACCGGAAACTCCAGCACTCATGCCCCGTGTTCGACCGAATCGGTTCTCACGGCCAGTCGATACAATGGTCAATGTCTGCGGTGTGCCGTGACGTAAAGTAGCGGCGATTGCCGACGGCCCGGTCAGCAAACAGCGTCCTGCTCACAGCCCTCACGTTTGGAACGGCGCTCGATCAGTGATATTCTGCAACAGCAGATATCCCTCTGACACCGCGGAGCCAGACCGAGCACATGAAACCAACCACCTTAGTCGTTCTTCTTTTCGGCGCATTGACCGCAGGCATCATCATACTGGTCGCACAATCTGACGGCACGCGCGACCAGCACAGAGCAGCTTCGAATGATGGTTCGCCGGAAACCATCATTCTGCGTGGCGCGTCGCAGTTCGATGCCAACCACGCATTCACACGTACAATTCTGAAATTCGAAGAACTGGTTCACGAATACTACGACGGCCCGGTCGAATTCGAGGTTTACCTGAACAGCGAGCTTGGCCTGGAAAAGGATTACTTTGCCTACATGAGCCAGGGCCTGTCCGTGGATTACGGGATCGTTTCACCTGCTCACATGTCAACGTTTTCTGATGGCGCCCCGCTGATTGATATGCCTTTTCTGTTCCGTGACATTGACCACTGGAACAAAGTTCTGAATGGCGATGCTTTTCAGCCGATCGCCGATGAAGTGCGGCAAAAAGCAGATGTAATGATTATCGGCTACGCCGGCGGAGGAACCCGTAACCTGATCGTAAACCGGCCGGTGACAAATATGGCGGAACTGAAGGGACTGAACCTGCGAGTCATGGGGGCTCCTATTCAAACAAGAATCTTTCAGGCGATCCAGGCGTCACCGTCAGTCATCTCATACAGTGAAATCTATAATGCCATCCAGACCGGCGTTATCGATGCCGCAGAGAATGAGGCGGCAGGAATTCAACAGATGAAGTTCTATGAAGTCGGCCCTGAGATCTCACTCACGAAGCACGCGATCACAGTGCGTCCGTTGTGTTTTAGCGCGAAGACATTCCGGCGGCTGCCGGAAGACCTTCAGTCGGCGATTATGAGGGCCGGTCGCGAGGCCGGTGCCCATGGACGCCATCTGGAGTCCACTGAAGATGCTGCAATTCTGGCTCAAATGGAAGAAGACGGCCTGCTGCGACTGCATCAATTCACACAGCGAGAGGAACTGATGCGTCTGGCTGAACCAGTGAAAGCGGCCTACGCCAGAGAGATCAACGCCGAAGATGTGTTCTCACGAGTCAACGCAGTACAATGACCGCCACTCGGCAGCTGATCCGAGCGGACGCTCGCGACGCTGCCGGAACTCTTTCTGACTCACTCAGACACAGTGGGCCTGTTCATTTTGATGAAACGCCTGACTGACCGATACTACAAATTCCTGAAAGTCGTCCTCACTGTGCTGATGGGGCTGATGGTTGTCCCTGTGCTGCTCCAGATCGTCTCCAGACACACCGGGTTCATTCCTCGCTATATCTGGACAGAAGAAGTCGCGAGGTTCTGCTTCGTCTGGGTCATCATGATTGGATCGATGATTGCAGTTCGAGACGGCGCACACTTCGACGTGGATCTGCTACCATCGCCGGAAACGCCACAGCAGGAAGCCGTCGGCAGACTCATTGTGCATTCCGCAATGACAGTTCTGGCCCTGCTGTTTGCCTGGTACGGATACGACTTCGCGAAATTCGGCGGGCTTCAGAATTCGGAAATGAGTGGCATCAATATGCTCAGTATCTATGTGTCATTTCCGCTGGCCGGTGTGACATGGATACTGTTTCTGGCAGAAAACATCGTGGCAGACATCCGAATCATCTCCGATCGCAAACCGGGGGGTTGAGCATGGGACCGGGGGAAGTGACTGCGATACTGTTTGGCACATTTGCGGTATTGATCGTCATTCGCGTTCCGGTGTCGTTTGCCCTGGGTCTGGCCTGCATTCCTGTCATTCTGATCGACGATCGGCTGACACCCGTTCTGCTGATCAACGAAATGTGGAAGTCGTACAACAGTTTCATCCTGCTGGCAGTACCCTTCTTTCTGCTGGCTGCCAACCTGATGAATTCCGCCGGCATCACTGAGCGGCTTGTGCGGCTGGCGACAGCAACCGTCGGGCACCTGCCTGGTGGACTGGGCCACGTGAACGTCCTTGTAAGTATGCTTTTCGCCGGAATTTCCGGCTCATCAACGGCCGACGCCGCCGGAATTGGTGCGATGATGATTCCCGCGATGAAAAAGGAAGGCTACGACTCCCGTTTTTCAGTCGCCATAACGGCGTGTTCGTCCGTGATGGGTGTGATCATACCACCCAGTATTCTCATGATCGTCTGGGGCGGACTGATGTCCGTTTCCATCGGCGGCCTGTTTATGGCCGGCGTCGTGCCCGGTCTGTTGATTGCACTTAGCATGATGGGAACAGTGCTGATCTACGCCAAAGGCCGCAACTATCCCGTCTATCAAAAGGCTTCTCTCAGTGAATTTCTTTGCGCGGCGAAACAGGGGTCGCTTGCTCTCGTGACCCCCGTCATCATTATTGGCGGAATTGTCGGTGGATTTTTTACTCCGACCGAAGCTTCTGTAGTGGCCGTGTTCTATTCCCTTGTGCTCGGCGGACTTATTTATCGTTCGATCGGATGGAAAGAATTCCCGTCGGTCCTGTATGAGTCAGCGAGGCTGGCCGCAATTTCATTATTCTGCATCGGAACGGCATCAGCATTTGGCTGGCTGCTTGCCTGGTTTCGTGTGCCACAGGCCCTGGTCGAAATGATGAGCGGCTGGGGCACCGGCGTGGCCACAACCGGATGTGTCGTCGCCCTGGCATTTCTGTTTGTGGGCATGTTCATCGACGCCATCCCGGCAATCATCGTGGTTGGCACAGTCCTGCTTCCGCTTACCGAAACCGTCGGCATGCACCCCATTCATTTTGCCATCATCGGAGTCATCTCACTGGCCATCGGGCTGGTGACTCCGCCCTATGGGCTGTGCCTGCTGATCTCATGCTCGCTGGGAAACATTAAGGTCGTGGATGCCCTGAAAGATGTTGCCATCATCCTGCTGCCAATGTTGCTGCTGCTGCTCGTCGTGGTCTTCGTTCCCGAAGCAATACTGTTTCTGCCACGACTGCTCACGCCTCAGTTTCTATGATCCGCAAACAACGAAACATCCGGCCGGCGACTACCTGAGCGGCAATTGATAACCCTCTTTCTGTAATCGCACACGGAACAGACTTTTTCCGGCCGTGATGTACAACGTTCTGCTTTCGCTGCCGCGCCCGAAACCGACATTCGTGGGCAATTCCGTTTCGATGTACTCCAGTTCTTCACCTGCCGGTGAATAAACGACAATACCAGGCCGGGTCTCATCGCGGACAGCGACGTACAGGTTCCCTTCGGCATCGACAACCAGACCATCGGGACCGTCCTGTGGAGCGTAGTCGACCAGTACGCTGCGAAACTTCGCGGTGCCGCCGGCATCCAGATCGTACGCCAGCAACGCCATACGTCCCTTGTGGGCAGGTGAATCTTCCGGAATCCGTCCAATGCCCGAGTTCCCGTTATCGTTGCTGACGACATACAGCGTCTTTTGATCCGGAGCCACACAGACACCGTTGGGCTTGCCCGCATCCGTAATTATGCGGTCGATTGTTCCGTCAGGATCAATTCGATACACGGCCATCACCGGCTGATCGATGGGCTCGTGTCCCAGATATCGCGGGTCACTGAAGTATATGCGGCCCTTTTCGTCAATGGTGATGTCGTTGCACGAATTAAACGGCCGTCCTTCGTAGAGTCCCGCAATAACGTAGCTTTTCCCCGTCTTCATATCGGTACGCGTGATGCGGCGTCCACCAAAGTCAGCACCCTCCGCAGCAAGAAGATTTCCATCTGCATCAAACTTCAGACCGTTCGACATACCGCTGGGTGAGCGGAAGATCGTTGTTTTTCCGGATTGTGGGTCATACTTCCAGATGTGTCCGGCCTCAAATACTCCGTTCTCGTCTGTGGTTTGATGTGAAAACGTAATATCACTGAAGTACATCAGACCGTCGTGCCCGGCAGAAACGCCTTCAGTCAGCACGGCACCGCCGTCAAACACCAACTCGACACCGGCGCCGGAAGCCAGGATGTCACCGGCTTCGCTGCTACGGACATGGCCACAACTCAGGACACACAGCGCGGCGGTGATTAATACCTGACGCCGCTGAACGGTAAGGGCTGCAGATAACATTTGTACCATGATAAAACGGCCTTTTGAATGTGAATCCGATGGTTGAACTGCCGGTGCCAGCAATTATCGACAGTTCGGATACGGCGTATGCATTGTCACGCTGTCTGCCATACTCTGACGGAACACCAAGCGTGTCAAACGACTAAATCCGAAAATCACATCACTGTCCTCGAACGTAGTCGAAGTGACACTGATGAAATCAAGCGGCGTCGGCACACATAACTTTCTGTGCCAACCTCAGATACGTTCGAACTTCGGCCGGAACCTCAGCCGCAGCTAACTCGCCGTCAACGCTGGCGATCAGTTCCTTTGAAGGCAAACGGCTTCACAACTGGCTCTGTTTTCGGGTGGCAGGTTGCCGGACGTTCTCTGACGGCCGATTCGTTATCGTCCGCTCTCGTCACGAGTTCGCCGCCGCAGACGTCACACTGCTTTTGCACCGCAGACCGATGATGTCTCACGTTGTAGTCCAGCCCGCACTGACTGCACAACCGACCTGACAGTACTCACTGAAGCACGACTGCAGCGGAAACATCGATCCGCATCACCACATCGATATCTTGGCTTTCGAGAAAGAACAGAACCTGCCGGCCGTTTCGCGGAAAGTCACCCGCATTATAACCGTAATTCCAGTCGTGCTCATCCAGACGCCTCCGGATGAGCTGTTCAACAATTACATCGGGAACCGGCTGACCATCAGTAATAACGCGTTTGATGCATGCCGCCAGTTTGGTGTGGCTCTGGATATTCGACAGCCGCCGCCCATACTGATGTGGACCAGGCCAAAATGCTTCGGCCAGCATTTTGGCCTGAGTGCCTTTGCCACACTCCTGAAGTCCCATAATGGCATACTTGTGCATGGCGTCACCTGTTTGCCGGTTAGAGAGAACGTGGTTGTGTGCAATATGCGTTTGACGCCAAATGCCATGCAAATAAGCAGCCCCGTCGGCGTGGCTGAATTGTGCAGCGACGCCAATTCAGACGCGCAAAAACTTCCTGTCGTTCAGCGTTCGGCCACGTGGAATCACGTGAGAATCTCGCTCACAACACTTCCGTGCACATCCGTCAATCGACGATCGATGCCATTCTGACGGTAGGTCAGGCGTTTGTGGTCGATGCCCATCAGGTGCAGCACAGTTGCGTGAAAGTCATAGCAATAGGTCCTGCCTGCAGCAGTCTTGTAACCCCAATCGTCACTCTGGCCGTAACTGGCACCGGCCTTGATGCCCGCACCGGCCAGCCAGGTGACGAAGGATCCTCCGTTGTGATCCCGACCATCGCCGCCCTGAGCAAACGGCGTGCGTCCAAACTCAGTGGTCCAGATCAGAAGCGTGTCGTCCAACAGACCGCGGTCCTTCAGATCACGAAGCAGGGCGGCAATCGGCTGATCCACGGAAAGCGCGATGGGCGGCAACTCCTTCGGAATGCTGCTGTGGTTGTCCCAGTTACCTGTCGCACCCTGCTGACCACTCCAGACCTGCACAAATCGGGTACCACGTTCGACAAGCCGGCGAGCCAGCAGACAGCGACGACCAAAATCTTTCGTGGGCTTGTTGTCCAGACCGTAGGCTTTATGAGTGGATTCACTTTCGGCAGCGACATCAAAAGCTTCCGGAGCAGACAACTGCATACGAGCTGCCAGTTCGTAGGACTGAATGCGAGCCTCCATTTTCGAATCGCCAGTGTCCTTTGCTGCATGCTGAGCATTCAACGTTTCCAGCAGTGCGAAGCCATCGCGGTCGGCTTCACGAGTGGCAAACCTGTATCGTTCGTTGGCAAACAGATCGGGCACAGGATTCCGTCCCCCCGCACTGATGATTGTGCCCTGATGTACTGCCGAAAGAAACCCTGATGAAAACGGGCCCTTCTGATTGTAAGGCAGGCCCGCAGCATCAGGCAGCACAACAAAGGTTGGCAATTGATCGGACAGGTTTCCCAGCCCATAAGAGATCCAGGCCCCCATACATGGAAACCCCGGCAACAGGAAACCAGAGTTCATCATGTAGGTCGCGGGTCCGTGAACGTTCGTCTTTGACGCCATCGCCATCAGGAAAGCCATCTCATCAACTTCCTGTGCCTGATGAGGAAATACACTGCTGACCCAGCGACCACTATCGCCATGCTGCTTGAATTCGAACGGACTCTTCATAATTGCGCCCGGGGGCGCGGTAAAGCCTTCCGGTTTCTCCGCCGGTCCCAGCTTCTGACCGTGAAGTTTTTCCAGCTCAGGTTTATAGTCGAACGTGTCCATAGGGCTGGCGCCGCCCGTCATAAACAGCTGAATCACTCGCTTGACTTTGGCAGGATGATGGAGCCCGCCGTTTAATTCAGGATCTGCCCCGGCTGCATCAGCCGACAGCGCCTCCTGTGCGAACATCTGTGACACAGCCAGGCCGCCAAGACCACCGCCACCATTCCACAAGAACTCTCGTCGCGAAGTTGTCATGCTCAGTCTACAAATATGAATGCGTTGCTGTTGAACAGGACTCGACAGGTCGCTGCCAGACCATGCTGCATTGTGTAAGCGGCAAGAAGCTTTTTTTCTGCTGCATCCGGCTGTCGCAGATAAATCAGGCGACAGGCCTGACCGATCTGTTCCTCCGCAGTCGCGTGATCCGCCTCCAGGCGTGTCGCCAGAAGCTGACTGTGATGCAGCACAAAGTCGTTGTTAAAAGTGGCTAGTGCCTGCAGGGCGGAAACCGAAAAATCTCGTTTCGGGACCAGCAGCCCGAGATCCGGAAAGTCCAGCGATTCCATGAACGGGTCGGCAATGCCGCGCCAAACGACCCGATAGATGCTGCGGCGTGCAGCGGCAGGATGATGCCAGTCAAACTTGTCATAGTGCAGTTTCGGAGTGAGCTGCGAGCCTGTCGACTGGGTAAACTGCTGAATGCCCGGACCGCCCATCGAAAAATCAATGCGACCGGAAATCTGAAGTACTGCATCACGAAACGATTCGGCATCCAGATGACGCCGATTCATCCGCCAAAGCAGACGATTCTGCACGTCCGTCGTATTCGCAGTCTGGGTCGCGACGGATCGTGACTGACGCCGATAGGTCGAAGAAAGCAGAATCAGACGGTGCAGCTGTTTCAACGATCCTGTGGCATCGTCGCGAAACCAAACGGTCAGCCAGTCCAGCAGTTCGGGATGCGAAGGTATGCCGCCCATGCGACCGAAGTCGTTCGGTGTATCACACAGACCACATCCGAAGTGATGGGCCCACACCCGATTAACGATGCTCCGCCACGACAGGGGATTCTCAGGCGCCGCCAGCCAGTCGGCCAGAGCCGCCCGACGGGATGCTTCGTCGTCGGGATCATCCAGTTTGAAACGACCGGGTAACGTTGTGATGGACGACAGGGCCCCGGGGACCGCAACTTCTCCCGGTCTGTGGATGTCCCCCCTCCCCAGCACATGCACAACTTTCGGAGCCATGGGACTGCTCAGTTTCTTTCCATGTGAATAGCTGGTCGAAACCGCATACACAGATGCCGCAGCAGGAAGTCCGGCCAGTTTATCTTCCGCATGAAGACGAAGAGCCCAGGCGGCGATTGCCGCAATCTGATCCGATGATCGCTGTTCCGGCGGCAAGTTGATTCCCAGGCGTACAGGTTCGGGCAGCACCTCCGCAGATGCTCCTTCGGCGCCGGTCGCATACAGTTTCAGTCGCCCAATCAGATGGCCGACACCATGAAGCTGTTTCAGCACGATGACAAGGTGACTTGACGGCGCCAAATCCAGAGCTTCATCCAGTTCAAAGACGGCGTGATGTGACCGGCCGACCTGGGGATGAATCCCCCAGGCTGTCTTCAGGTCGCCATCCAGGGCATGAGAAATCGTCCAACCGGACTGATCAAAGTCGGCCGTTGCCCTGCTGATCGTCAATCGTTTCGCTTCTGCAGCGTCGGATTCAAACACCAGCACCTCGAATTCTGTCAGATGCAGGTTGCCGTTGTCCTGTCGCCCCGGTCCTTTCATCGGCAACCTGTCGTCTGCCAGGACATCCAGTCGCAGTGCAGTGAGCCGCGTCAAAGACGTGGATGTTGTGATCGTGTAGGTGTCTGTGTCAGGGCGGATTCCTGACGCCAGCAACGAACTGTCCTCAAGACGCTGCAGTGTTGCTCCACCAGACGAAAGAAACGTGGCTGGTAAAAGCGGTTCCCAGACGGCTGGCTGCGCTAACATTGTCTGTTCCCACCTGGCAACCACGTCCGCGTATTCAGGCGTCAGAAACTTTGTTCGATTGTCGTTTTTCGTCGCGTCCAGCAACTCCGTCCAGCGACGCCGGTCACTCGCTACAACGGCGTCTTCATCAAATTCAACATCACCTTTTCCCACACCGGCAAACACGGCCTGCAGCGAGTAATAATCTTCCCGAGTAACGGGATCAAATTTGTGGTCGTGACAGCGTGCACAGTTGGCTGTGGTACTGGCGAAAGCCGCCATTGTCTGCGTCACCATGTCATCACGATCAAGATAATCGAACGTAACCGGTGCCGTTCCGGCACGACTCAATTCCAGCGGCCCGGCAGCAATAAATCCCAGAGCTGCTGTCAATCGATTTTCGTCGGGGTAAAATCGGTCTGCCGCCAGTTGTTCCCGAATAAACCGTGACCATCGCGTGTCTCGATTCAGACTGTCAATGACGTAGTCGCGATAACGCCATGCGTGCGGACGAAATGCATCGTGCTCGCAACCGTGTGAATCCGCAAAGTGAACAGTATCCAGCCAGTGTCGAGCCCAGCGTTCGCCATAGCGTTCAGATGCCAGTAGCCGGTCCACCAGTCTGTCGTAAGCCGTCGGATCCGGATCCGCAACGAACGCCGCGACTTCATCCGGAGTGGGCGGCAGTCCGTGAAGATCAAAACAGACACGCCGGATGAGTGTCCGCCGGTCCGCCTCTGTTCCGGGCTTCAGTCCTGCCAGATCGAGTCGGTGTCGGACAAACACGTCGATCGTATTTCCGTCGTCGGAACCGAGTCCGGACGAGTCAGGCACAGCGGGACGCAGCAGCGGCCGAAGCGACCACCAGTCCAGCGGATTACCTGTATCGGCTGAAGGATGTTCCGCTTCTGCCGGACCTGGCCCTCCACGTCTGACCCACTCGACCAGCAGGTCAACGTTTGCATCTAACAGCTTTTCATCGGGGGGCATCTGCAGCGCAGGATCACTGTGCCGAACGGCTTTGATCAGCAAGCTGTCGGCCGGCTTGCCTGGCATCAGCGCCGGGCCTCGCTCGCCTCCCGCTAACCAGCCGCTTCGCGAGTCCAGAGTCAGTCCTCCCTCCATTTCGCCGGCAACGTGCGAATGGCATCCGTAGCAGTGCGTCTTCAGCAGTGGCTCAATACTGTCAGAAAAGAAACGTTCGCCGTCACTCGTTGCAGAATCCGCAGCGACTAACGGCCCCTGAGCGTGCGCACTGCCGAATATTATCAGGACCATTGCCATCGTATATGTGAGCGATTGAAGCGTCGTCATATCGTTATGGCAATTGTGGGCGGGCGGACTTTATGCGACTGCGGGCGGGGGCGTTCCGCGGAAGCGAACCGCTGCCGTATCCTATCCAACCGTTACACGTTCGCCGAACGGAATCTCCCCGGAATCGAAAAACGGCCGTTTTCGAACACTGTATAGTTTGGCGATGTGTATCCGGGTATAATCGGCCCGCTCAGGTGTCGCATCCGTCCCGGCTAACGGCGTCCCAAACGAGGCCTGAAATCAACGCCCGCCCAGTTGTCACAGCCGGAACAATTCAGCTGCACCCAGGACGACAGCAGTAACCGAACGTCGAGTCCGAAATGCCCAGTGCTCAGTACTTACGAAGCCTTCCCGCAGTTGACCATGTCCTGCGCCATCCACTGCTATTGTCCGTCACCACCGTATTTCCCAGGCAGCAGATCGTTGCCTGGATTCGGCAGAGCGTCGACGCATGTCGCGCGGCAATATTGGCGGGCGAAGAGCTTGACGCGAAGGCAGCTACGGACTTTGTTGTCCACCAAGTGCTGAAGTTTTCACAGATCGAAGACGGTCGGCGACAACAACCGGTCATCAACGCAACAGGCATTCTGCTGCACACGAATCTGGGGCGAGCACCGCTCGCAGCACGTGCCGTCGAGCGCATGAAGGAATCCAGTGGTTACGCAAATGTTGAAATGAATCTGCAAACCGGAAAACGGAACAAACGCGGGGAACGAGTCTGCGAGCTTCTGCGACAACTCACCGGAGCCGAGGACGCGGCTGTCGTCAATAACTGTGCGGCTGCAACGATGCTGGTCCTGCAGACACTGGCGGCCGGAAAAGAGGTCATCGTTTCACGCGGGCAGCTGGTGGAAATCGGCGGCGGTTTTCGACTGCCCGAAGTGTTTTCCGCGTCGGGCGCCATGCTGACGGAAATTGGCACGACAAACCGCACTTACCTTGGAGACTACCAGGACGCCATCACCGAAAACACCGGGGCCATCATCCGAGTGCACCGCAGCAATTTCTTCCAGGGCGGATTCGTCACCGAACCGGACATTGCCGATCTGGTTGCCCTGGGACTGGAACGAAACGTTCCGGTGGTCGACGATGTCGGCAGCGGGTGTATGCAGGACCTGACCACATTCGGCCTGCGCGAACCAACGGTGCCAGACAGCGTGGCTGCGGGAGCTGACCTGACGTTATTCAGCGGCGACAAACTGTTCGGCGGACCTCAGGCCGGTATCATCGTTGGTAAGTCACAATGGATCGAAGCGTTGCGTCAGAACCCGATGATGAGGGCGTTGCGAGTCGACAAGATGACTCTGGCAGCCGTGGAGGCCACGGCAGAGATTCACATGGCCGGTACGACCTCAGATGAAATTCCGCTGACACAAATGATGTCACGCACGACTGACGAATTGCGAAGAAACAGCGAAACACTCCGTAACTGCATGTCTGTACCAGAGCAATTCGTCGTGGAGACCGTAGAGTGTATATCTGAAGTCGGTGGTGGCTCGGTGCCGGGTTCGCAGATCCCCGGCTATGGCCTGCGGATTACAGGGCACGCGATTCAGGAGGTAGCGATACAACTTCGCTGCGGCAAGCCGGCCGTACTATGTCGGATCAACGACGACGCCGTGCTGCTGGACATCAGAACAGTCAATGCTGATCAGCTTGAAATACTGGCGGAACGACTGTCCAGTGCTCTTGCCGGCTCAGTCGCAGCACCGTCAAGCCCACTGGAAGGCCGCAGCGAGTGAACATAGAACGACTGCCGGGTAAACACGTCGTTCTGCTGGGCGTAGGACACACCAACGCCCACATTGTGAAAATGTGGCGTGACCATCCGATTCCCGACACGAGTCTTACGTGTATCTCCAACCACTCGATCGCCACCTACTCGGGAATGCTGCCGGCCGCACTGGCGCAACAGATCCCGCCTTCAGATATGGAGATCGATCTGGTCCGATTGTGTTCTGCGGTTGGTGCTCGCTTTATCGTGGATGAGGTTGCGGGCCTGGATCTCGAACGCCGCGAAGTCATATTCCGGGATCGCCCGGCCGTGACCTTCGACGTACTGTCGGCAGGAGTAGGCTCCGTACCGTCTACGGACGGTATCGGCAGCCACGTCGAATCCCTGGTCACGATTAAGCCGATGCAGACCTTTCTGCAGCGACTGCGGTCCGCAGTTGATCACGTTCTGACAGACCAGAATACAAATGCCGCTGCGGACGACGCACGAAGGCTGAAAATTGCGGTCATCGGCAGCGGCGTCGCAGGAATCGAGATTCTGTTTTGCCTGCCACCATTCATCACCTCTGTCTGTGACGCCTCTCTCGATCTGGAGTTGATCACGCGAAGCGACCGGATTCTTGATGGCGTCTGCGAATCAACTCGGCAACGCGTAGCCGCAGAGATATCAAGACGCGGCATCTCTGTAACGACGGGGCAGGCGATTAAGGACGTCACGACCTCTGCAGTCACTTTAACCAACGACAGCGTTCACAACGCCGACATTGTGGTCTGGGCCACAGGCGCCGTTCCGCCGGCCCTGCTGTCTCAACTCAGCCTGCCGCTGGATAATCACGGGTTCGTCGCAACCAATGCCACGCTGCAGTCCGTTTCCGGACAACCGGTGTTTGCGGTCGGGGATACAGGTTCGATCGTCAGCGAAGACCTTCCTAAAGCCGGTGTCTATGCTGTTCGCCAGGGGCCGATCCTCTGGGAAAACATTCAACGCACACTGAAACATCAGCCGCTGACCACCTACGTTCCTCAACGGTCGTTCCTAAAACTGCTCAATACCGGCGACGGACAAGCAATTGGCGAATGGAAGGGCCGAAGTTTTTCCGGTCGCTGGGTCAAACGATTGAAGGACCGAATTGACAGCCGTTTCATGAACATGTTCCGCATGCTGTATGATATGCCCGATGACATGGAACAGATGCAGTGCAAAGGCTGTGGCTGCAAACTGGGGGCTGTTGTCCTTGAATCTGCATTGTCGCTCGACAGCCTGAACGACCGATCCGGTGCAGTGCAGTTGGACGACGCCGCAGTCGTGCCGGTGTCAACCGGAGGACAGATCGTCGTGTCCACGGATTTTTTCACCACTCCTTTTAACGACATGTATCTGGCTGGCCGAATTGCCGCGCTGCATTCCGCCAGCGATCTGATCGCCATGGGTGCGTCTGTCACGTCAGCTGTCGCTAACATCGTGCTGCCCGAAGGCGACTCTGCCTCACAGCGGCGAGCCCTGAGTGAAATGCTGCAGGGGGCACGACACGAATTCAGAGCACTGAATGCTGACGTTGTTGGTGGCCACACAATCATCGGGCCACGACTGGAAGTCGGCTTCACAGTGCTCGGTGAACCATTGTCCGAAACACTACTGCAGAAAAAGAATCTCGGAATCGGTGATCGGTTGTATCTGACCAAGCCGCTCGGAGTCGGCATCCTGCTGGCTGCCCATATGAGATCGCAATGTCCGGCCGGAGCATACGATACGCTGATCGAAACGATGTTGATGCGGCAGCACGCGCTGGCGGCCGTTGCAGGAAAAATCGGCATCCGCGCCGGAACCGACGTGACTGGCTTTGGCCTGGCCGGACATCTTGTCGAAATGCTGGCAGCCAGCAACGTCGCCGCTGAACTTGACCTGTCGAGTATCCCACTGCTGCCCGGCGTCGTCGACATGTTCAAAGCCGGCATCGAGAGCACACTTGCACCCCAGAATCGAAGCGTTGCGGGAGAAATATCAGCGACGTCTGATCAGCAGATGACCGCACAGTATCAGGCCCTGTTCGATCCTCAGACATGCGGGGGCCTGCTTCTGGGAGTATCGACCGAAGCGGCCCGAGACTTTACGGCAGCCGTACAGATCAACGGTCTTCCCGCCCCGGTGTGCATCGGCCAGGTCTGCAGAAGAACAGATAACGACAATTCAATTGTCGTTATCTGAAGCCTGGTTCAATTTCATTATACGATGTCGCTCACACGGAAGAGTTTGCTGGTCTGGTGACTGACACGGTTTTCGACAACGAACCGCAATTTCACAGCTTCGGTCCGCACCACTTATGACTTCGGCGAAGTGACTTTACTGCCGTTTTCGTCGGCTCCCGAAAATGTCACGTTACGCGCCGAAACGAGTCACTGCAGCAAGATGTACTACTCGTACGGCTGGTAACGAAGGACGGTGATACAAAAGCCAACCAAGAACTACTCATTGAGTCGTTCAATAGCCGGTTTCACGCCGAGTGTCTGAATGAAAATCGGTTGCTGTTCTTACAGGATGTCCGCAAATAGGTTGAAGTCAGGAGTCTTGATGACGATAAGGTCTGTCAGTATCGCGCTATTGGCAATGCAGCTGCCGGAGAATTCGCGGAATTAAGTCAGGCCAATCACCCTGATCAAGGAGTGAACTTCAGCTCGACAATGGCACAAATAACGGATGCGGATGGCTGCTGACGTCATTACACTGTGTTTCGCTGATGAAGTCCCCCGGAGTGTCAGTAAGAATCCAGCATCATCCGCGGGGACAGTTAAGAAAGAACGAATTCTGGCAAAAGGAAATCGAATATGAGTGGACACGGCTATCAGTCTAACACGACGCAGGACTTGCTGTCCGAAGAACTTCGCCTTCAGGCGCTGCATCAAACCGGTCTGCTTGACTCGGACGACGAAGACGTCCTCAACGAACACACTCAACTGCTTTCAAGGATTTTTGAATGTCCGATCGTTGCCGTGTCTCTCGTTGACCGGGATCGGCTCTATCTGGCTTCCAGAATTGGTTTGGATGTTCGCGAGATGCAGAGGACAGGTTGCTTCTGCGAAAACGTCGTTCAGTCTCAAATGCCTCTTACGGTCGTAGACGCAGAGCAAGATGAGCGTTTCCGTGATTCGTTTCTGGTTGCTGAAGGAGGGATCCGCTTCTATGCAGGATATCCGATCACGATATTCCCTGGCTGCTGTATTGGTAGCCTGTGTGTCGCCAGTTCAAGCCCCATGCAGCCATCGGAACTAATGATGGAAACGCTGCGAGTGCATGGGGTGCAGGTGGCTCATATTATCGGGCTTCGTCGGGAACTCTTCATGAAAGACAAATTCTATACAGAGGCAATTGTTTCATCCGGTACCATCCACGGAATCAAAAATGCTCTTACCCCTGCTGTGGCCTTTCTTGATCTGTATGAATCTGATCCGAATGGACTAGAAAAGCGTGTTGGCCACAAGAAGATCCTGGATGTCTGCAGACAGAGCGTTAGGACCGCTGCCGGAAAGTTAGGTCAGCTGGATCATGTAAATCGGTGGAAGGCCTTGGGGGACCGGGATCGTGTCACTGCTGACGTAATTATCGACGAACTGGAAGATCAACTGGGTGTGATCGCTGTGTCGGAGAACGTCAATATCGATGTAAATATCGGGACCTGTACAAATACTTTCGTTTTGAAAGATCCCGCGATGTTTCGTGAGATAGTGACGAATTTGATGTTGAACGCAATCGACGCGTTACGTGGAATCGGTGGAAAACTGTGCGTCGATACACATTTCCGGGACGATTCGTTAGTCGTCACGATTGCGGATAACGGGGCCGGGATGAGTCCTGACGTATTAAGCCGATGTTTCGACCCGCTCTTCAGTACCAAGCACTACGACAAGTCAGCGTTTGGCGGCTCGGGTGTCGGTCTTTCGATTGTCAAACATCATGTAGGCCAGCTCGGCGGCCAAATTACGGTCCAGTCAGAAGAACTCAAAGAAACGATATTCACGGTCGTACTTCCCCCCGTTGACAACGTCCCCGTGAATGATGAGCGGAGTCAGGAGCGGACAAACGCATCATTTTTGTGCGTCGACGATGAGCCGCTGGTTTTAGAAACCCTTGAGACGTCAGTGCAGTCTCAAGGGCACAAAACGGTTGCTTGTACTGATTTCCAGACTGCGCTCGATGCGTTTACTGAACAACCCTGCGATTTCGATGCAGCGATAATTGACTTGGGACTGAACCCCGGCAACGGAATTGACTTAGCCAGGCAGCTAAGACAGAGTCGCGCCGATCTCCCTGTTGCAATAGTTTCAGGTGGTAGCATTCCTAAAATGAATGTCGAAGAAGGAATGGAGTATTTATCGAAGCCATATACGTTAAAGCAACTTTGTGCTGTTCTTGAAAGCTTGCTCTCCGATCCCAGCAAGGCTTCGACTGCATAATCAGATTCGAGGCCGCGCCCATAAAACCTGAAGCTAACGCGAGTTTCCAGTGCTGTGAATTCCTCAATCCAATCGATCACGGCAATCACAGTCTGGTGTTTTGCCCGGTTTATCGACTTCAATCACCCGAATCTGCGTGGAATCTGCTTCCGAAAATCAGTCGTATTCCGATGACCTGCGCCCCACTAACCGCGACCAGCCATGGGGGGGTAAACAAAGGGTTTGGTCACAAGAAACAGAAAATATTATTCAGAAGCAGCCCAAGCGGCGACATCTGTGGCCCAATGATGGTTCGTGTGTGCGTCTTCGTCCGGCTTACCGAGATCACGTCCGGACGTATGATTTTGTGTTCAGTCGCGCACATGACGGTCGCCCGTTACGCTTGCTGACGATGCTTGATGAGTTCACTTGTAAATATCTTGGCATTGATGTCTCTCGACGACTGACCGGTGAAGAGGTTGTGGAATGACGCAGCGATCTGTTCGTGACAGGCGGTACGCCGAATTACATTTGATCCGCCAATGGTCCGGAATTTACGGCGAGGCGTGGCCGGAACCGGCTGGATCGTGTCGGCGTTCGGACACTGTTTATCGAACCCGGAAGTCCATGGGAGAACGGATTTATCGATTCCTTCAGCGGAAAACTAAGGGACGATTTGCTTAACGTGGAACTGCTTGACACTCTGCTGGAAGCTCGAGCCCTGACAGAAAAGTGGAGGTGTCATTACCGTGTGGTTCGTTCACACAGCTCACTGAACTACCGGCTACCAGCGCCGGTAGCCGTGTTATCAGCAATAAATCGCCCGCGGCATCCGAGTTAGAATCTGGCACCATCCCTGGGGGCAGGTCAGCTGTTGTGTGGAGTCAGCGGAAAGTCCTTATACGGCTTTAGCGACTTTTTCAGCTTCACCTTCTTTGACTTCTGCCGAGGCTTCCGCTGGACAGTCGACGTTTTCTGTTCTACTTTGGACACGTCTCAATACTCCTGCTCAAGGGGCGTTGTGATACTGCCTGCCCCGGTCACAATCCGGCGGGCGCAACTTTCTAGTGCCGGCTGTATACTGGTGGTAGTACAAAACAGGAAACCGTTGCGTTGATTTCTTTTTACTACAGGGAAGAGTTTGCTGGTCTGGTGACCGCCACGGTCTTCAAAACCGTTGAGTGGTGTTAACGCATCACTGGTGGGTTCGATTCCCATCCTCTTCCGTTTTTCCATTTGCCGATTGGCCCACAGCCCCCTGTGAATTGTCCTTTGAGACGGGAATTCGCAGGCTGTTTTGTTTGGGCCGCACTGGTGGTTCAAACTTCGGATTCAGCGGCCTTTTGTCAGGGGTGGTTTTCATCCATCCTCACACGCAACACCGCCGGTTGGTGTCTCTGCCCGTAGGGTCAAGGCGAACAGGAAACCTTCGTAAGCGATGCAAGAATGCAGAAAATCAATCTCCAGGAAAAACTTGAACTGTTCTCCGATCTCTGGAGTCCAAAGATCGTTGGCGAGCTGAATGGACAACACTTAAAGCTGGTAAAAATCAAGGGAGAGTTCGTCTGGCATCGACACGAACATGAAGACGAGTTGTTTCTTGTCATCCAGGGCGAGATCACCATCCAGCTTCGGGATCGTGATGTCCAGCTCCACGAAGGCGAGTTCTTCATCGTTCCCCGGGGTGTCGAACACAACCCCATGGCCCGGAAAGAAGCTCAGGTCCTGCTGTTAGAACCTTCATCCACTTTGAACACCGGTGATAACCCCAACGAACGAACAGTAGAATGTCCCGAGCGTCTGTAGTTCCCGAGTGGTTAACCTGTCCCCGCATGGTCAAAACTCTGTGCGCCGTGAAAGGTGTTGATATCCAGCCGGTGAGGTTCCCGAAGGGGCAAGAACGGAACCGACGGTCAAGCTCTTTGGCAACCGGGCGTTAGCACCGGAAATCGCTGATAATTCCCGTCGAGCTGCGGCGCAGAAGAGCAACCACCAACTGTGAAAATCACCTCTGTCGGGGATGATCGCGTACCCTCATCTCAGATGGACCACGTTACAGTCACCCGGAAGTGACGTCAGACAGCTCGCCGGTGGCAGTACTTAAAGTACTTGAGGAATCCAACGACACGTTTGCGGCACTCGATCCTGCCAGCATCTTCGTTCGGAGTGATCAACTCGTTGCGGAATGCCCGGCGATTTCGCTTTGCATGGTAGTGCCGGACGTATTCCTTCGTCTCCAGGAGCGACGCCTTTTCCGTTCGGAAGACTCGTTCAGCAGAATGGTTAATGTGTACGTACATAGTTACACGAGACGCTCTGACACATACGTAAACGGCTGGATCAAACCTTGCAAATGCTTGACGCTATTGAGCCATGTGCGAAAAGACGCAGGGCATAGGGATTGAATATCTAAAAGAAAAGGTGTCAGATGAATCGATGGGACACCTTTTGCGAGAGAAATCGGAACGTTTCGCGTGAACGCTCCACCAGTCCTGTCGTTACCCATCATGTCATGAGTCGAACTGCTTTGCTTTGTGAGGAAATTGGTAATGTGGTTTGAGGCTCTGACTGGTTTTCCAGAACATAACGCCGATCTGGTTCGCAGCAACCTGCATCTTGACGGCAACGTGATGACGTCTGTCGTCAATGACAGGAAGATGGTCTGCGGTCACCTGGAAACCGCAGCTTTAGCGGGCCTTCATTCACGCGTTCGGGAAGTTGACATACCGCAAGGGCCCCTGAAACTCTCGGAAGTTGTCGGGGACGTTCAGCAGATTCACCAGGCACCCGAGAATGCCGGTGCTCTGTTCCAGGTCGCGTCTCAGTTCAACCTTCTGGAAATGGCAGCCCCGTCTTACACGCCGGAAGATGGCATCGACATCTATGAACGCGATGCAACCCAGGGACCGGCCTGTGCCATCGCTTGTGGAGCCGGCACCATCTATCGCAACTACTTCGCTGAAGTGAACGGGCAGATTGGCCAGACCGCAGACCATCAGATCGACTGTCTGGCTGATCTGTCAGATGCCCTTGACAACACAAGTGAACGGTTGTGGACGATGCAGAATGGGTACGCTCTGGCGACTGCCGAAGGGCTTCGTAAAATCACAGACCGCCTTCAACAGGCTTCTGACTCTGAACGTGACAATCTTCGCAAGAAACTCAGGATCGGCGTTCAGTCGGGTACACAGGTCACGCTGGGCAGTGCAGAGCACCAAGTGTCACAGGCGTTCTGCTCAGCTTTGCCCGTT
>Ga0315332_10000290_pt1 | contig 21394 bp, 21 predicted proteins | sample M110034915metaG_FD_203455 | JGI IMG/M metagenome (GOLD analysis project Ga0315332, IMG submission 203455) | Ammonia-oxidizing marine archaeal communities from Monterey Bay, California, United States - M1 100m 34915 | ecosystem: Environmental > Aquatic > Marine > Intertidal zone | place: USA...
ATGGTTTCAGCTCCTAACTCAAAAAGGATACATCGTAGTTTCTGTAGATGCCAGAGGAACGGGTTATAGAGGTAGGGACTTTAAGCATTGCACCTATTTACAACTGGGAAAATACGAGACCGAAGACCAAATTGCGGCTGCAAAATGGTTAGGAGATCTTCCATACGTCGACAAGAATAGAATCGGCATATTTGGTTGGAGCTATGGAGGATACATGTCATCATTGTGTATAACAAAAGGGGTTGGAGTATTCAAATCTGCCATTGCAGTTGCTCCCGTTACTAATTGGAGATATTACGATAATATTTACACGGAAAGATTCATGAGGACACCGCAAGAAAATGGTGAAAACTATGATGTTAATTCACCCATAAATCATATTGCTGAACTACAAGGGAACTACTTGCTCGTTCACGGCTCAGCTGACGACAATGTACATTATCAAAATACCATGGAAATGATTAACGCATTGGTTAATGCCAATAAACAATTTGATCTTTTTATATACCCCAACAAAAACCATGGAATCTACGGGGGGAATACTCGCCTGCACCTGTACAACAAGATGACTAATTTCATACTAGACAATTTATAAATCATGAAACTACTTATTGTTGTCACCCTAGTAATTTTAGCTTTTGGCTCTCAGTCACAAACAGCATCTATTAACTGGCTTACATGGGACGAGGCAATCTCTAAGAGTAAAACCGACAGTATTCCAAAAAAAATGTTCATTGACTTCTATACCGGTTGGTGTGGTTGGTGTAAAAGAATGGATGCAACTACTTTTAAAGACCCTAATGTTGTTGGGTACATGAATGCCAATTACTATGCTGTAAAGTTTGATGCAGAAACAGCGGACACTATTCTATTTAATGGTTCTACCTTTATCAATTCCGATCCAAATTTCAAAAAGAAGACTCCTAACAGCCGAGGTAAAGTCCACCAAATGGCCTATGGCATATTAGATGGGAAATTGTCTTATCCCTCTTACGCCATTATGGACGAAAATCAAGCCCGACTGGTGACTTACCAAGGCGCAAAACCCGCAGATCAAATAATGGGAATCCTCTTGTTTTTTGGAACTGACCAATATAAGTACTATCACAATTATCTTTATGGTCAATGGAATAAGCAAATAAGCCAAGGCAAATAAATAATGGGGTTTTTCAATTATAAAAAAGGTTACGACCAAAACAGCCCATTTGCAAATAATAAAGCCATCTTTTATTTAATGGTGTTCATCATTCTTTTAACTATTCTGTATATTGGTTCGATGTATGTTCAAAAGCCTATTGAGTGAGTCAGAAACAACACCAATCGTATTCAATAAAAATCAGTGATGACCCATTTGACAATGGTCTGTTCTCTCTGCCGAGAACTGCAGTCATTATCTTTCGTGACGGTAATCGCAACGTGGTTAAAAAAGAACGGTATGGAGTTTTGGATGTAGATGAAGTTTATGAAAAGATTGTAGCTGGGGACGTACTTAATATTTCCAATTGTTACATCAAAAATTTCTCCCTTGCTGAATGTAGAGAAAAGCACGCATTAAGTAAAGACGAAAAATTACAACTGAATCAGTTCAGTGCCATTCATACTTTTTTTGAAGCAGATACAACTACCGACTTTTCGTATGCTGAATTCGCCAATAATTGTGATTTTATTAACACTACTTTTGGAAGTGGAAACGTGAGTTTTTACAAAACTGATTTCAAAGGAGTAACGGTTGACTTTTCCAACGTAGATTTTGGTGAAGGAAGCATCAATTTCCAATTTGCCGACTTTGGTACTGGAGATGTTATTTTCGAAAATGGAGCAAATTACAACGGAAACACTACATTTATTAATGCCAATTTCGGGGACGGCAATGTCAACTTCAAGAATTTCAACTTTGGTTTAGGTAATGTAGACTTCCATTTTGCAAAATTTGGAATTGGCGACATTTCTTTTGACAAATCAGAGTTTAACGGGAAATATGTCGATTTTAGAAAAGTTGAATTTGGAGAGGGAAAATTAGATTTCAGAAAAACAACATTTGGAAACGCTTTAGTATCCTTCGAAGAAATTGAACACAAAAAAGGCAGGACCTATTTTAAAAGGGCCACATTTGGTTCGGGGAATATCTCTTTTGACATGGCAGACTTTGGCAATGAAGAAGTTTCCTTCGAAGCCGCAGAATTTGGCACCGGTAGTTTGTCCATGCTACGAACCATTTCTAAATCCATCACTTTTAAATCTTGCCAGCTTAAAACCTATATTGATCTACGAGTTAGTAGGTGTGAATGTATTGACCTTTCAGACACTATCATTAGAGATATTATCGATTTGAAAAAAGGAAAAACAGAGTTAGAGTTAAACACCTTGATTCTAACCGGTGTTAGAAATCTTGGAAAGATATTTCTGGATTGGAAGGAAAACAAGGTAAAAACCCTAATTGAAAGCCAAAATTCAACCGATTTGGACAAATCAAACCAATTCAGACTTTTAAAAGAAGATTTTCATTCTTCTGGCAAATACAACGATGAAGATAAAGCTTACGTTGCTTTTAAAAGGTACGAATTGAAAGCCTATAACAGCAGTAAAATTAATTCCAACGGTTTCAACAGGCTGTGGGTATACCCAGTAAGTTTTGGCAAAAAATTAATCTTTGATTGGATGGGACTTTATGCAACCAACCCATTAAGGGTTTTAATAAGCATGCTTTGCACTTATGTATTGTTTAGTATTACTTATTTGTGCATGATTCACTGGGGAATAGGAGATTTAAAACCAGGTTTTAGTCCACCGGAAGAGCTTTCAGAGATGGCTATTTCTTTTTATCATTCAGCAATCACTTTTCTCACCATTGGTTATGGTGATTACTCACCGTGGGGGTCCATTCGGATGGTTTCTAGTATTGAAGGATTTGTAGGACTTTTTCTAATGTCATATTTCACAGTAGCATTTGTCAGGAAAATTCTGCGATAAAGTTATTTTTATTAGATTTCTTTAGTCCCTTTTTACCATTTACTTTATTATATTTATTGCCTTTAGAAAAATTAATTTAATTAGTCAGCATAACATGAGTAAAACAGCCAAATTAATCTTAGGCAATGAGACGCACGAAATTCCAGTTGTAACTGGATCTGAGAATGAAAACGGATTAGACATTTCGAAACTGCGAGGTGCATCAAAACACATTACAATTGATCGTGGTTTTAAAAATACGGGTGCATGTTATAGCGCTATTACGTTTCTTGATGGAGAAAATGGTGTTTTACGTTATCGAGGATATCCAATTGAACAACTGGCTGAGGAAGCCACTTTTTTGGAAGTTTCATTCTTACTGATATACGGAGACCTTCCTTCAAGCGATGAACTAGCTAAATTTAAAAACGACATTACGCAACATACTTTGGTGCACGAAGAAATGAAAGGATTTCTTCAAGCGTATCCAGTAAATGCCCATCCCATGGGAGTGTTAGCTGCAATGGTCTGCTCTTTATCAACTTTCTATCCGGAATCACAGGATCCCAATCGGTCTCAAGAAGCATTTGATTTAACAATAATTAGACTCATTGCAAAAATGCCAACGATGGCTGCTTGGGCATTCAAGCACAGCCAACGACACCCGCTCATTTATCCTCAAAACAAGTTTAATTACTGTGAGAATTTTTTGAACATGATGTATTCGATGCCCACGGACGAATACTTCCCAGACCCTATCGTTACCAAAGCACTGAATAAATTATTGATTCTTCATGCAGATCATGAACAAAACTGTTCCGCGTCTACCGTTCGAATAGTTGGGTCATCTCAAGCCAATTTATATGCGTCTATTTCCGCTGGTGTTTGCGCTTTATGGGGACCGCTGCACGGTGGAGCCAATCAAGCTGTGATTGAAATGTTAGAAGCAATTAAAAATGATGGTGGCGATACAGATAAGTGGATTAACAAAGCGAAAGACAAAGAAGACCCATTTAGACTAATGGGATTCGGCCATAGAGTCTACAAGAATTTTGACCCTAGGGCAACGATAATAAAAAAGTCCTGTGATGAAGTTTTAGAAGCACTGGGTGTTAATGACCCCGTTTTAGATATTGCCAAGAAACTAGAAAAAGTAGCTTTAGAAGACCCTTATTTTGTCGAAAGAGGTCTTTATCCGAATGTAGATTTTTATTCGGGTATTATTTACAGAGCTTTAGGTATTCCACCTGAAATGTTTACTGTTATGTTTTCATTAGGTAGATTACCAGGATGGATTGCACAATGGAAAGAAATGCTAGATAATGGTGATCCTATTGGTCGACCTAGACAAATCTATACGGGTGCAGTGAAGAGAGATTACGTGTCTTTATCTAAGCGATAATAACCAAGATTTTTAGTCATTTTGGATTAGAAGCACATATGTGTTCGTGTTAAAATTAGTGTAAGAAACGCATAACCCATTTTCTTGGAGATAAAGAAATTCATTTTGAATCCTTCTTTTTATACTTGGAATGAACGAAAACGAGCTAATAAAAGCGTTAATTCAAGGTGACAGAAACGCATTTAATTTATTAGTCGAAAAACACAAAGACATGGTTTTCGCTGTGTGTTTTTCCTTTCTAAACAATACCCTAGATGCCGAAGATACTTCACAAGAAGTTTTCATTCAGATTTACAAAAGTATTCATCAATTCAAGCACAAATCGACCTTAAAAACCTGGATTTACCGCATAGCCATTTCAAAAAGCAGTGATTTTATTAAAAAGAAAAAAAGAAAAAAGAGATATGCTGTTCTATCTCGATATCAAGATGTAGAAAGCGTATCGTCTTCAACTATTCTAACACCACAAAAAATATTAGAGAATAAGGAAAACTTAATCTTGCTTCACCAAGCAATTGACCTACTAAGTGAAAAGGCTAAATCCATTTTTATTCTGCAACATTTTCTTTGTAAAACAAACACAGAAATTGCCGAATTGCTTGATATGCCTAAATCTACAGTAGATAGTCACTTAAAACGATCAAAAGAAAAAATCAAAAAATCACTTTCAGGAATACTTTAATGCAAGTTTTATTATGAAACAACCTCTAATTTAAATTAGACGCCATGCAAATCGATAAAATAGAAACTATACTAGGTTCGACAGAAGGAATTACAACAATACCAACTGACACAGGTTTTAGCTTTCGAGTAAACCAACTACTAGATAAACGAATTCAGAAACGCCACAAGACGCACCAAATTATAAGCTGCTCGATTTTAGTCGTTAATCTGATCATTGCTTCATTGATTATGTCAGGCACTGGTGTTGATTCTTCTGGTTATACCAAAGAACAAGCAATCATGGAGTTTTCATCAACTTATCAAAGTCAAATTAATTTAGATTTAAATGAAATCAAATAGAATACTAATATGGACATTGGCTTTTTCCAATTTATTACTTGTTATTCTTATGGTGTTTGACCAAGCAGAGAATGAAGACCAATTCATTTTAAAACATAAGAGTAAGCACGAAAATCATCCTCCATTCAGACCAAATTGGAATCCTTCTCATTTTCATCATTATTTGAAAGATTCTATTGGTCTTAATGAAATAGAGCTGAAACGATTAAAGGAGCTACAAAAAGAAATGGCAACCTACTTTCGGTCCAGGCACGGGATTATTGTTGACCTTAAAAAAGCCATTCACAGACTTGGCGTACTAAATGTTGTCGATACCGCTGCACGTGACAGTTTGATTCAACTTCTCTGCAATGAGACCGCCCAACTTGACATAAAAACAATGGAACATTTCAGCCAGTTGTCAACGTTAGGCTCAGACAAGAATCAAAAACAGCTAAAGAAATTTATTCTTGACGCTATAGAACGGCTTGGCCCCCCTCCGCCTCCACAATCAAATCATTAAGTTTCAAAAACCCACTGCCACATCATCTCCACGCGGATCGGCAGCACCGTGAAACTTATTGTTTTCATCCACTAAAATAGCATCAACGCGTCCTATGGAAGAAGTTGACTTTAACGTATGCCCCATTTTCGTTAATTTTTTAATTGCAACACTATCCAAACCATTTTCCTCATAAGTGATTAAATTTGGCTGCCACTGATGGTGCACTTTTTTAGCATTAATTGCTTCTTGAATACTCATTTTATGATCAATTACATTAATGATTGATTGGTACACTGAAGTAATGATTGTTGCACCTCCAGGGGTTCCAACAACCATAAATAGTCGGTTGTCCTTTTCAATAATTGTTGGTGTCATGGAACTTAACATCCGCTTACCCGGTTCAATGGCATTCGCTTCAGCACCTACCAATCCATATTGATTCGGAACGTTGGGTTTTGCGCTAAAATCATCCATTTCATTATTTAAAAAAAAGCCGCCATTTTTAACGAAAACCTTGGATCCAAAATTTCCATTTAAGGTAGTAGTAATCGCTATTGCATTATTGTTTTTATCTACAATTGAAAAATGAGTAGTTTCCATACTTTCAATTCTTTCTACGTACCCCTCTCGAATACTGTCTGAAGAAGTCGCATTTTGCAGTGAAATTGAGCTGTTTCGGCTAGCTATATAGTTAGAGTCTAACAACATTTTTATGGGCACGGACACAAATTCCGGGTCACCCAAATGTGTAGCCCTGTCGGCATAAACCCTTCTTTCTAATTCTGTCATCACATGAATCGACTCTGAGGTATTGTGACCCATTCCCTCTATGTCATAGTTGCAAGTCCCCCTTAGCAATTGCATCAATGCAATACCACCACTGGATGGAGGAGACATAGTAATGACCTTATATCCTTTATACATTCCTGTAATTGGCTCTCTCCAAACGGACTTGTAATCCGCTAAATCCTTTTTTGTAATAATGCCTTTCCCCTTTTCTATTTGACCAATGATACTATTGGAAACTTTTCCATCGTAAAATCCTTCTCTCCCGCGATCTCTTATGGCTATAAGTGTTTCTGCTAATTTTGGTAAGAAAATTGAATCCCCTTCCATCCATGGTGAATTTCTAATAAAGGGTATTTTCTCCGAATTAGCTTGGATAAAAGCTAGCTGATAAGCATTTAATTTTTTCGCTTCTTTTTCTGTCAGAATAAAACCATTTCGAGCAATGTTTATTGCGGGTTGTATTACCTCATTAAAAGACAAATGTCCCAATTTGTTATGCAATCGACACATGCCGTCCACAGTGCCTGGAACACCTACTGATAAATGACCAAATGAAGATAGTTCCTCAATAACATTTGAACTATCATCCAAATACATGTCTCTTTTAGCCATATTTGGGGCTTTTTCTCTAAAGTCTAACGTTCCACAATTTCCATCACTTTCTCTAAAAACAGCAAATCCGCCCCCTGCAATATTTCCAGCCCTTGGGTAAACAACAGCTAGTGCAAATTGAACGCCGACTGCAGCATCAAATGCATTTCCACCATTCTTTAGAATTTCATAACCAATTTTTGATGCAACTGGGTGAGCAGAAACAACCATTCCTTTTGTTGGAAGTTCTGACGCACTTGTCGATTGGTTGTTTTCTAAGGCGCATGAAATTAGATACAATGGAATAATAAATAACATTGCAGGAAGTAAGTTAATTACTTTAATTTTTTTGATCTCCATCACTGTAATTCCGATTCCAACAATTAATACGCCGCCAACTGCCGTTAGCTCATTAATCAAATTGTCAGACAAGAAAGGCTCTAACCACTTAGCGCCTAAACCAATCCCGGCCTGAATAATAAAAACAGGCACAGCAGAAAATAAAACACCACGGCCATATGCAGCGGCTAAAGCAATGGCCGTTACACCGTCCATCATAGACTTCGTTAATACCAGTGTCATATCGTTATCCAATGCCTCATTCAACGGGCCAATAATGGCCATAGAGCCAATGCTAAAAAGCATTGAAGAGATTACAAGCCCTTCTGTAAATTTTGGATTTGCATTTTTTAGTTTGTCTCTTAACCTATTACTTAATTTCTCTGTTCCCCGTTCTAATTGCAACAGCTCCCCCGTTACACCACCAATAATTAGAGCCAATGCAATAATTAAATAGTTGTTTTGTGTTTTAAATGCCAACGACACACCTAGAAAAACAGAAAACAATCCTAATGCTTGAAATATAATATTGGAAACCCTTACAGGAATACCTTTGTTAATTATGACGCCAATTAAACCTCCTGTAATAATTGCGGCTGCATTGATAATTGTTCCTGTAATCATTGTCTTTGCAAGATATAGCTAACTTTTAGAGCGTATTCAAATTAAACTCTTTTTGTATAACGAGAACACCAATTCGCAGCGCATAAAAGTCATATGGTCAGGATAATAATCTTTAAAATCAACTTCCTTTATTAGCTGGTACCCCATACTCATATACCAACGTTTTAAAAACACTTTTTCTTTGTGTTCCCAGTATTTTGGAGAAAGTATTTCTAAGTTCATTGAAGTATTGCCTCTCTGAATCGCTGTTTCAGTTACAAATTTTACCAATCGATTACCAATACCTTGTTTTCGATGATCCGGATGACAGACAAGCATAGAAAATGAAGAAACTTTCGGTTCTTCCTGTTTTAATAACACGCACCCAATTAATTTCTCGGACTCCATTAATACATAAAGCCAATCCTTAATTAAATAGCTGTCAAAATCATTATCGGTTAATCGATAGTATCCATCAGCCCAAAAATCCCGTTCTGATGAATAATAGACTTGATTCACCATAGGAACCAAGGCATCCTTATCTGATTCAACCGCTAACCTAATCTCCATAATTGAAAAACACTTGACATTTTAATTCTCTGTTTAATCTGTACCTGAATCTATTGATTGTGTTTTTATGCTTTCCCGATAAATAAATCGTTCTTGGGCAGATTCATAGGGTCTATAAATATAATAGACAAATCCATTTGCAATCTTTATTGCCTCCACAAATTTGTAGAAAACCTGAAAAGCTGTAGAAGTAAATCCAGTTTCGGTATTTATTTTTTTGAGTTGAAAATGACCTTGCTTCATAAATAAACTGTAAACCTCTTGTGTAATTTCATCAGATATCAAAGGTTGCTCCCATCTCACTGGACGTGTCAGCTTGTGATAATAAATAGGAACCGAATCGATTACCTGATTGTTTACATTGTATTTAAATAAATAGTCCTGATAGTGATCAAAAATGAGTACTTGTTTATTTTGAATAAAAAGTGGTGCATAGGGCACCTTATAGTAAATGCTGTTGGTAAAGTACTTCGCACCCATCCATATTTCCTTATCGATTCCTGATGCCATTTCCTTTCGTACAGCCCATAACTTTTCTTGACCTGACGCATACTTGTATTCAGCTCGATACAAATCCATAATTAACTCATTTTCAACATAATGAATTCGACTACTTAAAGTGTCAGTAAACTTTTGAGCAAAATATTCAAATGCTGGATAAAGTTCATTGATATTTGAATAATAAAACTGGTTATTTAGCGTGTCAATCACTAACCAGGTCTGTTCATAAAACTGATCTCTATCCACAATGTTCAATTTTATTTGATCATTCCCAAAAGAACATTCAAATACTTGTTCTTTACATATAACGAATATGCGATCTAAATAATCTTTAAAGAGTCTTATGGCTTCCTCTGGCACAGGAAATCGCGAAATAATCTCATTTTCATTCGCGAGCACAATTTCAGCCCCTTTCCTCATGCTTTTTTCGAAGGTTAATAATACGAGTTTATCCTGATGCAATTCGAAATCATGCACGCCCAAAACCGGATCACTAAAGACTACATCTGGTGCTTTCTCTCGTTTTATTACAGGCCCTTCTAAAGTAATGTATGGCAGCTGTATAGTTAAATAGAGTGTGTCTTTAACAGCACGTTTTACTTGCTTTTTTGTAATCTTAATTCGTTTATCTTGAAACCATGTGGAATGAATAAACACGCCGTCATTGTCATCGCCATAATAGTCGTATGACAATATAAATGTTCCCGAATTTTCTGAATGAGTGAAATACTGTGGAGATTTAATCTGTGAAATTCGCACATTAGTGCGAATTACATCACCAACTTCATCCTTTAGCTTGCCTTTAATAATAATATGGGTTTGGCTAAAAAGCTGAAAAGGAAGTATAAATGGAATGATCAAGATCAAATTACGAAACATGAATCTAAGATGCATTATTGATTCAAATCCACAAAATTTCTTCAAATTGAAAGGATTACAGAAACAGTCATTTAAAGTCGGGTTGTCCAACCGTAAGGATCATCAACTCGTCCATTTTTAAGGTCATCTAAATAAGCATATACCTTGTTGGAAAAATTCCTGTGTTCTTTGGTTGGCAATTCGAACTTTTGCCCACGAAAAGTTATGCTCTCAATTTGTGCAATAGTAGCAGCAGTCCCAGCACCAAATGCCTCAATTAAAGTATTGTTATTAAGTGCATCTATTACTTCTTGAACCGTTACCTTTCGTTCTTCAATTTCGAACCCCCAATCTCTGGCGATTTTAGTAACGCTATCTCGGGTTATACCCGCTAAGATGGTATCACTTGATTTTGGTGTAATGAACCTGTTACCTATGATAAAACAGACATTCATTGTTCCCGATTCTTCAATATACTTATGCTCAATAGCATCTGTCCATATCAGTTGTCTGAAACCTTGTTCCTGAGCCATTTTAGCTGGATATAAAGAAGCTGCGTAGTTTCCAGCAGCTTTGGCATAACCCGTTCCACCTTGAGCTGCTCTAGTGTATTCTTCTTCAATTTTAACATGCAAGGGCTCTGTATAATAAGAGTTAACCGGACAAGTAAAAATGATAAACGCGTAGCTATCAGAAGGCCGAATTCCTACATACTCATCAGTTGCAACCATAAATGGTCGAATATAAAGAGATGAACCTTCTTGTTTTGGAACCCATTCTCGATCTAAATCAATTAATTTTTTGAGTCCGTCCATAAAAATAGATTCGGGCACATCTGGCATACACATTCTTCTGGCCGATTCATTTAGCCTCTTGGCGTTTTGTTCTGGTCTAAAAAGCAAAACCTCTCCCTGATCATTTCGGTAGGCCTTCATTCCTTCAAATATGGCTTGACCATAATGTAAGACTGACATTGCAGGCATTATTGAAAGGGCCCTGTAGCCTTCGATTTTAGCTTTGCACCAGCGTCCATCTTTGTATTCCATAATGAACATATGATCAGAAAACACTCTGCCGAATGGTAAATTGTCGAAATCGACTTCATCCAATCTGCTTTGAGAAACAAGCTCAAGATCTATTTCCAGTGTATCTATTATCATTTATTGGCTAAATTTAAGGTGCGTGAAGATAACGATTATAAGAGACTCTCACAACGTTATTATTTTTATTAAAATAAAGCTTCAAGAATATACACAATTTTGAGTAAAATAAAAGCAGATTTACGATATTGGGGCACTTGACACCAGAGCAAATTTTATATAAATACTGGGGATTTGATTCCTTCCGATCTTTGCAACGCGAAGTCATTCAAGAATCAATCGACCAAAAAGATGCACTTGCACTATTGCCTACCGGTGGAGGCAAATCCATTTGTTTTCAAGTAACCGCATTATATAACGAAGGAGTGACGCTGGTTATTTCACCGCTGATTGCACTCATGCAAGATCAAGTTGAAGGACTAAAAAAAAGAGGCATAAGTGCAGAAGCAATTTATTCAGGATTGCACTACCGCCAAGTTGATCGAATCCTAGACAATGCCGTTTATGGTAAATTAAAACTTCTTTACCTTTCTCCTGAACGCCTGCATTCGCAACTTTTTCTGGACAGATTAAATAAAATGTCTGTGAGTCTTATCGCAGTAGATGAGGCACATTGTATTTCTCAATGGGGTTACGACTTCAGGCCTAGCTATCTGCAGATTAAAGAGTTGCGAAATTTGGCTGGAAAAGAAATTCCCATCATTGCATTAACTGCAACAGCCACACCAAAAGTAGCTGCTGACATACAAAATCAACTAGAATTTAAGAAAACGAACTTACTTCAAAAGAGCTTTAACAGAAAAAACCTGGCTTACAAAATTGTATGTGTCGAGAATAAAGAAAATGTGTTGCTTAAATATCTTCGAAAAAGAAAAGGGTCAGGAATAATCTACCTTCAAAGCCGCAGAAAAACTCAAGAAATGGCTTCTTGGCTATCACAGAATGGTTTTTCAGCTACTCATTATCATGCTGGTCTACTTAACAAGGAAAGAAGCAAAAGGCAAGAGCAATGGTTAAATAATAAAGTTTCGATTATTTGTGCTACGAATGCATTTGGCATGGGTATCGACAAACCCGATGTGCGTTATGTAGTTCACTACGGACTACCAAACAACATTGAATCCTATTTTCAAGAAGCAGGACGCGCGGGACGAGATGGTCAATTTGCAGAAGCGCTTGCAATCTTCCATAATCAGGATGTTTCTCTTCTTCGAGATCGAGTAACGGATTCATTCCCCAGTCTAGAAATGGTTAAAAAAACCTACCAAGGAATTTGCAATCAATTGCAGTTGGCTATTGGGTCTGGAGAAGATGAAACGTTCAAATTAAACATGAATTCTCTATCAAATCTGCTATCGATTAAAATCACTAACCTACAACATGCTCTAAATTTGCTAGCATTAAGTGGCTACATTAAATTATCTGAAAAATCGCACCAATCATCTCGAATTCAAATAAAAATGCAACATGCTAATTTATTAGCATTCATAGAAAATTCCCCCAATCAAAAGCCCTTACTTCATCTCCTCTTAAGAAATTATGGTAAGATCTGTGATGCCTTAGTTGTAATCAATGAAGATTTTATTGCCGAAAAATTAAGCATCTCTAAATCAAAATTAATTCAGAGCCTCTCCTATCTGGAACAAATTGATTTAATTCAATATCAACCTGGGAATAGCTCACCTGAAGTGACATTTTGCTCTCCAAGGGTTGGGCAGGATGCTTTACACTTTACCCCTGAACAGTATCGCAACAGAAAAGAACGAGCATTTGAAAAAATGAATGCAATGATTGACTACACTACTCATAATGATGCATGTCGAAGCCGTACACTTCTACATTATTTTGGCGAGAAAAAATCAAGCTTATGTGGTCATTGTGACGTATGTATGAAGAAGTTGAACATTACTTTGTCTGCTAAATTTGATGAAGCTCAAAGTCAAATAAAGAAAATTCTACTTAATCGGTCTTACACGCTTGAGGAGTTGAAAACTAAAATTCAAAAAACTGAAGAAAAAGAACTGATAAAAGTGGTACAGTGGTTGTTGGATAATCAAGAGATAAAATTAGACAAACTCAATCGACTGTGCTTAAACTGATTATTCTGTTTTTTACTTTCATCAGCACACTCTCTTTTAGTCAAGAGGTGTCAAAAATATTGAATCAGGCCGAAAAGCACATGAAGCAATCTCAATTTGAACAAGCTAGATATTACTACTCGCTTGCAGCCAAAAAGGATTCTACTAATGGATACCAAATTGATTCGAAAATCTTTCATATTGACAGCATATTATTACATCTTAATAGAGATGGTAATGATTTGAGCCCAATACAAGATGGAGACGCTGCGTTGATGGATTCTGCCCACTTAGTAGCATTACAATACTACGCTTCTGCCCAATCCTGGGCTTTCAATTATGTTCGTTTCAGAGTGAATCAGATCGTGAACAATAAACCTGCATTGAAAATTAAATGGATGGTGCTCTGCGCAAAACAACGTGCCACATTAAAAAAACAAGATTCCGTTGCCGATTTTAGCCCTAGATGGGACACCACATCCAATTGGGTGCCTCAACTTGATTGGTCAATTGCAGATTCTGTAAAGTACATTGCTGATTTAAATAAATTGATCCAGGAAAATGATTGGATTGAAGGCCAGCACTTAGTGATAACCACTATTCTTCAGTTTGGACATAGATTAAAATTAGACGAAGATTTAGCACTTCTACTTAGACTGAGGCAGGCAAATATTAGTCTGAGCGAGAATTCAGTAGAATTATTATTCGAGCGAATTGAGAAAATTGAAAAATCCAAGCCCGTGGACTCCTTTGCCATTATTCAATTATTAGAAAAACTTGAATCGTTTACCATTACAGACTCCCTTTTAACCAAAAAATACGCAGAACTCATTAAAATTTACAAGAAGTAGCACGATGTTGCTTATTCCAGGCTAATTATTTTTTTACAAATAGTTCTAAGCCATTGGGCTTTTTAAACGCATAATTTAATGTCTTATTGACATAGGGATCTGGTTTTTTAGATGGAAAAAAAGCAGCAGAATTAGGACAATTTAATTTCCATTTTCTCGACTTTGCACATTCTCCCTCAATTATTAAAACGGCGAACTTGTGTTTATCGTTTGCATCTATACAAACCACTGGAAATCCTCGATTGGCCAAGTTTTGAGCATCATCCAGCACTTTTTGATCTTCTGCTGAACCCAGAAACTTCCATAAAGGACTATCTGTTATCGCAGTAAATAATTCCTTATAGTCTAGATAAGAACCGTCTTGATTCTCAAAATCTGTTATTCCGTTGTATTTACAAATGGCTTCTGAAGTATAGTGACTACAATATCGGCGTTTGCTTTCATTTTCTTCTTTGCAAATTTCGAAATCCGTCAGGAGCTCAGTTATGGCTACTTTATTCTTCGTTTTTTCTTCAATTGAGCTACAACTGAATAAGAAAACAGCTAATAATACCGGAAATATTGATTTTTTCATACCTCAAACATAGGAAAGATTCTTTTGAAAATCTTCTTTCTAAATATGATTAGTAATATTGCAGAACAGATGGAAAAATACATTCGACTTAAGGCCACAAAGGAAAAATCACTACAACGGTTTCATCCATGGATATTTTCTGGTGCAATTAAAACCACTTCTCCAGGATTAAAAGACGGCGATGTAGTTACCGTGCTAAATAACAAAGAACGAATCTTAGGAAAGGCGCATTATACAAATGGATCAATTGCGGGGAGAATGCTTGCATTTGACTATGTAGAAATTGACCAATCATTTTGGAATAATCGGATTTCCGCAGCTTACGAGCTGCGGAAAAATATCGGATTAATTAATAATCCAAAAACTAATATTTTCAGACTTGTACATGCTGAAGGAGACCATTTACCTGGCTTAATCATTGACTTTTACAATGGTACAGCTATTGTTCAATGCCACAGTGTTGGGATGCACAGAGCAATTGATCTTATTTGCGAATCGCTGCTCCAAACAACCGATGGCCTAGTGAATTCAATTTATGATAAAAGTGCTGAATCTCTTCCTTCAGAGTACGCAGAAACCGTGTCGAATCAATACTTGCATGGTGAAGAAAGTGCTGTAATGGAAGGGCTTGAATATGGCAATCACTTTTACGTCAATTGGATAACAGGACAAAAAACCGGTTTTTTTATTGACCAGCGAGAAAACCGAAATTTAATTGCGAATTACTCGAAAGGAAAAAAAGTACTCAATACATTTTGCTATTCGGGTGGTTTTTCTGTTTTCGCGTTAAATGCGGGCGCCACTCAAGTAGATTCTTTAGATAGTTCACAAAAGGCAATAGATTTGGTTGATGAGAATATCTCATATTACCCCGAGCTAAGTGAAAAACACAACTCAATCAAGGATGACGCGATGGATTTTATTAAAAATTTAAGCGCAGATTACGATATTATTATTTTAGATCCTCCAGCTTTTGCGAAGCACAGGGATGCTAGACACAAAGCAGTACAAGGATATAAGCGACTCAATGCCAGAGCGATAGAACAAATTAAAGCAGGAGGAATAATTTTTACTTTTTCTTGTAGTCAGGTAGTAGACAAGGAGCTGTTTAAAAATACAATTGCTGCAGCTGCGATTTCAGCCAAAAGAAAAATTAGAATTCTTCACCAGCTGCATCAACCTGCCGATCATCCAGTAAATTTGTTTCATCCCGAAAGTGAATATTTAAAAGGACTGGTAATCCAAGTAGACTAATGAGTAAATCAAGAATCGTATATATGGGAACGCCTGAGTTTGCAGTTACGGTATTAGCTGAACTGATAAAGCATGGCGAAAATATTGTTGGTGTAATCACCGCTCCAGACAAAGCTGCCGGAAGAGGCAGGAAAATTAGTCAGTCTGCAGTCAAAAAGTATGCAGATATTCATGGTATAAAAACGTTACAGCCGACCAGCTTAAAGGATGCATCATTTCTTGATGAGCTTACTGATTTAAATGCTGATTTACAAATTGTTGTCGCGTTTAGAATGCTACCCGAAGTAGTTTGGGGAATGCCCAAATTAGGCACTTTTAATTTACATGCTTCTTGGTTACCCAAATACAGAGGTGCCGCACCAATAAATTGGGCCATTATCAATGGGGAAATCGAAACTGGCGTAACTACATTTTTCTTAAATCATGAAATTGATAAAGGCGCAATCATTATGCAGGAAAAAGTGTCAATTAAATCCGAAATGAACGCGGGTACTCTGCATGATGTATTAGCGAACGTTGGCTCAAAACTAGTTACCAAAACTTGCGATGCTATTGCTTCGGATACGGCTAATGTTACTCCACAAAATAAATTGAAGATTCTTCACCAACCCGAAGCACCAAAAATATTCAAAAAAGATTGTAGAATAGATTGGAATAATGATACCGAAACCATCTTTAATTTAATTCGGGGTCTGAGTCCTTACCCAGGAGCGTGGACCATTTTTGAAACGGATACAAAAAAGCAATTGTCATGTAAAGTATTTGATTGTACACCCATTAACATTGAGCACAACAAGATTCCTGGATCTATAATAACTGACAATGGACAAGCACTAAAAATAGCTTGTAAGAATGGCTATATTACACTCAATGAATTGCAGATTGAAGGTAAAAAGCGCATGAAAGTGATTGATTTTTTAAGAGGTTCAAGAATTTCTAATGAATGGAAAGCAATATGAAAGGACTATTGATTATTACCTTATTACTAATTCAACATATCGTTTCAGCACAAACTGTTTCCATAGTAGATTTAAGACCAGATTCAACCAATTACGATAACATTCACGTAAAACGAATCTCTTCAGACAGCTTGTCTAGCACTTTTGCTATTTGGATTAAATTAAAAGTAAAAATGCATAAACACATTAACCATACAGAACATGTTTATGTGCTGGAAGGAAAAGGAAATTTCACGATTGGTGACAAGAGTAAATCCATAAAAAAAGGTGATTTCATAACCATTCCAAGAAACACTTGGCATGGTGTTGAAGTAGCATCAGAGATTCCACTTAAAGTAATTTCGGTACAATCACCGGAATTCAAAGGTCTAGACCGAATATATAAAAAATGAAAAACTCCTCAACCCCTTGTTAGCAAAGGGATTCAGCGATTTCATTATTAACAATGATTCGTTTTTATTAACAAATAAGCGGCATTTACAGCTACAGACCTTGACACGCTTAGGATAAAATATATATTTGCTCACATACATTAAAGAAATTTAATTTTCAATAACTATTAAAAAACAAAAAATGAACAAAGCTGAATTAATTGAAGGAATGGCGACGACTTCAGGTCTGTCAAAAGCAGATACGAAAAGAGCATTAGACGCATTTTGTGAGACAACTACAAAAGCGCTTAAAAAAGGAGATAGAATTTCGTTAGTTGGATTCGGTTCTTTCTCAATCTCTAAAAGAGCTGCACGAAAAGGAAGAAACCCACAAACTGGCAAAGAAATTTCAATCGCTGCAAAAAATGTAATCAGATTTAAAGCTGGTTCTGATCTTTCGAAGAAAGTAAACTAATTAGCATTTACGTATTTTTAAAAGCCCTAACTTTTTGGTTAGGGCTTTTTTTATACCTTAAAAGTTCAGATGAGAACGGACCTATTTGAATACATGTTTGAATTTTTAACAGAAGAACGAAAAGAGCGCTTCATATCTGTTGTAAATAATCGAACCAGGCATGTTACAGTTGTTTTAGAAGATCTTTTTCAAATGCATAACGCAAGTGCTGTATTAAGAAGCTGTGATTGTTTTGGAATACAAGACGCACATATTATTGAAAACAGAAATGAATATAAGCTGAATAAGGAAATCGATATGGGAAGCACTAAGTGGTTGCATGTCAACAAATATTCTGAAAAGGAAAACAACACCATCGATTGTATCAATCATTTAAAAAGTCAAGGATACACGATTTATGCAACAACACCCCAAGCAAACAACACAGCAATTAATAAAATTCCACTCAAAAATAAAATTGCTCTCCTGTTTGGTACTGAATTAACCGGATTATCTGAAACCGCATTGAAGCACGCTGATGGACTAGCACACATACCTATGTATGGCTTCACAGAGAGCTTTAACATTTCGGTTTCGGCCGCTCTTGTATTATCAGAGCTCTCAGCAAGATTAAGAACCGAAAACATTAGCTTCGAGCTTACATCCGAAGAAAAAACAGCACTGCTATTTGAATGGACGATGAAGACCGTTAAATCCTCTCACAAAATTAAAAACAGGTACCTAATTGAAAATCCCATTTAATATATGAATCAAGGGAAAGAATATTTAATACATTAGCATCTTCATTAAAACAAAAAATTACATGGGTAAAGGAGATAAAAAGACCAAAAAGGGAAAAAGAACTGCAGGATCATACGGAATTACTCGAAAAAGGAAAAAACGAGTAGCAGTAGTTACAACAAAAAAGAAAAAAAAGCCGGCAAAGAAAAAAGCATCTCCAAAAGCCAAAAGCGCTCCCAAAAAAGTTGCTGAAAAGGCAGTTGAAGAAGTAACTGAAATTGTTGCAAAAAAAGACGATAAAAAGGCAAAGGAAGTAGTAGAAGCTAAGGCCAAGAAAAAGACGGAAAAAGCTCCAGAAGCCGCTGAAGACAAGGGGAAAAGTGATTAAGTCATTTGTTTCAATGACACCGGTAAAGTAATTCTTTATCCATTTTTCTTAATTCCTTTAAAAGGGCTGCGTTTGTATTATGATTAGGAACATTGTGTCCTACTTTTGTCATGATTTCAAGTACAGCATCATTTATGTTTATCGCTCCATCTTTGTCACGCATAAAATGAAGAAATTTGAGTGCCTGAAAAGCATTAAATAATTGAAATGCAGAAAAAATATAGTTTTCAGTTGACTTTGCATTAAGTCTCACTTTTTTCAAAGAATCCATAAAATCAGGAGGTAGAAAATCCACTATTTCTTTTGGCCATTTTTTCAAATCGTAATTACGCAACTTTTCTGTAAAGCACTTAAGAAAAAGAAAACTGGATAAAGGGTACGTCTGTAGCTGTTCGCACTTGTTCTCTATGTAAGCTGAAACCGCTTTTCCAGTTCCAAAAGGAACCCTATCAGAACATCTTGCACTTGGGAAAACGGTAGTTGATGTAACCTCCTGAAAATGTCCAAGTTGAATAATCTTATGAAGAAAATAAAAATCTTCTCCGGCTTTTCGTTTATTCATGCCTCCAACACGCATATATGCAGCACAAGTAAACGCCATTGATGATCCAACTGTGAAATGAGCATAGGGCACCCCAATATAATTCATAGCTAAATTATAATAACGCAAAAACAGCTCGTAATCTATTATTGCTTTATTAATTGCCGAATTAGGGCCAACAATGTCATGCTCAAAATAGATATTACATCCTAATGTGTCCTTTTTGAATACTTCTTCTAGCTCAACAAAGTAGTTTTTAGCGACCAAAGAGTCGGCATCGAAACAAACTAATATACCATCGCTGCGGATCATTGAAAATCGCCTTATTCCCTCATCTAAACCAATTTTTCGAGCTAAACCCACTCCGGCATATTTCATCGGTAGATTCAATTCTTCTACAACATGCAAATCAAACCAAAGATTGCTAGAAACCACATCGAGTTCCGCAATGGAATCCAAGTTCCGCTTTGTTACAACAGAACCCGCATCGTCTCCTTGATTAACTACAACAATGACTTCGACACTGCACGCTGGTTTTTCGGCACTATTTAAAGAGAACAGGGCATCAACTACAGAAGCCTCGTTATAGCAGGGAATAACAACGATTAGACCCAACTCTGAGCTTACTGGTTTATCAATAATCGTTTCCCGAACTGAGAACTTATTAAGATAGGCATCGAATACAGAATGCTTCAAGGTGCTAGTCTTCTTTTTGTCCAAACATCTTTTTTCTTACTGTAGCATATCCTGTCGTGTAACCGGCTTTTTCTTCCTTGCCAAAATTCGAAATAATGTGGAACCACTATATAACCTCCCCAATGCTCAGGCCTAGAAACGGGTCCACCATCAAATTCTTTTTGATATCGAATCAATTGTTTTTCTAAATAATCTCGATTCGGAATTTCCTTGCTTTGATCAGAAGCCCATGCACCTATTTGACTTTCTCTTGGTCTTTCTCTAAAATAAGCATCTGAAACATCAGGATTTACCTTTTTAATTGCACCCTGAATTCTAATTTGCTGTTCAAGCTCTTTCCAAAACAAATTAATAGCTACGTCGCAATTTGTTTCTATATCAAGTCCTTTCTTACTGTTAAAATTGGTGTAAAAAACTAATCCATCTGCAATAATATCTCGAAGATAAACTACTCTTGTAGACACCTGGTTTTTCCTATCCGAAGTCGCTACCACCATTGCCTGATACTCACTTATTCCTTTGGCTTGTGCATTTTTCAGCCATGCGTCTAACAATACGCTAGGATCCTCTGGTGTTTCCTGCATATTAAGTTGTCCCTTGACAAAATCAAACCTCTCTTTCATTACTTTAAGTTATCACATCAAATATCTACAATATTTCTATCATAATGCTTACTTTTCAATTCAATTCAATAAAGCATGAAATTATCCTTGGAATTAGCATATCAAACACCACAAAGTTGGGCCACTCAGGTTATGAATGATTTTTCTTATTTTCTGCAAGATCATGCAGATTGTGAAAGAAAAGCCAGTTCAATGGCTTTGAGTTTTGTTGCGAAATGTCCCGATAAAATCGAAATAATTCCAGAGTTAATTGAAACTGCATTAGAAGAGTTAGAGCATTTTCAACAAGTTTATAAAATCATGCAAAAACGGGGAATTAGGCTTCGAAGCGAAATGCCAAAAGATCAGTACATACTACAATTAATAGAAAAGTGCAGATCTGGAAAAAACGACAGACTACTGGACAGAATGTTAGTAGCTAGCATAGTCGAATGCCGTGGTGCTGAGCGTTTTAAACTAATCGCAGACGAATTAATAGATCTCGATTTAAAAGATTTCTACAAAACCTTGTGGATATCAGAAGCCAAGCACGGCAATATTTTTGTAAAATTTGCACTAAATTATTGGAACAAGACTGAAGTGTATAAAAGATTGGATGAATTAAATAATTTAGAAGCGGATATTTGCAGTAAAATGGAATGGACGCCAAGATTAC
>Ga0315332_10000292_pt1 | contig 21347 bp, 22 predicted proteins | sample M110034915metaG_FD_203455 | JGI IMG/M metagenome (GOLD analysis project Ga0315332, IMG submission 203455) | Ammonia-oxidizing marine archaeal communities from Monterey Bay, California, United States - M1 100m 34915 | ecosystem: Environmental > Aquatic > Marine > Intertidal zone | place: USA...
CTGTAGCTACTTCTGCTGCAATTTTAGCGCCATAATAATTAATATCATAAGCATACTTTTCTAGCGAATAATCAGCCTGAGCAATCGAAGTGCCAGAAAATGTATTTGTTTCTACTATATCTGCTCCAGCAGTGAAATATGCTTTATGAATGTCTTTAATGATATCTGGACGAGTTAAAGAAAGTAAATCGTTATTTCCTTTTAATGGCTGATTATGATTCTCAAACCAGCCCTTTCGAAAGTCATTCTCATTGAGATGATGTCTTTGAATCATGGTTCCCATTGCACCATCAAGAATTAAAATTCTTTTTTTTGCTAATTCGTATATGCTTTCTTTAATAATCATGCTTTTAAAAAAAAATCCCTAACGAAATTAATCGAAAGAGATAAAAAGTATTGTATAAATATTTCTTTATCACTTATCTGTGTTGTTTAACAAACAACAGGATTTAGCACCTTCCCAATGGGGGTTGCTAAGGATTCAATGGGCCTACTCCCTCCTCCTTTCTAGATAAATACAAAGAACTTATAGCAAATATAGTTAGAGAATTATCATCGTCAATTTAAATAGATGAAAAATCGACTATTTAGATTGAAATAATTGAACATAAAGAGATTTAATTCTCTTTCTAAACAAGAAAAAAAGAATTATATATGGAATAACCATAAGAAAAATAATTCCAGTATTTATACCATTACCTACAGTAAAATCTTCTTTGTTACTACTAATTATCTGAGCTCTACAAGTAGAGCACCCTTGAGCAAAACTAGAGAATTCAAAAGAAATTATTGCGATAAAGAATAATATTTTAGGTAATGTTTTCAACTGTAGAATGGAGATATCATTATATAAACAACTACGCCTGTAACGGCTACATATAGCCAAACAGGGAATACGTATTTAGCCATTTTTTTATGTGCTGAAAATTCAGAAATAGATGCTCTATAGGCAGTAAATAAAATAAAAGGCAATGAAAGTCCAGCCAATAAGATATGAGAAATTAAAATAATGTAATAAATATATTTAATGGTGCCCTGCTCATTAAAGGAAGTGCTGTCTGCTAAAATATGGTGTGCTATATAAGAAACTAGAAATAATAAAGAAAGCAAAATTGCTAAATTCATAGTTTTTTTATGCAGAATATATTTTTTTGATTTGACAAAATAAATTCCCAATAATAAAAGAGTAGCTACAGTGCCGTTAATAATCGCGTTTATTTTAGCAAAAATGTGAACGTCAAAACCAAGATCAACTTTAATCTTAAGTTCATGAAGTAAAACTACAACAGCAAAAACTACAACAGAAACAGTCCAGATTAATCTGTTGGCTAGTTTGTCATTTTTGGTAAGCGAAGGTTCAGGTAAATTCATATTAGTTTTTGATGTCTAAAATTAATCCATTTGAAATTAAATAAAAAAATGTTTAATCTTGTTTTAGTTTTTTAATGTCATTTAAAAGAACATCCATTTGGTCTTCATCAGTACCATCATAATAGCCTCTAATTCTTAATTTTTCATCGATTAGCATCATCTTTTCGGAATGTAAAAAACCCCCTGGAGCCAGTGCATCTTCTTGGTTTGGAACTAAAAATCCATTAACACCTAATTGATAAATTAACGTCTGATTTCCAGTAAGAAGATTCCAATTATCACCATTTATTCCAAAAGCATTCTGATACCAAAGTAATCTTTCCGATGTGTCTTTTTTTGGGTCTACAGTAAAAGAAACAAATCCTACATTAAGGTCCTTTGTTGACTTTTGAAGTTTTACCATATTCATGGTCATTGCAGGGCATATTGTTGGACAATGGCTAAAAAAGAAATCAACAACATGTATTTTTCCCTTATAAGAATCAGAATTTATGGTATCTCCATACTGATTTTGAAAAGACCAAGCTGGTATTGTATGGAATAGAGTATCAATATCTAAACCTTCCACAAATTCTTTATTACCAAAGATTGGAAGTTTTTCAATTTCTGTTTTGTCAGCACAACCAAAAATCAAAAAAAGAATTAAAATAGACACATTTTTAATCATCTTTTTCTTCCTTTAAAATAAGACTAATTTCTTTTGTAATTCTTCTTACTTCACCAAAATTATATGTGAAATATTTACCTCTAATTTGCTGATTTTTATCAACTAACAATGTCATCAAATATGCTTCTTTATCGAATCCAAACAAAGTATCTTTTTTTAACCATGGGTTTCCTTGTCTAAAATCCATATCAAAAAATGGATGATAATCTGTAGTTGCTAATTTCCATTTTTCTGGATCTAAATTATTATGAACTCTAAATTGTTTCATTTTTTGATTTATAGCTGAGTCCTTATCAATGAAAACAGAAACAACAACTACATCTTCAAACCCTTTGTTATTTACTAATTCATTGTATATTTTAATTTTAAACCATTCTAATCTAAATGGACATTTATTAAAATCAGTAGGACAATCTGTTGAAAGGAAATTGTATAAAACTATTTTGTCACTTAAGTCTTCAGATGTGATTTCATTATTATTTTCATCATGAAAAGTAAAAGAATCATGAAACTCACCAAATACTGGCTGATCAACATAAACAGGAGAACCAGAGATTAAAAAGCCTATTAATAAAGAGAACCCAATTAAAATAGAAAAAAGAATTACAGCACCTTTCTTTGGAATTAGATACTTAAAATCTAAACTCATGGACTAATAACATCAAAAAAGGGCGATAAATAGTCAGCTGCTTCAGTAAGACAAATGAAAATTAAATACGCTATAAAGAGTAAATAAGGCCCTAAAATTAACCATTTAAAGTTCTTCCTCTCATCACCAAGATGCATAAAAACAAGAACAATGTATCCAGCCTTAACCAGTGTTAAAATAATAAATGACCATTTTATAATCCACCAAAAATTATTTGCGATGCCATCATAATATTGTTTAATGAAAGCTCCAGTACTTACTTCAACAATGGTAATTATTGTTAAAATTAATGTTACTTGCCAAATTTTCTTTCTAATGGCTTTTCCATGTTCTTCATCATGATTAGCTAACAATGAATACTCATGATCTTTAATTAAATCGTCTCTTTCCATAATCTAAATTATTAAACAAGATAAAAGAAGGTAAATACAAATACCCATACTAAATCAACAAAGTGCCAATATAATCCAACTTTTTCAACCATTTCAAAATGCCCTCTTTCATCATAAACGCCTCTAACAACATTGATATAAACAATTAAATTAAAAACAACACCAGAGAAAACGTGGAATCCGTGAAAACCAGTAATAAAGAAAAAGAAGTTTGCATACTGTGGCACTTCAGGAGCATATTCATTCTCTATTAGATTAGCCCCCTGCATAGTAGCAGTAGCTCCATCAAATAAAGATTGAGCAGTAGCTCCATCTACAATTACTCCTTTTCCAAATTTTAAAATAAGATCTTTACCTCCGTTAAGGTATTCAACAACTGCCCAACCTTCAGCAGTTAAAACACTTCCATAGTGAGTTCCATGAATAAAGTGATACCACTCCCAAGCTTGTGAGCTAACAAAGAAAACTCCACCCACAACAGTTAATAACAACCATTTAGCAACTCCTTTTTTATCCTTTCTGTGACCAGCTTCAACGGCAAGAACCATTGTTACTGAGCTGACAATAAGGATAAAGGTCATTAATGCTACGTAAAGAAGGGGATATCCATTACCAAGAAAAGGCATAGCATTGAAAGTTTCTTCTCCAATAGGCCAAGATTCTGCAGAATGTCTAGCAAAACCATAGGCTGTTAATAGTGAACCAAAAGTTAATGCATCTGAAACTAAAAACATCCACATCCATTGCTTTCCGTAAGATATTCTAAAAGGTGAACCACCACCTCCCCAAAGTTCAGATTTACTTATTTTTTCAGAATGTTGCCCCATAATGATTTTTTTTCGAGTACAAGTTTAATTAATATATTCAAGAAATACATACAAATACACCCATAAAAGTCCAACAAAGTGCCAAAAAATACTTCCAGCTTTTAATCCAGCTTGATTTTTTTCATTGTATTTATTATTTAAAGATCTTAAAAAAATAATGAGTAAGACTAAAATACCTAAACAAATATGAAGAAAATGGATTCCTGTTAAAACCCAAACAAAACTGCTTGAAACATTTGTTGTTTGAAAAAACTCACCATACTGGGTGCTATTTAATTCTTGTTTTAATTGAGTCCAATTATTATTTTCTATCTCAATCTCAATTCCATTATTTAACAACAAGTAAGTTTCAAAATTAGAGACTACTGAATCTTCAAAATAAATAAGACCATTTTTTATTTCAAATTCTTTCCCACCTTGATATACAATTTCGTTGATTGCTTTTTTTTGTTGATCGTCTAATGCTCTTGAAGGAAAATAAAGTTTCTTTTTATTGTATTCTAAGTTTTCACCATTTAATGAAACTGAAAAGTCTTTTCCATAATCACCCACCAACATGAAAAATGGTTTATTTTGATAAACACCAAAAGCAAACTTAAACAACTCATCACCTTCGCTTTCTGAGAGTCTAACTCCATTTTTAAATGGATATCCCTCTATAATTTCAACAATTGAATTGTCTTTAGCTGAGTAAATTGAATACGGATTTTCATAATCTATAACATTAATTTTTTTTGACCTGTAGCCAAAATCATCTCCACAAAATTGATGTGCAAAATCTCTAATTTCTAGAACTTGGGAAGGAGTAAGTGGAGTGCCATTTATTTCATAATTATCTCCATTATAGATTATTTGGTTATTCTCTTTAGAAATGTAGTATGACTGTCCGTATTGACCATAAACGTAAGTAATAAATGATTTTACAGCGTTTCCATTATTGTAATACTTTTTCCAACCAAAATATTGAAAAACACAAAAAGAAAATCCTAAAAATAAAGTACATAAAAGAAGACTTTTCAATCGTTTTAGCTTCCCTTTTTTTGCTGCATTAAAAGCAAAATACAATGTTATACTGCTCATAGCAATAATTAATGTGCTAAACAGAAAATAATTAGGCAAATGAATGTTTACCCAAAATTTGTCCATTTTTCTTACCAATACTGCACTGCTTAAACCAGCAAACAACATAATACTAGAAATTATTCCAACGTAAACTAGACTTGAATATACATTAATCTTTGAAGATTTTTGATTAGCTGATTCATCATTATTATTCATGGAAATTAAATTTTATCTAGGTAATAAATAAACAAGACTAAAGGTAAATAAACGAAAGATAGAAACATGACTTGTTTAGCATATTTCATATCTAATGTTCTAAAAAGTTTAACAGCTGGAATAAGCATTGAAAGACTGGCTGTAATAGCAAAACACATAGATAATAGCCCACTCATGTTAATAGCCCAAGGTAGCATGGTAATGGGAATTAAAAAACCAGAATACAACATGATTTGAAAAGCACTTTTCTTATCTCTATATCCAGAAGGCAACAATTTAAATCCTGCTAATTTATAATCCTCATCTAACTTCCAACAGATAGCCCAGAAATGAGGGAATTGCCAAAAAAATTGTATTAAAAATAGAATACCAGCCTCAAGACCAAATTCTCCTGAAATAGCCACATAACCAAGCATTGGAGGGATACTACCGGGAATAGCACCAATAAAAACAGCAAAAGGAGTTACGGTCTTTAATGGTGTATAGACAATTACATAAAGTGCTAAAGCTAAAGCACCTAAAATTGCACAGGCATCGTTTACTAACCACAATAAAAACAAACCAGCACAACCAATAAGACTTGCAAAGACAAGACTTTCAATCACACTTAAATTCCCCAATGGAAGCGGTCTGTTTTGAGTCCTCTTCATTAGTTTATCCAAATCTCTTTCCCAAACCTGATTGAATGCATTAGATGAGCCAGTAATTAGAAAACCTCCAACAAAAAGAAAAATCAAATGAAGATAATCAGCTTCGCCTGGAGCAATCAAATAACCAAGCAAAGCACTAATTACAACTAAAGAAGATAGCCTTAGTTTAGTAAGGTCAGCATAGCTTTTAATCTTTTGGATTAAGCTTATCTTTTTTGCTGGCAGTTTAATATCTTTTTGCATTTTAAGAATGCGAAATTACTATTTTTTAATGTTATTAAACGCCTATTTATCAATAATCTAAATAGGAGTTCCAAAGATTAGACTTAACACCAAATGAAATTAATATATCATTGTTAATTTGTTGATGTTTATTAGTTCTAAAAACAACATTAGAAAATAAAGCAGTATTTGATTTTGCAATTAATTGATAGGAAAATAAAGCACTAAAGTGATTGGCAACATTTAAATCTCCCTGAAGAGTAAAATTATCGTACTCATTTAGTCTTGTGGTATAGCTAAAAAACATGTCCCCTCCATAATTGCCAAAAGTATTAGCCCCGTGGCGTTGATAAGCATAATTTAGTTCAGCATTAAAATTGTTTTTCTGATACCTCATTCTTATTAAAAGCTCTTTAAAGTTAGCTTCATAGGGGTGTGCTAATGATTGATTCAAATGTCCATAGTTTTGTTGGGAAACAACATGTGAATAAGTAAATGGACGAACTTCATTGTATTCTATTTGAACGCCTAATCCTTTAACTCCAAACAAATCAAATACTTTATACCCAAATTGAAACCCATATTTATTAGCCCACCATCCACTTGATGATCTCAATTCCTTTAACAAAAATTCATCTACTAAAAGCTGTCCATAGAAAATGTGTTTTTTAAATATTCTAACTTTTAAATTTGCTCCTAAAAAGGAATTATCAGCAGAGCCAATACTATACTCGACAGGTCTAAAAAAAATAATAGGATTTAAGTAGTTAATATCAAAATTTCGTTGATTTAAAGAGTCTTTAGCCGCCCATACAACAGATTCAAAAATAGAAAGGTTTATCGCTTTGTTTATGTTCCAACTTAAAATGTGAGAACTAGAGAATTTTTTATTTTCTTGTCCGTTATAATTATCTTCATGCATGGAATATAAATTCACATATTTAACTTTCCAAAACTCAGATTCTATTTTAATGTAAGGATATGAAGGAGCAAAATCTGATAAAAGTAAAGAACGATAACCATCACCAAAAAAATTCTTTCCCTTGCCAATAGAAAATAAAATATACTTATTTAAAATTGCAGCTAAATTAAAATCAAATTGATGAATTTGAAATTCATTTGTTGAGTCGATTAAAAGTCCAAAACCTTGAACTGTAGATCTATTGTGAGTTCTTTCTATAGAATAGTTAGACAAGCTCCCCCTTCTATAAACATACCTTGAAAAAAAAGAGATTTTAGAATTAAAATTTAATTCACACTGAGCGCCAATGCTAGCAGAAAGATTAGAGTTACTTTTATTTGGTGAAATAAAATAATTAGCTCCAATTACAGGGAGAAAAATTGCTTTTTTACTGTTTAAATCTGAACCATAAATCCATACACCTTTCTGAAAAGAGCTATCCTTAAAAGATTCGTTTATAGTAGTTTTAAAATTATATGGTTTAACGATAGAGTGCTTGTTGCTGTCTGACTGATACAAAGAAGATTCTAATTGAAAAACTCTTTGGTTATCTCCATAAAAATAATGTTGTGCATTAATAGAAAATACAAGAATTAAAAAAACAATATTTAAAATTAATTTAACCAACGTTATGATGATTGTGTTTTGTTTATTTTAAAAAAGAAAATGACAGCTATTAATAACATTGAACTGCCTAATTGTAAAGAAAATATTAACGTTGGATCTTGAATTTTGAAATAAATCTGGAATAGAAACTGTAAGCCGATAATAGTTAAATTATAAAAGTAGAGTATGAAAACAGAATAAGTATGACTTAGACCCATCTTAGAAAGATGATGATGTATGTGGTTTTTATCAGCAAGTAATGGGGACTTTCCTCTAAAAATTCGAAGAGTAAAAACTCTTATTGTATCAATTAAGGGATAAACCAGAACAGACATAGCCAATACCGGTTTGTTAATTACAATTAGCCATTCTGGTGAGTTGGAATAATCCTGACTTATACAATTTATTGCTAATACACAAAGAATAACCCCAATTAATAATGAACCCGAATCACCCATGAAAATTCTTGCAGGAGAAAAATTAAAAATTAAAAAACCAAAAAGAGATCCAGCTAAAACATAAGACAATAGAGAAAGAGGGATGTTTCCTGCATAATAAAAAATCAATCCAAAAGAAACTGCAGCTATTAATCCTATTCCTGCAGCTAATCCATCAAGTCCATCAATTAAATTAATTGCATTAATTATAACTATATATACAAAAAATGAAAGTAGGTAACTCTGCCACAAATCTAATTCTTCATTTATACCGAAAATTCCCTGCATTTCGAAAATCCTTATGTCAGCCATAATTACTAGGATAAATCCTACGACAAAATGTGCAATTAATTTTTTCGCAGGTGCTGTACCAATTATATCATCTTTAATTCCAACAAAAAACAATATTATTAAACAAGCAATTAAAGCTTTAAAATTGGAAAGCATATGAGGGATATGGCTGTATTTTTCAGGAAACCATAATGAATAAGAAAAAAGAATAGACCCAAAAATAACAATACCGCCAATTGTAGGAATACTCCATCCGTGCATTTTACGTTTCTCTTTAGGTTCATCTACTAAATGCTTAAGCTTTGCTACCTTAATTAAAGAAGGTGTTGCTAAAAAAACAACGGCAAAAGAACTTACAAATCCAAGTAATAGAATTACACTTCCTGTCATGTTATCTTAATTTATTGATCAAAATAATTATTAATTAAATTGGTTCTAAAACCAAATGTGAAATATCTTTCAGCTGAACCCTCTGTTTTACGATTAAAAAAGTTCACAAACAATTTCATCTGAGTTTGCACATTTAACAAATACCCCAATTCAATGTATGAATAAAAAATCTTTTCGTTAACTAACGTTGTTGGCATTGTTGAGTATGTTGGCTTAAAGATATTATTTCCTAAATCAGAATTAATTACATGTTCTTTAACAATTTTTGAAAGTTGAAGATTAAATAGAAATTTTTTATATTCTACATGTGTTTTTAATACTAATTCAGAAAACCCGCTACCTAATGGATGAGCCAACTCATGACCATTGTGGGTGTAAGATTGAATGATTCTTAAGCTATCAACTGTGTAAGAGAAAGGCTTTACATAGTTATATTCTACTAAAACATAGCTATTAACAGACCTAAATGGATTCAACCACTTAAGTCCTGACTGAAAGCCCCAATTGGATTGATCATGAAACATTGTTTGACCATACAACACCAATTTATCTTTAAACATAGAAGACAATGAGGCTCCATAAACTCTATTAATTCCTGATTCTTGTTTATTAACTAATTGAGAACTCCCAAAAATAGGAAGATAAAAAGAAACATCTGGACTTACCTTTCCAATTGAATCAACATATGATTTATGAACAACCCCTTCGAAAAAACTAAATTCAATTTGTTTATTTAGGTTAAAGGAAAGCATGTTTAGAGAAGTTGCTTTTTGCTTAAATAACGCTTCTGCTGTAATTGTTGAAAAGAGACTTCTTTCCAAAGAATGCATCCAAGCTGAAATATGCTTATAGGCAATTTTTCCATCAAGAAATTTATATTGTCCAGAAAAGTAAGGGTAGTCCGGAGCGTAATCGCTAAGTAGCAGTGACCTATAACCATTTCCAAAGAAATGTCTGCCATGACCAAATTGCAAATTCACATCGTTAACAGGGCTAAAAGACACATAGCCAGAAGCAATTGCAGCATCATGCCCGTAAGTTTTAAATGGCTTTGAACGACCTATTCCTAAAGCAACTCCTCTATCATCAGCAACTTCATCTAAATAGTCTGGATAATTTATTTGGTTTTCATAGACTCTAGTTCCAAAAGATACTTTATCGCCTAAATCACCAAGGACACGAAATCCTCTTGTGTTGGTATAATATCTATATAAACCATTACTATTTTGATTTCCGAAGGAAAAATTAAATAATGGATCTACTTGCAAGTGAACCTCTTTATCAACTATATCTAAAACACTTTTTTTAAATATAAAATCATAAAGCTTAGCTTGATTTAATGAACTATCTATGTAATAATCTTTAAAAGATAATTGATTAAATTGTTCATTGTATGGCCTTAATGAACTATGATTTGTTTTAGGGGATAAACGTTGTAAAAAATTAAACTCTTGATAAAAATTCTTATTTTGAGACAACAAAGAGCTGCTTATACAAAGTGCTTGAATAATAATTACAAATCGATAAACTATCTGCTTATTATTCTTGTAATGAGTATTTTTCTTTATAATCTTCATATACACTTTTAACTCCCTCTACTAGATTTATTTTATGTTCCCAGCCTAAATTATTTAGTTTAGAAACATCTAATAGCTTTCTTGGTGTTCCATCTGGTTTTTCTTTGTCAAAATAAATCTCCCCATTAAATCCAACAGTAGATTTTATAAGTAAAGCTAATTCTTTAATTGAGATATCTAAACCTGTTCCTATGTTTACAATTTCTTTATCGTTATATTTTTTCATAAGAAAAATACAAGCAGCTGCTAAATCATCTACATGAAGAAACTCTCTTTTAGGATTTCCAGAACCCCAAACCTCTGTATGACTAGCATTTAAAACTTTTGCCTCATGAAACTTCCTGATTAAAGCAGGTAAAACATGTGAAGAATTAAGGTCATAGTTATCATTAGGCCCATATAAATTGGTGGGCATAACACAAATAAAGTTAGCATCAAATTGATCTCTATATGATTGACACATTTTAATACCTGCAATTTTAGCTATTGCATACGGTTCATTTGTTGGCTCTAATTTTCCATCTAATAATTCAGATTCATTTATGGGTTGATTTGCATGTTTAGGGTAAATACAAGAAGACCCGAGAAAGAGTAATTTTTTTACTTTATAATGATGTGCAGAATTAATGACATTGTTTTGAATCATTAAATTGTCATAAATAAAGTCTCCTTTAAAGTTATTATTTGCAAATATTCCTCCAACTTTTGCTGCAGCCAAAAAAACATAATCTGGAAGATGGCGTTTGAAAAAATCATCAACTTTTTGTTGATTTCTTAAATCTAAGTCCTTTGACGTAACTTCTATAAAATTTGTATATCCAAGATTTTGAAGTTTTCTTTTAATAGCAGAACCAACCATTCCTGTATGACCAGCAATGTATATTTTATCATCAAAATTCATCAATCAAAATAGTTGTTAATTTCAAATCCATTTTTTTTTAAAAACTGTTCTTTTTCAAATAATTTAACATCTGAATTAACCATTTCCTTTACCATTTCTTTTAAATCATAACTGTGTTTCCATCCGAGAACTTTATTGGCTTTTGTGGGATCTCCAATTAACAAATCTACTTCTGTAGGTCTATAATAATTTCCATCAACTTCTATAACTGTTGATCCGTTTTCTGAATTAACCCCCTTTTCTTTAGAGCCATTTCCTTCCCAAACTAATTTAACTCCTATTTCATTAAATGCCAATTCACAAAAATGTCTTACTGTATTTGTTTTTCCAGTAGCAAGAACAAAATCATCAGGTTTATCTTGTTGTAACATTAACCACATTCCTTCAATATAATCTTTTGCATGTCCCCAATCTCTTTTTGCGTCTAAATTTCCAATGTATATTTTCTTTTGCATACCCAAGGATATTCTTGCAACAGCTCTAGTGATTTTTCGAGTAACAAAAGTTTCACCTCTTATTGGGCTTTCATGGTTAAATAATATACCGTTACAAGCAAACATATTGTAAGCCTCTCTGTAATTTCTTACAATCCAATAAGCATATAATTTTGCTACTCCATAAGGACTTCTTGGGTAAAAAGGGGTGGTTTCACTTTGAGGAACTTCTTGAGCTAACCCATAAAGTTCAGATGTTGATGCTTGATAAAACCTCACCTTTTTCACCATGTTTAATATTCGAATTGCCTCCAAAATCCTTAGAGTTCCTAAAGCATCTGTGTTTGCTGTATATTCAGGTGAGTCAAAAGAGACTTTAACATGCGATTGAGCTGCTAAATTATATATCTCATCGGGTTGAACTTCCTGTATTATTCGAATCAAATTTGTTGCATCTGTTAAATCACCATAATGCAAATGTAAGCGAGCATCGGTATCATGTAAATCAACATATAGATGATCTATTCTTTCCGTATTTAAAGACGATGCTCTTCTTTTAATTCCATGAACGATGTAATTCTTTTTTAATAAAAATTCTGCTAAATAAGCACCATCTTGACCTGTTATTCCAGTAATTAAAGCAATTTTATTCATTCGATTTTTTAATTAGGAAACAATGAACCAGTTATTTAAAAGATTCTTTCTGTTATATATCATTTCTTTTTTTGTTTTAAAATCTATTAGCTTTTTTCCAGCATGCTTTACAATTGCGTGTCCTGCTGCAGTATCCCATTCCATCGTAGGTGCAAAACGAGGATATACATCAGCTATTCCTTCTGCAACTAAACAAATTTTCAATGAGCTTCCCATGGAAACGACATCAACAGCACCATGTTTTTTGGAAAGATTGTCAAAATATACTTTTGTCTCCTTAGATAGATGAGAACGACTTCCAACAGCAACAAACTTTTCCTTATTTTTCACACTCGGCAATTGAGTAACTATATTATCAATTTTTTTAAACGCTCCTTCAATAGAAGCGTAATACAATACTTTTGTCACAGGAACATAAATAACTCCCAATATTGGCTCTCCATTTTCAATTAAAGCAATATTAACGGTAAACTCTCCATTTCTTTTCACAAATTCTTTTGTTCCATCAAGTGGGTCAACAATCCATAACCTGTCCCAATTTTTTCTTTCACTGTAAGGAATTGACCTGCCTTCTTCACTTAAAACAGGTATTTTAGTTTTTTTTAATTCTCTTATAATAACTTCATTGGCATTTTGATCTGCAACAGTTAATGGAGATTCATCTTCTTTTTTAAAGACTTCAAAAGGTCCAGCATATACATCCATGATTTGCTTACCACCAAGAATTGCGGCATCAATAGAAATGTCTAATAATTCATTATTTTTCACTTTTTCTATTTTTTAGTCCAAAATTAGATTTATACCAAAGTCTTTCGTGAAAATAATATAGAACCATTTTAAGTAAAAATTCTGCAATAGCTATTCCAGTTGCTTTTTCCTTAGCATAAGGATCATCTTTAAAGAAAAACAATGCTAGTAAAAATGTAGTTACGGATGCTATTATCCTCCATGTAATTGTTTTGGCAAAATGCCGTTTCTTACTTTGCTCCAAAATTTGAATTTATAAATTTAATACCCACTACCAGCTCCAGAAATCTTCTCAATTGGGTGCCATGTAGTTTTTGTTTCCATAAAATTTGTAACCAGATATGGATTTTCATTTTTACTTGAAGATAAATCTTCATTTTTTAGTAAAACAATTCTTTTTAAATTGTCAACAGCTGCAATTTGAATCTCCTTTATTTCCATAGAATTATTTTTACAATAAAATATGGCATTTACATCCATGTGAGTAGATAGATGTCCTAACAATTCAGAAGATCGACCAGTTAAAATGTTAACAACACCTGAAGGGACATCAGAAGTAGCCAATACTTCAGCAAAAGTTACCGAACAAAGGGGGAGTTCTTCAGATGAAATTAAAACTGTAGAATTTCCAGCTACCAATGGTGGAATTATAGCGGACACAACTCCTAGCAAGGAATCTTTTTCTGGAGCAACAACACCAACTACTCCCATTGGTTCTAGCATAGAGAAATTAAAATGACTTGAAGCAACAGGGTTAACAGCACCAAACACTTGATTAATCTTATCGCACCAACCAGCAAAATAGATGATTCTATCAATTGATAATTCAACCTCTTTTTTTGCAGCATTTTTATTTTTCCCTTGAATTATAATTTCCTCTATAAATTGCTCTTTCCTACTTTCTAAATTCTCGGCAATTCTATACAATATTTGGCTTCGATTATTAGCAGACTTACTTGCCCAAGAACCAGTGGCTTTTCTCGCTGCAACAACCGCGTTTCGTATGTCTTTTCTAGAACTTAGACACATATTAGCTATGGGTATATTTTTATTAAAAACTTGATAAAACCGACCCGATTCTGTTCGAGGAAATTTACCATCAATAAAAATTTTATACGTTTTTAAAACTCCTATTCTATCTGACATAATTAAAATTTTAAATATGGTGCTAATCCATGTAAACCACCTTCTCTACCGTGACCACTTTCCTTGTAGCCTCCAAATGGAGATGTGGGGTCAAATTTATTATATGTATTAGCCCAAACAACTCCAGCTTTCATTTGATTGGTTAAATTAAATATTTTAGAGCCCTTATCAGTCCAAACACCAGCAGACAATCCAAAAGGAGTATTGTTTGCTTTTGCTATAACTTCATCGATGGTTCTAAATGTTTGAACAGCTAAAACTGGTCCAAATATTTCTTCTTTTGCAATTGCATGAGATTGAGATACATTCGTGAAAAGAGTAGGTGGACACCAAAAACCTTTTTTCGGAATATCGCAAGAAGGCTGATACATTTCTGCACCCTCTTTTTTACCTATTTTTAAATATTTTTGAATAGTAGCTAGTTGCTCTTTTGAGTTAATTGCTCCAATATCTGTGTTTTTATCTAAAGGATTACCAACGTTTAATGACTGTATTCTGTCTTTTAGTTTTCTAATCAAAACATCAAATATAGACTCTTGCACAAATAATCTTGAACCAGCACAACAAACATGACCTTGATTAAAATATATTCCGTTAACAATACCTTCTACAGCCTGATCTAGCGGTGCATCTTCAAAAACAATGTTTGCAGCTTTGCCACCTAATTCCATTGTTGATTTTTTATTTGTACCAGCAATGGAACGCATAATAACCTTACCAACTCCTGTAGAACCAGTAAATGCAATTTTATCAATATCGGGATGATTTACAATTGAGGCACCAGTTGCACCAGCACCTGTAACTATATTCACAACACCAGGTGGCAAATCGGCCTCCTGAATTATCTCAGCTAATTTAAGAGCGGTAAGAGAAGTTGATTCGGCTGGTTTTAAAACCACTGTATTTCCTGTTGCTAAGGCAGGTGCTATTTTCCATGCTGCCATCATCAATGGGAAATTCCAAGGAATAATTTGTCCTGCAACGCCTATAGATTTTGGTTGCTGATTTGGGAATGCATATTTTAATTTATCAGCCCAACCTGCATAATAAAAAAAATGAGCTGCAGCAATAGGAATGTCTATGTCCCTAGATTCACGGATTGGTTTTCCACCATCAAGTGTTTCTAAAACGGCTAATTCTCTTGATTTCTCTTGAATTAATCTTGCAATCCTGTATATGTATTTTCCTCTCTCTTTTGCGCTAATTGAAGACCAAATTCCATTGTAAGCATTCCTTGCAGCTTTAACAGCTATGTTCACATCTTCTTCTCCAGCTAAAGCTATTTCAGATAACTTTTCTTCATTACTAGGATTAATTGTAGGGAAATATTCTTCATTTTTAGGAGCAATAAATTTTCCATTGATAAAAAGTTGTTGCTGCTTTTTTATTGAAAAATGATCAGTACTTTCAAGAGCTGGAGACAGTCCCCACTCACCAGAAAATTTCAAGTCTTCTATTTTCTTTGTCATTTTAATTAATCTTTTGAAAAATAATCTTTTGATTGATAAATTCCTGTTTTTTGCTTCATTAATTGCATAAGAATATCATTAGCTAAGCTGCTGGCCCCAAACCTAAACCATTCATTGGTTAACCATCGATTACCTAACGTTTCTCTAACCATAACAAGGTAATGTAACGCCAATTTTGAATTAGAAATCCCACCAGCAGGTTTCATTCCTATCATTTTACCAGATTTATAGTAATAATCTTTAATTGCTTCTAGCATTACTAATGTAACAGGGAGTGTTGCGGCTGGTTGAATTTTACCCGTTGAAGTTTTAATAAAATCTGCTCCAGCGTATATAGCAATATCACTTGCTTTTCTAACCTTATCAAAATTACCTAACTCACCTGTTTCAAGAATAACTTTGAGACGAACTTTTCCACATATTGCTTTAATTTCTGCAATCTCATCGAAGACATAATCATATTCTCCTTTATGAAACATCCCTCTACTAATTACCATATCTACTTCATCAGCTCCGTTATCAATCGCTATTTTTGTGTCTTCAAGCTTAATAGATAAAGAGGAATGACCACTTGGAAATGCAGTAGCAACACTTGCAACTTTTACATTGGAATCTTTTAATTCATTAACTGCAGTTTTAACAAAATTAGGATAAACACAAACTGCTGCCACTGTGGGCAATTCAGGATATTCATCATGAAGATGCCTGGCTTTGTAGCACATCTGTTTTACTTTATTTTCTGTGTCAGCACCTTCTAAAGTAGTTAAGTCAATCATGTTTAACGCCAACTTTAAGCCTTGAACTTTAGCCTCGTTTTTTATACTACGAGCAGTAATTCTAGCAATACGATCTTCAATACCTACTTTATCAATAGTTGGAGAGTTCAATAAGTTTAAGGATGGCTTCATTTAATATGCTTAATAAAAATATTTCACAGAGAAACACTTATAAAATGTAATGATATATTTTCTAAATTTGTTTACACAAATATACTAGAATTGAAGGCAGAAAAAAATAACATCTTTTCCTCATTTGATGAAATAGTTCAAAAAACAGAAAAAGAAAAGATTCTAAATCAGAAAGGAGTTACTTTTTGGCTCACAGGTCTTTCTGGTTCTGGGAAAACTACAATAGGGGCTTTACTTGAAAAAAAGTTAATCAAAAACAACATCATTACTGCATTGCTAGATGGAGACAACATTCGAGTTGGGATAAGTAATAATTTAAGTTTTTCTGACTCAGATAGAAATGAGAACATTAGAAGAATATCAGAAGTATCAAAACTATTTAATTTTTGTGGAATTGTTTCAATAAATTGTTTTGTCAGTCCATTTAAAGCCTCAAGAAAGCAAGCAAAAGAAATAATTGGAGAAAATTCTTTTTTTGAAATTTTCATTGACACACCGTTAAGTGAATGTGAAAAAAGAGATGTTAAGGGGTTATATAAAAAAGCTCGAACAGGAGAAATTAAAAATTTCACAGGAATCACCTCCCCTTTTGAAGCTCCAGAAAATCCAGCTATCAGAATTTCAACGTTAAACAAATCTATTGAAGAAAATGTAGAAGAACTTTTTAACTTTGTAATGCCTAAAATTAAATTAGCTAATGACAGATTATAACTTATCGCATTTAGAAGAATTAGAGTCTGAATCTATCTTTATTCTTAGAGAAGTTGCTGCTCAATTTGAAAAACCAACATTGCTATTTTCTGGAGGAAAAGATTCAATAGTTTGCTATCATTTAGCTCGTAAAGCTTTCTTCCCAGCAAATGTACCATTTCCATTGATGCATGTAGATACTGGTCATAATTTTGATGAACTTTATGAATTTAGAGACAAACTTATTAATGAAACTGGAGCTAGATTAATAATTGCCTCAGTACAAGAGTCAATTGACCAAGGTAAAGTTACAGAAGAAAAAGGTTTAAATGCAAGTAGAAATAAACTACAAACTACCACCTTACTAGATGCAATAGAATCAAATAAATTTGATTGTGCTTTAGGTGGCGCTAGAAGAGATGAAGAGAAAGCTAGAGCTAAAGAACGATTTTTCTCTCATAGAGATGATTTTGGTCAATGGGATCCAAAGAATCAACGTCCAGAATTATGGAATATTTTTAATGGGAAAAAAAATTATGGCGAACATTTCAGGGTTTTCCCAATTAGCAATTGGACTGAAATGGATATCTGGCAATACATTAAAAAAGAAAACATTTCAATTCCAAACTTATACCTAACACACAAGAGAAAATGTTTTGTGAGAGATGGCGTAATTATGGCTAAAACTGATTTCATTGACACAAAACCTTCAGAAGAAATTAAGGAAATGCAAGTGCGATTTAGAACCATTGGAGATGCTACATGTACTGGAGCAGTTTCATCTACCGCATCTAATATTGATGAAATAATTAATGAAGTTGCAGCTACTCGAATTACAGAAAGAGGTGGGCGATCTGACGACAAAAGATCTGAAGCTGCTATGGAAGACAGAAAAAAAGAAGGGTATTTCTAAGATGGAAGAAAATTATTTAAATATGGACCTACTTAGGTTTACAACAGCCGGAAGTGTAGATGATGGTAAAAGTACTCTTATTGGGAGATTGCTTTATGATAGTAAATCGATTTTTGAAGATCAACTAGAAGCCATTGAAAAAGCAAGTGAACAAAAAGGAGAAAAGCAAGTTAATTTAGCACTATTAACAGATGGTTTAAGAGCCGAAAGAGAACAAGGAATAACTATAGATGTAGCATACAGGTATTTTGCAACCCCAAAAAGAAAATTTATAATTGCAGATACTCCAGGACATATTCAATACACGCGTAACATGGTTACTGGTGCTAGCACAGCTAACCTAGCCATAATTTTGGTTGATGCTAGACATGGCATCGTTGAACAAACTAAAAGACACTCCTTTATTGCATCTCTTCTAGGAATTCATCACATTATATATTGTATTAACAAAATGGATTTAGTTGATTACAATGAAAAAGTATTTCAGACGCTAAAAACTGACCTTAAAGCTTTTAGTTCTAAGCTTAAAACTAAAGACATCTCCTATATTCCTATTAGTGCTTTAAAAGGAGATAATGTTGTTAACAGGAACACAAATATGCCTTGGTATGAAGGAAGCACTCTTCTACATTCTCTGGAAAACATTCACATTGCCTCTGACAGAAACCACATTGACTGTCGTTTTCCTGTTCAATACGTAATTCGACCTCAAAATGATGCCTATCATGATTATAGAGGTTACGCAGGAAGAATTGAAGGTGGGGTTTTTAAAAAAAATGATGAAATAATGGTCCTTCCATCTGGATTTACTTCGACTATAAAAAGTATTGATACATTTAATGGAGAAGTCAAAGAAGCCTTTGCTCCAATGTCTGTTACTTTGAACTTAGAGGATGATATTGATGTAAGCAGGGGAGATATGATTGTTCGTAAAAACAATAGTCCAAAGCAAGAGCAAAACATAGATGTCATGCTGTGTTGGTTAAGTGAAACACCTTTAAAACACAAGGGGAAATATGCATTAAAGCATACAAGTAAAGATGTAAGGTGTATGGTTCAAAGTATACTATATAAGGTAGATATAAATACTTTACATAGAAACGAAGAAGATAAAAACATTACTACCAACGACATAGCAAGAATATCATTGAGAACTACGCAGCCCTTATATATTGATTCTTATGGAAATAATAGAGCTACAGGCAGTGTAATACTAATAGATGAATCTACCAACAACACAGTAGGAGCAGGAATGATTATTTAATTATTGGATTTTAAATTTAACCGGGAGAGTAAACCTAGAGTTTACCGATTTTCCTCTTTGTTTTCCAGGTACCCATTTAGGCATAGACTTAACAACTCTTACCGCCTCTTTATCTAAAGTTGCGTGTCTTCCCTTCATAACTTTCACATCTTTAATAGATCCATCTTTGTAAACAACAAATTGAACGTAAACTCTTCCTTGAATTGAATTCTCACGTGCCATTTCTGGATATTTTGTATTCTTTCCCAAAAAATCCATCATTGCCTGTAATCCACCTGGAAATGAAGCTTGTTCTTCAACAACATCAAAAATTTGCTCAACTTCTGGTTCTTCTTCTTCATCAGGAATATCTAAGACAACATTTGTTGCAGCTTCTTGATCTACAATAATCACCTCAGTCTCTTCTCTTTCATCATCTTCTTCTAAAATTTCAACTTCTTCTGGGGGAGCAGGTGGTGGTGGTGGTGGTGGTGGTGGTGGTGGTGTGTTTGGATTAACCTCAATAACCTCCTCATCTTGAATATCAGATAATTTAGAATCAATGGTTGCACCAGCAATATCTACATTGTTATACTCAACCAAACAAAACATAGTTGCCATTATAACAACTAACCCAGTAAGTACATAACCAGTTCTTGTTATTGAATCATCACTATCAACGTTGCTATTTTTTTTTGATTCCATTATTCTAATTTTTAGTAAAGTTAAAAGATTTTATATAATGATAAACTTCAATGCTAATTTGGTTCAATCAAATTTGATTTTTTTAATAAAAAAAAACTTATCCCTAATAAAATTCCAATAAAATCTGCTAGGACATCGTTGAAATCTCCAGCTCTTCCAAAAACATAGTAATGCTGAATAAATTCTACCGAAGTTCCTAATAATAAACTGTAAATGAGTGTAAATAGTATGTGTCTTTTTATAGCAAAATTATTTTTTATTTTATTAGCTCTTATTAAAAAAAGAGAACACTGAACAAAAAACAAAAACAAATGAATAAACTTATCTAAATGATAACCAGATAAAAAATTAATTTTAGGTAGACCATCAGATGGAATAAGACAAACAGTCAATATTAAAAGTGACCACAAAAAGGCCCAAAAATAATTTTTTAAAAACTTAGCCAATCAACTCTGAATATTGAGAAGCGCTTAACAATTCTTCAAGCTCAGACGGATTAGTAATTTTTACTTTTATCATCCATCCATCTCCATAAGGATCGTCATTTACTTTTTCTGGGTTTGTTTCTAAAAGCTCATTGAACTCAATTACCTCTCCCGCCATGGGCATAAACAAATCTGAAACGGTTTTAACTGCCTCTACTGTACCAAACACCTCTTCGGAATCTAATTCCTCGTCAACAGTTTCAACTTCAACATATACAATGTCACCCAACTCGCCTTGAGCAAATTCAGTAATTCCAATGGTAGCTGTATCACCATCAATGCTAATCCATTCATGATCCTTTGTATATTTTAATTCATTAGGTACACTCATATCAGATAAATTTTAAATTAAAAACTTTACGAACATACAAAAAGAAGTAGATTTTTAATCTTTTTTTAAAAAGTTTCTTTTCTTAAAGCTGGAATCTCAAAGCAAAACCAGCATTTGTATTTGCCGTTGGGAACGAAGTTGAAACAAATGGAGTATTTACAATTCTATCGAAATATAATCTAACCATTAATTGTTTACTTAAATTATAATCTCCTGAAAACTTAATAGAAACCATTCTTTGTCCAGCAGTTGCTTGGTTTTGATTTTCTATAATCTTTCTAGTTATGGTTTTATTATCTCTTACTGAAACATCTAATCTTAACCTTAAATCGCTTGGCTCAATGGGTTTTCCTCCAAATTTAAATGGAAGCTTTAATTTTCTCCATGTATATCCAGAACCCAA
>Ga0315332_10000294_pt1 | contig 21227 bp, 15 predicted proteins | sample M110034915metaG_FD_203455 | JGI IMG/M metagenome (GOLD analysis project Ga0315332, IMG submission 203455) | Ammonia-oxidizing marine archaeal communities from Monterey Bay, California, United States - M1 100m 34915 | ecosystem: Environmental > Aquatic > Marine > Intertidal zone | place: USA...
CAGATATCGGCCAAACTCAGTCTGCATCTGCTGCCTGATGCGCTCTCGCTGAGCATTCGTGAGCTGCTCAATTCTCAAATTTGTGTCGGCCACGGCTTTGTCGATGGACGCGATCTGTTCCGTGACATCGCTGGAAACAAGCGGACGTTCATACCAGACGGCCACCACCTTGTGGTTTTCCATCGTCTTGCTGCTTTTCAGGATTCCGGCCAGTGAATAATAGTCTTCCGTCGGCAGCGGATCGAATTTATGATCGTGACATCGTGCACATCCCAGGGTCAGTCCCATGAACGCCTGGCCCAGTGTGCTGAGCTGTTCGTCGATAATATCCATCTGCATCTTCATCGGGTCATCTTCGGCCAGCATTTTCGGACCGATGGCCAGAAAACCGGTGGCAATGTAGCGGTCCATGTTTTGCCGTTCGTCGTTCACTTCCGGCAACAGGTCTCCCGCAATCTGTTCCTGAACAAAGCGGTCGTACGGTCTGTCGTCGTTGAATGCACAGATCACATAATCGCGATAGCGAAAAGCGTTGGCGTATGAAAGATTTTCGTCCAGACCGTTGGAATCGGCATAGCGAACGACGTCCAGCCAGTGCCTCCCCCATTTTTCACCGTAGCGTGGCGACGCCAGCAGACGGTCCACAACTTTGGCAAAGGCAGACGACGATTCGTCGCGCAGAAATGCATCCACTTCGGCACGTGTGGGCGGCAAACCGGTCAGATCGAATGTGGCGCGACGGATCAGCGTCCGTCTGTCCGCGGGTGGCGCAGGCTGCAGATTCGCTTTGTTCAGCTGGCTCAATATGAACGCATCAATCGGCGACTGCGGCCAGTCAGAAGTCAACTCAGGAGGAGACGAGGCAGCCACCGGTTGAAACGCCCAGTGACCGCGTTGTTCTGCCGTAAATCGCTGGCCGGTATCGGCTTCCGGGTTGGTTTTCGGAGCAGGCATCGCAATTCCGGAATTGGGCCACGGTGCCCCCATTTGCACCCACTGAGTGAAATCCACAACCTGCTGCGTCGGTAGTTTTGCCTTCGGTGGCATCTTGATAAATTCATCATGCTTCAGGGCGCTGATCAGGAAGCTCTGCTTCGGTCTGCCGGGTACCAGAGTGCTTCCCAGTTCGCCCCCGCGCAACAGATCTTCACGAGACTCCAGCTTCAGTCCGCTTTCCGGGTCGTCTCCGCTGTGACATCCGACGCAGCGTTCGACCAGAACCGGCCTGATCTTGGTTTCAAAGAATGCCGCCTGTTGCGCGGTCACCTGTTTGTCCGCACTCACTGCAGCGTCGCCTTCGTCCGCGGCGGCGGTTGAAGTGAAAAAGGAAGCGAACACGACCAGTACGATTAAAACTTCTGACAACCTCACCATCCTTCAGATGTCCGGATATTCCCGTCAGGTTTTCCCCGGAACCCGGGAACAGATCGGGACTGTCCGGAGAAAATTGGTTTCAGGCTTCCATGCCATCCGTCACTCGGCGTCGGGTTCTCGCCTATGGTACACAAGTCTTCCTGAAACCACTGCGGGCAGTATAGTCGATGTTGGTACATGTTTTCGGAGATTTTTTGATTCCGTTGCCGGAGGCCTTCAATCCTTACAGACACGACTTACTGTCGGCAACTGCACCCCGGAAGACCGATCAGCGGAAAGCTGAGACCCTGTCCTGACAGCTCCCAGAAAAACTCCGGGGCCTCCTGTCCTCCAACTTCCTTCATGCTGGCGGCTTCGAAAATACGTCCGTTGGCAATCGTGTACTGAATCTTCTGAGAGTCACGAATTTTCTGAGTGGGATCGGCGCCGGATTCCATGATCAGGATGTCCGCAAGTTTTCCGACTTCCAGAGAACCGATATCACCGTCCAGCCCAAGGTACCTGGCACCATGAAGGGTGCCGCTCCGCAGCGCCTGCATGGGACTCATTCCTCCCTGCACGAAACTCCACAGTTCCCAATGAGTACAGATTCCGTTCAACTGGCCGTGTCCGCCTGCCTGAACCAGACCTCCATCGTCCACTCGCTGCTTTGCAATCCTGGCCACTCGGATGTGGTTGTAATCTTCCAGAGGAGATTTGTTTCTGCGGCGTGAACGTGGATTCAGCACATGTGGCGGAATGAAAGTCTGCAGCCGCGGGTGCAGCCACAGGTCGTCGACCTCGTACCAGTATTGTTCACCGGTGATTCCACCGTAAGCCACGGACAGTGTCGGGGTGTAGCCAACTCCCGTGTTACGCCACAGATCCATCACGTCGTCATAGGCTGTCTGAACAGGCAGCGTATGCTCAATGCCTGTGTGCCCGTCCACAATCATGGTCATGTTGTGCATGAACGTGGAACCTCCTTCGGGGACCACCATCATTTTCAATTCGCGCGCTGCGGCAATCACCTGTTGACGCTGATCGCGTCGCGGCTGGTTGTAACTCTTGACCGAAAATGCCCCGACGGCCTGCATCCGCTTCAGGTGAAACTTCGCATCTTCCAGACTCTCAATCTCTGCCTTGTAGCTGCCGCTGGCTCCATACAGGATTGTGCCTGTCGAATACGTACGTGGCCCGGTGATCAGCCCCGCCTTTGTCAGCTCACTTGACGCAAAGATGCTGTGGGTATTGTTGGAAGGATCATGGATCGTGGTCACGCCGAATGCCAGTCGAGCGTAGTTGACCCAGTTTTGCTGAGGAATTATGCCCTGAGTTGCCTGAGCGCCGTGTGCATGTGTGTCAACATACCCCGGCAAAACGACCTGGCCGCTGATGTTGAAAATGCGCGCGTCGGCGGGAATCGTTACCCGTCCCTTCCGCCCCATTGCGACGATGCGATTCTGTTGCACGATGATCGTGCCATCGTCAATCACTCCGGCTGGTCCCATGGTGATGATGCGGCCACCCACAAGTGCGAAGCTGCCGGACGGAGCCGCATGTTTTGCTTTGAAGCCGATGTTTACTGACGCAGGCACTGCCTTATCTGACTCCCTTGGTTCTTTGCCGTCATTATCTGCTTCCTGTTCGGCAGCTTTTCCGACGAAGTCACTGATTTCTGCCGTAAACAGATCCGGTCCCAGTGACCAGTGCAGCCTTTGGCCGTCGCCGGAAAAATGAGGCCAGTCGCCCGCCTGATCACTGAGCTTCGTGACCGGCAGACCCTGGAACTTCGGGCCGAGTTCGATCGATGTCCCCGTATTTACAAAGGGAGCCACGTAAACGTTGAATCGTTCAACGAAGGCAATCCGGGAGCCGTCCGGAGCAATGCAGTAATCAGTGGCCCACTTGCTGCTGTAGTGCTGGCGTTCCTCGTGACCGTTCAGGTCGACCGAATACAGCGCAAGATTGTCGGCATCTTTGCCGGAACTGGAACGCTGCAGAAAGAGCCGGTCAGAGTCAGCTCCGAATTGCGGTCGTTTTCCGGTTTTTGAAATCCGTTCAGGCTGTCCGCCTGCCACATCGATTCGATAGACACCCGGTTCATGTGAGTACAAGGGCGACCTCAGCCTGCCACCGCTGGTCTTTTCGAAAACAATGGACCTGCCGTTCGGTGCAAACACGGGGTTCCGGTAATGGCCGGGACGAATCGTCACCGGCCGGTTGCCGTTCGGGTTGCCGACGGACGCGAGTCGTATGGACCCCAGAGATCGATCATTCCACGTGGTGTAAACCACAAAGCGACCATCACGTGAAAAGCTGGGACAGAATTCGAATTCGTTTTTCCGTTCGGTCAGTCGCCGCAGCGAATTGTTCTGCAGGTCTCGCAGGTACAAATGTCCCAGACTCTGAAAGACGACAGACTTTCCGTCTGGTGATGTTGTCACCCACCGCAGCATTCGTACGTCAAATTCGTCCGGAGCTGCGTCAATCGGAAACCGAAGGCTTTGCGTGATTGTCCGAGTGTCCTTGATTTTGAACGGAATGACCTCGGCAGATCCATCAGCCACGTTAATGCGGCGAATCTTCCCTTTCGCCCAGATCACGATCGACCTGCCGTCCGGCATCCAGCTGAATGCCGGGTACACTCCGTGAATCGCCCACGCTTCCTGCATGTCCCGTTCCAGTTCATCGTAGATTAAACGCACCGCACCGGAGTCCGTGTCGAACAGGTGTAGACCGGTTTTCGCACCGACTCGACGAACAAAAGCCAGTGTCTTGCCATCAGGCGAAGGCGTTGGCCGGCAGGCTCCTCCTGGCCCCGTGATGTACGATTCTGTTTCGCCTTTCTGCAGATCCAGGCGCTTGATGACATAGATCTGTCCATTGGAATCCTTGTCGTATTCAAATGTGCTGCCCGCAGTTGTGTCCTGTGAGTAGTACAGATAGCGGCCGTCTGGTGAATATACGGGCTCGTTGACATCTTTCTGATCGTCGGGACGTTCCGTCAGCTGAACGCCACTCATTGCGTTTACGTCTGCGGCGTCGCGATGAAACATCCACATCTCACCGGCACCAAGTGAACGCCGACTGGTAAAATGTTTGCGAGCCACCAGATACTGATCATCCGGAGACCATGTCGGTCCATTCAGCAGTCGGTATGATTCGTTGGTGACCTGCTGCACTTTGCCGGAAGACTGATCCATGACCCAGATGTTGTCTCCCGCCTTGCCGCCTTTGCCGTTGCGATCGCTGGTGAACGCGATCCACTTTCCATCGTGACTGAATCGTGGCTGCATGTCCCACGCAACGCCGGATGTCAATGGTCTGGGAAAGCGGCCGCCTGTTCCGTCTGCACCACTGATGGGCATCATGTACAGATCGCCCAGCAGATCGAACACAAGTCTTGTGCCGTCAGGGCTGACATCGACGGTGAGCCACGTCCCTTCTTCGACATCGACCGTCTGTTCCCGGTGAGGTCCTGGCGGCGACTCGACCAGCCACTCGTCCTTGTCTTTGGCGGTGTCCTGCTTCGTATCGTCGGCGGTGGGTGCAGCCTCGTCGGTGGCCCGTGGGCTGGCTGTGGTCAGATTGGCGCACAGCACCATGGCTGGAAGTGCGAAAATGGTCAGTCGAGAAATCAACGATGTCATTGCAGATTCTTGTCTGGTGAGGGAATGTTCAATTCAGGAACAGTTTACAGCTTCTCGTAAATTGTTCAGGCTCGTGGGCCTGCCCTAAACGTGCTATGCCCACGGCGAGGGATATCCCGCACCAGCAGCAAGAGTCCGGAAGGGCGTATTCACGAAGCCAGAACCTCATTGATGACATGACCGTGAACGTCAGTCAGCCGGCGTTCGAATCCGTTGTGGTAGTAGGTCAGGCGTTTGTGGTTCAGGCCGAGCAGATGCAGAATCGTGGCGTGAAAGTCGTAGACAGTCGCGACATTTTCAACGGCCTTGTATCCGAATTCGTCCGTGGCACCGTACGTGAACGGCGCTTTGACGCCGGCCCCCATCATCCAGGCAGTGAACCCGGAAGGATTGTGATCTCGACCGCTGGCGCCCTTTTGGAATGTCGGCATGCGTCCGAATTCGGTCATCCACACGACCAGCGTGTTCTTTAGCAGTCCGCGTCGTTTCATGTCCTTCAGCATCGCTGCACACGGTTGATCAAGAACCGGACCGTGTTTGCTGTACTGTTCTTCGATGCTCTTGTGACCATCCCAGTTACTGACTCCTTCACCACCGGTTTGATACGCGCCGTTGAACAGCTGCACGAAGCGGACGCCCTTCTCGATCAGCCGCCGGGCCAGAATACAGTTGCGGGCGAATTGGGCCTTAAGTTTGTTTTCGGAATCGTCGGCACCGTATTCGCGGAGAATGCTTTTCGGTTCTCTGGACAGGTCTGTGACTTCCGGAACGCTCAACTGCATCTTTGCTGCCAGCTCATAACTCGAAATTCTCGCTGCCAGATCCGTATCGCCAGGGAACTGTTCCAGGTGCCTCTGATTCAACCGATTCAGAAAGTTTCGCGTGGCCTTGTCGGTTTTGGAACTCACTCCGGCGGGGATGTCGAGGTTGCCCAGGGGTTTTGAGGCATTAAATTCAGTCCCCTGAAACGCGGCGGGCAGAAAACCCGGGCCCCAGTTGTTGACGCTGGCCTGCGGCGTGCCGCGCGGATCGGAAACGGCGACATAAGCGGGCAAATTTTCGTTTTCCGTGCCGAGTGCCCACGTCGTCCATGCTCCCATGCTGGGGAAACCGTCGAGCGTATAACCGGTCGACATAAAGTTCTCCCCGGGCCCGTGGGTGTTGGTCTTCCCCGTCAGCGAATGGAGGAAGCACATGTCATCGGCGAGATCGCCCAGTTGTGGAACCAGGTCCGACACCATCTTGCCCGATTCACCGTGCGGCTTGAATTGCCACGGGCTCTTCGTGAGCATCCCCTGTTGGCCCTGAAACGTCACCAGCTCTTCGGCGCCCGGCATAGGCTTACCATGCTGCTTGATCAATTCCGGCTTGTAATCGAATGTGTCAATCTGGCTGCAGGCGCCGGAACAGAAGATGACGAGAACATTTTTTGCCGCGGCTGCGTGGTGGGAATCGCGTGCGGCAAACGGCTGGCCAGGGTTAATTTGCGGACGGATTGGCGCTGTTTCGTCGGCCAGAAGGCGCTGTTCCTCCAGCAGACTCGCAAGTGCGATACTGCCGAGACCCGTGGCCGAGTGCGACAGAAAGTTTCGTCGGTTGAGAAATGAATTCATGAGACTGACATTCAATTGAGAAACTGCCTCGTCGCGGAGCGACCAACGGGAGCGTTTCCGAGCGGTAACTCGAATCGGCCGGCGGGCCGTCCCGCCTTATGGGATGAATACGAATTCGTTTGTGTTCAGTAGTGCGCGGTTAAACTGCCGGAGTCCTTCCTGCTCGATGAACTTTCGGCTGTCCATCAATTCAGTCGTGCTCGGTTCGCGTTGAAAACACAGCCGCCATGTGCGGGAAATCTGCTCGGTGACGTTTGAGTGCTCTTTTTCCAGCCGCGCGGCAAACATATCGGCCTGCTGCATGACGAAGTTACTGTTCAGCAGATTCAAAGCCTGCAGCGGGGTTGTTGATCGGCTGCGTTTCGGCACCACCATACTGGAGTCCGGGCAGTCAAATGCTCCGAAGACGTGTTCGCGTTCCTGCCGCACTTTGGTCATGTAAATCATCCGACGCCAGTCTTCCGGACCATAGGACTTCTTGGCGTGATAATGCCGGACGTTTTCCATTTCGACTTCGAAAGGACTGAATCCTGGGCCGCCAATGCCCTGAAGATCAAGAACGCCTGTGACAGCGAGAATCGAATCTCGAATCGCCTCCGCTTCCAGTCGACGAGGCGGGAAACGCCACAACAGCCGTGAACCCGCATCGATCCGTAAGGCTTCTTGATTGGGGCGATTGCTCTGTTGCCACGTCTTCGAATTCAGAATCAGGCGGTGGATGTGTTTCAGTGACCAGTCATTATCCATGAGTTCGGCTGCAAGGTAATCGAGCAACTCCGGATGGCTAGGTGAAGCACCGTTGCGGCCGAAATCGCTGGGTGTATCAACGATGCCCGTACCAAAATGAAACTGCCAAATGCGATTGACGATCACTCGAGCCGTCAGCGGATTCTTTTTGCTGACGATCCATTCCGCGAGCGCCTTTCGACGCGCTTGTTCCGGACTGTCGACCGGCAGATTCAGGGATGCAAATGCTTCGATGGCATTCGGCCCAACCTGTTCGCGTCTGGCGTCGGGTTCACCTCGATACAGACGATGCGTGGGGCCGGGCTGAGAAAACTTCCCGGCGTAGACGGTCGTTGATTTTTCCAGATCGGCCTTTTGCTTTTGAAATCGCGTCATTTCATCGAGCCACTCCCGTCCCTGCATCGCTTCCGTCGATGGGCACCCGGCGAATTGATACGTTTCCGAAGCCGAGCCTCCGGTCGGTTGGCGGTCGGACGACGAAGCCAGCAGTTCCCATTTACCGGGCTCAGTCGCCGCTTCAATGCGATAACCGACTGGCAAACGATCCTTGATTCGTTCTGTGCGGTCGCGGCCCCAAACGACTTGGTCGACGACAACCGGTTCGGGAAACTCGACCTGCACCCAACCACCGTCTTTCGACGAAACAATCCAGCTTCGATCGTTGCCGTATTGTCCGTCGTTGATGTGCGCCAGTTTGTGTTTTGGATGCACGAAATCTCCGGACGATGTCGCCTTAGCGCCGCTGCTGGCGAGCGCGATGTTACGGCCGCCGGAGTAAACCTCAAGCTCGTCAATGCAGCCTTCTGCACCGGACGACTTTTCAATCGTGAAGCGGACGAACCGGGCGGAACGCGGTGGAAATGAATCTACGTTGCGTTTCCAGTTGACGGCCGGCCGTTTCGTCGGCTTAACGGCGGCCGACTCACCGGCGGCCGCAGGCGAGTCGGCCGGTTGATCCACCGGTTGCATTACGATCGCATCTGCGGTGACGGCAGTTCCCTCGCTGCCTCCGATCAGCACGATGGAATCGTGCCGCGTGAATTCATGTACGCCCCCGTCATGGAAACCGCTCCAGCGAAGCTTGCCGTCGTTTTCCGACCGATCCGCTCGCAACTGCTGATTAACAGCGGCAAGCGATGTCTCGGCTGAAGCCGCCCTGATCACATAACGCGCGTTGCTGCTATGCGTTTTGTAGCCACTACCCCAACTGAGCCAGACGCGATAGGTTCCTTTGGCTTGCGGCCGGTATGTGACAACATCCTGACCGGGCTCGTTCTTCCACCAAGTGTAGTGAGTGCCGCCGAAGTCGCCCTGATTTTGCCCATGCTTAGCGGCGGTTCCGCTGGGTGCGTAGGAATGCTGTGCCTCGGATTCATCCAGAACAATCGAGGCTCCGACTTGCCTGGGGATGAACTTTCGCAGGAGTGCCGTGCGGTTTGCGATTTCATCATCGAGTTTCGCGATCTGTCCCTTCGTTTCCTTCGAAAGAGGCAGAGTGCGGTCACCGTGCTGCACTCCTGCGAACACGGCCTGCATCGCGTAGTAATCCCGTTGACTGATCGGGTCAAACTTGTGGTTGTGACATCGAGCGCAGCCAGTGGTCAGTCCCAGGAATGCGGTCCCCGTTGTGTTGATCATGTCGTCCAGTTCATTCATCCTTTGCTGCAATCGCGACAAAGGGTCCTGCCCCTTAACGTTGTCGACCGGTCCGGCAACCAGAAACGAAGTGCCGATGGGAGCATCCACAGCGTCGCCGACGATTTGTTCTCGGACAAACTGATCGTAAGGCTTGTCGTCGTTCAGCGACTTGATCACCCAATCACGATACTGCCATGCATTGGGACGTTCACGGTTCATTTCAAATCCGTGCGTCTCACCAAATCGCACCAGGTCCAGCCAGTAACTCGCCCATCGTTCGCCGTAGTTTGGGCTGGCCAGCACTTCTTCAACCAATTCGCTCCACGCCGATTCCCGATCATCGCCCAGAGACCTGTCAACCTGCTGAGGAGTTGGCGGCAAGCCAAGCATCACCAGGTAGAGTCGCCGTATCAATATGCGGCGGTCGGCAGTGCAAGACAGCTTCAGGCCATGTTCGTTCAGTTTGCGGCGAACGAATTCATCCGGACCAGCGGCATCGACGCGTTTGATCGGTTGAAACGCCCAGTGAGAAAGATCCGCTTTAGCTTTTGCCGGGCCGTAACTTTCCGGAGTCTTCGCACCCGATGCGATCCACTTTTCTATGAGTTCAATCTGATCTTCAGAAAGCGGATCGTCCGGAGGCATTTCTTTTCCGGGCTCTTTGTGACGAATCAATTTGACCAGGTAACTGGCTTTCGGATCGCCGGGCACAATCGCCGGTTCCCCGGAATCGCCGCCGGATAGCATGCTGGCCAGACGATCAAGACGCATCCGGCTTTCCGGCTCGTCCGGCCCGTGACAACCAGTGCAGTGTTGCTTCAGAATCGGCTCGATATCTTTTTCGAACTGCACTTCCGCGCCCACGGCAGACAGGTGACCTACGGCCAGCGCACAGCGGAATGTCAGAACGTGGAATCGAGTTTTCGGTTGTCGATTCATTTGTTGCTTCCTCACCTATTCCGTCACGGTTGCCATCGTTGCTCGCGGAGACTCCAGAAAGGACTCCGCCAGGTCGGCTTCAATTTCCTTCTTTGCAAACAGATCGTGCTGCAGCGCAGCGGCCGCCTTGTCGACGTGGTCTGCCATCGCATCCGACGCACGCTCCGCATCTCCGGCCGCAAGAGCCTGCACAACTTTCAGATGTTCTGAGTTCTCTTCCATCTGAGAGTAGTTTGCTCTTGCCGTTCGGCGTCGATGCCGCGTGTCACGCAGTATGCGGTACAACACGCTGTAGCGACTGATCTCATACGCCAGGCGCTCGCTGCCGCATCGTTCGGCGATCAATTCGTGAAGAGCCGTATCAAGCCGTTTTGTTTCCGCCAGCCATCTCTGACCGCGCGGCGCGTCAATCAGTTTTTTGAGTTCGTCTTCCAGTGCAGCCAATTCGAACGGTGCGATTCTGCCACAGGCGTTCCGAGTGGCTTCGCATTCAAGAACCCGGCGAAGATGACAGATGTCAAGAACCTGTCGCGGTCCAAACGGCCGAACAACGGCGCCACGATTCGGCTGCAATTCCACCAGCCCAAGCCCCGACAGTTCGACCAGGGCTTCGCGAATCGGAGTCACGCTGACACCGTATCGTTCCGCGAGAAACTCCACGCGCAATCGCTGGCCTGCCTGAAACTCACCCTTAAAAAGGTCGCCAAGCACTTCCGCGACAACATTGTGACGCCTCTTCCCGTGATCCATGAGTTCCTCAGCCTGTCAAATGAAAATACACAACCTTCTGCGATTGTATATATATAATATGAATCGCCACGCAAGGTGCATTTCTAAAGTCAGCCCGACCGGGCAGCTTCGCCGTTATCGCCGTCTTTCAGTCGGTTCAGGATCCGGGTGAATCGTGTTCGGCTGACACCCAGATATCGAGCCAATTCCGCACGCGTTTCAACCTCACCAGAATCCAGCAGAGTTCGGTAATGGTGGGCCAGACGCAATCTGTCTCGCCGCCGTATACACGCCAGTTCTTCGAAAACGATGCGATCGGTTTTGGTTTTGGCGCCGTGAATGGTTTTGAGATACAGGGCGTGTCCGAGCAGGAAGCCAATGTTTTCGGCAGAGCACAGATCGGCCAGCCAGTACCAGTTGAAGGTGGATTCACAGCCCACAATCAGATCGTACTTGTGGAAGGGCTCAAGAACGCCGAGGAATCGTTCCGGGGCGTTGGTGGGAAAGTTGCGATGCGCATGTTTCGTGCCACCGTGATGGAGCAGGCAGACGTAGAGTGACCTGGCACGCAGATCGATTCCACAGTAGATATTGGTGGTGCTGGTTGTAGAATCTCATCATGGTCTGCTGCTGAGGGAAAAGAGTGTTGAGCCCGGTCCGTGCGAGGGCAGCATACTCGCAACATCAATTGGGACACACTCCGCCAAAAGCGGAGGCCATGATGAGTATCAAACGGATGCACCGGAGTCGCCGGACGGGCCGAATCTGAGATCAACGCGACTGGCGACAACCCGGCTGGCGACAACCCGGTTACGCTGGACGTTATGTAGCTTAACCGATCGTAACATTCCTGGTCATGAAACAAGCATTTCACTTACTCGCCGCGATTCTCGTTTCGCTTGGCATCTGCGCTCCGACAGAAGCCTGTCTGTGGGACTACGACACGCTCGCTATGGAGCGTCAACGATTTCCCAACGCGTTGGAACTGATCACCGGTCACTTTCTTCGACACTCACGCGAATTCTACCAGTGGCGGGTCGGTGATCGCGAACAGCGATTACGAGAAACACAGTCTTCGGACCTCTACGACGATCTGGCAGTCGCCTATGATAAACTCGGCGATCATGACAAGGCCATTGCAATCACTCTGCAAAAGCAGGAACACTTCCGCGGCTTATATGAGACTCATGCCAATCTGGGTACGTTTTACATCCATTCCGGCCAACTTGAACTCGGTGTGCAGCAGATTGACATCGCTATCTCTATCAATCCGGATGCACACTTCGGACGGGAAGCTTACCAAAAGCATCTGGTGAATTATGTGTTCTCCAGGCAAACAGACGGCACGACCAATCTTCCCCTTGGCTCCGAGCGTTCAGGAATGGAACCTGCGGGGTTCTCCAGCTATATCCTCGCAACGCAAAATATCGGCGATTCTGCTGATGCCGGGGCTGCCGAATTGAGTAAGGCAATGAAAGGAGTCTTGGGGATGATGCGGTTCGGCAATCACGATTCGCCGATTCTGCTGGAGGTTCTCGGAGATTTACTTCTCAGTCGGGCTCATCGTGAGGATGCCAAACGACTGGCGGCACGCGCGTACCTCAAAGCATCATATCACGCGAAGGATGATGCAACGCGAGAGGCTTACCGCAGACTGGCAAAAAAGAGTCTTTCCATGCAAACTGTTCACAAAGATACCAAGAGTGAACTTTCGCTCGAAGCGTTGGAGCTGAAATTTTCAGACGAGCTTGCTGACGCAAGCAGTTGGTTCAAGGTGGTTGCCGACGACGAAGCAAAATGGATACGCGGGGGCGAAAACGTAGATGAAGTATTTGCGCAAAAGTATTATCAAGAACCAGAACTGGCATCGCCTACGAATACGTGGTTTTGGGTGTTTCTCGTTGGTGCCCTGACATTGATCCTGCTTTGTTTGACGTGGATCATATTAAGAAGGACAGCCGCCGCGCGGAAATCAATAGCCACATAACCAGACGCTGGACCGGAACCGTATAGCGGTTGGGAATTTGAATCGATGCTGAATGGCAGCGACCCGGTCAGCTTTGCAGTGATCCGACTGAACTAAAGCTCAACGATATACACAGATGCAGAATACTTTGCCAATCACCGGTGTGTCAGAGGTCGTACTCAGCGTCGCGGACTTGCCGAAAGTACGGGACTTCTACATGCGAGTCATGGGCTTTCCGCTCCATAGTGAATTGTCGATGAAGGCTTCGGTCCCGGACCCTGACGGCGAACCAACTATCACATTCTTGAAGATTTGCGAAACTGACACGCCTCTTGGTCGTGGAGGGCATCCTCAACTGTTTGCCCTCATCGACTATCGGCGTCACGTTCACGCAGGAAAACGTTTTGTTGGTCACGACCCGACTCAGTCAACATTGAATCACTTGGCGTTTGAGATTCCACCAGAGAGTTTCGACGATCATGTAAAACGACTCGGCGAACTGGGCATTGCTCTGTCGTTTTCAGATTTCCCGGCAATGAACGCCCGTGCTATGTTCTTCCAAGACCCGGAAGGCAACGCATTGGAGCTGATCTGCCATGATTCGATTGATCCGTAAATGTTGTCAAGAAATGTCGGCGTGCCGCGCAACCACGTCGGATCACAAAAAAAATGCTCCGGTGTCGCGAAGCCGGGCATAATCAACGGGAAAATCACTAATCGCGACCCCGTGATTTGAGACGTTCCTTTAGATCTCGGCGCAAATACCATGAAGATGCGAATAATAGCGAAGCACCATGTCATCCGGCTGTTTGCCGGATTGGCTTTGGCATGCACCACGCATCTGTTGCCCAGGAATCTCCTTATGCCGATGGCTTCCCTCTGTCGGTTCCCAATTCCAAGGCACCCACAATTGATCTCAGGCGAAACGAACAAGGTCTCCTTGTTCGGTCTGAGAAGAGTCATGAGCAGGCCGCGGCGCATGTGCAGGACTATCTGCAAACCCAGTACCTGCCGAAAGTGGGCGAGTACTACCCCGGGCAGGATTCCACATCTGTCAAGCTTGCGCCCCGGCCGGCTATGGACGGCCTTGGCATTCATGAGAACCTTGTCTACGCGCATTGGGGCGAACGCGCTATGGTTCTCGACCTCTACCTGCCCGAAACAGAGGACAAGGAACGACTTCCCCTGGTAATCTTCATCCATGGTGGCGGTTGGGTCCGTGGGTCGCACCGTGGCTACCGACCTGCCGCCATAGCATTCGCCAGGCGTGGTTTCGCCACTGCCACCGTGGAATACCGAGTCGCAGGAGAAGCGATGTTCCCCGCTGCGATTTACGACGTGAAAGCAGCTATTCGCTGGCTCCGCGCACACGCCAGAGAATTTCATCTTGATCCAAAGCGATTTGGCATAACTGGAGGTTCTGCGGGGGACAATATCGCCGTCCTGACTGCCGTGACGTTCGGCGACTCCCGCTTCGAGGGACCTGCCAATCACCTTGATCAGTCCAGCGAAATCCAGTGTGTGGTCTCTATTTATGGAGCCATGAGTTGGACGTCGTCACATTGGACCCGTTCCAGGCCAGGGGCCCATCTCATGAAGGAAACTCTGCCCGATTTCCACATTGCCAATGGCTCCCATCTTCCTCCGATCCTCTTTCTTAACGAGTGGGACCGTCGCAGAGACCGTCGTTGGGGAGCTGACACTATGGAGATCATCACGAAGGTTGGCAAAGCAGACCGTGCCGAACTTACGTTGCTCAACGCCCCTCACGGGTTCATCTATTTTTCGCCTCATCAGGCACTCGCCCTTGATCATCTCGAGAGGTTCTTCGGCAAGCATCTTGGGCAGACAAGTGAATGATGTCCCACGATCTACCAATCGGGTTGCACCCGAGCGGTGGTCGGTTGCTGAATCCGGAGTCCACGTCACTCGCCGCCGCCGGGTGAGCCGGGTTTGTCGCAGGGGAAAAGCAGCCCTGATCGTGACCGCCGACTCTGACGGCAGCTTTGTCAACATCCCAGAATCGACGTTTCGCGGCCTGTCGTGCCTTGCATGTGAAATCTACCCTCACGTCCAGTTCCTGAATCACAGAACAGACAGCAGACGGCTCTAAATGGGCTGTGTTGAGTAGACGACCAGCTTCATCTGCCAATGGCTCAACTTGTTGTTGTTCCCAATGCTCAAACATTGGTGCGAGTCGGTGTAATGTCTCTCGCGGTGCTGTCGTTGGAATATAAACCCAATTTGGCTTTATGAATTCTTCCCAATGCTCGACAACATATTGATGCCGTCTGATGGTGTCCGTTGGACTGGCCTTGTCCATTTGCGACCCAAGTGGCGAGTACTCGCGTCCCAAAGTCGTGGTGTTCAGCACGGCTGAAACAAACGCCTGGCGGTCCTGACTCCGGAACGGGTGTCTGGCCGTAGTGCCGATCGGTGTTTGTTCACCTTCGACATACAGATTCAGAACTTCCGCAGGCGAGTGTTCAAAGCGGCCGGTCACAAGCCGACCTTCGCCTTCGATTTCTGCAGGACATTCGCCAGTGCTGACGACCGTCGCCCAGTCGGTGATGCAAAGTTCGGAGAGCTCAAGCCAGAGGCGACCCACACGATCTCGCTGAGCCTGTTCAATCCACGTGACCGGTCGAGCCAGGGAAACCTTCAGTACACGTAGGGTCCGCTGTGCGGACCATCCTGTGAGCGTCCACCACCCCGAATTCACTGCCGGTCGTGGGCGTGCGTCGAACACGACAGGCATGGCAGATCGACCGGCACCAAAGTGTGTCGCGATCTCACGTGGTGAAGTGGCAGAACCAAACGTGGTCCGCAGCAGCGGACTCTACTCGGCTGTCGCTTTTCCAGATACAATGGCTCTCGCTCACACACATCAACAGAAATATTAGAGACACACACTTGCATGGGCCATACTCGCCGATCATTTCTTACGAACACTACCGCCGCGGCTGCCGTCATTCCGTTTGCGGGATCAGGAATCAGCAGGGCAAAGTCACCCAACGAGAAGCTGAACATCGCGTCCATTGCTGTCGGTGGCCGCGGTTGGGCGGATGTCAATGGCGCCGCGAAAGGCCACAACCTCGTCGCTTTCTGTGATGTCATGACTGGCATGACCACCCGTAAAGGTGGTTACGCGGCAGCAGCAAAGCAGTGGCCAAAAGCCCGACGGTACCAGGACTGGCGGAAACTACTGGACGAGAGCCAGGACATTGACGCGATCACAATCTCCACACCCGACCATATGCATGCCTTGCCGACGCTGGCCGCAGCAACACTGGGCAAGCATGTGTTTACACAAAAGCCGCTTACGCACACGGTTCATGAATCCCGCACGCTGCTGCTTGAGACCCGTCGTCTTGGAGTGGCAACGCAGATGGGAATTCAGAATCAGTCAACGGTTGGCCACCGAACAGCTGTTGCGATGATACAGTCCGGCCTGATCGGGAAAATCACAGAAGCACATGGTTGGAGTCACAAGAAATGGGCCGGACCAACAGCAGGCAGACCTGCACACGCTGACAGGATCCCCACCGGCCTGGACTGGGATCTGTGGCTTGGCGTTGCACCGATCAGGCCTTATGCCGAAAAAATCTATCAACCCATGAACTGGAGAGGATGGACCGACTTTGGCTCCGGCACGCTCGGTGACATGGGGATTCACATTTTCGAACCTATGGTTTCGGCTTTGAACGTGGCGCCACCCGTTTCAGTACAAAGTTACGGCATGAAACCGAACTCCGAAACGTGGCAAGCTGCTAATACAATCAAGTACGAATTTTCCGGAAACCAATACACGGCCAAAGATATGCTTGAGTACTTCTGGCAGGACGGAGCGTCAGGTCGACCATCAATTTTGACTTCCGAGTATCTGCCCGCGGACCTGAAGCTGCCAAATCAGGGAACGTTGTTTGTGGGTGAATCGGGAGTGATCGTGCTGCCACATGGAGGCAAGCCAATGGTTTTCCCCGATGATCTGCTAACTGGCTATGAAATACCAACCGTTGAAAAACGTAGCCATTTTGAAAGCTGGTACGAAGCAATCCGGACAGGAAACCCAGCCTGTGCGTCATTCGACTTCGCTGCACCACTTACCGAGACGGTCCTGCTGGGCAACATTGCCGTGCGATTCCCCAATCAGAAACTCAAGTGGGACAGCGCCGCGCTGCGGTTCACCAACAATGACGAGGCCAATTTATTTATTAAATGCGAGTATAGACAGGGCTGGCAGCTGGATAGACCTTGAGCCAGGTCAGGAACAGCAATCGCTGCCGTAAATTTTCCCGGCCTTCCAGCTTTCATCAGTCGTCAAAGCCATGCGCGGCGTTTTCCGCGATGAACTTATCAGTAACTCCGTTACGGCGTCCCATTAAAGGATTCAGCGTTGAGAATCATTTCGCCTTCAATCATCCTTGTTCTACTAATCCTGTGTCCACTGGCGTCCGGTGAAGAACCGAGCGTTCTGTTCAATGGCAAAGACCTGACCGGCTGGACTGGAGCTGACTACGAAGTCAAAGAGGGCACACTCATCTGCCGGGGAAAAGTCCTGCGGACAGAAAAGCAGTATTCGAATTACATCCTCGAGTTCGACTTCCTCCTTCCACCTCGAGGAAACAACGGATTGGGGATACATTACCCTGGCGAGGGTCGCCCTTCCGGCGCGGGTATGGAGCTCCAGATTCTGGACAACAGCCATCCAAAGTATGCGAAATTGAAAGATTCCCAATACCACGGTTCTCTCTACAAACTACAGGCTGCCAAACGTGGCTTCCTGAAATCAGCGGGGGAATGGAATCATCAGAAAGTCACGGTTGACGGTGCAAGGGTTCAGGTTGAACTTAATGGCGTCACGATTCTGACTGCAAATCTGGATGAACTGGCAACGAAATTTCCGAAACACAAGGGTGTCAAACGTCGGACTGGCCACCTCTGTTTTTGTGGTCACGGTGATCCAGTACGATTCAGAAATATCACAATTCGTGAGCTGTCAGGGCAGAGCAAATGACGCAATACACGCTGCTGGTACTCAGTCTTGCCGTTGGCACAACGATCAAACCGTCGGTCGCGGAATCGAAACAGAAACCTGACAACGTCCTGTTAGTCATCTCGGACGACCTGACGGCAACCGCTCTCGGCTGCTATGGTAATCGTGTTTGCAGAACACCAAACATTGACAGGCTGGCTTCTGAAGGCACACTTTTTTCCCGGGCATATTGTCAGGCCACCATTTGCGGACCGTCCCGGGCTTCTATGCTGTTCGGATATTATCCCTATGCGACCAAAGCAACGGGTTATACGAGCGGACGCAAAGAGGTGGGCTCTGACAAGGACAGCTGGCCACAGCACCTAAGAAAAAACGGCTATCACACCACCCGGATTTCTAAAGTGTTTCACATGGGTGTCCCAACCGATATCGGATCGGGAAAAGATGGCGCCGACGATCCCGCATCATGGAATGAAACATTCAACAGCCCGGGGCCCGAGTCCAAAGCACCGGGAACGGGCGAAACTCTTCAGAACAATCCCGGCAGACTCAAGAAAGGAGCTGCCGGAGGCAACCGGTTTTCGGTGGTAGAAGCTGACGGTGATGACCTGGTGCACTCTGATGGTAAGACTGCGGCGAAGGCCGTCGAACTCATCCATCAATACAGAAACACGGACAAACCGTTCTTTCTTGCCGTGGGCTTTGTACGTCCGCATGTTCCTTTGGTGGCCCCCCGCAGGTATTTCGAACCTTATCCGGCAGAGAAAATGATGCTGCCCCCCAAAATCTCCGGAGACTGGGATGACATTCCGATGAATCCGGGCAACCGGCGAACCTCGGAAAATCTGCAGATGGATGTGGAGCAGCAAAAGAGATTAGTCCGGGCATACTACGCTTCGGTCAGCTTTATTGATGACATGACCGGCAAGGTACTCAAGGCCCTGGACGAAAGTGGTCAGCGGAAAAATACGATTGTAATTTTCACCAGCGACCACGGATACCATCTTGGCGAGCATGACCTGTGGTCCAAAGTGAGTATCCACGAAGAATCCGCACGCGTACCGCTGATTCTTAGCGTCCCGGGTAAACCGCCATCCATTTGTGAATCGCTTGTTGAACTGCTTGACCTTTATCCCACTATTTCCAGTCTTTGTGGTCTCAACGTTCCCGCCAACATTCAGGGTGTGGACATTTCCCCTATGTTACAGGATCCAGAGCACAGGGTTCGAAATGCAGTTTTGTGCAGCGGAAAGGGCAGACTGTATCGCGAACGCCGATGGGCTTTGCTGGACTACGGAAAAACGGGAGAGCTTTACGACATGCAGAAGGACCCACTTCAATACACCAATCTTTATCACGATCCCGTGCATTCAGACAGGGTTGCCATCCTGAAGCAGAAACTGAAAGTCAAGCTGGCTGAAATTCAGCGAATTGAGCCTGGCAAGGATTGATGACGATGGCCCACGTCAGCCGCGAGACCGCTCGTACTTTGATTGAAAATGTGGATTTCAGGAAACCAGGTGTCCGACGTAGCTCAGGTCGCCTGTGGTTGTCGCTTCCACAATACGCTGCGGGCTGACGCTGTCAGATCGCCCGTTGACCAGCGGAACGCCAGCGCGACGGTAAGCCTCTGCAACCAGTTCAGAACAAAAAAAGCGGCCGCTGTTAGACATCCACAAATTGTTCCGCTGCGCGCGTTGGTCACAGTTTCGGACACCCCGTACGTTGCAGAGATACCAGCGATCCAGCTGATATCCGGCCTGGCCAAGAATGCCAGTAACGTCGTAGCTGCGTCCAATCTGGTTTGCTGCAAACTGCACAACTGATTGGGCCGCGGCATTCGTCATCCGCACGTGGCGAAACGCAACAGCTAGCGTCGCATCCGCGATCGCGACAGACAATTCCCTCCGGACTACGCCTTCGCCGACGGCTTCGATCACGAAACCATCACCCGAGTAAATCATCGCATGACTGACGACCGATCCTGAGACCGAACGTATTGCACGCGAGACGGCCGCATTAGTGGTTGAAACAATCAAATCCGCGCGCGAAAGTGCTGAAAAAGCAATGCATCGGCCGCCGGCACTTGGGGTGAGAGGTGGAGCTGACATGATCGAAAATTCCTGAAGAGCCGCGGAAACGAGGTACTTTATTCTCGGACCGGGGACGCACGGGTTGCCGGGAAAATCTGCCTATACTGTATTTCGCGAAAACTTTCTGTCGTGAGGTTTTCGTTGCTGAAGAGAATTCGAACCTGTTCACGTCACTGATCTGTTCAAGAATTCGGCCGCGGTGACGCATCTACAGGATTATCCCGAACAACCGTAGGGCTGTGCGTGTATCGGCCGATGAGAAAGGCTGTTTATGACAGAGCACGCTGTGATTTTGTCACAATCGCATTATTGAACCAAGTGTGCTCCATGCCGCCGAACGCATCGTACTGAGGATCATTGATCAGAATGACAATAACATTCGGGAATGGCATAAGTCATTTTCTACATTCAGTCTTTGGAACGAGATACAAGTCGGCGGTGCGAAAGAGGATCGATAATTTTACGCTAACCTTGATCAGTCTGATGAATGATCAAGGTTGCTTTGTTCGCCAAGAAGATCGGCATTCCAGCGGGTAGTCGGTTAACATGCCGTCAATTCCGGCGGCGTGAACCTGCTGCCAGACAACCTGGTTGCGGCGAGCATCTCCTGATCCTGCGTAGTTAAACAGCACCTGTTTCTTCCGGACGCGCAGTCGATTCACTTCCTCGCGTGTGGGGGCGAATGTCAGAAGAAACACATCCAGGAAGTCTTCTTTCATCTGGTCGTCAAGACTCTGGCGACTGACATTCTGTCCGATGCGAAATTTCGGATTAAGCGTTTTCATTCGTCGACTGGTCTCAGCGTTCTGATCGAACGCAAAGGACTCCTTGAAAAGACCATACTTTTCGATAAGTGATACGAGCTTTGTTTCACCATCAGGCGTGAGTTGCTTCACATTGAGAGCGATAATTGTCGAACTGCGTTTACGGGCCTTCACCAGCGCAAGCGTTTCCTCCAGCGTCGGAACACGTATACCGGCGAAGGCCGGGTCGAACCAGCTACCGGCATCCAGTCTCTGCACTTCTTTCAGCGTCATATCGCGAATGGACCGGCTTGACCCGCTGGTTGTCCGTTCGACACTGTCGTCATGCAATACCACCAGATGGCCGTCTTTTGTCGTTCGGACATCCAGCTCAAATCCCATTCCCAGTTCAAGACATGCACTGAACGCGGGAAGCGTGTTTTCTGGTGCGTGCCGCAGGAGGCCGCGATGAGCGACCGGAATGGGTGCATCAGCGTGACCCCTCCTGGTGCAGCAAGGGCTGACAGCGACAGCAATTAATATGATGACGAGTGGATTATTGACACTGGATATGCCGCACAGAGGCGGACATCTATTAAGAATCATGTTTGTCCTGTCTGTTGATTAATCACGGCACAATGATCTGACAGCCATTGAACATCGAAAACTATGGCAGAAAGCTCTTTCGATTCGCCGATTGCTCCTGAGTTACGCCGATTGCTCCTGAGTTACGCCGATTGCTCCTGAGTTACGCCGA
>Ga0315332_10000299_pt1 | contig 21162 bp, 20 predicted proteins | sample M110034915metaG_FD_203455 | JGI IMG/M metagenome (GOLD analysis project Ga0315332, IMG submission 203455) | Ammonia-oxidizing marine archaeal communities from Monterey Bay, California, United States - M1 100m 34915 | ecosystem: Environmental > Aquatic > Marine > Intertidal zone | place: USA...
GGCGGTCGACTCAGAACTGGGTCTACAACCACATCGGCCATTTCGGGGCCTCGGGCGAGGCGCTCTGCAAGTCCCTCTTCCTGGGCGGTGTGACCCGGCGCTTTCCCGGGCTGCGGGTCGCTTTGCTCGAAGGGGGAGTAGGCTGGGCTGCCAGCCTCTATGCCGATCTGATCGGGCATTGGGAGAAGCGCAATCTTTCCGCGGTCCGCGAGAACCTGGATCCGGCGCTGCTGGATCAGGCCGTCTTCGCGAAGCTCGCCGAAGAATATGGCGCGGTGGGGCCCGCCACGCGGGACAAGATTCAGGGTGCGCTGCTCACGACGCCTGGCCAGAACCAGAATCGGCCGGCGGACGCCGACCTGGACGAGTTTGCGGCCATCGGGATCGAAGGAGCGGATGAGATCCCGGGTCTCTTTATCCCCAACTTCTACTTCGGCTGCGAAGCGGACGACGCGCTCAACGCAGTGGCGTTCATGGGTGATCTGCTGCCCTACGGTGCGAAGCTCAACGCCTTCTACGGCTCTGACATCGGGCATTTCGACGTGCCGGATATGCGCGAGGTGCTCTCGGAGGCGATCGAGCCGCTCGAGGAGGGAATCCTGTCGGAGGCGGATTTCCGTGACTTCGTCTTCACTCACGCGGCGCGCTTCTATACGGATACGAACGCGGACTTTTTCGAGGGTACGATCATCGCAGACGAAGTCAGTTCGAACGTGAAATCACGTTAGTCCACGATTGCGGGGAGGACCCGATCGGCGATTACGGGGAGGACCCGGTCGGTGAAGAAATGGAAGGTCTTGTCGCTGAGGGGCGAGGGCAGGAGATGATCGAGCGGGAGCGCTTGCTCGAGTGTGCGGAGCGCATCGATGGCGCGCTCGGGCGACCCATGAATGGCCCGGTCCAGGACAGCTCGATAAACCATCCCCGATCGGGACCCTGAGATCACGCCAACCGAAGGATCGGAGGACACCGACCCTCATGGATCAAGCACTCGGAACCAGGTCGGGCACGCGGTAGGGGGCTGCATCCGGCATCCACTGGATGATTTCGATCGGATGGCCGTCGGGATCGTGGATGACGAAGGCCGTCGAGTTGTCGAAGGGGACCGGTTCGCTTTGAATCGAAACGCCCTTCTTTCGGAGCGCTTCGTACGCCGCCTGAACGTCTCGGACCTCGAAGGACATCAACGTTTTATGCTCGCTCGCCGGCGCTCGCCAGCTATGCCAGAAGAGCTGAACGACGGTATGACCGGCGACAAGGCCACGGACGAGGAGAGAGCGCGCACCGGGGGTCGCCGTGACAGCCTCGAATTCAGGGCCCTCGAGAGTGCGTTCCAGGACGATCTGAATCCCGAAGACTTCGCGGTAGAAGGCGAGGGCGCGATCGAGATCCGATACCTGGAGGGAGATGTGCGAGAGTCGGGCGAGGCCCGCACCTTCGAGTGTAAAGGGGGTCGGCATCGGGCGATCATACCATCGAACACGCCGTCGGATTCGCGTGAATGGCCAGGCGATACTGCACGACCGCCCGATCCATGATGTGGGACGAGAAAGGGGCACGGATGACGGATTGGCAGGTGACTCCCCTCGCTGGAGCGCTGGGGGTCGAATTAGAGGGCCCCGTCCTGGCCGATTTGGACGCCGCGGCAGTCGAGGGTCTGGAGTCCCTCTTGATGAAGCACCACGTGCTCTTCTTCCCGGAGCAATCTCCGAGTCCTGAGGCCCTGGTTGTTTTCGGGGGCTTCTTTGGGAAGCTCGAGCGTCATCCTCACCTGGAGAATCCGACTCCCGGTCTGCCGGACGGCATCTTCGAGTTGGCGGCAAGTCATGGCGGTGTGGCGGACGAATGGCATACGGACTTGACCTACCTCGAGGAGCCTGCGCTCTATTCGATGCTGCACATGGTGGAGGCTCCCGAGATCGGGGGAGACACGATGTGGTCCAACCTGGCTCTTGCCTACGATGCGCTCTCTGCCCCCATGCAGGAGTTATGCGAAGGGCTCTCGGCGATTCACGACGGGGAGGCGAACGGCGCGAGCGAATCGATGGCCGTCCATCCTGTCGTCCGTGTCCACCCCGTCACCGGTCGTCGTATCCTCTACGTGAACGAACACTTCACCCGCCGCATCGTGGAGTTGTCTCGCGACGAGAGTGATCTCCTTCTCGGTCATTTGACACGTTGGGTATCCAGTCCGCGATTCACGGTGCGCTACCGCTGGGCGAAGGGCACGGTCGCGATGTGGGATAACCGCGTGACTCAGCACTTCGTCGTCGGTGACTTCGAGGAGGAGCGGGTGATTCAGCGCGTGACGGTGATGGGGGATCGCGTCGAGGGGGCTCGGCCGCCGCGCTGGCCGCTCTATACGCGGGCCGGTGGGGTGACGGATACGAGCCGGCATGACGATGTCCTGCGGGAATGGGAACGTCGCAGCCCGAAGCGGCGAGAGTGAGGGTCGCTCTCTCGGGCCTGGGGCAAAGCGATCCTGCAAAGTGTGTTTCGGGCACAGCGCGGGTGGCTTTGGCCGAGCCGGTCACGGCCCGCACCGCTCACGAGGTATCGCGCTTCTTCCACTCCCCCTCGATCCGTTTCCAGCTCCCGTCGGAGAGCCGCTCGACGAAGATGGATTGGGCAAAATCCATCGTGATCCCGCTCACGAGGTCGGCCTCGAGGGCTTGTTTCACGACTGCAGCGTGGCGCAAACATCCGCTATGCGCGACGAAGAGTCGCAAGATGTCGCGGGTGTCGTCGGCGGGGATCGTGTCGAGGCTGGCGTCGATGCGGGCCGCCGTGCGGGCGCCGGCCTGCATCAAGGATTCCGCGCCGGGCACCGGGAGGCGAAAGTCGGGGGTCCGGCGCCATCCCTCGGGCAGTGGGGAGAGCCTTGGATCAGCGGCGAGGAGCCGGCTGATCTCGTCGAGGCGGAGGTTCGCGCAGCTGCCGAGGCTTCGTTCGAGCATCTCGTCGCGATCCTCGACGTCGAAGGAGGCCCCCCGCAGACGACCGAGTTCGGAGGCGATGATCCGAGCGGTCTCCGAGGCCCGCAGCAATTGCGAAGCCTCGATGAGGGGGTCGATCTCGAGTCCGGATCGGTCGGCCCATTCGTGCACGGTTTGCGCAGCCTGGCGCGCCTGCTCCCGGCCGGTCTCGGTCAGCGGGAGGAGGAGGTGGGCGCTCGCCATCTGGTCAGGGCGAGGGAACTCGCCGTGCCGAATGAGGGCCGCGATCCGTCGGCCTCGGGTGCCTTCGGGTCCTGTCTCAGGGGGCATGGCTGGGAGGATCTCCCGATCGCGCGGGAGGCGCGTCGGCTTCTTGTGAAGGACCCCGATGCATCTTCAAAACCCGATGCATCGACAAAAGAGGTGGCCCGAGTGCATGTCGGCAATTCGGATTATAGCCGTATTGCCCCGAATTCGGGCGGTCGTTTCTTCAAAAGGAGGTCCTGACCGAAGCATGCCGCGGACGACACTCGAGCGCCGACCGCGGTTGCGCCAGGGGGCGGGCCGATCGTGAGGAGCGTCGGGCGAATCGTAACCGGAGGCTCAGAGAGCCGCCTCGTCGGCAGAGTCCGTTCGCATCTGCGCATCTGCGCATCAAGGGATGTCACGAAAATCGGTTTTTTTGCCGAGGTCTTGTTGCTCTAGATCGACGGAATCATGAATCGACTTTGGCAAACTCTCGGCCGGGGCCCGCGGGATCAGCTCGAGCGAGAGGTGCGTCCTGCTTGCTGAAGCAAAGGGACGTGATTAGGATCCGCGGCCCGCAACGATCGTTGCCAAGGCTTATTTTTCATGATGGCATTTCGTCTCGTCCCGCTCCTGCTTCTCGTGGCCGCATCACCGGCGAGCGCCAAGTGGAGCTTCGACGAAGCTTTCATGCCCGATTGGGTCTCGCTGACGCTGAAACATCGTACCCGCTACGAGTTACTCGATGACCCGTTCAGGCCGGCCAACGCTGGCCAATCCAGTACGGACGTAGTCGCGCAGCGGACCTTGCTCCACGCTCGGATTTCGCTCCCGGCCGGGTTTAGAGTCGGTGCGGAGTTGGAGGATTCACGGACTTTTCTGAATAGCGACACCGTCCTCAACTCTGCCATCGTGAATCCTTTCGAGCTTCTTCAGGCCTATGTCGAATATGCCCGGGAGGAGTTCGAGGATGGGGCGCTTTTGGCGCGCGCAGGACGGATCACGATGGACGTGGGAAGCAGGAGGCTCGTCGCGCGAAATCGCTTCCGAAACACGATCAACGGATTTACGGGGCTCGATGTCGATTGGCAGGGGAAGAGCGGACTGCGCCTAAGAGCGTTTGCGACTCTGCCAGTTCAGCGAGAGCCGAACCCCCAGTCGTCGTCGAGCAAGCGAGACCGCTATCGAGACAATGATGTCGTCTTTGACACGGAGCGCTTCGACGTGGCTTTTTGGGGCCTGTACGTCGCCAAGGATCTGAACCCATCCGTGACGGAGGGTGGGCTCATGGGGCCGCTTCGTGGCGAGCTCTATGTGTTCGGCCTCCATGAATCCGACAGCCCACATCGCCCGACGCGCAACCGTCAGCTCGGGACGCCGGGATTTCGGGTATTCGCGAGACCCGCAAAAGGAAAGTTGGATGCGAACGTCGAGGCGGCGATCCAGTTCGGGCAATCGCGGTCGAGCCTGTCTTCGACCCGGGAACTCGATCATTTCGCCTGGTTCGTACACGGGGCCGTCGCCTATACCTTCGAAGCTCCGGCCTCCCCCCGGCTCGCCTTCGAGATCGACTACGCCAGCGGGGACGGAGATCCCGACGACGGGAGCAACAACCGCTTCGACACGCTTTATGGCGCGCGTCGGTTCGACTTCAATCCGACCGGGATCTATGGACCCTTCGCCCGTGCGAACCTCATCACCCCCGGACTCCGTCTACAGGTGAAGCCGACGTCCTCTTTGTCTTCCTTCGTGTCGGCGCGCACTTTCTGGCTCGCGTCCAAGTCGGATGCCTGGACGACGACGGGGATCATCGATCCGCAAGGGTCTTCGGGGAATCACCTGGGAACCCAGATCGAGATTCGAGTTCGTTGGGACGTCGCGCCTCAGAACGTGCGCCTGGAAGCCGGATACGCCCACACCTTCTGGGGCGAGTTCATCGACAATGCACCCGGCTCCAATCGCCAGGGAGATTCGGATTATTTCTATACCCAGGCGTCGTTCAGCTTCTAGCTGCTTCTCATGGATCCGCGGAGACGCGGTGGGCTTCGAGTGCGGGAACGGGCCCCCTTCGATTCGCTCTACGTCGCCGTCTCCACCCGGACCTGGAGCGTATTCGGGCCATAGGTGAACGGGACCGGGTTCGTGTCGAAGACGTAATCGTCATCGAGGCGGAGCCTCTCGATGCGGTCCAGCGCGGCGTCGAGGGCCGCCTGGGTCTCCATCCGAGCCAGGTAGGCACCGGGACAGAGGTGCGGACCGAACCCAAAGCCCGCGTGCTCGCGGGGCCGCTCTCGGTCGAGTCGGAAGGTTTCGGGCTCGTCGAAGACGGAGTCGTCGAAGTTGGCCGAGGCGACTCCGAGCAGGATTCGGTCACCGGGTGCGAGCGGTGTGCCGTCGATTTCGATCGCCCGGGTGCAGGTTCTGGCGAGGAATTGGACGGGTGAGTCGACGCGGAGCGATTCTTCGACCGCGACCGGTCTGAGCTCGGGTTCCGCCCGGAGCCGTGACCAGATCGACGGATCTTTTGAGAGTCGGTGGAAGAGGTTGCCAATCAGATTTCGCGTTGTCTCGTTGCCGGCGATGATCAAGTTGACGGTCTGGGTGCGGACGGCCCGAGGACTGAGTTGCTCCCCGTCGACCTCGGTGAAGAGCATGCGGGTCACGAGGTCGTCCGGAGGTTCCGTCGCGTTCAGACGGTCTTCGATCTGGGCGTCGACATAGCCCGCGAACTCGGGGTGCAGGTCGCCCATCCGCGGGCTCGGTCCCGCCTCGGTGATGCGCTGGAGCAACTCGTCGGACCATTGGGCGAAGAGGGGGACGTCCTTCGCGGGCACGCCCAGGACCTCGGCGATCACGGTCGAGGGCAGCGGTCGAGCGAGGAACGCGCAGAGATCCACGGGCTCTCCGTTTCGACCTGCTTCGACGAGGTCTCCGATCATCCCCTCGGCGGCTTCTTTCACGAAGGGTTCGAGCCGTACGGCGTGATGGTAGGCGAGGACTGTGTTGATGATCTTGCGTAGCTTTCCGTGGCGCGGCTCGGAAATTCCGGGGAGGACGGTCTCTTCCTCGGGAAGGTCGCCGGTATTGCCGAAGGAGCCGACGAAATGGTCGACGTTCAGGAGTGCCTGCCGGACTCCTTCGAAGCGCGCGACGAAGAGCGCGCCGCCCTGGACGGGGGCGACGGGGGCTCGCGCGCGACGGTCCGCGAGGATCTGATCGCGTTCTTCCCTGGAACGAGCGAGCAGGGGGTCGCCGATGTCGGTAGGCATGGGGTGAAGTTCTCCTGGCAGTGGGGGGCATGCGTCGCGGTCATGCGTTGGGTCGCGGGGATCTCCCGCGCTCAGCGCCCTCGCGAGAGGCCCGCTCCAACGAGGTATCTCGCGCTCCGTTCGAGTGCGTCGAGCATGTCTGTCGCACATTCGTCGAGCTCGACGATATGCCAATCGGCGTATCGTGCGGCCTCCGCGCATGCGGCGAGGTCGACCCGGCCTTCGCCGAGCGCGACCTGAGGTTCGCCGAGCACGCAGGGGCCGTCCTTGAGGTGGACACGTCGGGCGCGTGGGCCGAGGTCTTCGAGGATCTTGACGGGGTTCTGGCCTGCGGTCTGCGCCCAGTAGACGTCGACCTCCGCGTTCACGCGGGGGTCGACCGCGTCCCAGAACAGGTCCCAGGCGGAGCGGTCGCCGAGGTCCGCTTCCCACTCCCAATGGTGGTTGTGAAAGCCAAGCGCGATGCCGCGCTCGGCGGCGCGTTCCGCGGCGAGGCCGAAGCGCTCGATCGCTCGCGCAAGCACGGTGGGGTCCGCGTGGGCGTGGGCCGCGTCCGGCAGCGCCATGAAGCTGGCCAACACGAGCTGGTCGGTCCCCAGCGCCTCGGCGAAATCCAGGGCGTAGTCCGCCACGTCCCCCTCCGGGAGCGGCGCGTGGAGGCTGGCGGTTTCGAGGCCGAGTCGGTCAAGCAGCGCGCGGTATTCGGACGGAGGCGGGACACGGACGCGCATGTCCTCGGGGAGCGCCTCGAGCGGAATCGGGCCGAAGATCATCGGCTCCACGCCGAGATATCCCATCTCGGCGAGCCGGGCGTGCGTGCCCTCGAAGTCCTCGATCAGCTGTTGGCGGACGCTGAAGAGGTTGACGGCCAGAGGCTTGGGCTCAGTGAGGGGCATCCTGTAGGACTCCGGGCTCAGACGACGAGGGCCGAATGGTAACCATGTGAGCGCTCGCCGACACCGTCGGCCGGAGCGCGTTGGCCGAGCCCCGGGGAGTTCATAGAATGAGGGTGACTCGGGAGGCGTGCAGATGACCTTGGATCGTAGGGATTTCTTGAATACCTTCGCGCTCGGTCTGGCGGGGGGAGCGCTCTCGTCCTGCGCGAGCGATGGAGCGCCCGCCGAGGAGTCCCCTCTCGCTTCGGCGCGACAGTCGGCGCCGCAGGGGCTCAGCGCACCGCAGGCGCGCGAGGCCTTTGGGGAGATCGTCCGGGCGATCGATGAGGTCTCGAAGCGATATTTCGTCCCCGGCAACATCGACAGCGTGCGTGATCTGCTCGATGGTCAGAAATTCTTGCTCCAGATGGTCGAGGCCGCGATCACGATCTACTCCGAGAGTGATCCGCTGCGGCCGGAGTTTCGTCCGCTGATCACGCCCTATCGGGAGTTCGGTGGCGCACTGAATCCCGACGCCGACTACGCCTTCGCAGTGATCGACACGTCGCGCCGCTATCGGATCCGGGGCCGCAAGGGCGAGGAGGTCTATTTCTCTTATACCTTCCACCACGGGGAAGCCGACGACGTCGGCTGGCATAACCCGGTGGTCGCGGCGCGAAACCGTTTCGAGATCGAATACGAAGCGGATGGAAGCTATGTGCTGACCCTGGGGCCCGAGCCGGCGGGAGACCGGCCGAATCACGTCCAGTTACCGACGGGCTACGCCACCCTCGTCACCCGCCATTATTTCGAGCTCGACCCCTCTTTCCACGATCGGGAGGACCTCGCGGTCGTGGTCGAGATCGAGGCGGTGGATGACCCAGGCCCCGTGCGACCGATGGACGAGGGTGAGGCAATCCGGCGCTACGGGGCGGTGGCTCGCTTCATCCGTCAGGTCGGTGAGGGGTTGGAGTCGTGGGAGGGGAAGGCCTTGCCCGACTATCTCTCGACCGTCCCGAACGTCCCGGCGTCTCCGGGCTGGTGGACCGACGAGACGCAGGAAGGGGGTGGCTGGGGGGCCGTCGATAATCTGTATATGGGGGGCTTCTACGCGCTCGGTCCCGACGAGGCACTCGTCGTGCGGGGGCGATGGCCCGACGCAGTCTTTGGGAACGTGAGCGTCTGGAACCGGTACATGCAGCCCTACGACCATCGGGATTGGCCGATCTCCCTCAACCGAAAGCAGACGCGGCTGGAGCCCGATGGGAGCTTCGTCATCGTGCTCGCGCACGCACGTCCGCCGCAGCCGAATTGGCTCGCGACGGAGGGGCGCTCGTCGGGGCTGCTCTATTGGCGATACCAGTTGACACGGGAACGGCCCATTCTGCCGACCTACGAGGTCGTCCCTTTCGCCGACCTGGCCGACCCGGCCGGATTGGCGAGCTGATCGATTCGTTGGGGAGGCGAGCATGGACGGATGGATGATGGACCGGAGCACGGTCGAGATGCTCGCGGTGATCGGGGGTGGGACGGTCCTCGCCTATCTGTTGATCGAACTCATGGCGTTGCATTTCGTGAAGCGCCAGCTCGACCTCAGAATTGCGCGAATGGCGCTACTCGGCTTGGTGGCGACCGGGGGGATGGCACCCGTGATCGCCGTGATCTTCGGCGCAGTCAGCGTGGGGATTGCCGCCTACGCCGGCTCCCGGCTTGCGCCCTTCGAAGTCGGGACGGCCTGGTATGGCTGGGTCTACGGCTTTTTCGTGTATGAGTTCTTCTACTGGGTCCAGCATTGGCTGGCTCACAAGGTCCGGCTGTTGTGGTGTATCCACTCGCCGCATCATGCTCCTGGCGGAATTCACATGGCGATCGGCGCCAACCACCATTTCGTCGAGGCGCTGCTCTATTTCCCGCTCTTCTTTGGCTTCGTGCCCGCTCTATTCGGGGTGTCCCCGGTGGTCCTGATCGCGGTCAACGCCCTTGATGGCGTGTGGGGGAGCTTCCTGCATATCAGCGACCGCTTCGTGACCCGGGGTCGCTATGGCCCGCTCGAACGCTTTCTGCAGACGCCTTCTCACCACCGTGTTCACCATGCGAAGAACGCGCGCTACATCGATCGGAACTACAACTCGATCACGCTCTTCTGGGACTGGGCGCTCGGAACTCTCGAGCCCCTTTCCGACGAGGAGCCCGTCTCCTATGGCATCACGCGTTCGGTCGACGATGGCAGCTTCTGGGACGTCCATTTTGGAGAATGCACGGCCCTCGCCAGGGATATCCGCGATGCGAAGAGCGCCCGAGAGGCGTGGGGCTACGTGTTCAGGCCGCCGGGCTGGCGACCAGGGGACGCGAGGGCGACCGCGTCCGAGGTCCGGCGACGCTGGGCCGAGCAGGAGCGTGGCTGATGCTCGATGGGCTCAGCGCGCTTCGCGGGCCGTCTGACATTCGATGCAGTAGAGCGACTCGGGGCGTGCGCGCAGTCGCGCCTCGCCAATATTCTCGCCGCATGCCTGACAATCCCCGAATTCGTCCTCCTCGAGCCGGCGGAGCGCACCGCGGGAAAGCTGGAGCCGCGACTGCATCGCCCGGCGCGTCGCTTCCAGCATCTGCTGCTGTTGGATCGCATCGATGCGGGAGACCCGACCGACCGTGGGTTGATCCAGTTCTACGGGGCGCGCCGCTTCTGCGGAATCGGCCAGGGCCTGCTCGAGGCTCTGCACCAGCTGGGATAGTTTGGCCCGGAACTCGGCCTGTTCAGCTACGGAAAACGGCACGGGGCTCCTCTCCGGGAGACGGCGGCCCCCTGCGTGTCGGGCCCCAGCAAGATCGCGGTTCTGACGGTGGGGCGTGATGCGGATTTTGGATCTTCATCGGCGGTGGGCCCGTGGCGATATGATAAGGGGAAGACTGCGGCTTCCAATAGACACGGCAGATGCCCCCCCCACAAAAAAGTGACCAGACATCTTAAGCGGCCGTGTTGCGGGGGAGGGTGTTGCGACCGCTTCCTGGGACCCTCAGAGCGACCGATCGACAGCGGGCTGTGAGATGTTCGCAACGTGCGAGCGAAACACGCAGCGGCGCTCGTCTCGCGGTCGGGGTCGATTGAGCCGCAGACTCGACCCGGTCTTGCCTTGCTAGTGTTGGGGGGTGCGAACCCGACCCACACGCTTGCTGCTCGCCATGTCGGTCGTGTGGAGCGGCTGGACGGCGCCGCTGCTGAGCGCAGAGGCAGAGGAAGCGCTGGTGGCCGTGGCGACTAATTTTGCCCCCCTCGCGCGTGAGCTCGCCATCGGCTTCGAGGAGACCACCGACCACGAGCTGAGGTTGGCTTCGGGCTCGACGGGGAAGCTCTACGCGCAGATTGTCAGCGGGGCGCCCTTTGACGTATTCCTGGCGGCGGACTCGGCGCGGCCGGCGAGGTTGGTCGAGGAAGGGCGCGCACGGGCCGACTCGCGACGCACCTACGCGAAAGGCCGGCTCGTTCTGTGGAGCGCCGATCCGGGCTGGGCGGATACCGACGGAGCGGCGTCGCTGAGAGCGGGGGATTTCAGGAAGCTCGCGATGGCGAACCCGGAACTCGCCCCGTATGGCTCGGCGGCCCGTGAAGCGCTCGTTTCGCTTGGTGTCTTCGAGGGCCTGCGGGGCCGGCTCGTTTTTGGTGAGAACGTGGGTCAAGCCTTCGCGTTGGTGGCGACCGGGAATGCCGAACTCGGGCTGGTTGCGGCCTCGCAGGTAGCGGTCGAAGAGGGACCGGCGGGCCGGGGTTGGGTGGTGCCGAGCAGCCTGCATGCGCCCATTCGTCAGGATGGGGTATTGCTGCGGAGGGCCGAGGACAACGCCGCGGCGCTGTCCTTCCTCGACTATCTCGCCAGCGACGCCGTCCGTCGCAGGATTCGCGCCGCGGGCTACGAGGTCGATTAGCGATGTCGAACTCGACCGACCTCTTCGCTCCGGTGGGCCTCACGCTCATGCTCGCGGCGTCGACCACGCTGCTGCTGCTCGTGGTGGGGACCCCGCTCGCCTGGTGGATCGCGCGCACCCGTTCCCGGGCCCGTCCCTTCGTCGAAGCCTTTACGGCACTGCCGTTGGTCTTGCCCCCGACCGTGCTCGGCTTCTATTTGTTGATCGTGATGAGTCCCCGCTCTGCGCTGGGGCGCGCGTGGGTCGAAACGACGGGCGATACGCTCACGTTCTCCTTCGCCGGCCTGGTGCTGGCTTCGGTCGTCTATTCGCTGCCCTTCATGGTGCAGCCTCTCGCGACGGCTTTCGAAGCGGTCGGTCCGGCGCCGATCGAGGCGGCGGCGAGTCTGGGCGCCTCGCCTTTTCAGGCCTTCGTCCGGGTGGCCGTCCCTCTCTCGGCGCGCGGATTTCTGACCGCGTCTGTTCTGACCTTTGCCCACACGTTGGGCGAATTTGGCGTTGTCTTGATGGTGGGGGGCAATATCCCGGGAAAGACGCGGGTGCTCTCGATCGCGATCTATGACCATGTCGAGACGCTCCGCTACGGCGACGCACACATCCTTTCCGCGGGTCTTCTCGTCTTCTCCTTCTCGGTTCTCTGTCTGGTCTACGGCATCAACCGGAAAGCTCGGCTGCATGTCGGCTGAGCGCGACGTCGGGAGCGGCGAAAAGCGTGTCGCGAACGAACTCCGCCTGCGCGTGCGGGTCGAGCTTCCGGGATTCACCCTGGATGTCGACGATTCTCTGGCGCTCGAGGGGGTGACGGCCGTCTTCGGCGCGAGCGGCAGCGGGAAGAGCACGCTGCTGAGAGCGATCGCCGGATTCGAACGCCCCGTCTCGGGTCGGATCGAATTCGGCGGAGGGGTCTGGTTCGACCATGACGCGGGAATCGATCTTCCCGCTCATCAGAGACCCGTCGGCTCATTGTTCCAGGACGCGCGGCTCTTCGATCACCTCGACGTTCGACGCAACCTCGAGTTTGGGGAGCGATTCAGGGGGCGGGTTGCCCGCCCAGAGCGGGATGAGGTCGTGGAGACGCTGGGGCTCGGCCCGCTCTTCGAGCGGCGGGTCGATTCGCTGTCGGGAGGGGAGAGGCAGCGCGTCGCGCTGGGACGCACGCTGCTCTCGAGCCCCTCTCTGTTGTTGCTGGACGAGCCCCTGTCGGGTCTCGATCGCGACCGGAAGGCCGAGATTCTGCCCTATCTCCGGAGTGTGATCCGTCGCTTTCGTATGCCCACACTCTTCGTGAGTCACGACCTCGACGAGGTCGCGCAGCTCTCCGAGCGCGTCTGGATCCTCTCGTCCGGTCGCCTCGAATCGCGGGGGCCGACGGCGGAGGTCGTCGAAGACCTCGACCTCGAGCCGATCATGGGGCGTTTCGAGGCCGGGGTGCTCGTGGAGGGGCAGGTCACGCGGCACGATCCGCGTCTTCATTTGACGCTCGTCGACCTTGGGGGGGACGAACTCACGCTGCCGCTCACGGACGGCGTCGCTCCCGGAGAGGTCGTCCGCGTCCGCATTCGTTCAAGAGACGTCGCGGTCGCCACGAGTCGGCCGCGAGGTCTCAGCATCCGGAACGTCTTGCCGGGCACGATCATCGAGCTGATCGAAGAGCGCGAGACCGGCTCGGTCCAGGCGCGCATCCAATTGCGGGAACACCGGTTGCGGGCGCGGCTCACGCTTGCCGCGGTAGAGGAGCTCGGTTTGGAAGTCGGCTCTTCCATCTATGCGCTCGTCAAGAGCGTGAGCCTCGAGCAAGGGAGCTGAAGGTCCGGTCCGGATGCACGCGCGGAGGGCCGAAGGCTCAGTTCGCTTTTGCGACGGCGTCGAAGGCGAGTTCTTCGCCGTCGGCGAATTTCAATACGATTGGGATCGACTCTCCCTCGGTCAGGGCGTCGGCGGCCATGAGGCGCAGGAAGAGGCCGCGAGGGGCGAAGGCGACCGAGGCTCGAGGGGGGATGGACATCCCGTCGGGCATGGCCTCCGAGCCCCAGCGTCCGTCCACGATCGCCGTTCGACGGATGGCGATCGACTCGCAGCGCGGGCTGCTGGCGCCGATGATCGTCCGGGTCTCTTCACTCCGGCTCTGGATCACGAAATAGGCCGAGGGCGCCTCATCGGAGACAGGCATCTGCACCCTCCCGTTGGCGACCCGCAGGTCGCTGGCGAGCGCCGCAGAGGGGATGAGGCCCGCGGCGAGCATGAGGAGGGCGGCTACGAGCAGGGTACGCAAGGTCATGGCGAGGCTCTTCTTGTGGGTGTGGTGCGTGCGACTACGAGTCGGCGGGGAGAATTCGGAGGATCTGACTCCCCGATCGATGCTCCAGGAGCACCACGAGTTCCCCATTGGGCCCGACTTCGACGTCTCGGAAGCGTCCGAGGCCTGCGATCAGGGTCTCGCGCTCGAGCTCGCCGTTCTCGTTGACGACGTAGCGCCAGAGATCGTTCTTGGCGAGCGTGCCTACGATCATATGGTTCTGCCAGCGGGGGAAGGCCTCGCCGCGGTAGAAGACGATGCTCGAGACGCCGGGCGAGGGCGTCCAGTCGATCGTAGTCGGGGTCAGGTCATCGGGATCGAACTCGATCCCGTATTTCTTGGCATAGGGGACGGGGCGCCCGTCGTAGTCGACACCGAGGCTCACCATCGGCCAGCCATAATTGCGCCCGGGCAGGATCAGGTTGCCTTCATCGCCACCTCGGGGGCCGTGCTCGCTCGACCAGAGGGTGCCCGTCGCGGGGTCGAAATCGAGCCCTTGGGCGTTGCGGTGGCCCAGTGTCCAGGTTCCCGGAAGCGCCCCTGGGACGTCGACGAAAGGGTTGTCGGTGGGGAGTTTCCCATCGTCGTGCATTCGAATGATCTTGCCGTCGGGACGAGTCAGGTCCTGCACGCCCTGGTAATCCGTGAACTGTCCCACGGTCATGTAGACATAGCCCGCGTCGTCGAAGGCGATCCGTGCCGAGGCGCCGTTCTCCACTCCGGGGAGATAGGTCTCTTTGGGAGCCTCCCAGATCGTCTCTTGGTCGATCCAGTTCGCCCCGTCGAGTCGTCCGCGGACGAGCTTGAGCATGGTGACGGGCTGGCCCGTCTCGAGGCTCACGTCGTTGCACCCGCTACAGCGATCGCCATAGGAGAAATAGATCCAGCCGTTCTCCGCGTAGGCCGGATGGAGCTCGACCTCGTGGGCCCATCCGGATCCGGTGTAGGCGGTGCCGCGAAGGACGCTGTCGTCCCAGATCTTCGGGGTGCCTTCGACCCGGGTGGTCTCGGCGCCGTCCGCGCTGACGATCGAGATGCCGCGCATTTTTTCGGTCACGAGGAATCGGCCGTCGGGGAGGGGGGCAATCGAATAGGGCTCGGCGAGCCCCGTATACACCTCATCGATCGTGAAGTGGTGGAGCCGACTCTCGACGACGCCTTCCGGGATCACCGGGGGTGTCCCCACGCCTCGTCCGTCTTCGCCGCGGTCCCCCTCCCGTTTTTCGAGCAGGTAGATCACGAGACCACGGATGTCGCTGGCTGCGATCGTCCCCTTCCAGCCCGGCATACCCTTGTCGGGGAAGCCCTCTTCGATGCTCGCGATCAGATCCGAGACCGCGTCGCCATGGACGAGGCTGGGCTCGAGCAGAGAGGGACCGAGCGACGAGCCGCCGAGGGCAGGCCCATGGCAGACCGCGCATTGCGCTTTGTAGATGCCCCCCATCTCGTCGGGGAGCACCCAGGCGTCCCGGCCCGGGTCCCCCTCGTCCTCAGCGGGATCGGCGCCGGGGCCGGCGGGGGTGTCCGCCACGAAGGGAGAATGGTGGCAGGCGGTAAGGGCGAGGCTCAAGAGGCCAGTCAGCAAAATCGAGGCGGGGCGTGTTCGCATAACCTTCGAGTATAGGTGTTGCGGGCCGGTGTTCGAGCGCGTTCGCTACCAGCTCACGGGCAGCGAGGAGAGGCCGTGGACGTGGAGCTGCCCCTTGTAGACCGGTTCTCCGGCCAGCTGTAGGCCAGGCAGGCGTGTCGCCAGAGCCGTGAACGCGTGCCGTAGCTCGAGCCGGGCGAGTGAAGCACCCAGGCAGAAATGGGCGCCCATGCCAAAACTGTGGTGGTCGACGGTCCCGCGCTCGAGGTCGAGCTGATCGGGGTCGGGATAGCGATTGGGGTCGCGGTTGACGGCGCCCCAGAAAAAAATGACCGGGTCGTCCTTTTGAATCGTGGCGTCGTGGAAAGGAATCTCCGACGCGGCGAATTTCGTGGTCATCTGGACCGGAGTGTCGAAGCGCAGCAGCTCCTCGACCGCGTTCTTGGCCAGCTCGGGTTGGTCGTGAAGCCGTCGTAGCTGATCGGGATGACGGATGAGTGCGAGGGCACCCTTCGAGATCATGTTCGCGGTGGTCTCGTGGCCAGCTTGAAAGAGCAGTAGGGCCGTCGAGACGATGTCCGCGTCCGAGAGCGCCGCGCCGGCCTCTCGCTGGAGACCGACGAGTCGAGAAATCAGGTCGTCGCGGGGGGCAACACGGCGCGCGTCGACCAGCGACTGCAGGAAGTCCATGAACTGGCGTGCGGCATCGTTGCCCGCTGCCTCCATCTCAGCAGAGAGCGCGTCCCCTTCGTCGGCCCGCTCGGAGAACGTTCGCGCCCAACCTTCGATGTGATCGATGTCGGAGAGAGGGACGCCGAGCAGCTCGCAGATCACGATCATGGGGATGCGAAATGCGAAGTCCCGGGCCAGGTCCATCCCTCCCGCTTCGCGCTTTTCCTCCAGCAGTCGCGCGACGAGGCCTTCGATATGCGGCTCGAGCTGGCGAACCGACCGCGGGGTGAATCCCCGGTTCACGAGGCCTCTGAGCTCCGTGTGACGGGGAGGCGGCATGAAAGAGAACATGCCTTGCATGGCTTGGATGAAGGCGCCCCCTTCGCCGATCCCAGACATCACGAGCTGGCGATCATCCTTGATCAGAGATCCGTTTCGGACGAGGAGCTCGTCGTCGGCATGGCGCGTGATCACCCAGGGGTTCTGGAGCCTCGGGAAGTCCGCCTGGAAGACTGGAGCGACGCAGCGCAGCTGGTGATAGAGCCGAACGAGATCGCCTCCCTTCGCGCCCGCAGCGAGAATGGCGAGGAAGATCGTATCGGGATCGTCGGGGAGGTCGGCGTAGGGCGGGGTGCTCATCGGGCTTTGGCCCTCGGTCAACGTGTCCACTCGCCGCGCTGCTCGAAGAGGAGCGTGACGGGGAGTGGGTCGAGTTCGAGGGTCTCGCTGTGGGTGCGGTCGCCCGACGTCTTGTTGATCTGATCGCGCATCGCCTCGACGTCGTCACACTCGATGTCGTATAGCGCGAGGAAGCGCCGACCGTCGATCGAGTCGAGACCAGGGATCAACTGGTGGGCGGAAGCCTCCCAGCGCGTCGCCGAGATCATGCCGGGCAGGGCCAGTAGCTCTTGGATATGCAGGTCGTACCAGGCGTGAAATTCGTCGATGCGGGCTTCGTCCGTCGCGTTGGAGGCGACTAACATCAGGGCTCGGGGCATGGGTCTCTCCTGTCGCTGCTCGGTTTCAGGCGTCTCGTCGAGCGCCTGGGATCGGTCCCTTGATGTTCATGCCGGCCGTGATGCCGCCATCGAGGTTGAAGTCGGCTCCGGTGTAGAAGGCGCTGTCGTCGGAGGCGAGAAAAGCGACCGTCGCGGCGACATCCTCGACGCGTCCTCTGCGTCCCACCGGCGGCGGGTCATGCTTCTCCTGGGCGTCCCGCATCGCCGCGATGTCGATCCCCGGTAGCAGTGGCTCGACCATCTCGTTGCTGCCCGCGGCGGGGTTCACGCAGTTGACGCGGATGCCGTCCCGACCCAGCTCGAGGGCTGCGACTTTGCTGAGGCCACGCACGCCGAATTTGCTGGCGCTATACGCGGAGGTGCCGCCCGCCACGTGATGACCGTCGATCGAAGAGATGTTGATGATCGAGCCCCCCCCGTTCTCTCGCAGGGGGGCGATTGCTGAGCGTATGCCGAGGAAGGTGCCCAGCTCGTTGACCCGGACCACCCGCAGGTAGTCGTCGGCGCTCGTCTCTTCGATCGGCGCGATATGCAGGATCGCGGCGTTGTTGACGAGCGTCGTGAGTGGACCAAAAGAGGCTCGGGCCATGTCGATCACACGCGCCCAGTCGTCCTCGGCGGTGATGTCGCCATGGAGGTAGCGCGCTCGCTCTCCGAGGTCTGCAGCGACCGCCCCGCCGAGTTCGTCCAGCAGGTCGACGAGGAGGACGCTCGCTCCGTCTGCGACGAGCCGGCGGGCGATGGCTTCGCCACTCCCTCGGGCAGCCCCGGTGACGATCGCGACCTTTGCGTCGAGTCGATCCATGGCGAGTCACTCCTTTCCGATGAGGTGTCGCCCGCGAGACTGATCGGCCGCGGGGCACCCCGATTCTGGCTCAATCCGGACCGGTGAGCACATCGGTTCGAAATCGGGAAGCTTGGCGGTCCGCGGGCTGCTTCCGTAGCCTTCCGGGATCGCTTCTGCCGTTTTCTCGGCACTCGTCATGCGGTGCGGACGGATCACGATTGTCGGAAATGACCCCTGACCTGGATTTCCTGACGGCGCATGCGCGGGCGTCGCCCGAAAAAATGGCCCTGGTCGAAGATCGGCCATCAGGGCCGACGAGGTCGCTGACCTTCGCCGAGCTCGAGGCGAGGGCCAATCGGTTGGCTCGTGCCCTACTCACCCTCGGCGTTTGTCCCCATGACCGAGTGGCCTGGTGTGGCCCGAATTCGATCGACGCTTTGATTCTGAGCCAGGCGGCCCGCAAGATCTGTGTCACGCCCGTGGCCGTCAACTACCGACTGACGGACGAGGAGATGGCGTTCATCCTGGTCGATTCGGACGCCGCGGTCGCGTGGGTCGACGCCGAGTACGCGGAGCGTTTCGCTTCGCTCGAGCAAGGGGCGCCCAAGTTGCGCGCGGTCGTCGTGTACGAGGGCGAGGCTGTTTCGGGACAGCGAGGAGAAGCCGAGCTGCTCGAGGCGGAGTCCCCGGAGCCTCCGGAGCTCGACCTGCGCGGCGAGAAGGCCGCAACGATGCATTACACGTCGGGGACGACCGGACGCCCGAAGGGCGCGGTGCGGGGAACGCTGGGGCGCCCGGAACAGCAGGGCGAGGAGCTACCCAATATGCTCGACCTGATCGGTTACGGCTCGGGCGACGTGTATATCGTCACCGGGCCGCTCTATCACTCGGGCCCGGCCGAGATGGCGACGCTCTCGCTGATGCTCGGCAACACGATCATCCTTCAGCGGCATTTCGACCCCGAGGACTGGCTTCGGCTGGTCGAGAAATATCGCGTCTCGATCGTCTACTCTGCGCCGACGCCGATCCGACGGATCGTGTCGCTCCCGGATCAGGTGAAGTCCCGCTACGACCGCTCCAGCGTGCGGATCGGCATGGCGGCCGCAGCGCCCTGGACCCATGCGCTCAAGCTCGCCTATCTCGAAGATTTCCCGGAAGAGTCGCTGTGGGAGGTCTACGGTTCGACTGAGCTGGGGGTGAATACGCTGCTGCGTCCCGAGGATCAACGGCGAAAGCCCGGCTCCTGTGGCCAAGCCCTGGCGGGGGTCGAGATCGCGCTCTTCGACGACGGGGGAGATCGGATCACGGAACCCGGGTCGCCCGGAGAACTCTTCGTCCGGTCGCCCTTGCTCTTCGATGCCTACCACAAGAACGAAGCCGAGTTTGCGGCGAGTGCGCGGGATGGGTTCCACTCGGTCGGGGACGTCGCGTATTTTGATGATGAGGGCTTCTACTACATCTGTGATCGCAAGAGCGACATGATCATCTCGGGGGGCGTGAACGTCTACGCGCTCGAGGTCGAGGGGGCCCTCGAGATGCACGAGGGCGTTGCCGAGGCGGCGGTGATCGGCGTGCCCAGCGAGGAATGGGGTGAGGCGGTCCACGGGATCGTCGTTCCTCGGCCAGCTTGGCGGGCGGAGGCGGAGGCGCTGCAGGCCTTTGTCCGGGAGCGACTGGCGGGCTTCAAAGTGCCCCGCTCGATCGAGTTCCGGGACGAGCTTCCGCATAACGGTGCGGGGAAAATCCTCAAGCGGGCCCTTCGGGAGCCCTTCTGGCAGGGGCGCGACCGGAGACTGGTCTGAGTCCGACCCATTCAAGTTCGAGGCGAGGAATACATTCATGCGTTTCGGAATCTTTGCGGCCCCTTTTCACCCGCACGACGAGAACCCGACTCTCCACTATCAGACGGATCTCGATCTGATCAAACGACTCGACGAGTTGGGCTACGACGAGGCGTGGATCGGCGAACACCACTCCGGTGGATGGGAGATGGTGGGGAGCCCCGAGCTCTTCTGTGCGGTCGCGGCCGAGCGGACGAAGCACATCAAGCTCTGCACGGGTGTCGTATCGCTCCCCTATCATCATCCGCTGATGATCGCGGATCGGATGGTCCAGCTGGATCACCTGACGCGAGGCCGCATCAAATTCGGGGTGGGTCCGGGTGCGCTCGCCAATGATGCTCATATGATGGGCATCGATCACATGAACATGCGCCGTATGATGGAGGAGTCGCTCGACGCCATCATCGCGCTCCTCAGGGACGAGGGCCCCGTCGATCGGCAGACGGACTGGTTCGAGCTGAACGACGCCAGGCTCCAGCACGGCCCCTACCAGAAGGAGGGCATCCCCATGGCCGTGGCGGCGACGGCCTCTCCTTCGGGCCCACGCTGCGCCGGGCGCTTCGGGGTCGGCTTGCTCTCGATGAGCGCCAGCAGCGCGGCCGGTTTCGACGCGCTGGCCTCCCATCGTGAGATCTGGCAGGCGAAGGCCGAGGAGCACGGGCAGATCTTCGATCCCGACCAGTGGTCGCTGGCGGCGCCGATGTACGTCGCCGACACGCGGGAACAGGCCTTGAAGGACGTGCAATACGGCGTCGAAAAATGGGTCGACTATTTCATGAATGTGCTCTCCCTGCCGCTGCTGCCCAACGAGGAGCCCGACCCGAAAAAGTGGCCGGAGAAGATGATCGAGAGTGGGGCGGCGGTGATCGGGACCCCCGATGACGCGATCGAGCAGCTGAAGCGACTCGAGGAGGAGACCGGTGGATTCGGGGCCTATCTGATTCTCGCCAACGACTGGGCGAGTCCCGCGCGGACGAAGGAATCCTACGAATTGATCGCGCGCCACGTCTTCCCCGAGTTCCAGGGGACGACCGTTCGTGAGAAGAGGTCCCACAAGAAGCTCCGCGACATTCGCGAGGAGCACCTCACGGGGATCGGGGCGGCGATCGAGAGCGAGATCGACAAGCATACGGCTGAGATGACGGCCAAGGGCAAGGCGACTGGGTACCACGTCAAGAACGCGACACCCTATCTCGAAGAGGGAGTGTTGAAGCGCGGGCAGGGAAAGGACGGAGACTGAGAGCGCGTCCAGTTCCGGGGGATGCGTTATGGTTCGGCCGCCCTTGAGTAGGAGGTCGGGCTTGGTCTGTTTCGGGAACGTGAGTGGCAAGGAGCGCCGTGCCAGAGGGAGTCTCTGTGCGCTCTTCGTGATGCTGCTCCTGCCCGGCTGTGCGGGTCGGCTCGGTCCTGCGGTGGTTCACCTCACGCGGACCCACTACAACGTGGCGGCCCAGGAGACGAGTGCGCAGGAGCTGCTCCTGAACCTCGTTCGGCTCCGCTATCGCGACACGCCCTATTTCCTGCAGATCTCCTCACTTTCGACCAATCTGAAGGCCCGGGCAGGGATGGGCGTCGAGGGGACGTTCCCGGACCGGGGGGCGGACGTGGGCGTTCTTTCTGGCGCGATCAGCCTCGAAGAGTCGCCGACGGTGACCTATACGCCGCTGGTCGGCGATCGCTTCGTCAGCCAGCTACTGAAGCCCGTCGAGCCG
>Ga0315332_10000302_pt1 | contig 21064 bp, 19 predicted proteins | sample M110034915metaG_FD_203455 | JGI IMG/M metagenome (GOLD analysis project Ga0315332, IMG submission 203455) | Ammonia-oxidizing marine archaeal communities from Monterey Bay, California, United States - M1 100m 34915 | ecosystem: Environmental > Aquatic > Marine > Intertidal zone | place: USA...
TACTGTTAAAGTAAATTCGTACCATCCTAACGATTATGGATTATACTGTATGTCTGGCAATGTTGCTGAATGGTGTACAACTGCATATGACGAATCTATTTATGAATTTGGACACGATTTGAATACAGAATACATATATAATGCATTGGATCATGATCCACCATCGATGAAGCGTAAAGTAATTCGTGGAGGTTCTTGGAAAGATATAGGATATTACCTTCAAACAGGTTCTCGTTCTTTCGAGTATCAAGATACTGCTAAATCTTACATTGGATTTAGAAGTGTGATGGATTACTTAGGAAGAGGTGGACCAAACAAAGAAGGTGATATATAATAAATAGTTTCAAAACTTTATAGAATAACAATTAATATTAATCAATTAAAAATTAAGAATAATGAGTGGAGGTAATAGTTTTTTTGAAAGTAAAAAGTTTAAAAGCATAATGAAATATGTTTACGGTTGGGGAGCATCAGTCGTAATTGTAGGAGCTTTGTTTAAAATTTTGCACTGGCCAGGTGCTAATATTATGTTAATTGTAGGTCTTTTAACTGAAGCTTTTATATTCTTTATTTCTGTATTTGAACCCTCTCATGAGGAAGTCGATTGGACTTTAGTTTATCCTGAATTAGCTTTAGGACATGCAGATGATGATATTCATTCACTTCCAGAAATGTCATCTGATGAAACTATTGTTGAACAATTGGATAATATGCTTGCTGATTCTAAAATTGAGCCTGAATTAATTGAAAGTTTAGGTAAAGGGATGAGAAATCTAAGTGATTCTGCAAATAAATTAAATGATATATCTTCTGCATCTGATGCTACAGAAGAGTATGTCTCAAATTTAAAAGGAGCGTCAAGTAAAGTTGGAGAATTAAGTAATGCTTATGACCAAGCTGCAAATTCAATTGCCGAAATTACTGCATCAACAGGTAGTGACTCTGGTTTTGGAGAGCAATTAGAAAAAGTTTCAGGAAATTTAAGTGCGTTAAATAATGTTTATGAAATGCAATTAAAAGGTGCTACAGATCATCTTCAAGTTACTGAACAAATGTATTCTGGAATTAACGAATTAATGACAAATCTTCATTCTTCTCTTGACGATACTAAGAGATATAAGGATACCATGTCTGAATTAAGTGAGAATTTAACTTCACTTAATACTGTTTATGGAAATATGCTTTCCGCAATGAATGTCAACAGATCATAACTGCCAAGTTGTATTAATTAAGTCGTAAAAATTATTAATTATTAAAATTTAAAACTATGGGAGGCGGAGGTAAAGAGACACCAAGGCAAAAAATGATTGGAATGATGTATTTAGTACTCTTAGCTTTATTGGCTATGAATGTATCTAAAGAAATTATTAATGCTTTTGTTATGCTAAATAACAAAATGGATAAGAGTATAACACAAGTAGAAAAAGGTAATAGAACAATTGAGCAAGATTTTGAAAATGCTTTAACTACTTTAAATGCTGCTCAAAAACCAAATCCAAAAGAAATTGAGCGTGTTCAAAAATTAATGGCAAAAAATGAAGCTGCTAGAGATTTAGTAAGAACTGCTGCTAACAAAATGGTTCTTTTACAAGAAAGAATGCTTTTGCAATGTTCTTTTGGGGCTGAAGGAACAAGGGCTGATTTAGATGGCATGGAAGATGATCATGGTCATCCTGTTCAATATGTTACTAAAGATGATAAAGGCTATTGGCATTTAAGTGATCTTTCTCACTACGATAAGAAAGATGAGTACGATACACCAACTCGATTATTTGTTGGTGATAACTTCGAGGCTCCACCTGTTGAAGATGGTCAAAAGCTTTTAGATGCTTTTTCTAACTTAAGAGATTCATTGTTAATGTTGGTATCTACTCATGATAGTAAACCAGATAAAGATGGTAAAGTAACTAAATATGCTTTCGACCCATCATTAATTGAACAACCTAAGTTCAAAACTTCTCCTGAAGAATTCAAAGAATTTGAAGATAAAGTTGATGTTTTATTAGATCAACAAAAAAAGGCCGGTAATATTGACAAAGAGGATTTGAAAGTATTAAGAGATATTATTGTTCGTTTAACTCTGCCTGAAAAAACCATTAACCATGATGAAGAATACCCATTTTTGGCTGGTATTTTTGATCATGCTCCAATTGTTGGTGCAGCTGCTGCAATGACTTCTATGAGAGGTGATTTTTTAGGTGTTGAGACGATTGTTTCTCAGTATTTTGCTAAAGACATTAATGTTGTGCCTTTTGCGTTCAACAAGATTGAACCATTAGCATTTTCATCTACAAGCTACATTAATCAAGGAGATTCTTTAGCATTAAAAGTAATGATTGCAGCTTATGATTCTTCTAAAACGACTGAGCTTAAATATTGGGTTGATGATACTATTCAATTTAGACTTCCTGAATTAGAAAGAGATACTTCATTTATGATGCGTTTTACAAAAAAACCATCAGAATTTGGTAAACAGTTAAATATTTCTGGTTCTGTTGGTGACCATATTATGACAGGTTTAATTGCTGTTGAATCTGCTACTGAAGGAAAGAAATGGAAACCTTGGAACTTTAATTATAGTGTTGGAGCACCTAACGCTGCTGTATCTGCTGCAGATCTACAAGTTCTTTATAGAGGTTGGAAAAACAAGATAAAAGTATCTGCTTCAGGTTACAAACCTGAGAATGTTAAGGTTTCTTGTTCTGGTTGTTCAATTTCATCAGCTCCAGATAAAGATGGTAATTATACAGCTACTGCACCTGGTGGAAGAGCTAAAGAAGCTTTTATAGTCGTTTCTGCTATTGATGATAATGGAAAAACTGTAGAATTAACTAGAGAAAGATTTAGAATTTTCCCATTACCTAAACCAACTGTTTTCTTTGGTGGTAAAGCTGGTGGAAGTATGAAAAAAGTTGATGCAGTTCAGATACCTAAATTAGTAGCAAAATTAGGAGAAAGTCCTTTGGATGTTCCTTACAGTGTAACATCGTTTGTTATGTTAACTGTTAAAAATGGTCAACCTATTCGTTTGAAATCGAAAGGTTCTAGACTATCTCCAGAAATGAAAAATGCTATTAAGAAAATTAATAAGGGTGGTAGTTTAACTTTTACTGGGGTAAAGGTTAAAGGGCCTTCCGGAAAAGAGCAACCTTTAGACGCAGGTCTCGTATTAACACTTAAGTAAGCCTATAAATTTGTCAATTATGAAAAAATTTAGCAACATATTTATCCTTTTTTTAATGATTAGTTTTTGTGCATCTGCACAATTGCCAAGTCATTTAGAGTCTAATGTTTTGGACGGTGTTTACGTTCAGGAACATGTGCCAACTAAACGAGTAGTTCAATATACTTACTTAAGAGAAGCTGATGTTATGTGGTCTAAGAGAATTTGGCGAATTATAGACCTTAGAGAAAAGCAAAACCATCAATTATACTATCCATTAACACCTATTTCAGATAGAATGGCTTTGTGGGATGTTATTAGACAAGGTGTTTTAAATGAAGGTTCTATTACTTGTTATGAACTAGGTTTGGATTTGGATGATCAATTTAGATTTCCAATAAAGCCAGCTAACGGAAACATTAATGATCCTGAATACAAAAAGAAATTAGAAGAGAAATTTGGTAAGGCTACATCATTTACTATGAGAGATGATGAAGGTGAAGTGCTAATGGATGATGAAGGAAATGAAATTAAAAAGGATACAGTAGAGCCTTATTTCGCAAAAGATATCATTAGATATGAAATAAAGGAAGATTGGTTTTTTGACAAGCAAAGATCAGTGATGGATGTTAGAATAATTGGTATTTCACCTGTTGTTTATTTTGTGAACCCTGAAACTCAAAATGTTGAAGGTGTTGAAAATCTTTTTTGGTTGTATTTTCCTGAATGCAGATACATGTTCCAGAATTATTTTGTGTATAATCCTCAAAATGATGCTCAAAGAATGAGTTTTGATGACTTTTTCTGGAAAAGAGAATTTTCTAGTTACATAAAAAAGGAAAGTAATGTATTCGACAGGCAAATTTATCCTAACTGGAAGGGTATAGATGCACTATTAGAATCTGAAAAGATAAAAGAAAGAATGTTTGATATTGAGCATGATGTTTGGCATTTCTAAGATTTTTCAACTTTTTATTAGAGCCCTCATTTGAGGGCTTTTTTTATGATAATACTTAATAACATATCATTAAATTTTGGAGGACACGACCTTTATAAGAACGTAACTCTTCAAATTAAAACTAAAGATAAAATTGGACTTACAGGGAAGAATGGCGCAGGTAAATCTACTTTGATGAAACTCATCTTGGGCGATGAACGATCATCTTCTGGTGAAATTTCTATTTCTAAAGGTTTTAAACTAGGCTACCTTCCTCAAGAGTTAGACTATCATTCTTCTACATCTATTTTCAATGAACTTATTAATGCAAATAATGAAGTAGTTACTATTAATAATCGTTTAGATGATATAAATAATCAGCTTACTACAAGAACAGATTATGAGTCCGATTCTTATTTAGCTATTTTAGATGAGCTTTCTGATTTAAATGAGCGTCTTATTCAATTAGATGGTGACAACCTTAATAAAGAAGCCGAAATGCTCTTAAAAGGATTAGGATTCGATCAAAATGAAATCAATTTACCTTATAACGAGTTTTCTGGTGGTTGGAAGATGAGAGTTGAAATTGCAAAGCTATTAATTCAGAAACCAGATGTTCTTTTACTGGATGAACCTACTAATCACCTTGATATTGAATCTATACAATGGTTAGAGAGGTATTTAAAAAATTATAGTGGTATAATTTTGTTGATATCGCACGACAGGCAATTTTTAGATAACATTACCAATAGAACTGTTGAAATTTCTAAATCTAAATTTTACGATTATAATTGTAATTATAGCAGTTACCTTAAGCAAAGAGAAGAGGAATTACTACAGCAAATATCTGCTAAGAAAAATCAAGAAAAATATGTTCAGCATACCCAGCAGCTAATAAATAAATTTAGAGCAAAAAAAAACAAAGCCTCATTTGCTCAATCTTTAATTAAGAAACTAGATAAATTAGAAGATATAGAAATCGACTCATTTGAAGCTGGTGGTATGAAGTTTTCTTTTCCTGAACCAATTCCATCAGGAAAAATAGCTTTAACAGTAAAAAACTTATCAAAAGAATATCCTGAAAAAAAGATACTCAGCAAGGTCGAATTCTCAGTGTCTAGAGGTGATAAAATATCATTAGTAGGTAAAAATGGTACAGGAAAGTCAACTTTAATTAAGTCAATTGTAAATGATATTTCTTTTGAGGGAGATGTTATCAAAGGACATAACATCAATATAGGTTATTTTGCTCAAGATGAAACTACTAAGCTTGATCCTAATAAAACAGTATTTGAAACCATTGATGATGTTGCAGTTGGAGAAATTAGAAAGAAGATTAGGCAAATATTAGGTTCTTTTTTGTTTAGTGGGGATGATGCTGAAAAGAAAGTTAAGGTGCTTTCAGGTGGAGAGAAAACAAGACTTTCTTTGTGTAAACTGTTATTAGAACCCTATAATTTTTTAATATTAGATGAGCCTACGAACCATTTAGACATAGTCTCTAAAGAAATCTTAAAGGATGCATTAGAAAGTTATACTGGCACTTTAGTTATTGTTTCACACGATCGAGATTTTTTAGATGGCCTAACGGACAAAGTCTTTTATATAAATAATAGAGAGCTTAAAGTATATTACGAGGGGTTAAGTCAGTTTTTAAAAAGTTATTATTCTGATGAAAACACTTTTGCCAGTAAAAAACAAAATCCTAACAAGTCTGATTCTAAAGATGGAGTTAACATTAAAAAGCTCAGTAATCGGTTAAAGACAATTGAAAGGAAAATAGAAAGTTTAGAAGCCGATTTAGCTAAGGTGCAAGAAAATATTTATCAAGATGCTTCTGATGAAAATGAACTTCAAAAGAAGATTGAACAGGTAAAGAAACTAAAAAAAGACATTGAGAAGAAATATGAAGAGTGGGCAGAAGTTAGTCAACTGATAGAACAATAATATTATACTCGAGCTATAATTTTAAGAAGTTTGTAAATGGTTTTATTAAAAGGAGGGTAAATAAATTCATGTGTTCCCCATTTTCTTTTCATTAGACCTCTTTCGTTGGAGAAATTAATAAAGCTGTACCTACCATTTGATTTTCCTATTCCACTGTTATTAACTCCTCCAAAAGGTAAATCTGGGTGAGCAACATTCATCATCAGCTCGTTTACCATTGTATTACCGGCAGAAGTGTTATTTATTAAGAAATTAATAGTTTTCCTTTTCTTGCTCATAATATAAAGGGCAAGTGGCTTAGGTAAGTTGTTTATTTGTGTTATTACTTCATTGATGTTTTCAAATGGAATAATAGGGATTATTGGCCCGAAAATTTCTTCTTCCATTATAGACATGTTGTTGTTTACTTTTGTAACTACAACAGGAGGGATAAATTTATTATCTCTATTAGCAAGTGAATAATCAGAAACATGAGCTCCTTTTGCGTTGGCATCTTCTAGTAGCTCAATTAATCGGTCATAATTTTTAGTGTTGATGATGTTTCCGAAAAATTCTGAATTGTTTATTCCTTTATTGTTGGGGTCCAATAATTGATTAATCGCTTTTTTATATTGTTCAGTAAATTGCTTTTCAACCTCTTTTTTAACTAATATATAATCTGGTGCAATGCAGGTTTGTCCGCAATTCAGTGTTTTTGCCCAAGCAATTTTAGTGGCTGTTTTTTTAATGTTGGTTGTTTCGTCTACAATTACTGGAGATTTACCACCAAGTTCTAATGTTACCGAACACAGGTGCTTTGCACTTGCTTCCATTATAACTTTACCTACGTTTGGACTTCCAGTAAAGTAAATGTGGTTGAATTTTTTGGTTAATAGATGTGTAGTCTCTTCTACACCTCCTTCAATTACAGTTACTTCATTTGTTGGAAATATTTCAGAAATCATTTCTTTTACTAAAGAAGAAGTATTTGCTGCAATTTCTGAAGGTTTTACAATTACTGCATTCCCAGCAGCAATGGCATATATGAGCGGATTTATGGCTAACATAAACGGATAATTCCAAGGGCCAATTATTAGTACGTGCCCTTTAGGTTCGTATTTAATTGAAGAGGTTAAGCCTATCATGGTTAGTGGAGTAGGGAGGTATTCGTCTTGGCTCCACCTTTTTAGATTTTTAGTAACTGTTTTTATGGTTAGTAACAATGGATAAATTTCCGACAGGGTTACTTCTTGTTCTGATTTACCCAGATCTTTGCTAAGTGCAGAAGTTATTTTTCCAACGTTTTTAGGCTCATTTATGTAGCTGGCTATTTTATTTATTCTTTTAATTCGATCTTTTATTGAGCAGTTTTTAAGTGCTTGTAAATTCGCATAAATATTCTGGTCATTGAATACATTATCTATTGAAGGGTTTGAAACAGCCATGTTTGTATTAATAGTTACTTGTAAATTTAATTAAAAAAAAAGACGCTTAAAAAAGCGTCTTTATCTAGTTGCGGAGACTGGACTCGAACCAGTGACCTTTGGGTTATGAGCCCAACGAGCTACCAACTGCTCCACTCCGCACTGCAAATGTAAATTTTGTTTTTAACTTTGCAAACTAAATTTGAGAAATGTCGCATAAAGCAGGATTTGTAAATATTATCGGTAGTCCCAATGTGGGTAAGTCTACGCTCATGAATAAGCTTGTTGGAGAGAAGCTATCTATTATTACTTCTAAGATGCAAACCACGCGTCATCGAATACTGGGTATTGTCAATGATGATAATTATCAGATCGTATTTTCAGATACACCAGGAATTATAGACCCAGGATATAAGCTACACGAGAACATGATGAAGTTTGTCTCTGAAGCCATTAAGGATGCAGATATCCTCATTGTAATGACCGACATCTATGAGTCTACAGAGAAGCTAAAAGATAGAATTGAGAAGCTAGCTCATCTTGAAATACCGATTTTGGTACTTATAAATAAGATAGACCAGTCAGATGCTGAAAAACTAGTTGAGCAAGTAGAAGCATGGAAGCTTTTGCTGCCTAAAGCAGAAATTCTTCCAATTTCTGCACTTCATAACCTAGGAGCAGATTTTATATTACCAAGAATTGTTGAGCTTCTTCCAGTTTCTCCTGCCTATTATGGTAAAGATGAGCTTACTAATAAAAACACCCGTTTTTTTATATCGGAAATTATAAGAGAGAAAATTCTGCTTCAGTTTAAAAAAGAGATACCTTACTCTTGTGAGGTAGTAGTAGAAGAATATAAAGAAGAGGAAAAAATTGTTAAAATTAGAGCCAACATTATGGTTTCTAGAGACAGCCAGAAAGGTATTTTAATAGGTCACAAAGGAGAGAAAATAAAGCAATTAGGAATTGCTTCTAGATTAGATATAGAGAAATTTGTTGATAATAAAGTACACCTCGAGCTGTTTATTAAGGTAGATAAAGACTGGCGTAATAAAGAAGATAAACTAAAGAAATACGGATATTAAGTCTAAATTTGCCACCCGTTAAATTTTAAGCTAAATAAATTGAGCAATATAGTAGCAATAGTAGGAAGACCCAATGTGGGCAAATCAACACTTTTTAATAGGTTGGTAGGTGCAAGAAAAGCCATTGTGAAAGAGGTAAGTGGTGTAACTAGAGACAGGCACTATGGTCAATCAGAATGGAATGGAAAAGAATTTTCTGTAATTGACACTGGTGGTTATGTAACCGGTTCAGACGATATTTTTGAAGGAGAAATAAGAAGACAGGTAGAAATAGCCATTGAAGAGGCTAATGTGGTATTGTTCATGGTAGATGTAGAAACAGGAGTTACTGATTTAGATCAAGCCGTAGCATCTGTACTTAGAAAGTCTGTAAAGCCAGTAATAGTGGTGGCTAACAAAGTAGATAATAACGAACGACATAATGATGTTTATGAGTTTTACAATTTTGGCTTAGAAGAGGTTTTTGGAATTAGCTCTATAAATGGTGCTGGGACTGGAGATTTATTAGATTTAATGGTTTCTAAATTTACAGATGATGAAGCAATAGAAGATCTTGGTCTTCCAAGAATTGCAGTTGTAGGTAAACCCAATGTTGGAAAATCATCTCTTACAAACGCTCTTTTAGGAGAGGAAAGAAACATTGTAACAGATATTTCTGGTACAACAAGAGATTCTATAGATACAAGGTATACTGCTTTTGGTTTTGATATGGTACTAGTTGATACTGCTGGGATAAGAAAGAAAAGCAAAGTCCATGAAGACATAGAGTTTTATTCAGTGATGAGATCAATTAGAACAATAGAAGATTGTGATGTTTGCCTTTTTATGATTGATGGTACAGAACCACTTCAAAATCAAGACATGAGTATTTTTTCTGTAATAGAAAAAAACAAAAAGGGAATAGTTCTTCTTGTAAATAAATGGGATTTAATTGATAAAGATACTTCTTCAACCAAAAAATATGAAGAAGCTATAAAAGAAAGGTTAGCTCCATTTACTGACCTGCCAATTGTATTTATATCGGCTCTTAACAAGCAACGTATACACAAGGCTCTCGAAACAGCAATGGAAGTGTTTGAAAATAGAACACAAAAAATACCTACTTCTAAATTAAATGAAATTATGCAAGAGGCTATTCAGAAAAACCCACCTCCTTCCTATAAAGGAAAGTATATTAAGATTAAGTACGTTACTCAATTGCCTACGCATTCACCTTCCTTCGCTTTTTTCTGTAATCTTCCTCAGTATATCAAAGATCCTTACAAAAGGTATGTTGAGAATCAGCTTAGAGAGCATTTTAATCTTCATGGAGTTCCAATTCGTATATTTTTTAGAAAGAAATAAAAAAAGCCCCAATAGTTGGAGCTTTTTTAAGTAGTAGTTAGCTGTATTTATTACAAGTTAAATGCTGTTTTTACTTTTTCAGCATAGTTCAATTCTTCCCAAGGAAATAATTTAACTGTAACTTTTTGAATTTTACCAGCAGCATCTTTAAATTCTTTTTCAATTTCTTTACATTCTCTTCCCATGTGCCCATAAGCAGCAGTTTCAGAATAGATAGGTGTTCGTAGATTAAATCTAGTCTCTATTGCATAAGGACGCATGTCAAAAATAGCTTCTAATTTTCTAGCAATTTCACCATCAGATAGGCTTACTTTGGAAGTTCCATAAGTATCTATGTAAAGCCCCATTGGTTTTGCTACACCTATTGCATAAGCAACCTGTACAAGCACTTCGTCACACAATCCTGCAGCAACTACATTTTTAGCAATGTGTCTAGTCGCATATGCAGCAGAACGGTCAACCTTACTTGGGTCTTTACCAGAAAAAGCACCACCACCGTGAGCTCCTTTTCCACCATAAGTGTCTACAATTATTTTTCTTCCCGTAAGACCTGTATCTCCATGAGGACCACCAATAACAAATATTCCAGTAGGGTTTACATGAAAAGTGATTTGAGCATTAAATAAAACTTGTATATGAGCAGGAAGTTTAGCTTTTACTCTTGGAATTAGTATGTTAATTACATCATCTTTGATTTTATCAAGCATTTGTTGCTCTCCTGCAAAATCATCGTGCTGGGTAGAGATTACAATTGCATCTATTCTTACTGGTTTATTGTCATCAGAATATTCAATAGTAACTTGAGATTTTGAATCTGGCCTCAAGTAAGTGATTTCATTATTTTCTCGTCTTAACTCTGCAAGCTCTTTTAAAAGAAGATGAGATATTTCTAATGGAAGAGGCATGTAGCTTTCTGTTTCATTGGTTGCGTAGCCAAACATCATTCCCTGGTCACCTGCACCTTGTTCTTCTTTATTTTGTCTTTCAACACCTTGATTAATATCTGGAGACTGTTCATGAATTGCAGAAAAAACTCCGCAAGAGTTTCCATCAAACATGTATTCACTTTTAGTATAACCAATTTTATTAATTACGTCTCTTGCAATTTTCTGCACATCTAAATAGGTAGTTGATTTCACTTCACCAGCTAGAACTACTTGACCTGTTGTAACCAATGTTTCACAAGCAACTTTAGATTCCGGGTCAAAAGCAAGGAAATTATCGATTAAAGCATCAGATATTTGATCTGCTACTTTGTCTGGATGTCCTTCAGAAACAGACTCGGATGTAAATAAATAAGACATATTATAATTGTATTTATTTTAAATAATTAGTAAAAATACAGTGAGAAACAAAGGGAAGTTTGCAAAAAAAAATTTTAGCTTTTTTATTGTGGTTGCAAGCAATCAAATCATTCCACCTATATTGAGAGCAAAAATATAAAAATCAATGAGTTTAGAAATTTTATTTAGTTAATTTTTTAAAAATATCTTCTAGCTTGTCTTCTTCTTTCTTCAGTGTTAATGTTAAGAGGCCTTTTTTAGCTGCGAATTTTGCTATTGAAGCTCTTAGGTCAGACTTACTTTTTGATTCAATCAACCATGAGTTAGCTCCAATATTTTTAATCCTAGAAACTTCATTAATTGCCTTTAAATTTTTTTCTAATACTTCTTTGTCAAATTCTACTTGAATAACCTGAACAGATTGATTAGCTTTTTGAATTGTGTCAACACCTTCATCAGCTACTATTTTGCCATCTTTAATGATAATTACTCGATCACAAATGGCCTCTACTTCTTGCATGATGTGTGTGGAAAGTAAAACCGTCTTTTCTTTGCCAAATTCTTTAATTAATTTTCTTATTTCTACTAATTGATTGGGATCTAAACCACTAGTGGGTTCATCTAAGATTAACACTTCTGGATTATGCATCATTGCTTGGGCCAGTCCAATTCGCTGTCTATAACCTTTGGATAGCATTTCAATTTTCTTGTGTTGTTCTTTTTCAAGACCAACCAATTTTATCATTTGCTCTACTCTTTCTTTTTTATTTTTTATTTCATGAACGGCTGCAATAAATAATAAAAATTCTTTCACATACATTTCAGTATATAGAGGATTGTTTTCTGGAAGGTACCCTACTTTCTTTTTGACTTCTAAAGGTTTCTTGTTAACATCAATATCACAAACCCTAGCTTCTCCATTAGTTGAGGGTATAAAACAGCTAATAATTTTCATTGTAGTTGTTTTTCCAGCTCCATTTGGGCCTAAGAATCCAACTATTTCACCACGATTAATTTCAAAGGATATATTATCAAGAGCTTTTTGCCCATTGTATATTTTAGTAATATTTTTAAGTGATAGAGCCATTTTATTTAGTTACTTGCAATTGTAATATAACACGAAGTTAACTTTATGTTTTAAAAAAATAAATTTTCTGGTTTGTTATGATGAAATTAAGAGTTTTTAAATGGATTTAAAAAAGGGTTTAGTGTATCGTTCTACCGGGAGCTGGTATGTTCTAAAGGAGACTGATGGTGCCTTTATTGAAGCTAGAATTAAAGGGAAATTTAGAAATAAGGAGATTAAAACAACTAATCCAATTTCTGTTGGAGATTGGGTGTCATACACAGTAAAGGAAGATGGGTGTGGCTGGATTGAAGAAATTCACCCTAGGAAAAATTACATGATTAGAAAATCCGTTAACCTCTCCAAGGAGGCACATATTATTGGCTCAAATATTGATTTATGTGTCTTAATTGCTACAGTTTCAAATCCAACTACATCAACTGGTTTTATTGACAGATTTTCAGTAACTGCCCAAGCATATGATATCCCACTTTTAATTGTTTTTAATAAATCAGATTTATACTCAATTAAAGATAAGGAGCACTTAGAAGATTTAATCGCATGCTATGAAAAAATTGGTTTTGAATGTCTAGTTACATCTGCAAAAAATAATCTTTTCATAGATAAATTAAAAGAAAAGTTAGAGAATAAGGTTGTTCTTTTTTCGGGTCATAGTGGTGCTGGAAAGTCATCTCTGATTAATTCTATGAACCCATCACTTAACGTAGCTGTGGGTGAGATCTCTGAAGCACATTCTAAAGGTAAGCACACAACAACATTTGCTGAGATGTTTGATTTAACAGCATCTATACAGCTAATTGATACACCAGGCATAAAAGGGTTTGGGATAATCGATTTAGAGAAAGAAGAATTGGCTCAATATTTCCCTGAAATGTTTGAAATTTCTAGTGAATGCAAGTTTCACAATTGTGTACATATAAATGAGCCTGGGTGTGCAATAATTGAAGCCATTAATTTAGGTAACATAGCTGAATCTAGGTATCAAAGTTATTATTCAATGTATAACGATGATGAAAAAGAAACCTACAGAGCCTTAAATTATTAAAATGAGACTAGTTATTCAAAGAGTTTCAAAAGCAGCAGTTTATGTCGATGATAATGAGGTTGGTAGAATAAAAAAAGGGCTGCTTGTTTTTATTGGTGTTGAAAGATATGATAACGATACTGATTTGACTTGGCTAATAAATAAATTAGTTAACATGAGAATATTTCCTGATGAGACTAGTAAAATGAATAATTCTATTGTAGATGTAAATGGGAGTGTTCTTTTAGTAAGTCAATTTACTCTCTATGCATCTACTAAAAAAGGCAATAGACCCTCATTTGTTAATTCTGCAGACCCTAAAATTGCTAAACTTTTTTACAATAAATTTATAACCGCATTAAAAGAATTATCTGTTAATGTAGAAACAGGTGTGTTTGGTGCCAATATGCAAATTGAATTAGTAAACGATGGACCTGTAACTATATGTTTGGATTCTAAAAACAAAGAATAATGACTATAATTGAAGCACAAAAAGTTGTAGATGATTGGATAAAAAACACAGGAGTTCGTTATTTTAATGAGCTCACCAATATGGCTATTTTAACTGAAGAAGTTGGAGAGGTTGCTCGAATTATTGCTAGAAAATATGGTGAGCAAAGCGAAAAACAATCCGATATAGATAAAGAGCTCAGTGAAGAGTTGGCAGATGTGCTTTTTGTAATAATTTGTTTAGCCAATCAAACTGGTGTTAATTTAGAAGAAGCGCTAAAGAAAAGTTTGGACAAAAAAAGTGTTAGAGACGCTTTACGACATAAGAACAACCCAAAGCTAAAGGATTAGTCCTTTTTTGTAAGGTAAGAAGTTTGGTGAATCTCTTTTTTAGGAAATCCTCCTATAAGTTTATATTCTTTAATTATCATTTGTTGCCCAATCGAATTATTTATTGTTATTAGAAAATAGGAATCATTTGTTTTGTAATAAGCTTTGTTGTTTTCTACTATATAATTCCCTATAAATGTGTCTTTTTCTAAATGTCCATGAGCTTTACGATCAATAGTTTTAGCGAAAATTTCTTGTTGGTTGTTAAATTCAAAATAAGTAATTACGCCACCCTTAAAGATTTTACCATCAATTTTTTTTACTTCCCAGCTCCCTTCTATTTGCTTGTTAATATCTTGAGAATGATAGTTGTTGATTAACAAAAGCATAAGCAAGGAAATAAAAACTCTCATTGTTTTTTTTATTGAAATTAGTTAATTGTTTTTAATTGAATGTTGAATGTTTATTAAATTGAAGCATAAATTTAAATATGAAATCAAAAATAGCCTTCTATTTAGTGAAATTCCCTGCTTTTGCAATAAGCCTGTTTTTTGTTTTTACTATAATAGCGGCTCTAATTTATCCAGGATCTGTAAGGGAAGGAATTGGTTTTGAAAGTAATCATTATTCTTTTAGCCATAATTTTTTAAGTGAGTTGGGGACATTTAAAATAAATTCAGATGAGACAAATCCATTCAGTATTAAACAAGACAATTCCCCTTCAATGTTACTCTTCAACGGGTCCTTAGTTTTAATAGGCTTTACAATAATTATGTTTTACCTCTATTTTGAAAAATTATTTGTTTTTGCTGGTGATAGTCTTTCAGCTTTGAAGAATTCTAAAATAGCAAAACCTTTAGGTGTTCTTGCTGGTATATTGTATGCTGGAGTGGGTTTAGTTCCTCATGATTTGCATTTTGGCTTACATGTTTTTTTTGCTAATGGAGCATTTCTCACATTGCTTTTCCTTTGTGTTTTTCATTCATTAGCCGTTTATAAATCTGAATTTATTCCTAATAAATATGCGCTAGGGTATCTCCTTTTCATTGTTTTTTTAACCGTTTATTTGGTAATTATATTTTTTGGCCCTCAGATAGGCCCTGGTGCTGTTTACACAGAAAGTGATTTAATTTTACAGGTAGTAGCACAAAAAGTGATTGTACTTACTTTTATTTTCTCTATACTATATCAGGTCTGGGGAATTAGAAATTTTTTGAATCAAAATTAATTCTGCATTGTTATTTTAGTAACAATTTCATTCTTAACATTTCTATTATAATTTCATGTTCTGTTATAAAACCTGATTTTTTTTTGGTTTGTGAAATATAGAGTTTATCTGATAACAAAGTAATTTATCAATAATTGATTTTGGAGTAGAGTTGAATTTGTGAATTGAACCAATATCATATGCGATTGTATTTAAACACAAACCAATTAAAATAATGTCATGAAAAAAACGATTCTCACAAGTGTTGCGGCTCTGATGCTTTTTAGCGTTTCATATGCCAAAAAAGAAAAAAAAGTTAAATCCAAAGTAAAAGCAGTAACTGTTTATCTGCAGGGAGCTCAGGTGAAAAGAAAGGGAAGTTTTAAACTGCAGAGTGGTATTACAAAAATTATTTTTGAAGGAATGTCTAAATCACTTGACAAAAATAGTATTCAGGTTAAGGGTAAGGGAGATTTTATTATTTTGGATGTTTCATTAGATCTCTTTTATCCAGAACCTAAACCAGTATTATCATCAGTTTCTGCTGCTGTTTTAAGGAAAAAGCGATTGTTGAAAGATTCTATAGAAACACAAAAGTGGATTAATAGGGAAATCAATGATAAATTGTCTGCCTATAAACTAGAAAAGGACATCTTAATGGGGAGTTTGGTAATTAAAGGGCAAACTGCCAATGATTCAATTGTAGCATTAAAAGATGCAATGGATTATTTACGTGAAAAATTAAAAGAACTAAATCCACTTATTTCACAAATCAGTAGAAAAAAACAAAAACAATCTCATTTGATGAAAGAAATGAATCAACGCTTAAGTGAGTTAGATCAGTATATTAAAAATTCACAGCAAAAACCTAAAAAATTACAACCTATACAGCAGGTAATAGTTACAGTTTCTGCAGATAGAGAAGTAGGGGGGGCTTTAGAAGTTAATTACATGGTCCCAAATGCAAGCTGGTCTCCATCATATGATCTAAGAGCAGATGACATTAATTCTCCAGTTGAGCTAACTTATAAGGCAAAAGTCTATCAAAATTCAGGAGAAAATTGGGAGAATGTAGTAATTAAGCTTTCTACTATTAATCCTAATAGAAGTAATTATAAGCCTTATTTGGCTACTTGGTACTTAAATTATTATAGACCAATTACAAACACAGATTTAGGGTATGGTAGTAATTTGTCTAATGCTAAAGAACTGTCATCAATTGATTATCAATTGAATGAAGATGTTCCAATGTCTTCAGGAGGTGTTAATAAAAGTAAAATGGAAGCCAAACACATGGATAATTTTACTCAGATGTCTGAGAATATCATTATGACAGAATTTGAGTTAAAATTACCTTATACCATCCCCTCAGATGGGAAACCTCATATGATGGCAATTGGTAAAGAGGATATTGATGCTACTTTTGAGCATTATATTGTCCCTAAATTAGATAAAGATGCTTTTTTAATGGCGCGTTTAACAGATTGGGAAGAGCTAAATTTATTACCAGGATTAGCTAATATATATTATGATGGAACCTATGTAGGTCAAACAAGGATCAACCCTGCTGTTATGTCGGATACTTTAGATTTAGCACTAGGAAGAGATAAAGGAATATTTGTGACAAGAAAGAAATTGAACGATGATGAAAAGTTAAGAGTTTTTACAAATGAAAAGCTAAGAACAATTACATATGAAATTTCATTAAAGAATTTTAAATCTACTGAAATTCATGTGAAAATTGAGGACCATATTCCTATTGCTCAAGATCAGGAGATTAAAATAGAGCTAATTGAAAATGAAACAGCAGATTATAATAAGGAAACAGGTGTATTAAAATGGGATAAATCTATAGAAGGTAAAGAAACAGTAAAGTATCTTTTTACTTATACAATTAAGTACAATAAAGACAAGACACTGGCGGTTAACTAATTTTGTTAAATGTAGTTTAAAGCTGTCCATTGGACAGCTTTTTTTTTATTGCAGAAACAACATTTTTGGAGTTACCAATAAAAATTTCATTTTCGATTATAAATACTGGTCTTTTTAGAAAAGTATCTTCATCTAAAATAAGTTTCTTGTAATCCGAGTCTTGAAGAGCTTTATTTTTGAGTTCTAATGTTTTATATTTTGTTGCTCTTCTACTGAAAAGTGCTTCGAAGGAACCAGCCATTTTAGCTATTTCTTCTAACTGATTAACTGTAATTTTTTGAGAACGAATTTCTTGAGTTTCATGCGTCCAATTAAGTTCTTTTAAAATTCGCTGGCAAGTACTACAATTCTTTAAATGGTAAACTTTTTTCATTCTAAAAATAGATTACTTAATTTTTTTCCAAAGTTTAAGCTCTCCCTCAAAAAATGAATATTCTGATTCTTTTTCTTCTAAAAAAGTTACTATTTCATTTTTTTTAACTCCATCTATAGTTTTTTGACCATCGAAAATGGAATAATCAAAAGAGTTATCCTCTTGTTCTTTAGACCTTTCTATTCTAAAAACCTTCAGCTTCTTTGCTAATTTCACTTCTAAACCAATGCCTTGACTATTATTATTGAAAATGACACCCTTTCTTTTAAACCTTTTAAATTCCACAATTAATCTAATTTAAAACTTGAATAATCTAAAGTACTAAAAAATGAAGTTGTACACTTTAGTTTAGATCTATAATGGCTAAATATGTAATGCCAAAACAGAAACATATTGAGTTTGATGAAACTAAAAGCATTGACTTTAAAGATTTAATTTCTAAAATTTGAAGGAAGGGTTAATCGAACAAAAGGGATAGGTAGCTGATTGTTGTTTTTAAGAGGAAGATGTTAGGGTCTTTTCCCAAATCCTGCAATTAATTGAAGATATGCTCCATTATGTGTTCTAGAATTCCAATGTTGCTCTTTATCATAAAACATATTAATTCTAAGTTTTAAATTTTGATTAATTATGTATCCTAATCCACCAACTATTGAATAATCAATGATGTTAGTTTTATTGTTGTAATCATGAAAAATTGCAGAATACTGACAAATGCTTAAAACGAATTTTTTTGCAAAATACCAATCAAAGCTATTATTTAAGTGCGCAGTTAACATGTTACGGCCATCTTGATAGTGATTAGTTCCTGTTGAAAATTGATTTCCAATTTTAATTTTTTCGCCAAACTTATAAATGTTTTCAATTCCAATTCTGTTTAAAAAAACAGTGCTATCAAGATTATATTGATCGCGGATATTTCCAATAATCACAAACCCGCTTAATTCAGATTTAGAATAGGTGGGGCTACCAATATGAGCAATACTTAAGAAAGTATTGTTGTAGCGCATATTCCCAAATGTTGGGCTCATATAAGTGTCTTTTATTTCTTTATCCGACCCTAAAAACATAATTGTTCCTTGAGAAGGATTTCCGTTAAACAGCCATCCTCCGCTTGATAATTGAAGGGTGATGTCTAATCTTTTTTCTGGATTTTTTACCAATGGAGCTTTGAAGAACCAACCTAAATCCCACCAGAAACCTAAATCTCTTACTTGAAGAGAGTTTCTATTCATAAAGTTAGACTCAGCATCAATTCTAGGATTGTGGCCATATTCAACTCTTCTGTTTCCTAACCAAAAATTAACTCTTCTTTTTTTTGTTCCAAAACCAATCCAATTGTCCATTAATCTAAGTTGAAAAGCACTTGTTCTTGTTCCATCTTCTTTTGTGTTTAAAAAGTAAGATGGTTCATAGTCTATTGATATTGCAACACAGGCATTTCTAATACCTGTTTTTTGAATGTATCCTTTTTGAAGTGTTTTGCCAGATCTGAAAAAGCCTAGAAGAGAAAGTCTGTTTCTAATTCCTTTTGCAGCTGGTTTAAACTCATATCCATTGCCTTCATCTATAAAACCACCGTGAAGATTTAGTTGGGAATAGAAAAAACTAGTAGGTTGTTTTTTAAATTTAATTGAAGTTTGGCTAATTAGGTTTAATGAAAAAGTAATAGCAGCAATGGATAAAATAATATATTTTCTCATGTTGAATTCAATAATTAAATAATCTTCTGCGTACTCTTAATTGCTCAACAAAATCACTTGGCAACTTAACTCTTGCCATCCATACAGGCACAATTCTTTCATAAGAAAGAACGTGAATTGTTACAATGTCTCTATCAATGTCATCATAAGAAACATAAACTTTCTCTACACCTTTATATTGATTGTTTAACCATGTCCCAGTTTTTTTGTCTATTAGGTATAAATATGGTTTTTTTTCATCTGGATATTGAGTAGGGTCATACCCCATACTGTGTGGAGTAGATTTATTTCTGATGTTTGTAATGTATGTATTTACTCCAAACAAAAATCCACATAATATTTGTTCATTCATTAAAGCTAAATCTACATTTCCTAAAACAATTTCGTAAGGAGAGTATTCTCCACCAATTCTAATTTCAGTATATAAATTTGAATCTTTTTTCTTTAACCTGTTTATCTTAACATCATCAATATGTTTTAGCCATTGTACGTAAAAAGGGTCAGCGTTTTCAGATTTATAAAATCCTCTATCTTGAAACCTTGTAAGAGGTAGCTCAGTGTCTAAAATATTTTTGTAGTTGTATTGCTTCTCATGAAGAATTAAGCCAAATTGTTTTTTATAATATTCTTCAGGGTCTAAGGGAATTATTGGTCTTTCACTTTGGTGACCAATTTCAATAATTTCAGTTTTGAGTTCTTCCTCAATTGAACCACCTCTCAGAGATTCAAAGTCAATTGTTACATTCTCTGACCTGCTACTCATTTCATCATAAGAAAGATCAATTAAGCTTGATTGAAATTCTGGATTCTTAATGCTAAATAATGCTTTATAAAAATCCATTGGTACGTTAAACCAGCTATGAGCAATTATTCTTCGTTGGTTAAGTTGATTTTCACTTTTCCTTCTTTTTTTGAAATCGGAATAGTCTTCTGCATCAATAACAACCTCCCACTTAGTTGGTTCAAGGCAATTATTAACCAGTTGAATTCTGTAAATCCTATCCATAGCTTCAGAATATTCAGGAGATATATTAGGAGATTTGATGATCTCAAATTCATTTCTCCAACCTCTAAATTGTATGCCAAATCTGTTATATTCTTCCGATAACATTTCGGGAATGGACATTTCGCCTTTACATTCAATTTTAGGAGCAAGTTTTAATATGTTTGTTTTGTCTGTAATTATTTTATTTCCAACATTGTCTTCAAAAGTAATTTTTAGACCTAAAAGATCTCTAAACATGTTTTGACAAGGCTCAATAGTTACTTTATTGAAAACTAGCTGATTTTCATCTTTGTGATAAAAGGCATCTTTTTCACCAACATCATATTTGTAGTCTAATCCAGGGCAAAAAGCTTCAATTACAATTTTATTGTCAGGATAATTTTTAAATAAATTTTTCCATTTATCTTTTTCATTTAGATTGCCGAATAAAGAAAAAGGAGTTATTAAAATTGTTATGAATAAAAGTGTAATTTTTGATGACTTCATTGTTGATTATATATTTTACTCTTTTGTAATAATAAGAAATTATATTCTATATAAAAAATAAATTACAGAATATAAGTGTCTAATAGTCAATTGTTTATTGTTATCATGAGGAAGTTAAAATGCTAAATATTTTATTGAGTATCACTTTGTTTTTGGTGGGCAATAACAGATTCGAACTGTTGACCTCTTGCCTGTCAAGCAAGCGCTCTAAACCAACTGAGCTAATTGCCCTAAAAAGAAAAAAGCTCCAGTAAACTGAAGCTTTGGTGGGCGATGAGGGATTCGAACCCCCGACCCCCTCGGT
>Ga0315332_10000303_pt1 | contig 21063 bp, 20 predicted proteins | sample M110034915metaG_FD_203455 | JGI IMG/M metagenome (GOLD analysis project Ga0315332, IMG submission 203455) | Ammonia-oxidizing marine archaeal communities from Monterey Bay, California, United States - M1 100m 34915 | ecosystem: Environmental > Aquatic > Marine > Intertidal zone | place: USA...
GCGTAAAAAATGACGGCTCAAAATTTGAGGGTTTTTTTCCCGACCGTCAAAACCGACAACCTCGCCTGCTTTATCATCGCTGGTTCATGCTCAGTGAAACGCTCTTTGTAGAACACGCGAGCCGGGTAGATCCTAATTTTTTAAAAAATCGACAGCGAGATTACGAACAGCAAGCGGCAAGGTTGGCGTCAGAAAATCGGACAAACCAATTAAGGCAATTGAAATTGGATCGCCAACTTGAACTTCGCTACCACCGGAGAGCTTCAGAAAGAATAGACTTGCTTGCAAACTCTGTAGCCAAGGTACTTCTTGAGCGTCACGACGCATCTTCGATTGAACTTTTCAGTCAGGAACGAAGCATCCCCTTTCCAGAGGAAGTTTTGGATGGTCTGAAACTTGACTCAGACCAATTACTTCTGCCGGTAAACAAGATTGGCGAACTAGATGCCAATGGCTATCGCGCAGCGAATCCGAGTGACCCTAACGCTCTCGAAGAAGGGTCAAACTGATGAATACCACCCGAGACACCACGCTTGATCAGCCCAGTTCACTAGCCACATTTTTTCATGCGTGGAACCAAGCTTGGAATCAGTTCTGGTTTCAACCAGAAGCCCCTTACACACTGGGGGCAATGCGAATCATGGTAGGCCTGATTGTGCTCTACACGCATTTCATCTGGGGTCTGCAGTTCTCTACGTTTTTAGGTGTCGATGGCTTGCTGCCGCTAGAGTACCGCGAACTATTATTTGAAAGTCCTTATGCATGGAGTCATTTCGACTGGTTCTCAAACAACCAACTGCTATTAGTGATTCACATCCTGGGATTAATTACTGTCGCGATGTTCACGTTTGGAATCTGGACAAACTGGACTTCTGTTTTAACGGCGTTGCTGATCATTTCCTATGCAAATCGCGGAACCGGTGCGATCTTCGGGCTCGATCAAATCAGTAGTTTTCTCTGCATTTATCTCGCAATTGGAAATTGTGGAGGCGCCTACTCGATCGATCAGTGGATTGCTAAGCGTCGCGGGGCAGGGCAGGGGAGGTCATGCACTCGAAATCAAATAGCAATTCGATTAATCCAAATACACATGTGCGTTGTTTATCTTTTCGCTGCCATTGGCAAACTTCAAGGCACGACTTGGCTCAATGGGGAAGCCGTCTGGGGATCGCTAGCGAGCTACGAATATCAATCGATCGACATGTCGTGGATTTCCAATCACATGTGGCTGGTTGCAATTCTTACCCTCGGCACACTAATCTGGGAATTAGCCTATCCAGCATTGATTTGGCTCAAATTAACTCGGCCAATCATGCTGTTATTTGCCGTCCCAATTCATCTTGGAATCGGCTTTTGCATGGGAATGCTTCCCTTTGGACTTGTAATGTTGGCGGGCAATCTAGCTTTCGTCGATTCTCGCTGGATCCGAAACCTTTTCAATCTTCTCGCGAACCATAGATTTACTCAAAAGACACGTGCGGAATCAACGCTAACTAACGCAGTTGAAAAGTCGTATTCGAATTGAGATTTCATTAACTCTGAGTCATTTCGGATTTTGAATCCGCCTCGTATAATGGCAGTTCAAAGAAACCTGCGCGACAAGTACGCGCAGCCAATACCAAACAGCTGATTCGGAGTTAGGCGTGGCCAAAAAAATTGCCATTGCAGGAGCAACCGGGGCCGTCGGTCGCCTCGTAAGACAAATGCTAGAGCAGCGGAATTTCCCTTACGAGACAATTACATTTCTCGCCTCCCAAAGGTCAGCCGGAAAAACAATTCAGTTCAAAGGCGAGCCCCACACAATCCAGTTGCTGGAACCCAGTGTTTTTGATGACATTGATCTGGTCATTGGCAGTACTCCGGACGACGTCGCTGAAACGTTTGTCCCCTGGGCGGTTGAACGAGGGACGATTGTAGTCGACGAGAGTGGTTACCATCGGATGCTCGATCACGTGCCCTTAGTCGTGCCCGAAGTTAATCCGGATGCCATCACCGGACATCAAGGTATCATCGCAAGTCCGAATTGCAGCACCACGCAAATGGTTGTGGCGATGAAGCCCCTCCATGATTTCTCGAAAATAAAGCGGGTTGTAGTTTCAACTTACCAATCTACCAGCGGGGCAGGGGTTGCGGGGCAGGCAGACCTGATTGAAGGAACACGAAATGCACTTGAAGAAAAACCATGGGACTACCAAGCCTTCGCCCATCCGATCGCATTTAATGTCATCCCGCAGATTGGATCTGCCAAACATCTGGGCTATACCTCAGAAGAAATGAAAATGGTCTGGGAGACTCAGAAAATTTTCGGCGACGACTCAATTCAGGTTTGTCCAACTTGTGTACGCGTTCCCGTTTCCAATTGCCACAGTGAATCGATTTTAGTCGAAACCGAAGAACCTATCTCGGTCGAGCAGGCAATGCAGTTATTCGAGGCCGCCCCCGGAATTCAAGTAATGGATAATCTTGAACAAGGCGTTTATCCAATGCCGAGCAATAGTGACGATCGAGACGACGTCTTTGTTGGCCGCATTCGTAAAGACATCAGTTGTGAAAATGGACTCGCATTTTGGTGCGTCAGTGATAACCTCCGCAAAGGTGCTGCCACCAATGCCGTACAAATTGCCGAACTCCTTGTTTAAGACAGGCTGTCCTGATGCGGCATATCAAACTGGTTATTTCGTACGATGGGACCGACTACGTTGGGTGGCAAGTCCAACCCAACGGTTTGTCAATTCAGCAGTGCCTCGAAACAGCCTGGGCCTCGGTAAGCGGTGAGCAGCTTCGAATCACTGCTAGTGGGCGAACCGACAGTGGGGTACACGCGCTCGGACAAGTTTGCAGCTTTGCAACTGAAAGCCAATTGCCACTTCAACAGATTGTCCGGGCAATCAATGCAGAAACACCCTTTGACATTTCAGTCTTAACAGCAGAAGAAGCCCCGGAAGGCTTTCACGCGATCCGGGACGCCCAACAAAAAACGTATCGTTACCACGTCCAATATGGCAGGATCATGGACCCGCTCCGCTTGAGAACCTGTTGGTTCGTTCCCGGTGAGATGGACCTTGAGTCTATGCAAAAAGCCGCGAGTCTGATTACGGGAGAACACGATTTTGCCAGCTTCGAAAGTGCAGGAGCTCAACGGTCCTCAACGATCCGGCATATCATCGATTTGCAAGTCGTCCCCGAATCCGTTCACAATTTCCCCGGACTCGAGATTGCAATCACCGCCAATGGATTCCTTTACAATATGGTTAGAAATATTGTTGGCACGCTGATTCGAGTTGGTAAAAATCGGGAAGAAGTTGAATGGGTCGCGTGGGTACGCGATCAAAAAAACCGTCGCTATGCCGGACAAACCGCACCGGCACATGGATTATTTTTAGACCATGTTGTCTATTAGGATCGAAGTTGTCCCTCTGTTAACGAACCTTACAGGAATCGGTTTTTAAAACGAAATGGCATCTACGGAAGACAATTCGATTAACCCCCGCAAGAAACTCAATTCTAGTTTTTGGATCTTTGTTTCAGCGCTTGGGCTGACGCTGGTCTTTTTCATTGCCTCGAACCAATTTTCAAACTGGCTGATTGAACTTGGGTTTATTCTCTCTGCCTGCGCGGCCATCTCTATTTTAATCGCGGAAGCCTGTGATCCGTTTGCCGATGCCGCACAGTGGGTTGGAATCCGCTTGCGTTTGCCACCGTCTGTTAGAGGAGCAACGCTGGATGCAGTGGCCAGCAGCATGCCAGAATTATTTACCGGCCTGTTCTTTGTGACGATCGCGCTCTTTGGAACTCAAGACGACCAAAGCCAAATGCTGGCCAGCGCCGAAGGTTACGGGTCAACCGTTGCAACGTGTGCAGGAAGCTCGATTTATAATTTAATTCTGATTCCCGCTCTATGTGCAATTGTTGTTTCTTTTTCGCGACGGGACCGACCTCAAATCACTGTTTCTAGAGAAGTCATTCACCGAGATGGCATGTGGGTAATTTTCACTCAAGCTGGCCTACTCATCTTCTTGTTTCAGGAAAAACTGGAATGGTGGATGGGGGTCGCAGCTCTACTAACTTACGCCGTCTACGTATTACACCTTTATCTAGCGACGCGACAATTCCGAACTCAACTCTCCGAAAATAGAACCGAAGTGACAGAGACTGATTCTAAAACTGCCTCCGCCTGCTTTGGCTATTTTGAAATTCGGCTCAATGGCTTTACTTCGACAATGGTCATTATCTCAGCAACCGCGGTGGCTGCATTAGCATGCTACCTGCTGGTCGATCTCACTAATCAATCGGCTCATAAACTGGGAGTCAGTCCCTTCTTCGTCGCGGTTATCTTAACCGCTGCGGTGTCATCAATTCCCGACACATTTATGTCCCTCGGATCGGCCCGGCGAGGCGATGATGCTGGAGCAATGTCGAATGTCTTTGGCTCGAACGTATTCGACGTTTGTATTGGCATGTCAATTCCGCTGATCGTAAGTTGCTATCTACACCAGTGGGAGCCAATCGAACTAGTGATGAGCAATGGCGAAACCATGAAGGGGGTGGTTGGCTTACGTATTTTTCTGTTTATTTTGACGGGCGTGGCAATGGCCTGCATGTGGCATTTGAAGCAAATCAACAGGCGAACGGGAATCCTCTTTTGTGCTCTTTACGCTTCTTTCGTGATTTACGCAATTCTTGGAGCGTTGGAGCTGATTCCAGCCTAGAGGCAAAAATTACTCAATTGTCGCCCGGAATATGGAAAATCCGGGTGTTTGCTAAACGCACAAACCAGAGACCAATCCTCTGAAGTCGACTTTGGTTTCCTCGAATCTTCGACTAAAATGGAGCCAGCAGGGGTTCAACACGATGCCTGCGTTATCAAGCTTGAAATCGATGGATTAGAAATAAATGTCAATAGGCAGAGACTTTATCGGGCCGTTTCAACTGCTCAGACTCATTCGTGCCGGTACGACAACTCAGGTTTGGGAAGCATTAAAAACGGGCGAGAGTGAACGGATCGCTCTCAAAGTTTTAATGGAAAATTTTCGGAAAAATCGCTACGAAATTGGCCAACTGAAACACGAAGCCTTGGTGGGTGCTGAACTTAACCATCCCAACGTAATTAAAATCTTTGGCTACCATAACGACCAGGGGTACCCACTCGTATCCATGCAGCTTTTCCCATCGCGGAACTTGAAAATTGAGATGCGAGAACGTAAAGAATACATGATGCCCAATGTATCCTCGATCATCCGAAGTTGTGCAAAAGGACTGGAGCATATGCACGAAAAAGGCTGGGTGCATTGCGATGTAAAACCAGACAACTTCCTCGCCGACGAACAGGGGCATGTCAAATTAATTGACTTTTCAATCGGCGTAAAATTAAGAACGAAAAAAGGTGGAATAGGGGGGCTTCTTGCTGGAAGACCCAAAGCCATCCGTGGCACGAGAAGCTACATGGCTCCTGAACAAATTCGTCGACAGCATCCCGACCGACGATCCGATGTCTACGGCTTAGGCTGTGTCATCTTTGAACTACTATCTGGAAAAACTCCTTACTCAGCCAACTCACCAGATGAGTTATTAACTAAACATTTAAAAGCTCCCATTCCGTCGCTGGAAGCCTACAGCGGAGCTTCCAAAGATTTTTCGAACTTAGTCAAACTAATGCTCGCTAAGAATCCCGACGACCGTATTCAAAACCTAACTGAGTTCCTTCAGATTTTTGAAACAACGCAGATCTTTCGATCTGGACAACGACCCGAAGGATTTCGCAGGTAACTAATTATTTGCAAACTGTGAGTCACTATCATTCGTCAGACAGTGACACCTACCATCCCACTGACCCAACTTAATACACCATGGATTATCTGTCATTTGAGCAACCCATTGCCGATCTTGCTCTCGAAATCGAAAAACGTGAAACCGAATCCTGCGACTCCGTTGAGTCAGTAGAAAAAATTCGAAACATGAAACAATCGTTGACCGATCTTACTCGCGAGATCTATGGAAAACTAACTCCATGGGAAACGGTGCAGGTTGCGCGGCACAAGGATCGACCTCATACCACAGATTATCTATCGCTCGTATTTGATGAATTCGTCGAATTGCACGGGGATAAATTGTTTGGCGACGATCGCGCAATTCGTGTTGGCTTCGCTTCGTTGGATCGCACCAAAGTCATGGTACTCGGCCATCAAAAGGGGCGAACGTTTCAGGATCGAACAGAAAACTTCTTTGGATGTGCACATCCCGAAGGCTACCGCAAAGCCATGGCGAAAATGAAGATGGCTGAGAAATATAATCTTCCTGTCATTTGCTTGATCGACACGCCGGGCGCCTACCCTGGAATTGGTGCTGAAGAACGAGGTCAGGCTCAGGTCATCGCCGAAAACATGTATGAAATGTCCCGATTGAAAACACCAATCATCTGCATTGTTATCGGCGAAGGCGGAAGCGGCGGTGCGCTGGGAATTGGCGTAGGCGATCGAGTCGCAGTCATGGAACATGCTTACTATTCCGTGATCAGTCCAGAAGGATGCGCCGGCATTCTCTGGAAGGGCGCTGAGCATGCAGAAAAAGCCGCAACTGCATTGAAATTCACTTCCAAAAATCTACTGCAGATGGGGATTGTGGATGATGTGATTACCGAGCCCTTAGGCGGTGCTCACCGTGACCACCACAAGACGGCATCTCAAATGAAGTCCTATTTAAAGAAAACTTTAAAAGACCTCGTTGGAAAACCGCACGAGTCGTTATTAGAAGAACGCTACCAGCGATTTCGAAAAATCGGCGTCTTCGACGAAGCTGGCGAACTGCCTGCCTAACCGTTCGCTAACCGGCTTGCCGAATTTGATGAGCCAGCGAAGATCGCTGTTAACGCGATTCGAGCACCACTGCCTTGTAGAACAGAACTCTCCGGGAGCGTCCATGGAAACCGTTAAGCAAGTCATGTCGGCACTTAAGAAAAAGGGGTCGGCTCAAACTCGAAAAACGTTTGCCCGCCATGGCGCTCCGGACAACATGTTCGGGGTAAAGATCGCCGACTTGAAGGTGATTGCCAAACAAATCAAAGGCAATCAGGCACTGGCGATGGAACTTTACAAGACTGGCAATACCGATGCCATGTATTTGGCAGGGATCGTCGCCGACGGTAAATCCATGTCAAAAAAAGAACTAAACGATTGGTGCCGCGCCGCCAATTGGCACATGATTGCTGAGTACTCGTTACCCGGTGTCGCTCACGAAAACCCCCACGCAAAAGCCCTCGCCTCAAAGTGGATCAAATCAAAAAAGGACCACGTTGCCGCTGCTGGTTGGAACACGTATTCAGGTCTCGTTGCCACACAACCCGACTCTGAATTAGACCTCGAAGAAATCAAACTGCTGCTTCGACAAATTACTGATTCCATTCACGAATGCGGTGAGCGTGTAAAATACACCATGAATGGTTTTGTCATTTCCGTCGGCGGTTATGTTAAACCGCTCTCAGCCAAAGCAAAATCGACGGCTAAAAAAATTGGCAAAGTATCTGTCGAGATGGGCGAAACAGCCTGCAAAGTCCCACTCGCGATCGACTACATCGCTAAAATGGAAAGCACCGGACGCGCTTTTAAAAAGCGGAAAACGATTAAGTGCTGAATAGCCCTGGGAACTGCAGGGATCTCCATTTAGTACTTAGGATACTTTCTTAAATACGAATTCTAATAAATAGAACAGGTTGAATTGGGGCAGGGCAGTAGATCGAAAAAAAATCTCTACCCGTTAATCGCTTAACCTCAAACCCACCGACAGTTGATTCGGGGATTTGAAACTACCCCATTTATAATTGATTACAACCAAGAGTTGTCATGCCAAGCTTGCTCAAAATTTTCGAGACGGTTCTTTATGCCGACGATCTCGACGCAGCCAAAGTGTTTTACGCCCACGTGATGGGCCTGCGTTTGCTTAGCCAGAACGATTTGATGCTAGTTTTCGAACTCGATGAAAGCTATTTGTTAATTTTCAATCCGGACAAAAGTTCGGTGGCGGGGAGGCAAGTCCCATCCCACGGCACGCGTAGTCACGGTCACATTGCCTTTGTCATTACCGATAATGAGCGAGAGACATGGAGAACACGCTTGGCCGACGCGGACATCGAAATTGAATCCGAAGTTTGTTGGGACGATGGAGCACGTGGAACTTCAATTTACTTCCGTGACCCGGCGGGCAACTCGATTGAATTAGCACCGCCAAATTTATGGACTTATCTAAAAAATCCATAACCTCAAAAACTGGCAATTCTTCCGCCAGAGTGGTCAGAGCATAGATTGAAGAATAAACCCTAAAATCACAAATACTAGAATTACCCCCACGCAACCTGATTGGCTGTTGGATTTCTCAAGAATCTGAAAATCGCTAATTAGTTTCTCGATGAAGACTTTTGATTCCATTAGCGACTTACCGGTGTGATCCCTGTAAAGACGCATCGCATCTAGCTTGCAGCCAGATTCCAAGAGATCGAGCACTTGTTCAACTAACTCCTGCTCGGCGCCTTCTACAGAACCTGGTTCGACGTCTGGAAGGTTCTCTACAAATTGCTTTGCTTCCAGCAAAGAACTGCCGGTGAAATCCATGTAGAGCTTACACGCGTCGAGTTTCTGATCATTGCCTAAACACTTTCGGATCTGGTTGATCTGGGCGTCTGTTAACTGCGGGTTCATGGCTAAGCCTCCCAAGTCACAATGCAAAACATCAACAAAACAATGTATATCTCACCCAATCCCCAACGTCCGATAATGTTTCTTATGTTCGGTTAGGTCTCTCGTTTTCCCCGTATATATGGCTTTTTTGAATTCAGTAGGAATTCCCTACTTAAAATCCCAATTCACATTCCAACCTCTGGCTTAGCCAAGAACCCAGATCACCATCCGCGATTTTGATGACCGAGGAATAGCACACTGGCACAGAACAAATCTGGCCAGCCAGCCATTAATTGTCTAACGCTTGTAGACGTTCTCAAACAAATTTTCAGCCGCCTCATTGGTAGCTTCCAAAGCCTGCTTTCCGATATTTTCCAGCGTTTGCTTGGATGCTTCCGAGATGTCTACATTTGACCAGTCGATTCCCTGAGTGGTTGGAGCCTGCGGCGGATTTACCTTCTTTTGCAAAGTCCCAAAGAATCCACCGCCGCTGGAAATATCCGGCGTCATATTTTGAGGCTTATCCGGATTGCCGCCCGAAGGGGTTTTCCAGCGCCCAGCAAAACCATTGGACTGGAATTTTTTAATCTCATCGCTAATTGGCTGTCCCACCGGATAAGTCGTTCCTAATGAACTGCCAAAAAATCCGCCGGTATCAACAGAAGGTTCTTTATGTCCAACTGCGTCTTTGTAATTTTCAATATGAGGATTAACAAAACGAGCTAATTCGTCCGGTACAAAGTCCGAAACCTGCCAAATCCCTTTTTCGATATAAGGGCCGAATTTCGAATGGTCAATCGTCTCATGAACGTCCTCACCAAGAAACGAAACCGCGAACATAGTTACTACCATGCACAGTAACCCTCCTTTGAGAGCACCCAGAATTGCACCTGCCTGGCGATCAAACCCTTTTAACTCATTCTTCTTAAGTGATTTAGAAACAGATGAATAAATCGCCCAAATCACAAGCGATGTACCAAGAAAAAGAATCAGCATCGCACCAATTTTATTCCACGGTTCATCCACCTGCAAAAATGCTGCCAACTGGTCTCTAAAATTTACCGCAACGATGTAGCTCACCACCAACGCAGCAAGCGATGCAATTTGCCAAGCTAATCCTTTCCAGTAGCCGAAAAAAATGGCTCCCAGAAAAATCACCAACATCGCGATATCGTAAATCCCCACAATCTCTCCTTGTTCAAATTCGACGCTGCTGTTGTCACATCCGTAACAATCTCACGCCGTACCTCCAGCTATCCAACTCAATCCTGCGTAACTTCTGAGCCACGGTGGCGTTCAGATTCACCAGTCTGGTTTTAGATTTCCTTTGAGCTTTCCATCCGTGGAAAGGCCGTCGAAATTAGAGATAAATTTTCGGTTTACCTCAATACAGATAGGCTCAACAATTCCTAACGCCCCCCTCAATTAACTGAATTAGTTTCTATTTCGGTAAGCGCTGCTAGCGATTGCGAGATTGACGAATCCACGTTGGTTCACACCTAACAGTTCTCTATTGTCATCTCCAGACACACACGCTGTGTCCTGCAATAGATCACCTTCCATTGGTTTCTTTTAATCAACCGTTTTTAGCTAGAATTCATGGCTGATTTCAAAACTCATATTACGACCAGCACCGTGTTAGGATTTTTTTATGGTGGTGTTGGATACTTTGGCTTTGAGGTTCCTCTTGCACATTGCATGATCGCAGGAAGCTTATGCAGTGTCGCCGGGATGTTGCCTGATCTCGACAGCAATTCAGGAAAGCCACAGCGTGAGATGCTCTCATTTGTCTCTGTCATCATCCCCATGATGATGCTGCCTCGCTTTGAAGCGATTGGCATGACAACGGAACATATGATTTTTGTTGCTGGCGTGATGTACGTTTTGATTCGGTTCGGTATCGGAGGTCTCTTCCGCCGATTTACGAAACACCGCGGGATGTGGCATAGTATTCCCGCAGCGTTAATCGCAGGCTTGGTTACTTTTATGATCTGCCTTTCAAACGACCTTGAAATCCGCATTTACAAATCGTGGGCCGTTGTGCTCGGCTTCATTTGCCATCTCGTCCTCGATGAAATCTATGCGGTTAACTGGGAGGGTAGGCTTCCCAAGAAAAAGAAGAGCTTTGGCACCGCGATGAAATTCTGGGGAAATTCCACCTGGTTTAACGTTACTACCTATCTCAAGCTGGCAATTTTGATCGGAATCGTCGCAAGCGACAACTATGTGATGGACTGCATTTGTGACCCACCCATTGAATCGCCAGCAAGCACTGCTCAGTGGGTTCGCAATCTCTTTTTACACGATCACAGTCAAACCCTTCAGCGATAGAAGCTAATCTAGAAAATTAGATTGGCTCTTGCTGCAGATTCATTCAGCCTGCTTAAAACTGTTTTCGGCTGTCAAGAAGAATGGTCACAGGACCATCATTGACGAGCTCTACGGCCATCTCAGCCTGAAAAATACCCGTCTGCACAGGCACATTTATTCCGCGACAGGCTTCGATGAATTCCTGATACAAACGCCGCGCCAACTCCGGCTTTGCGGCACGTACAAAACTAGGACGCTTACCTTTTTTCACATCACCAAGAAGCGTGAACTGACTAATGACCAGCAGAGATCCCTGAGTATCTAATAGCGAAAGATTCATCTTTCCGTCGACATCTTCAAAAACCCTTAATCCGGTAATTTTTCCAACTAGATAATCCAGATCAGCTTTTTCGTCGCCGACCTCGACTCCCAGAAAAACAAGCAGTCCACGTTTAATCTGCCCAACCGTTTCACCGTCGACCGCAACGGAGGCTCGAGTTACGCGTTGTACAACCGCACGCATGGACGAACCCTTTATCTCTCGAAGGTTTCATTGCTTTTTTCTGCAGACTGCGACTCACTCGAAGAACCGATTTTTTTCATTCGAACGATATAGTCCGCTGTCACATCTACCTTCTCAACATCAATGTACTTAGCCCTAAAAGAGTCGTCGGAAAGATCGGTGAGCACTTGGAATCTCGAAAAACCAATAGCGATCAATTCCTTATTCGCCAATTGACTCTCTCGATTGGGAAACCTGGAAAAACTCATCCGCTTAGGAACATACGACAATGTCGAATCCACACCCAAAACAAGTTCAACAGTGTGTGGGAAATGCGATGGCAATGCCCCCCAGTCAGGTTCCTCGGTCAAACTTGTTTTACCGGTCAACTTGGCTACTGTCCTTGCGTTCAAGACTCCCCGAAGCAACACGTCGCCATTTGACTGCCGCTTTTTCTCCTCGAAATCGAAGGCCGCGGACAAATGACGCATGGTGCAAGCAATACCGCCAGAAGCAACCCACCCCGTAGGTATCAAGGCACTCGTCGTGTCTGCCATACTTTCTCTTAACACGTCCAGATTCACAAATTCAAGCGTATCCTGTCGGTCAACCAATCCGTTGTGAGAGAACTCCTGCAATTTGAATACAATATTACCATCACACAATTGGTGAATCGAAACCGGATTGGAATCGTTGGCAAACTTTAGGGCTAAACTCGATTTATGAGTCCCCTGCCCCATTTGATAGTAAGTTCCAACTGCTTCTACTTTTTGATCAAAAATCATGCCGCTCATTGAAACATTCACTTCAAAGGGCATCGAGTTAGCAAGTGAATTGGAAACATCCAGCAGAAAACGTTGGGGACTTTGGTTTGGGTTGGCCCAGCTTTTCTTAGCAGCACTTCTTTTCCGCACCACGGACGAGGTTTCCTCCTGCCACACCGTTGAGGGGATCTCTTCCTCGTAGGTTATCAAGGCCACCTGTGAATCGCCTGAGTTTCCATCATTTGTTTCTTCGTTCACTAGGCCGCGATCACGATAACCCCGAATCGGCAACGCAATATTTGGGTCGGTCAGCCGCGGCATTTGCCGTAACTCTGCTTGCTTCCGTTGAACTGACTCATTTACTGGCACATTTGAATCCAAAACAACGCCGCTAGAGTCTGCGGGTTCGGCTAGCTGGGTTAGCCACAAAAGGCTTCCGGCTGCTAGCAAAGCGACGGCAAGGGGTAATTCTTGCTTCATGAATCGGATATGCGGATTTTTCCAAAGAATTGTGTTGTGACGGGCCGAACTAACAACTACGTAGCCAACCCGCGCAGGATTGCGTGCCCTTGGGGCGAGCATCTTAGGAGGGGCGGACCAAATGGTCTACGGCAGTTTGCTGCTGAAGCAGTGAAAACGAAACACTTTTACAACCCAGACTTTTGATTGCACGTGCCATGAGGCCCGGGCGGAGTCGACAAGCCGAGCAGTTTCGGCAAAAAACCTTTAAGGGGGAATCTGATGTACGCACGTTATGTAACGGGCATCACAATGCTGGCGTTAGCCACTTTGACTACTTCGGCGCTCGCATACCAAGTGCCAGGTGCCCGCACTGGAATTCCGGTAGGGCATAATTTGCCACCGGCTCAAATGCTCATGGAGCCAGGCCCCGGAGTCGGCGGTCCAGGACCAGGCGTTCTCAACCGATCGATGCGAAGCGGTCCAATGCAGAACGCAAGCTACGGATCTTTTGGGGCGGCAACGACCCAAAATGTACAGGTCCTTTTTGATCAGCCCAAAATGATGAAAATTTCTTGGGACGTTTCTGCCGTTGGCATGTATGACTCAACACCGTTGGTCGTACCCGGTCGACAGAACTTTGCCCAAGGCGGAATCTTCCGTCTGAAGGTAACTGAAATTGAAGGTCGCCCGGGAATGGAACTCTATCCAACTCTCGAGATTGGCCGAGCAAACACGCGAACTGCCGCCTACCTTTCACACGCTGCAGTCCCTGTTCAACTGACTCAAGAAGATTTCGACCAAGTCGCAGCAGCTAACTTTGTCACCAAAGTTATCTACGTTCCCGATCCCGAATTTCAAGAGTTAGCGTTAGCTGGAGTTGACACCATTGTCAGCACTCGCCTCGATCCCGGTGTCGACCCGATTACCGAAGCTGATCGTCGCGGATCAATTCTTGCAATCGTAAGAATGGGTAACAAAGACCTTGAAGTGCCTGGTTCAGATCCTGCTGTTGCAGCCGGTGGCCCAGTCATGATGGGTGGCGGAGTTTCAGACTACATCTCCGGAGTCACAGGCCCGAATTACGGAATGCCAATGACCGGAACTAACATTGGTCTGCCCGGTCCTCCTCATATTCCACTAGGTGGACCTGCAGGACTGCAACGCTACGAAATGCACAACCACACTGCGATGCAAATTCCAACGCCGACACAGCAAGTGGATGTTCACATGCGTCAGCGACCTGGACTTAGCTATCCTTCACCCGTCAACAAAGTGTTGATTGATGAAAGAACGATTCGACCATCGAGAATGAACTCTCAACCACCAGCCGACATGGTTCGTGGAGTTCTTCCTCCAGACTGCCCTCCAGGGCAGCTCGGAAATCGATTCCGTCGCTAGTGCTCTTTAGAAATCTCACGAGCCGCGATGGCGAAAGTCATCGCGGCTCGTTTTTTGCACTTCACTTCGGAGTGGCAAAAATAACGAAGGACGATCCGTCCATTCCAAATTCGCAAAAGGAATTCGCAATAGGTTCAAACCTGATGTCGAAAGTTAACGAGTAAAATGATGAAGCATTCCTTAGCAAACAACCTTTTCCTGCTGGCTGTCATCTCAACTCTTGTGATGAGCGCTGCATCAGCGTCAGCGCAACAGCGAACCCGCCATCACTTAATCGATGGCAACATGGTACCGGGAGCCGCTGCGGATCATTATCGGCTTGGCAATCCCGCTCTGCGCGGACACGTCCAACCAGTTCGACTGATTACTCCCAAGGGAACGAATATCGAGGTCGGTACTGGAAATAGCTTTATCCAGACGAATGCATCGAAAGCTTCCGTGGCGATGCAAATCGGTCCTGTTTACCGATTCAAACTGACAAATGTCCCACGTTACGAAGGACAGGCACTCTATCCTTCTATTGAACTTCTTAACCGACTCAACCCGCCTCAAGGACTCGAGAATGAGTTCCCAGTCGAGGTCGTATTGACGCAGGAAGATGTTGTCGACGCCATGCGAGGTAGCCTCGTCACGAAGGTAATCTACCTCGAAAATCCTGAGACCGCGCTGCCTCAACGGCACATGGCCGATCAGCAACCGTCTATCGATATTGGCGGTGCTCGGGATCCGCTCCGAGCAGCCGAACGACTCGGACGCCCAATGGCAATTCTGAGAATTGGATCTCGCATTCCTTTGGCGACCGACGAAGTAAACTTATTTAACTTTAACGCACCCCAAGCGGCTCAACTGCCCGATCCGACCCCGGATCCTGCGAAATAAGACAAGGCCTGTAGAACACGATGGGAACGGGATTCTTGATAATCAGCCCAGCAACAATCGACACTCAATTCGGAACAAGTAATGACACGTAAACAGAAACATCTCTCCGGTTTCCTTGCCGGCATTACAGTCATTGGAAGTTTAGTTTTCGGCGGTGCTAACTCACAAGCCCAAGACGGGTTCGATCGTCTGCTCAAAAGAGCTTCGCTTCCCGAAAAACTGAGCACTCCTGTCGCGCCACGGGCCGACAACAAGCTCCCCTTGAAAATGATCACGTCCGATGCAATTGTGCCGGGGATATCAGTCGCGACTCAGATCACGACCGAAATTAATCCAGCTCTTAATAACTCCGCGACACTGGTTGCTGCTGAAAACGACCTGCCCCGCCCTGCCCTGAACCGCTTTTACCCCAAACCGATTGGGTATGGGATGGTCTATCGAGGCAACAAGTCGACCCAAGAGAATTCAAAATTTTCCACACCTGGGTTCAATGGCTGGAACCCAAAAGCGAATCGGGATGAGTACGTATTTGATGGTAGCGATCGTGGCGTGAAAGTCACGATTGGCGATGATTTAATTATCCAGGGTCTCGAAACTGAAGACACCGTGGGGCACTTCGAAACAGTTGATGGCCAGCGGCTCGTAACACCCAGTAATCGCGTTGCCATCTACGCTCCCCGATTTGGTGCTGTCCGCCGTCTCGATGGCGTCTTCAACGCTCGCCTCCGTCAACCAATTGGCTCAATCGAAGAGAAAACTCCAATTGCGATGGCCAATGGCAATAACGAAACGGCAACGTCCAATCAGCATGTAGCACTCGATCAATTCGAAAACTCCAAACGAGCCAGTGAGTTCATTGACCGCACCCGTGGAGTACTGGCAGACAACATCGTTCATCTGCTCGGCACCCGTAACTCATTCAAAGCCTACGAAAATCTGTCGTTGATTCGATTGGGGAAACACTCCAACAGTGAGTCGGCGCGACTCGATCTTGGAATCCAATCCGCGAAAGTTTGGGAAGATAATCTTGGACTCCAAATCGCAGTCAGCAATACTGCTCCCGTCACAGTTGACAAAGTAAAGTCAGCTCAGCAGTTTGTCCACGTTGAAACCAAAGAGGGTTCAGACATTCTTCGAGTCACCAAGGTGGCTTCTAAAATAGCCGCTCGCACCGGCGATATTGTTGAATTCACCATTCGATTTGACAATCTCAGCGCCCGCGACCTCGCAGACGTTACGATTATTGACAATCTGACCCGCCGATTGGAGTACATCGCCGATTCGGCATCCTCGACCGTTGGTGCTGAATTTTCTCAAGAGAAAAATGACGGCGGCTCTTTATTGCTTCGTTGGAAATTGTCCGAATCACTTGCCCCTCAAAAAGGCGGCCTCGTTCGTTTTAAGTGCCGAGTTAGGTAGATCGCGAATTTCGCACCAAAATCTCTGCTACAAAACAAGGCCAGCTCTACTCACTTACCCGCTTTCTCGATTTTTCCTCTGGTTTTTAGATAGCCGAGCGAAACAAGGAAGGCGTCCATCTCGGCAACCGTTTTACTAAAGTACTCCGAGCGACTTTTCCCAAAATTAAAAAATCCGTGTTGCTGGTTTTCATAACCGATCAACCGACACTCTCTGTTGTTCGCGTGCATCTTTTCGGAGTAGAACTCGACCGATTGATACGGCACGGTGGTATCCGCTTTTCCGTGAACAATGAAAGTCGGCGGGGCTGACGTCAAATCACCGTGATAAGGTGAGATTTTTGAGGGTTCCACCCCTGCCCTTTTAGTAAGACTCGCCAATCGCTCTTCATTCATCTCCACCTTGCCTGGTATTCCCGCAAGCACAACGGCTGGGTTGAAGAGTATCAGTGCATTCGGTCGGCAACTAATTGAGGCCTGACCTTCAGCAGAATCAAATCCAGCCACCGTCGCGGTCGCCGCTGCCAAATGGCCTCCAGCCGATCCACCACCTGCTGCAATTCTCTCAGGATCGATTCCCAGACGCTCTGAATTCAGACGCACCCAACGAACCGCTGATTTTGCATCTGCGATGCAATCAACAACTTTTACCGGGTGCCGTGAAGAGACACGATAATCGACCACAATTCCAATCATCCCACGACTGCTAAGATATTTACAATGCTCTACGAACTGTTTTGGGCTCCCACCTCGCCAACCGCCGCCAAAGAAGAAGATCGCTGCAGGTAATTTCTGAGATTCGTTGATCGAGCTTGGTTTAAAAATCCACGCCTTTAACTCAACCTTACCAACTGTTTTATAAACTTCGGCTGTCGCCCCAACAAATTCGGTTTTAGACGGCTGCTGAGCAGACAGCTCCTTAGCATTTGGTTTCACAATTTCCTGAGCCATCGCCCGGCTAAAACTAAGGCTGATTACGACCGCGATCGCTATGTAAATTTGAAAAGTAATTTTCATTTCCTATTCCCTCAAAATCTTTCCGCGTGAGCACTAAAAAAGAAACGCCCTCGTTACCATTTTTAAATTCAATACTTGCAAAGAGAAAGCCTAACCAGTCGCTACGGTACAAGCAGAACTTTCCCAATATTCTTTCGATCCTGAATGTAGTGGTGCGCCTCAGCCGCTTCTGAGAATGGAAAAGTGGCATCGACGCGAGGCTTAATGAGACCTTCGCGATACAGCTCAAGCAAGTCTTCCATCCAACACTCAACCCGATCCAACTCACCCCACAATCGTCCTAAATTTACCCCAAAAACACCTTTGTTATGATTGATCAATTCGATCGGAGTAAACTTAAACCAAGGCAAATTAGCGACCATTTTAAAGAAAGCAATTCTATTTCTCGACTTGCCAACGGCAGCCGAAGAGATGCCAAACATCCCAAGGCGTCCAGTGGCCGCAAGCGAACGGTAGCTCTTCTTAAATGACTTCCCACCTACTGCATCAAGGACCAATTCAACTCCTGCCCCTCCGGTTATTTCCATCACCTTTTTTTCAAAATCTTCGTTGCGATAGTCAATACAATGATCGACGCCAATTTGCGTTAGGTAATCATGCTTACCCGTAGACGCGGTGCCAATCACCTTAGCGCCGCGATGTTTCGCCAATTGGATTGCTGCGATTCCAACACCACCACCGGCCGAATGAACCAAAACCGTTTCCCCTGCCCTGATCCCGCCCATGACGCAAACCAGTTGGTAGGCCGTGAGATAATTTACAGGCAATGCAGCACCCTCAATTGCCGTCATTCCGACCGGACGTTGAAAAACCTGTTGCTGGTCAACACAGACGGATTCGCTGTAACCACCAAAACGAGTTAAACCCAACACGTCTTTTCCAAGCCATTCTGGATCTACCTTCTCGCCAACTTTGTCTATGCAACCACCGACCTCATACCCTACAACCACAGGCATCGGAGGTAGATCCTGATAGATCCCCAGCCTACCGGAGATATCAGCAAAATTGACTCCAGCCGCTTCGACTTTGATCCGCATCTCAGTCGGCTTAGGTTCGGGCAATTCAGTTTCGCGAATCTCCAGAACTTCCGGAAGACCGGGGCGGGGAATCCAGATTTGACGCATGAGTTTTACTCTTTCGAAAACTGGATGTTCGGCAGCCAGACAAAATCGAATCTGATCTGAACCAACTCTAACTCAATGGATGACCTGCCGCATGCGATTCAATTAATTTAGCAATTTGCTTGACCGAGGCGTTGAGCGAGACAGCGGCCATTTGAAAATTAGTATGAGATGATATCTCCGGTTGAATCTCCAAGAACAGCTCATTAGCATTGCGAAGTTTTTTTAGTTTCTTCTTCGCCTGCTTTAAGTATTTCCCGTGATCACCAGCCCGAAGCGGCCCACCTAATGCCAGCATATAGTCGTAAAGCGTTCGCTGAACATCTCTCAGTTCGTCATCCTCTTCCGCTTCTTCGCAATGCTTCAGAAAAGCCCTTATCATCCAGACATGGCTCAACCACAAGTCAATTTCCCGAACGTAGTTAGCGTCAAAATCGCCTGAATCGCTTGGTGAATTCAACAGTCTAATCCCCTGCTATTCCAATCCCATAAAGATAAAACCGGTGCGCACTCCTTAAGAGCTGAGCACAAATTTCTCCCGCCTTCCTAACTAATTGCCGCTTCGTTGGCAGGCTTCGGCTTTGCACCGCGAGGTGCGAACACCAGAACAATAATTGCGCCCACGATGACCATCGCAAGGCTCCCAATAAACAAAGGCGAGACTTGTCCGAGTAGATTTTTCGAGACGGTCTCAGTAAGCGTGTTCACCACCGGAGCAAAGCCGAAAACCAGCGGCATGATGAAAATTGGTTTGCCGCCGAAGTTGAACGCATAGATGATCCCGAGCGCTCCAACTGCTCCCGCCGCTCCTGCCAGTAATGACCAGAAAACACCGCCAACATGTTGCCAACCTCCAGCTTCTTCAAATACTCCAGTTCCCAGTAAAATCCAGGGAACGATAACGGCGATGGCAAAATAAGCGAGGCCCACACAGAGGAACGGACGCAAGCGGCCGCCTCCCATTTTCGCCTGCCCTTTATGCAGCACAGGTCCATAGGCTCCCCAGCTCAACGCCGTTATTCCAATGCACAACGCAATGATGAACAAATTAGGTTTACTTTTTTCGCTGCTTAGCGCTGCAGTTATTTTTGCTACCTCATCTTTGAACTCTTCATCTGTCTTCTTAGAAGGATCTTCTTTAGCTGTACCTTCTTTAGCTGTATCTTCTTTAGCTGTATCCTCGTCTGATTTGTCAGTTGTCTTGTCTTGCGTTACGGGTTTTTGACTGCTCTCGGGTTTCTGACTGCTCTCCTGACCGCCGTCCGATTCCTGTCGATACGATGCTAATGTGATCGATGATTCGGATGTCTCTAATTGCGAAGTCGGATTCTCCTTCTTTACTTCTTCGGTCGGCTTAAACGTCAACACTCCGGCTGCTCCAACGGCAACGATCAAGATCCCAGCATAAAAAATACGAGAAGCCTGTTTAAAAGTGCCGGACATAAACATGGTTACAAAGGTGTTGACGATCGGAGCCAAACCAAAGACGAGGGGCATCACGTAAACAGGTTTCCCCTGAAACTTAAATGCCAACACAATTCCAAGAGCACCAATCGCGCCAACGGCACCAGCGGTAAATGACCAAAAGATTCCCCCCATCGACCATTGGCCTTTTTCGCCCGTCGTTTTGAGTACCACCATCGGATAAACAACGGCGATCAGGAAGTAAGCTATCCCAACGCACATGAACGGACGCAGACTTGCCTTCCCCTCGCCCCCTGCCATTTGCCCCTGCCCAATATGTAAAACGGGACCGTAGATTCCCCAACAAAAAATGGTGACCACAACAAAAACCAGAAAGCTAAGACTTTTCATAACGTTACTTCGTTTGGAATCGATTTAATACGGGCTCAGTTTACCCCACCTTGTCCGAATGGAAAACTCCGGAACCAAGACCGTCAAATAACCCGAAATCACCAGAATTCGAAAAATTCAAGCGGGATGGCCTCGAAAACCCATGCGTTACGATCCGAACATGGGTTTTCTATGTTCCCCGCTGGTTCCCATACCACTCAATGTGCATCCGGGGGCAAAAGACAAACCCTCTCTTTTCGCAAAGGGGTTCCAACCAGCGACGACGTTTTTCAAGTGCATCCTCGTCCACACCTTGCGGCATCAAAAGGACGCGATCACCAGCGGGCTGCCCCAATACGTCAAGATAGTCGAGGATTTCATCGATATCTTCAGGGACGTCCAAAACGAATTTGAGCTGGAAGTCGTAGTCACGAATGAGTTGAGTTACGACCTGCGGTTGGTAACGAGTCGCAATGTGACGCTGGCGCCACTCCCCTGCCCTCGCCAGCGCGGGATCGGAGTTCCCAAACTTGGGGCTAATCGACATTAACTGACAATCAATCTCTTGAAATACCGTGCCGGCAGTTTCAATCGTAATATGAAATCCACATGAACGTATTTTTTTACACAGCCCCGCAAGATCTTTTGCGATCATGGGTTCGCCACCCGTGATAACGACGTGCTTCGCTCCACCGGCTGATTCGTGGATTCGGTGAACGATTTCCTCGATTT
>Ga0315332_10000305_pt1 | contig 21013 bp, 15 predicted proteins | sample M110034915metaG_FD_203455 | JGI IMG/M metagenome (GOLD analysis project Ga0315332, IMG submission 203455) | Ammonia-oxidizing marine archaeal communities from Monterey Bay, California, United States - M1 100m 34915 | ecosystem: Environmental > Aquatic > Marine > Intertidal zone | place: USA...
GTAAGTTTCGGAATCCTGATTGTTGGCTGTATCGATATCTGGGTACGTCACAGTCTGTGATCGCTGCCTGACGACAAGAACGCCACTGCATAAGCCATATTTACGGAACTTTCCGGGGTGACCAGTCGACAACTTCCGTGGTGATATTGAAGGCCCGTTTTGAATGTTCCAGACACTCGACACTCCTCTGCAGAAGATCGCAGACCGAATATTCGCCAACGAACGATTGTCGTTCGAGGACGGTATATACCTGGAAGAGCATGCCGATCTGCATACGCTCGGTCACCTTGCCAACATTGTCCGGGAACGTAAGAACGGCAACTTTGCCTACTACAACACAAACATTCACCTGAATCCGACTAATGTGTGTGTGTATCGGTGCCGTTTCTGTGCATTTCGAGCAGACCTGAAGGATGAAAAGGCCTATACGTTCGATGAGCCAATGATTCGTGAACGTGTTCTGGAAGGGCGGGCCAGCGGTGCCACGGAAATTCATGTTGTCGGTGGTTTGCACCACAAAAAGAAGTTCGACTGGTATCTGGACGTTGTTCGCACCATTCACGCAACATGCCCGGAAATTCACATCAAAGCGTGGACACCTGTCGAAATCAGCTGGTTTAGTTTCATCACAAAGAAGACGGTTCGCTGGGTCATGCAACAGATGATCGACGCCGGCCTCGGCAGTATGCCGGGAGGCGGAGCCGAAATCTTTGATCCTGAAGTTCGTAAGCAGCTGTGCGAACACAAGGCCGATTGCACTGTCTGGTTCGACGTACACAGAACAGCTCACGAGCTGGGGCTGAAATCGAATGCGACGATGCTGTACGGTCATATTGAACAGGCCGCACATCGAATTGATCATCTGCTGCAGTTGCGTGACCTGCAGGACGAAACGGGCGGTTTTCAGACATTTATTCCGCTTGCGTTTCACCCGGACAACACGGAACTGAAGAGCATCAACAAAGCTGACGGACTTGTCGACCTGCGAACCATTGCCATCGCAAGGTTAATGCTGGACAATTTTGATCACATCAAGGCCTATTGGATCATGCTGGGACAGGAAACTGCACAGTTGGCGTTGAGCTATGGTGCTGATGATATTGATGGTACCGTCGTTCATGAGCTCATCTATCACGATGCCGGCGCAGAAACACCGGAGGGAATGACAGTGGAGCAGTTGCATCAGTTGATTCGTGAAACTGGTCGCGAGCCGGTCGAACGCGATACGTTGTATCGTCGAGTCATTCGCGTCGGTGCTGACTGGAAAGTCGGCGAATCTGTGATGGCGTGACGACAGTAATGAGAACGATCAGAATGAATTACCGGCTGATTTGTGGTGGAAGCGTCCACTGCATATTAACTGCGCACGTTCGACAGGCAGCACGTCTGTCACCACGCGACTTCAAACGTCCGCTTGACGCGCCCGAGACCGACGACTGCGTACTGCTCATCAAGCGTACTCTGCTGCTGGCGTGTGGTGTGCTGGCCTTCGTGCTGTTTGCCGGGTGCGGGCAGTTACAGAATCGTAGTTCCATAATAGAACCGCAAGACTCGGAGACGCTGCACACTGAAGTCGAACGGGGTCCGATTCGGGTGACCGTGGATGTGTCGCCGAAAGAACCTCGCCTTTCTGACGAACCCACGCTTACGCTGACAATTACTGCGGCCGACGGTGTGCAGGTTAACGCACCACCGTTTGGTGAATCACTTGGTGAATTCGTCATCCGTGACTTCCATGAGCCGGTTCCCAAAAGGTCCGATGGTCACCGGATTGTGCAGCAGATTTATACACTTGAACCGACGCGGGCCGGTCTGGTTTCGGTGGCCCCCATCACTATTCGATTTGTTGACAATCGCCCGGACGGCGACGGCAGAGAACACACTGTCGAAACTGAGGCGCTGTCCCTGAACGTCGCGACAATTGTTCCGTCAGAAGCACCGTCGCTGAATGATCTACGGCCCCCGGCACCTCCCGTAGAACTGGACGCGGCGGGCGTCGCACCGACATGGCTGTGGGCCGTCGTCGGAGTGATCACGTTGCTGGTCGCCTATACGATGGTTCGGCGCCGTCGCAGGGGCCGGCAGACTGCCGAGCCTCAGGTGTCTCCACAGGAGCTCGCCAGTCGCGAACTCAGAGACCTGATCTCACGAAAACTTTCGGAGACAGACGTGAAGGCATTCTTTATGGAACTCACCGGTATCGTGCGAAGATACATCGAACGCAGTACGGGGGTCCACGCTCCCGAGCAGACGACCGAGGAGTTTCTCCGCGAAGTCAACACCAACAGTCTGTTTGCGGATGAAATCAATGCCCGTCTGGGCGCGTTTCTGGAATCCGCTGACCTTGTTAAATTTGCGGGATATCATCCGGATCAGGAGGGGATTAAACGCAGCACCCATCGCGCAAAACAGTTCATCGAACTGAAGGCGAATACTGCTGTGAGTCCGCGCGACGACGGAGAACTTCACTCTGCGGATCCGGACAGCCCGATGACGGCCGTCACTTCACAGGAGACCGTCTCATGAATGTGTTCCGCTTCGGATCGCCCTGGGCATGGCTGCTGCTGATCCCCTTCGCTGCGGTCGTGGTTGTGCAACGCCGACGTGAACAGCCTGCGGCCCTCTATTCCAGTGTCCAACTGCTGAAGTCGCTGCCGGTTACATATGCGCAGCGTGTCAGACGACTTCTTCCGGCCGTCAAGCTGGCCGGTCTGATTCTGGTAATCGGCGCACTGGCCAGGCCTCAACTGGGCCGCGAAGAATTTCGCATTCGTACCGAAGGGATTGCCGTGCAGATGTGCATTGACCGTTCCGGTTCGATGCAGGCACTGGACTTTCCAGTGGATGGCCGCCAGGTGGACCGGCTGACTGCCGTAAAAAGCGTGTTGCAGAAGTTTGTCGCGGGCAATGACGACTTTAGTGGCCGACCGGACGACCTGATTGGACTGGTGGCGTTCGGGGGATTCGCGACGGCCCTGTGTCCGCCAACCCTCGACCATGGCGCATTGCTGGAGGTACTGCGGAGTGTTGAGATTCCCATGCCAATTCGGGACGACAAGGGCCGAGTGATCAATGAACGCCTGCTCCAGGAAGAGCAGGCGACGGCCATCGGCGATGCTTTGGCGCTGGCTGTGGACCGGCTGAAGGACCTGGATTCTGAGAGCAAGGTGATTGTGCTGCTGTCTGACGGTGAAAACACCGCCGGAGTCATTTCGCCGGAAGACGCGGCCGAGGCCGCTGCTCAGTTTGGAATCAAGATCTATGCGATTGGGGTCGGGACGACAGGAATGGCACCCTATCCCGGGGTCGATATTTTCGGACGCAGCGTACTGCAGCCTCAACGCGTCAGACTGGACGAAGCAACTCTGAAAATGCTGGCGGAAAGGACCGGAGGTCAGTATTTCAATGCTCAGGACACCGAAACGCTGGAATATGTTTATGCTGAGATTGATCAGCTGGAGAAGACGGAAGTCGAGGGACGACTCTACACCGAATATCGGGAAGTCTTTGGATTTCCAATGGTCAGCGGAGTCCTCTGCGTTCTGGCCTGTATCATTCTGGACGCCACATGGCTGCGTTCGCTGCCGTAATACGAAGCGGACCGCCAGCACACGCGAGAGGACGCTCGAATTCGTTGCCCGCTTATACGTGGCAGGCCATATCGGACTTATTCACCCGCCAACCCGGATTGCTGATGTCTACAACCATTGTCGCGTTCGAAACCCACGACGTTCGATTTCCTACGTCTCAGCAACTGGACGGATCGGATGCGATGAATCCCGATCCCGATTATTCAGCAGCCTATGTTGTGCTAAAGACGGATTCCGAAAGTCTTAGCGGCTTCGGCATGACGTTCACCATCGGTCGCGGTAACGAACTCTGTGTGGCCGGCATTCAGTCTCTGGCTCAAATGATTGTTGGAGTCACAGTGGAGTCGTTGATGGCTGAACCGGTCACCCTGTATCGTAAGTTGACGGCAGACAGTCAGCTGCGGTGGGTCGGCCCGGAGAAAGGTGTCATCCATCTGGCCGCTGCGGCCGTAATTAACGCAGTGTGGGATCTATGGGCTCGGATTCAAGAAAAACCGGTATGGCAACTGGTCTGCGAGATGTCACCGGAACAATTTGTCAGCTGCGTTGACTTTCGCTATCTGACTGATGCAATCACTCGGGCTCAGGCCGTCGAGCTGATGACCGGAGTTCAGCCAGGGAAGGCAGCCAGAATCGCCACAGTCACAGAGCAGGGATATCCCAGCTACACAACATCAGCCGGCTGGCTGGGCTACTCAGACGAAGCGTTGAAACAGAAGTGCGAGGGACTGCGCGAGCGGGGTTGGTCACACTTCAAGATCAAGGTTGGGCGTGATCTGGACGACGACATTCGTCGCTGTCGCGTTATGCGCCAGGAAATGGGTGACGACGCCTTTATGATGATTGACGCCAATCAGGTCTGGGACGTGCCTCAGGCAATCGAGTGGATCGGCCGTCTGTCCGAATTTCGCCCGTGGTTCGTTGAAGAACCAACCAGCCCTGACGATATTCTCGGCCACGCGGAGATCGCCCGTGCCGTGTCGCCCATTCGGGTGGCCACGGGAGAAATGTGTCATAATCGTGTGATGTTCAAACAGTTTCTGCAGTCGGGCGGTATGCAGGTCTGTCAACTGGACAGTTGCAGGCTTGGTGGTGTTAATGAGGTGCTGGCGGTGCTGCTGCTGGCCGCGCGCTACAACGTGCCCGTCTGCCCTCATGCTGGCGGGGTCGGACTATGCGAATATGTTCAGCATCTGAGCGTGATCGACTATGTTTGTGTGTCCGCAGAAATGGAGGGCCGCATCACAGAATATTCAGACCACCTGCACGAACACATGGTAACGCCCGTCAACATGCAGAATGGGCGATACATGCCGCCGACCGACGCAGGCTACAGCGTCGAGTTCACGCCGGAGGCGCTCAACCAGTTCACTTTCGGACATGCCGACGCCTAAGGCAGGCCTCTCTGCCTTGTGTCTGCGCCGAACGCTTTGCGACGGTAGTCGAACAGAACTTGAGAGCCACAAGCATCTTCGACAATCAGTAAACTGTTCTGGAAGGGACCTCATAACCATTTGATAAACGCATGAAGCACGAACGACGAACCAAAAATGCGTTGGAAATCTGGAATACTGACTCAGTTACTGTCGCTGCATGCTGGTAGTGAAGCCGCTTGTGAGGCAGCGTCTGACGATCTGTCTGTGTTGACTTCTCTGTTTGCGCAGTTTATTGCAGACCTGAAAAACGCGACGCCGTACAGACGGCGCTGATGTTCCGGCATCACGGTCAACGGAATAACTCCGGTGGTTGGCAACCTTCGGGGGGCGCCGGGACAGGTGTGCATGACGGCGGATCTTTCCGCATCAAAATTCGTCAGCGTCAGACGACTTGAGCAGACCCGCAGACGATTCGAAGAACCGCCGCCGCCGTTGGGGAGACTCGGCAGTCTGGTTGCCGTGTTCTTCAAGATCTTTCAGATTGGCCTGACAGATACGGCAGCCGATCGTCTTCAGGTGAAATTCAACGTAGTTGGAGACATCTGACGAGAGCGTTTTCAGAAGGTATCCGCCCAATTCGCTGCGCGGGGGGCAACTTAGCCCCGACCGTTGCCAGATTTCGCCGACGGTGTGCCCGCCCTGATCAAGGTGATGAATCAACTGGGCGATGCGCGCCTGGAGTGCTTCGTCCGAACGCAGATTCTGTTCCAGCTCCACCATGCGTTCCGCAGGCAGCATTTCGTCGAGCCAGGCACAGAGTTCTCGATCAGTCCACGTCATGAGCGTTAATCTGGTTTGTTTTTCGGGGGAAGCCCTGCGAACGCGGAAACGACGCGGTCACGACAGCCCCGCTGACTTTTCGCTAGTCAGGAACAGTGGAAGTGTATCAGCTTGTCACCACAGAATGCGACCGTTAAAGTCCGGCTCACAGGTCATCGGTCTTTCTGAATGTCGTATCGAGTGTCAGTCATGCGTCCGTTACGGAGTAATAAGTTGTTGTCGCCTGAGGCCGGTCGAATCTGTGGCGGAAATGGAAGATCCCGTGGTTGAGTATCGGACGTTTCACAATACCGACCCGCCGGAGATCCTGAGACTTTGGCACGCCAGCAACCTTGGTCCGAGCGCAGCCGAAGGGTTTCCCGGCGACATTTTCGAGTTGTTCGTTTTTTCGCAGCCATTCTTTGACCGTACTGGATTTTTTGTGGCGCACGAGGGGAATCGCATCGTCGGTTTCGTGCACGCCGCTTTCAGCTGTACAGATGATGGCGCGTCGCTGAATATGGCCGATGGTGTGATTTCGGCAATTGTCATACATCCGGAATTTCGACGACGTGGCGTTGGCACGCAGCTTGTCAGACTGGCAGAAGATTATCTGGCCGGAAAGGGAGCTGTGTCGATCGTGGTGGGGGCCGGCATGGACCGCAACGGTTTCTACAACGGCATCTACGGCGGGCTGCAGGCATCCGGTTTCGCCAACGAGATTGCTCCATGGGCTCAGTTTTTGGAACCTTTGAATTACCGTCCGGGCCGATGTACCAGAATCCTGCATCGCAATCTGAGCGTTGGACGCGATCCCGTGAGCGCTCGACTGATTCGTCATCGGCGCCGCATGAATATGGTGATTACTGACCGAGTTGTCGGGATGCCGTGGTGGTGGCACGTCAGATTTGGTCAACTGGACGTCCTGAAATTCGAGCTGCAGGAACGTCAGGACGAATCAGTCGTGGCGTCCGGACAGATTATTGGACTGGATGTTTACATACCCAAGTGGGGTGTTCGGGCCGTCGGCATGAAGGAACTCTGGGTGCCGGAGGAAGTTCGGCGCCGTGGCTATGGGTTTTCGCTGGTGCTGGAAATCTGTCGACGGCTGCGTGAACAGTCGATTCAGGTGATCGAAGCACAGGTTGACGCTGAGAATACGGCTGCATGTGAGTTGTTCACGGATGCCCGGTTTGAGCAGGTACAGGAGCTGATAACGTTTTGCCGCGAGCTTTGAGACCAGGGCGAAAGCAGTCGGACCTTGACACGGGGAACAGTAATTGGCTCAGGCGGGTATCGCGTCTAAACCAGTTGAGGAACAGACTATGGCATCCATTTGCGTATTCTGCGGCTCTCGCAGCGGCCATGATGCCGCGTACGCCGACGCCGCAGCCCAGTTGGGCGTTCTGCTTGCATCGTACGGGCACAGTATTGTCTACGGCGGCGGCAGTGTCGGTCTGATGGGAGAACTGGCGGACGCCGCACTGGATCGTAACGGGCATGTCATTGGTGTCATTCCTACGGCACTGGCCAACGCGGAACTCATGCATGACGGCGTTGTTGACATGAGAGTCGTGCCCGACATGCATGTACGAAAAGCCACGATGCACAAACTGGCGAACGGCTATATCGCGTTGCCAGGCGGGTACGGTACCCTGGAGGAACTGTTTGAGGTGCTGTGCTGGGCACAACTGGACTTTCACACGTCACCGATCGCCATGCTGAACGTGAACGGATACTTCGACGGACTGACAAGCCTGCTGGATAATATGGTGCATCAGGACTTTCTGAGTCTCCCGCACAACGGACTGCTCACGTCAGCTGCATCGATTGCCGAATTGGATCATTGGCTAAAACACAATTTCAGTGCAGATGTAAACACAGGAGAGAAATAATGCCTCGATTTCGGGCTCGACATTATCGTACCCTGCAGCCTGTCGACGTCACGATTGACGGAGAGCTGATCGCCGACATCTCCGAAACGGACTGTTCGGATGAAGAGCTTAAGCAGCTGCCTTACGTTAGTCCCGGTTTTTTTGACATTCAGATAAATGGCTATAACGGCATCTGGTTCAGCAGTGCGACGCTGACCACGGATCAGGTCGCATCGGTGACTCAGGCGTTAGTTAATAAATCTGTCGCTCGCTACTTTCCAACATTGATTACCAATTCATTTGATGCATTGCATCATGGCTTCAAGATCCTGCGCCAGGCGTACGAACAGAATCCTCTGGTGCATGACTGCGTTGCCGGTTATCACCTTGAGGGACCATACATCTCCGCAGAAGACGGTCCGCGTGGCGCGCACCCGCTGCAGCACGTTAGAGCGGCCGACTATGATGAATTTCAGAAGCTGCAGGATGCCTCCGGGGGCAGAATTCGCCTGGTGACACTGGCAGCGGAAGCCGAGAATGCTGTTCCCTTTATTCAGCAGTGCGCGGCTGAAGGAGTTGTGGTGTCGTTAGGACACTCAGCAGCCAGTGCAGATCAGATAGGTGCCGCGGTGGCCGCAGGGGCACGTCTGAGCACTCATCTGGGGAACGGTGCCCATGCGGTATTGCCGCGGCATCCGAACTATCTTTGGGATCAGTTGGCCGAAGACAATCTGTGGGCCAGTATTATCGCAGACGGGTGGCACCTGCCTGATTCGGTGCTGAAGTGCTTTCTCCGCTGCAAATCGCCAGGTCGGACAATTCTGACTTGTGACGTTTCGGGGTTTGGTGGCTGTCCGCCGGGAACGTATGCCGAAGGTGATGTGGACGTGGAAGTGCTCGACGATGGCCGTATCGTCGTCGCCGGGCAGCGGCAGTTCCTGGCGGGGTCGGGGTCGGTAACCGGTGACTGTGTTGTACATTTAATCAGTACTTGCGGTTTGTCGGTTCAGGACGCTGTTGCGTTGGCGACTGTCAACCCGGCGGCGTTGTTCAATGAAACGTTGCCGGAACTTGAAGTCGGTGCGATCGCGACGTTGTCGCTGTTCCGTGTTTGCGAATCCCGAGAAAATCCCGAAGTCGAGGCGGACGGCGGCCGCAGCCTCACGTTCGTACCGAGTGGAACGTTTGTACGGGGCAAATCTGTGACGGAGCCTCGGAACGGTTAATTGAAAAATTCTGTCGCACCGGCACTTCGCCGGACAAACGCGGAATTCTCCGCTTCTTGTAGGGCACCGGGTCATTGAATCGTGGCGACCGAGTGATACCATTCAGGATCAATAATGTTCGCCGCGAAAAACTTCTCAAAACTACCCGGATTTCGCAGTAATGACTGCGCTTTTTCCCGTCACTCTGGCGTCATTAGTTCAAGATTGAACACTTTGTTTCCGTTTTACGGCATACGTACCGCGAATGGCATGGGTTTCGCATTTCTGCAGCTGAAACCTGCTTCCGTTCTTAGATAAATCATCCGCTCAAGTCATGGTGGACCTGAATTCACAAGAGGAATTGAAGTCGTTCCTGATTGCCAGTCGGCTTGTTCGCGCTGATCAATGGCAGCAGGTCGAGGCTGAGTTGGTAGATGGCGCAGATGTCTCCGCGATCCTGCAGGTGCTGGAGGGGCGTCACCTACTGACCTCGCTGCAGACTCGGCGAATCCTCAATGGTGATACGGAAGGCCTGGTGCTGGGCAACTACAAACTACTGTATCGAAATGCGTCAGGAGGGTTTGCCAGGGTGTACCGGGCTGAGACGATCGACGGGCAGGAAACCGTTGCGGTAAAGTTGCTTCGCGATCGTTGGTCCACAGACCCCGCTGCAGTGGCCAGCTTCAAGCGGGAGGCCCGAATCTGCCAGCGGTTCAAGCATCCCAACATCGTTCCGATTTACGATGTCGGTAGTGAGGGCAAATTTCATTATTTTACGATGGAGTTTGTTGAAGGTGGCAACCTTCGCGATTTTCTTCGCGTACGAGGCATCCTGTCGGCGAATGAGGGTCTTCGTTGCATCTATGAGCTCTGTTCGGCGCTGGAATACGCTCTTGAAAAGGGAGTGTCTCATCGAGACCTGAAACTGACCAACGTGCTGATGAGTTCCCGGGGGGTTGCCAGACTGGTGGACTTCGGCCTTGCTGGCGCGGATCTGCCGAACCAGGGGGGGACCAGCGACGACGTTCATCGAGCCCTGGAATACGCGGCACTGGAACGAGGCACAAATGCGCCCACGAACGATCCGCGAAGTGACATTTTCTTTCTCGGTTCGATTATGTACGAGCTTCTGTGTGGTAAGCCTGCATGGCCGCGCACAGCTGATCGAGAGGAGCGTAAGCTGCTGGGGCGATACACCAGTACGATTCCCATTACAAATATCAGTCCGACCCTTCCCGTCTGTGCCGTGAGGATTGTTCAGCGGATGATGCAGGTGAGTCCGAGCGATCGCTACCAGTCTGTTGGGGAAGCGATGAAGGACCTGAAGAATTCGATGGTGGAACTGGGGGAATGGCGGGAGACTGATGAACCAGACGCACTGTCCCATTACATGATGGAGCGGCCCTTCGAGTTGCTTGTGGTGGACTCACGAAAGAAGCGCAAGGCCGCGTTAAAGGCGTATTTCACGAAACACGGATTCAGGACTTCGTTCGTTGCTGAACCTGGAATGGCTCTTGAAAAACTCAAGAGCGCGTCTCCCCCCGATGGACTGCTCATTCTGGCAGATCGGTTCACGGAATCCGCGCTGGAATGTTTTCCGCAGATCCAGGCGTATGGGAGATCGAAGAAAAGGCCGTGTCTGGCGGTCTTTTCGGAAGCAGAAAGAGAGCGGGTGGATTCGCACATTCGCGGAACTCGTTACGGGGCCACCGCATATCAGCCGGCAACACTGCGGGAAATTCGAGTTCATTTCGAGCAGGTAAACGACGCCAGAAGGCCCGACGATACGCCGTCCGGATGACTTAGATCGTCCCTCCCAGACGACTTGCTACGCTCGGCTGATGCGGTAGCCCCGCGTATCATGCGAAAACAGCGAAGGCTGCCAGCGTGCGCCAATTCCGGCACGAGCACTCAGCGAAATCTGTCCTTTGTTGACGACGACCGTGGTATCAATCAATCGTGGATAGACGGTCGCAATGTGGGCCCGAACGCATTCCTGATACGTCACGCAGGCGACAGCTCCGGCGATATTCAAACCGGACAGCAACGTCAGAGGTCCTGTACAATCATGCATCAGGACGGGGATGTTGTACAGCTGAGCTAATTCGGCAATTCGACGGGATTCACTGATGCCGCCAACCCACGTGGGGTCGATCATGATGTAGTCTGCCGCGTCGCCGTGCAGCGCCTGACGATATTGTTCGCGAGTCACCAGCATTTCGCTGACGGCAATTGGTACGCCAGCACCACGACGAAATTCCGTCATCGCGGGAATACTGTCCGGGCGGAGAACGTCCTCCAGCCAGAGTGGGCGAAACGGCTGCATGGCGTGAGCAATATCCAGTGCGGCCGGCAGACCGAAGAATCCATGTCCATCCAGCATGACATCCATTCTGTCGCCAACTCGGTCTCTGATCGCTTCAAACGGGGCAACACCGCGCGCCAGGTTCGCGGCGCTGATCCGCAGGCCGCCGGTCTCACGGTACACGGCGTCGAATGCCCACAGCTTCATGGCGGTGAAGCCTTCCTCCAGCAACTCTTCTGCCAGATCTCCCGGTGTGTTCATACATGCCCAGTTGTCTTCCAGTGGACCGGGCTTCCCCGGGTCGCCGTGGCCGGGCCATCCCGCCCCATGTCTTCCGTCGGCGGTATTGCGGATCCCATACAGCGGGCCTCCACAGCTGTTGTACACCGGCACCGCGTCTCGAACCGGGCCGCCCAGCAGCCGCCAGACCGGCTGTTTCGTTAATTGGCCCAGAATATCCCACAACGCAAGATCGACAGCAGACAGAGCACGCAGCTCTGCGCCCACTCCCCCGAAGGCTGTCATCCGTTCAAACAGAAAGCGCCAGTGACTCTCAATCGCCGCCGCATCGGCGCCCAGCAATCGCTGAGCCATCCAGTCATGCAGTACGGCGGATGCGGCCTCTGGTATGTAATAGGTTTCGCCATGTCCGATGACCTCTTCACCATCAACGGTACCAGCGTCAGTATGAATCCGCAGCAGCAGCAATCCCGGCATGATATCTGAAGGTATGGCTGTTTCCACGGCGGTGATCCGTGGTCCGCGACTGTAGGCGTGATACTGTAGCGGCCCCGATGGATCGCCCGAATGTGTCATGTCTTGGATTCCGTCGGCAGGCTGTCATGATTGAGGCAACGCTTCGGTGGAGAACATTCCGGAACGCTGCAGCAGCCTGAAGAGTTCCGCCCGGCTGCCAGTAAGTTTTCGCAAGGACTATTCGGCATCATCGGGGTTCGGTGGCCTGCATCAAGCCACGAAGATACCCCCACGCAAACAGACGGCCCGGCGTTGTGTATCCGGGCTCCCCTTGATCGCCTTCAAGTTGAGGCACATGATCCGGTCGAATGGGGCCGTCAAACCCGATGTCCCGATACGCGCGCATCGCCTCAGCCATGTCTGTGGGGCCGTTGTCATGAAACGTTTCTGTGAATGATTCTGCGTTTCCCCGCACGTCACGAAAATGAACATAACGAATATGGTCGCCAAGTTTTCGGATCGCCGCCGGCACATCCACGCCCATTTCCACAAACGTTCCCTGACAGAAACAGACCCCGTTGCTGTCACTGGGCACCAGGCGGACCAGCCGCTCGAATGACTCCAGTGAATTCATAATGCGGGCCCGACCGCCAAACTCAGCAAGTGGCGGATCGTCCGGATGCATGGCCAGCGTAACTCCCGCAGACTCAGCCACTGGCAGTACTTCTCTGAGCATACTCTCCAGGTTCGTCCAGAGTTCATCAACGGAAACGCCAACGCCATTTTCTGAAACTTTCAGAGCGTCTTCATCGTGACCCAGCAAGACGGCCTTCTGCGCATCTGCCAGGTCAAAGCCCGTGACCCGTGCGCCGCCACGTTCGGGGGCATCCAGCCGAGTACGGACCCAGTCGGTCCCGGCCATAAAGTTATAACACAGTATCGGTATGCCGACTTCACCCATATTGCGGACGAGTTGCTTGAGTGCCGCCAGCTCAGTTCCGTCGTCGCTTCCGACCTTGATATTCTCGATCGGCAGATAGCCTTCGATGACTGTCAGGTTCAGGTTGAAATGGGCGAAATGCTGCTTTCGCCGACGTATGTGCTCAAGTGTGGGGCCTGGATAACGAGAAACTATCTGAGTCACTCCGCATTGGGCGGCCAGTGCCAGATTTTCATCAGATTCGGGCGTCAGGACGGTGGATAGCTGCATTGTTCGACTTTCATCCGCATAGTCGTGGTCGGTGCTGACGCAATCAGGCGGCGACGAGTTTGCCCCGTCCCTTCTTTTCCAGGGGGGCAGGGAGGTCGTGAAACTACGGTCGTCTGTCAAAGATTCTGGGCATGAAACCGATAGACGTCTCCATCCAGGAACCGCAACTGCAGCCGCCGCCTCCCTCCGGTGATAACAGCATGCCCCCGGCCGGAATCGTACTCACCCAGCAATCAGGGCGAAGTCGCGGCCACGACGAGGTGTCAGCGTTTTCCGGATTCCACATCGTCACATTCCCGGAACGAAGGAACACGGCATCTGCTGTGCAGGCATAGGTTCCACACCCGTGTTCCACAGGCATGGTTTCCGGCAGGACAGTACCATCTTTAAGTGACAGAACGGCTGGGCGTACAAAGAGTCGATCACCGACAATGGCCGGGCGGGACATCGCCTTGCCATGATCGCCCTTGCCCTTGAGCCAGTCGGTGGTCTGGGTCCACCGCTCACGTCCGTCACCGCCGGCAAACGACGTGATCTTGAAGGTGGCGTCGGCAGAAGAGACCAGAGTCAACTGATCCGCTGCATAAGCCAGATAAAACACAACCTGTTGACTCATCGTGTCCAGCTTTTTTTCCCATCTGGGAGATCCCGTTGCAGCATCGATCGCCACAAGGTGCAGGTCTTTCCAGAGTTCGGTGCTGCCGATGCGGCGCTCCTTTGATGCCATAATCTCGCTGTTTCGTGATTCCACAAAATACATCGTGTCTGCACTGACGGTAATTGTAGAATTCAGAACGACGCCGCGCTTATATTCCCAAGTCAGTTCATCGGTGTTGGCATCGTTGCAGAACAGACGGTCGCTGCAGATCGGGAATGTCACCGGTCCCGTTCTGGCATCGTACCATCCCGCATCACCGCCTCCCCAGAAGCTGGTCCACGATGAGTCTGCTCGGACGGCACTGCCATAGACGCGATCGTTCTGTGTGGCGACGTAGCCCCACTCCATCGGATGTTCTGTCGATCCGTCTGCCGCGGCGGTACGACTCACGACTTCGCCGGAAGCCGTATCGATCTTCCAGCATTCGCTCTTGACGGCAACAAACAGAAAGTCCCGGTTCGAACACCAGTTGCTGCAGTCACGCGGCATATTGAAGCGTTCCAGGCCAGGTATCTCCAGAGACCACTGCACCGTACCGTTGAAGTGATCGACCGCAACAATTCGGTGCAGCCCCTGAAGAAACAACCGTCCGCCTGTCGACAGCGGCGACGGCTTGCGGCCACTACGGTCGGCTTGATATCTCGGCCCCGGTCGTCCAACCCACTGTACATCAAGGTCGTCTGCAGTCTTTGCGCCCCCAAGATGTTCGCCGGCAAACGCCGAGTTATCCGGCGCACCGTACAGATGAGACCACTCACCGGTGTCCGGCAGGGCCGGGCGTAGAAAACGATGCCAGACATCTCCGTCTGATAGTTTCAAAGGCCGGAAGTACTCGGGCAGGTCGTCGGTATGCGCTTGAGTCAGCAACGCAATGCCGCCGTCCGGGCGCACGTGACGTTCAATTTCGCGAAGTTCATCTGAGTCTGTTTCGCCCGCTGCGAACACGACGTTGGCCCAGTTGCCGACAAAGGGCAGAGCAGAGAGCTTCGCAACCAGATGAACGGCTGCCTGATTTCCATACACTCCGTGGTCTCGAAGTCTGCGTCGGAGCCGTGAGACGCGTGCTGCATCCGTGTCCGCAACGACGAACCGCAGACGACTGTCGCGGCAGAGCTGCAGCAACAGCTCTGCATCGATCGTTCCGACCACGAGGGCCATCCCTCGAACAGCGGTCACCTGTTCCAGAATCTGTTTTGAGACGATGGCGGCAGACTCCTCAGCTGTACCTGATATTCGATCAGACGAAACAGGCGTGTAATTGAAGAAGTTGTCGCATTCATAAGTTTTTGTGAACCGCGTCGCGTCTCCCTCCTGCAGCCCGATTCGATACTCGTAGAGACGATGACGACCCAGGCGGGTCAGCGTCGCCCGGTGTTCTTTCTGGGGCGTCGGTACCGATACGGTGCGATCCAGAGTCCGGTCTCCGTATTCCAGTAAGGTGGGTACCGGGACCGCGGTCGTCCAGCGAACAATCGCACTGTTCGGACCATTGAACTGCAGCCATGGACCGGATGCCAGAGTCGCCTCTGTCGTGTTTGTCGGCATTCGTGTCTGCGTCGTTTGATAGTGATCCAGCATTTCAGCATCAGACAGACTTTCGCCGTACAGCCGCACCTCATGCAGCGCCCCCCGCATGCGAAAGTATTCGTTCTTGTCGTGGTACGCTCCGATTTCAAACCAGGCCCGGTCCGGATACGCGATGTCACCCGTTTGAGCACGGCTTTCGGCGCACGTTCTTCCGTTCACGAGTAGTTTCATGACGGCGCCGTCATAGGTACCTGCGACGTGATACCACTGACCTGCAGTGAATTCCTGATCGGCCGTCAGGTAGGTCAACCGGCCTGGCCCACCCGCCGCCGAAACCGCTATACAGAAACGATTCTTTCGATATCCCAGGGACCAGCCCTTTTCAACGTCACCGTCGTCCTGGATAATACCGATAATTCCACCCCATTCCTGAAGCTGGTCAATGCGAACCCATGCTTCGGCGGTGAATTGCCGGCTGGGGGCAGCCACGTTTCGAAAGTCGGGCGACACCATCACTGTCTGTCGTTTTCCATCAAGTTCAATGACCTGATGATCCCCGATTCGTGATAGATGCGCAGGTTCGGCAAGCGTCAGGTTTGGCCCTCGCAGCGCGTCGACTGAACGGCCTCGCGCAGTCGAATTCTGAAAGGCCCACTGGCCGAGCAATCGATCGTCGTTCACTGCCGGGACAGCAGCTACGGTTTGTTGCTGCTCGGATTCCGCATCCGCACGCTTGATGTCGTCCGATGGCGATCCGGCGGAACGCGTCGCCCTGTAACAATGAATCGTACCGGTGTCGCTGCTGGCGAACAGCCGGCCGTTGGAAACCGCCAGACTGAATACCCGCCCCGTAGCCGGTCTCTGCCACAGCAATCGACCGTCTTCTGCAGAATGTGCTGCGACAATCTCGTCGCCGCCGACGAAGAGTGTGTTCCCTGCCTTGATCATGGCCAGCGGACATTCACACGCGGCCTTCCACAATACTTTTCTTTCTGTGAGGCTGGAGGCGATGATTTCGGAATCGGTCAGCATCCACGACGCTGCCCCATCCACCACCAGGGCGTTTCCGCGACCGAGTCCGGCGACGACTTCGCGCGATTGACCGCTGGAGCGCCGGAAACCGCCCTTGCGAGAATCCGTGGCAGGACCATGCAGGACATCTTCATCCAGCGACACCACCACGACCGAGCCGCCTCCGCTCTTGACCATTTCTCCCAGATCGTTTCCGGAGTGACGGTCGAAGACACGAGGAGCCACTCGGCCCTGTGGCAGAACAAGAAACTTCGACGACAGAGCAGGCGCTCCCTCCATCGTACGGCCAGGGAGTGACTTCACGAAATGACGCTGGTCCTTCGTTGTTCCGGTGGCTGCATCAACCGCACACAACCAGGCGTCCTTCCACGGCAGCATGGCGCACGCGAACCATGCCGTACCGTCTTCCACGACGACTCCCGTGCGACATGGCTGAAATGGAACGAAACGGCCATTGTTCAGAACAAGATGACCGGTGTCTGCCGGCGTAAATGACCAGATCAGTTCGCCGTTGCCGGAGTTCACGCAGCGGGCATATCCATCGTCTGAGCCGAAGTAAACACGTCCATCAGCCCAGGTGGGCGCCAGCCGCACCGGCCCGTCTGTTGTCACTGACCAGCGTTCCTGTCCGTCTGCGGCACCCAGACAATACAGAGTATCGTCCGCTGACGACCCAAACCAGACGCGGTCGCCAACTGCGATGACATGAAAAACCGCGTCGTAATTACGCATAGACGGCAGATTACGGTGAAAAGCATAAGCATCGTATTTCGCTGGCCCTGACCATGCCGTTTCCGGTGGCGACGCGGATTGCCAGACCCAGTCCAGTGAAAGTTCTCTGACTTGTAATTGCTCGTTCGTTGATCCGGTTCGTCGATTGTCGTGTTGCCACGTCGGCCAGTCAGCCTTGACAGCTGCTGTGCTCATCGCATGCAGTACAACAATCACCAGCAGTGCTCGACGATGCATCCGGGATAGCTTTCGCAGGAGTTAACCAAGTCCAGACCGCGGCTCGGTAAGAATAAAGTCGAAAACGAGCCAGGAGTGTCGCACACAGGTACAGGTGGCCGCAAGTAAACGGCGACCTTGAATGGGGCACATCGCCCGAAAACACTGCGTGGATTTCCGCTGGACTTTCATGCCTCTCAGACGAAGATCAATGTACCAGAGTGGATCACTCTGGTTCCTTTGACACCGCAGCAGCTCGGGTTTGTGATCAGGTACCATGACTCGGCGGCTTAGACGACACATACTGCAATCGTTGCATGTGCGGAGTTGACGAATTTGCCCGGCATTCCAACACCATTGACCTAAAGCAGTTGCGCGGGGTGCCGCAGCGTATCGTTCTGGATTGCCATGCTATCTGTCATTCGGAAGCTGATCAGTCATCCGCGACACGCAATTGGCGTCAGATCATCTGAGGCATCTGAATTTATGCGAAACAAAACCCTGCAACAGAGTCTGACAACGTTCGAGCTGATTCGAACGTCGTTACAACCCGCCTCTCGGATTCGGCAAATCACGCTTAGCCGTTTAGTCGAGTGATCTGCAGTGCTGAAGAAGCCGGATGAACGCCTTTCCACGTGTGGAGAACGGAACGCCTGGCCGATCGCCTACTGATCTCACAAAATTCCACACTTCAGTCAGCAGCTACTGGTTCAGCAGCAAAAACAAATACGCCCCAAGCAACCCTCTTCGAACCGACTCTCTTTCGTCAGTTTGACGCAAGGCCTTCTGTGCGGTGTTTTCCGGGCCGTGGCCGGGCAATGCAGCAGTGGGGGATGTTATCACCGTAGCTACCGGTCTGTCGGTGGGTGATCAGTACCGCCTGGTGTTTGTCACTTCGACAACGCATCGGGCGTTATCAGAGGATATTTCCACGTACAACTCGGGGGACGCCGTAATTGATTCAGATTGAAAGGTTATCCGTTCCACTCCAGGAGTTGACGCTATCGACAACACAGATACCCCCGCTGGGGTGAGTAACGTAAGTATTCATCGACTTGACGTCATCAAGGTGGCGGACCATTATGCGGATTTTTGGGAGGGGACTTTAGACGCGACAAGTACGTTAAATGAGACGGCTAACGCTCCATCTTTGGGTTTAGTGTGGACGAGAACTAAAGCTGATGGATTGGGTGCAGATGGGCCTACAAAGTTGGGTGAAATGAACCCTCAATCTATCACGGTGGGAGACTATTTTTCCAGCGATTATGCATGGGTAAACCAAACGGAGTTAGATGCAGCATCGTCTTCGGGTGAGCGATTCTACGCGATGTCCGGCGTGCTCACCGTCGAGACCGCCGTCTCGGAACCATCGTCGGCTATTTAGCTGGGGTTGGTAGCGGGTGGCGGATTGATCCGATCGCGTCGGAAACGCCGTCACGCATCCTCAGCCGCGTAGCCCATGTCTCAAGTCCGCTGTTCACCCATCTGGTCCAACGTCTCACGTAACCGTCGATTTGCGTGGGAATCGCTTGTTGCTCATAAAGCTCGTTGACCCGTGAGACGAAGTTCTGTCTTGTTTTCTCCGCCACACTCAGGCCTTCCGGCCTGAAGTGATAACCGAGAAAATCAAATCCTCTCTCAACACCCCCGACGAATGCTTTGTCGGGGTGTTGCCAGCCCTTCAGCCGGTTGAGTACCTGATTGACGCTACGGACTACTGTCCGCATCGTCAATCGCGATGGTGCGAACACGACCTGGCCATTCATGAACCGAGCATAGAACAGTCCGGTTTTCTGCATCGCATCATCCAGCGGCTTCAGATAAACCGTATCCATCAGGGGTGACAGCGAACAAACCCTCCCCGAGTCATACTCTATGCGAACACGGGCTCATTGATCTGCGAGCTTTTCGCATCAACAACTTACGTCGAACGCCGAAAGTCGAATTTTACCCGTGGAACCCTATTTCGGCCATTCCGAAGCCCAAATGCGAACAAAGCAAACCTCGTCCTGATGGCATAGAACGAGCGCGATATTATCAGTCACTCCTCGATTCTGAGGAGGTCAAGACACGGGCAGAATTGGCCCGTTATCTGGGGGTGACTCGGGCACGTGTAACTCAGGTACTCAGGCGGCTTAAGGAGGCCCAATAGGGGCACATCGGGATTTATGCGTGGTTTCTTCGTAAAATCGATTTGATTTACGGAGTGTAGTTGGCATGAGGAAAGAAGACGTGGATGAACATGAGCGATTCCTGGCGCTGTTTACGGCGAATGAGCCGGCGATTCGGGCATTTGTGCGACGTCTGCTGCCGTCTCGGCAGGATGCCGCGGATGTCATGCAGGGGGTCGCGCTGGTTCTGTGGCGAAAATTCAATGCGTCGGAAAACAGCGAGGACTTTCGCAAATGGGCCTTCGGAGTTGCCCGTTTCGAAGTGCTTGGCTGGCTGCGTGACAAAGGGCGAGACCGGCTTGTGCTTGGCGCGGATGTGCTCGAAGTCCTTGCTGAAGAGTCGTCACGAGACGAGGAGCGGCTCGCGGCGCAGCGCGATGCGTTGGATGGCTGTCTTGAGAAGTTAACTGCTCGGCAGCGATCGTTCGTTCTGGCGGCTTATGCTCCTGACACCCAGATCCAGCAGGTCGCAGAGCAAAGTGGCCGAACTGTCAATGCATTCTACCAGTGGCTGCATCGCACACGCTTGCAGTTGGTCAACTGCACGCGTCGAAGTCTGCAGGCGGAGGGCCTGTTATGAGCGATACCTCTGACGCTCGACGACTGTTTGCTCAGTATGCTGCGGGAGAAATCGATGAAGATGGGCTGCGCGAGCTGCAGTCGGCTATTGTTGAGGACACGGCTTTACGCTCAGATTTTATCGAGTATCTAAATGTGGACTCTGCATTGTCCGATCTGGCGGCACTGCCCGATGCGGAGTTCGAAGCAATGCAGACAACCGATGTCTCGCGCAACACGCGTCAGCACATCGAACGCCGACCTCAGTTTTTGCCGTTTGATGCGGAGCGATCGAATCTGTCGCTTAGCAAGTGGGCGCCGTGGTGGATCGCAGCGTCCGCGGTGGCGGCGTTGATTGCACTGATTGTCTTTCTGCAGCCCCTACGCGACACCGATGTCCGAGATGTCATCGCGACTGTTCAAAACGCTCGCAATGTCAAAGAGATTTCAACGGGCGACACACTACGCACCGGGCAAGTTCTCTCGCTGGTCGACGGGCGAGTCAAAATCAACTTTCAGTCCGGCGCCAAACTGGCGTTGCAGGCACCGGCGGAATTACGGTTGCTGGGACCGAATTCGGCGGAACTCACCAGTGGGGTAGCCACGGTGCGGGTTCCGGGTGAGATCAAAGGATTCGTTCTGATCACTCCCCACCAGCGCGTGACGGATTTGGGAACGTCGTTCGGTGTCGATGTGGATAGCACCGGCGATACGTCAATCTCCGTGTTTGAGGGTGAGATCGAATTGGAAGACCATCAGCGTCTCATTGGTGGTCAGACGGTTGCGCTCACTGGCGTGGATAAGTCCGCCCTCGAAATTCCTTTTGCAATCAACCAGTTCCTGAATACGTGGCAAATGTCCTTCGGAGTCGAAGCGCTTGTCGGCGACGTCCGTGTTGCAACGCCAAAAGAGCGACAAACGCCGGGGCTGGCTCAAGACAGCGATTCGCTGCTGCTGTTTCCTGAACGTGAAGATGTGCTGCTGAAGCAGGGATACGTGGTCGATGCAACGGAGCCTGGCACCGATCGTCGTCCTTTCCGAAAA
>Ga0315332_10000309_pt1 | contig 20907 bp, 22 predicted proteins | sample M110034915metaG_FD_203455 | JGI IMG/M metagenome (GOLD analysis project Ga0315332, IMG submission 203455) | Ammonia-oxidizing marine archaeal communities from Monterey Bay, California, United States - M1 100m 34915 | ecosystem: Environmental > Aquatic > Marine > Intertidal zone | place: USA...
TGTCATCTCGTCTAGTTCCTCTACTTGTAATTTAGTTCTAATCTGTCTGTGTCTTAATGCCTTTAATGATGCAATATCCTTTACCTCAATGTCGTTGCCATCCTCTGCCAACATTTTTTTCATTGTAATCAAATGCTTGTGTGCCATGTCTGTTGACAGTCCACTGATTCTGGAAAACTCTTTTGCACCTCTAATGACAACATCAAGTGGGGAAAAAATACCTGCTTTGTTTAGTTTGGTTTCTGTAGTTGGGCCAACTTTTTCCAAGTCGGTTAGTTTAAAATCTTTCATAAAAATAGATAGTTAATTAGGTATTAAAAGATACCTAATTGGATTTGTTTTGAAAGTAATCATGTATTAGACCACAAGTTGCAATATGCTTTGACGTTGCGTTTGCTTCTGGGCCACATACTTTTGCTATCAATGGCTGTGATCTTACATAGATGTCATTCCATTCTGATAGGAAAGATTCTATATCTTTTGCCCTTAATCTATCAGTTGATACATCAGGCATATTGTTGATGATAGGTCTTTCTTGCTGTGGCTGACTTGTTGCTTCTCTGTATTGCTCTTGCAAGTTAGATAGATAACATTCGTGAAATTTTGACTTGTTATCTTTTTCTACTGCTCCTGACAATATGTTGGATTCCTTTCCATATTTTTTGTTTGGTATCTTACCGTCTTTTGTGATGATTCTTCCTGACTCATCAGTTACTTGACCGTAATAAACCTGGCTGTTGCACTTTTTACAAGTGTACTCTTTTTTTGTGTAAACGTTTGTAACATTCATAATATTAGTAGAAATGGATTAGAATAAAAAGGTTACTCTTCAAAGCCATCTTGTTTTGGAGTTTCGGATTTATCTTGAAGAGCCTGTTTTAGTTGTTGGTTTTCCTGACGAAGTTGATTTACAGCGTTCTCTAACTGTAGAATATATTCGTCTATTTTGCCTATTAAGGTCATGTATCTATTTATGTTTACTTGGTTAAAAATCTAACTATCCTGCAAAATAATATAATCTTTTATTGACACCACCGACTTTTATGGTAATGTATCCCTGACTATACAGTGAATAAAAATTATATGATGCTGTACCTGTATTATTTATAACATCTAACTTACCCTTTAAATTAATGTCATCATTTGACCCATCTCCTAAATTGACTATGTTATTGAAATTTGCTGTACCATCAACATTCAAATTATCAATATCATCTATATCATTGTTACCCATTCTAAGAGTACCACTTACTGTTCCATTAATATAAACATTATCTGATGAATGATCTCCAAGGTAAATATTTGTAGAAGTTACACTAAACGAATTGGCTGTAAAAGTATTAACTCCTGTCCAAGTATTAGTTCCAGATAATGATACACCACCACCACTTGAATTATCGTCTACATATTTTTTTGTTGCTGCATCATAATTTGAAGTAGGTGTTGCTAAATCAGTAATTTTATTGTCACCCATATCAAGAGTAGTTTGCATGGTTGAATTAATATAAAGTTGGTCACTTGAAGCATTACCTATGGTAAATGCTGCTCCTGATGCAGAGAATGTTCCTGCAACTGTAACATAACTTCCATTAAAAGCATTACCACCTGTCCAAGTATTATTTGCACTTAATGAAGCTCCACCACTTGTTTCTAAATCAATCAATCCAGTATTTGTTCTAATTTTTAAATGATTATCGGAACTATCTTGGAATAAATATCTTTGATTTGCTGTTGTATGTGATGGAGCTGTAATAGAATTAAATTTTTCATAATTTGTATTTAAATTTAAAACACCTGAAATATTAATAGTATCACTAGATGAATCACCAAGAAATATGTTAGCAGAAGTCACACTAAATGTACTAGCAGTAAATACACTTGCACCTGTAAATGTGTTAACTCCAGTAGATGATATTCCACCTGTTATATGTACTGTATCTGATGAATGGTCTCCAAGATAAATATTAGGAGAAGTTACACTAAAGGAATTACCTGTAAATGTGTTAACTCCTGTCCATGTGTTAGTTGATGTTAGAAGACTAGACCCATCACTTGAAGAAATCAATGTCCATTGTCCATATTCTGTTCCACTAGAAGCATGGGCTGGATTGACATTAATTGTATCCCATTGTAATAATACAATTTCTTTACTATCTACAGTATAGTCACTACCCCCAGGAATGAAAATATTTCCTTTTGCACTACCTTCATCTGTATAATGTTTTAATGTTATTGGAATTGTGTTTACTGCTTGTAAAAATAATATCTGACCTGCGTGTGATGCACCACCTATACGAACTAAATTATCTGCACTTCCACCTTGCCCACTTACTATAATTCTACTAGAATAAGATCCTGTTGATTCAGCAACGTCTAATACACCTGATGCAACAAATTCTGTTTTTGGATAAAAAGCTAATGGGCCTATCATTGTATCTCCTGCTGTTTTTATATAAGATGTTGTTAAATCATTACTATCACTTCCACCTTTTTGTCCAGATGTTCCTATGTAAGCACCTGAACTTACTCTCTGTCTCTGTTGACCGTAAGATTTGACATTTTGACGTTTAAGTTTTATAATCTCATCTACAAGTGATTTTTTAGTAACTGCTTTACCGTTAGACAAATCTTCTTGCTCCTCTTATTCTTCTTAATGCACCACCTTTACCGTCTATAGGCTTTGTTATGGAATACTCTGTTCCCTTGTTTACCAATTTTACTTTGTTGTCTGCTGTATCTGATTCGTCAATAATTTCATCATCAGTAAAAAAGAAGAATGAACCAAATGGTATATCTGTTCTTACTTCCGTTTGTAAGTCATATTCTGTTTTCTTAAATTTTAATTTTTGTAATTCAGACTTTAATATATTATCTAATTGGTCATAATTAAATATTTCAGGTAATTGTAAAAATTCTGGTGTTTTTACTAAATCTCCACTAGCATCTGTAATAGCATCACTTACTGATAATAATGGTTTGGTAAATCTTAATCCATCCATCCATAATTCTATTTTTCTGCCAAATATTGCACCCTCTCCAGCACCAAAAGAGCCTAATCCAGCCTGGTATCTACCAAATTCGTCATACGATTCCAACGTGCCAACACAAAATGCAACAACGTGTTGCCATTCAAATGTCTCAGCAGCAGCAAGTCCGTTTGGTGGAATTATGTCATTTAGTGGTATGATAGACAAATCATATCTAGGTCTTCTACCTCTGTAAATTTGAAATCCGTCTAACGGTAATGAAATAGCTTCATAGTTATTGTTGAATTGAATTACAAAGTCTTGGAAAACAACATGGTCAGATTTGTCAAACAACCAAGCCCTCATTCTAAAGTTACCTTTTGGTAATTGTGCTTGAGCACCTGTTGTTTCACTAAAAATTAATTTCATAAAAAAGTCAATGCTTGACAACTGACCGTAATCTTCTGATTCCAATGAATCTGAACTATCCGTATTAAATCCTCTATAACCATTATGTGTCAAGTGCATATTCTGCGTATCAATAGCACTTGGCTCTTTTACTGTTGTACCCCTGCTACCACCACCGTATATCTCACCAACGTTTTCACTTATACCATAATCGTATCTTGGGAAAGGCCATCTAACACCTAGCCATGCTCCTGACTTGTAATATCCTGCTGAGGTTCTACCATTAAATGTATTTTCAAGCCATGTTATTGCTGGTGTCCAACTGTATACAACCTTGATACCCGAACCGTTGTTTGCACCTGCATATTCATTACCTGTGTCTTGGTCAATATGAACACTTGTGGTTTGACCTATAGAGTCGTATGGATGGAAACAGTCTGAGCCATTGTCCAATGCTGTTATGTCATTCCATTGTCCTGTTGTTGGATTATCCCATACCTTAATCTTACCTGAATCAAATATTGCCACTTGCATACTGTCTAGACTGACATTACCTAATGGAGCATATTTTACCCTAAATGCTTGATCAACACTACTCCATTCTGCAATATTTCTTGTAAATGAATTACCGTTTGAATCTGTTCCTGCAAATGGGCCACTTCCTGTACCATTAACTAATACTCTAAATCCGTCATAATATCCATTTGTGGAATTTCCATAAGTCCAATATAAACTTGGAGCTCCACCTGTTGTTTCTACATCTACCCATGTTCTAAACGTTTGGTCATCGTTTACTACTAAATTACCGTCAAACATAGCTGGCCCAAATGCCGAACCTGTACTTGTAGGATTGGCATTACTGTTTTTCCATAATGTTGCTTTTCCTGAAGTCCAAGGAGAATACTGTATTCCTGAACCTGATGTCGCACTTCCACCATAACTTAAAACTGTAGTCAAGACAGTCCAAGGGCTAGCTGGTGGCACAGCATTTGTACTTGATGCTGTAGTATATGTTACACCTGTTTTTTGCACTATGGAATTGGCTGGATATGTGCCTGCTTGATGTTGTGGATAAAATGATGTTCCATTTGAGGGTAAGAGCATTTGTCTAGCTTTGAATCTGGAATAGTCTATAGGCAAGCTTCCTGCATCGTTAGAACCCCATGCTGCAATTAATGTACCCTCGGCTTCATCTATTCCCCCTGCTTCGTCTCCTGTATTTACAGTATCAGCATCTATGATAACTTCTGACCCAGAACTAGGAGAGCCTGATGAAAATACATTGATAACCAAGTCTGTTACATTTGCACCTGAGTATGTAAATCTGAAATCAAAGAAATCCAAAACACCACCTGTTCCACTGGCATCTCCCATTAAATCAACTAACTCAGTAATTCTATTGTATATTGTATCCTCGTTTACACCCCAGTCAAAATTATAAACTCCTGAATCTGGCAACTCATTAGTTCCTATTGTTAGCGATGGCATGGATGTTGTTTTATTGTCCTGATAGTAAGCAACCAAGTCAATTAATGCTTGTTTAGGTGTAGAGAAAATAAATCGTTTGATATACTGTACTTTTTGTAAATGTCTTTCTATTCCCTGACATTCTATTCTTAGTTTAGTTCCACCGTCTTTAGTTTTAATTGGTATTTTTTTTACAACCTCAAATACCTGGTTATATCCCCCTACTGTTACACCGTCTGCCATCGTAATTCTTATTCTGTCATTATGGTCTATTTTTGTAGGAAATCCAGATTCTCCCAATCTGGCTGGTCTTATATAATGTCCTTTGTTTGCAGTTATTTCAATTATTGCAGTATTTATTTCTCCACCACTTACATCTGTAAACAATGGTAATGATTCAACTGCTCCACCGTTATTGCTTCCTAAATTTTGTTGAGCCCATGAATTTGATTTATCATAATGGTCAACAACATAACTCCATCTAGATCCCATTTATTATGCTCCTGTCCATACAAAAGACCCACCTGAGTTAAGTCCTGTTGCATTGGAATTGAATTTTACTGTTGCGACAAATCCAGCTTTGTTTTTGGTTTGACCCTCTCTTACCCAAGTCCAATCCGTAACCATACATCCTCTGTTTGTGTTTGGATGTATGTTGTATGTTGGAAAGTCCTCTAATACTATACCGAATCTTCCAAAAGGATATGAAGCAGTAGTCTTGTCTTCTAACATCCATGTCTTTACTAATGCTGGAATTGTTGAAGTTGAAGCGTTTGTTATGAATCCTGTTATGGCAAATGTTAATGATGAAAATCCTGTATCTTGTAATTCGTCTAATTTACCTTTTGGTTTGGTATTGATAGATACTGCTGAAGTAAGTGTTATGTCAGATTGTGCTATGTTTCCTGTAGCATCAGGTAAAGTTCCACCGTTAAAGTGAATTATATTGCTAGATGGCACAGAATTAGAATCACGCCATATCTTACTGCTCATTGTCCTTTAGCTCCTAACTCTAAATTTATGTCATATACTGGAATACCACTTTTTGCACCCTCTCCATTTACTGAAGATGCTACACCTCTGTAACCAGCATAACTTGTCATCCTAACTATCTTTATACCTTGTGCTATTTGTGCTTTTTCTTCCCTACTCATTGTACTGGCCATTTCTGTTTTTAATACACGTTTGAATCTAACATCAAATGGCCCACCAGGGGAAAAAGCGAAATCAAGTGCTTGTTGAACTATTCCAACTATTGTTGATAAAATGGCTATTGGAACTACTGCTTTTCCAGCAATCCCACCTATCATTTGTGCCATCGCATTACTTGGATTAAATCTTGTTAATGTACTTGCATAATCAGCAGCTTGATTAAACATACCTAAACCTTGCTGTATTTGTTGACCTGCAGTAATTCTTTGCTCCTGTTGATCAACTCTGTCTCTTAATTTGGAAAACTCGTTCTCTCTTTGGAATGGAGATTTGGATGATCTGTCTCTGCCTTTTGACGGTAATGCTTCTCCTGTCATTCCACCAAATATTCCACTTCCTATTTCGTCTGGACTTGCAAATGCACTTCTGCTAGACATATCTCCTGTACCCCTACCTCTTCTTGGAGTGATTGACCTAATGTCTCCCTGTGCGTTATCTAACTGATTTAACAGTTCTCGTATCTCTTCTAAATCTTCTGTCTTAATTTCTATTGGAATGTGAAGTGCATCACTACTGTCTGAACTCATATTGAATTAATCTCCATAAATTTTTGTGTCTCATCTATTATTCTTTGTCTTAGATCAGGTGTTCTTTCTTCCTTGATCTGAGCTATAAGTTCTCTGGACTGTGTTCCAGGGTGCTGTACTACTTTGGCATATCTGCTTTCTCCACTTGTTCTGTCTGTCCAATGCAAAGCATCAGCTCCACCATGCTCTCTACCCTTTGCTTTTATTTGGTGTGGTCTTGTACCATACTCCAAGAAAAAATGTATCGGAGCACCCTCTTCGTTTCTAAAATCCCATACCAAGTCTACTTTCATATATCCTGATTTTTCCAATGACAATGCATCGGCTGCTCTTTGTGATATGTTATTTGCTATGTCATTCTGACCTGGCAATAATATGGTTTCTGTGGCCCATAGCATTATGTTTTGGTCTATGTGGGTGTCAATCCTATATTTAGCAGATTGTAACCTTTGCTTGGTTAAGTCTAAACTCATTCAATTTCACCACTAACTTGGGTCACTTGGGCAAACTACGGATATGTCAACCTTGACAGCTCCCTCAACTGACTTGGAAATGTCTGCCACTGTTAATTTACAATTAGCAAAAGTTAATGTTGTATTGCTTGCTGATGCATCCATAGATGTGAATTTAATCAACCATGTTTTAGGTAAAACTTCTCCTGATGCATCTGGAGTAAGTAATGCTTTTAGTCCTGCTACGTTTGTAACACCTGATGAGTTTGCAGTTGTCCATTCGTCATAAGTAAATAGTAATGTGCCTGATATGCTGTTATCTGGAGCACCTGTAAAAGTAACCACGCCACCACTGGTAGTTGGCTCTCTGAAAATAGGATGTGATACTGTGACTCTTGCATTTTGTACTAACTTCCATTCATTAGACGTACTGCCAATAAACACTTGAAATTTCTTGGAGTTGACTTCCTTGCCAGTATCAAAATCAGCCATAATATATAAAGTGCGTTATTAATATAAAAAGATTACAGAAAGGCATCAATGAAGGTTATACAAAGTAACACACCTCGCCTAATCTCTCAATTAGGATCTAGCCTTTCTATGATTATGTTATAATATTATCAGATATTAACTTAGCGATAAGCCTGAATACCACAGCATCAGTCGTTTTATATAGCATTTGTACTGATTCTGGCTCTGCTGTGAATGTGTTTGTAATTGCTACCTCGTCTGCTGTTTTATTGGTATATATGAACTTAATTTGAGGTTTCTCGCCTGTTGTAAGCAGTAATGGCATCTTGTTTAGCTTGTCTCCTGTTGAACCCAGGTCTGCGTTCTTGACCATGATATTACAGATAAATCTGCCTTGTATGTGGCCTGCAAAATGTCTTGGTATATTGCTTCCTGTATATCCTTCCTCAATATCCCTATATCCAGATTGCAAGTCAACGTCAAATACATTAGTATATGTATAATCTGCACTAGGAGCATTGTCTACTGTACTTCCTACCTTGATGAATTTCAAAACACCGTCTACTGGCATTTCTGTTATGTTTACCTGTTTTACTGTAATCTTTAATGTTGATATTAAGTATGCTGGATGTCCACCGTCTCTCTGTACTGACTGTCTGCTCCATGACTTTGACTCAAATACGACCTTATAGTCTTGTAACACCATTGTTTCCATTCTAGCCCTGATGACATTCTCTACCTCTCTTTGCGTGCTTACGTCATCTGTTCTAAGGCCCAAATTTTTATCGTAATAGTTAATCTCAAACCCAACAGTCGTATCTGTAGACCTTTTGGTCTCTACCGTACTTTCAGGCTGAGTGGTTATAACCTCACAAGATGGGTATCGTCTTCTGGTGGTATATTGAGCATAATCGAAAATATTGTTTGCATCTAATGTGCCTTCAGGATATGTAGCACCTATTAAATGAGCCTGAATAGATGCTGCTGTAGCTACTGCCATACTTATTAACTGTTGATAAGAAATAAAAAGGTTTTAGCCTTATTCAGGCGTTTCTGGTGTATGTTTCTGAATTAATGAGTTTATATACCCTGAACGATTTCCTCGGAAATCTAGTTCAAAGTCTTTAACCCATTTATCCAGTTTTTTTAGAGACTCTTCGTCTAGTGTCAGACTTATTCTCTTCAATAGTTATCACCTGTTCTTTTAATATGTATTTGTTGTATGCATCATCCTGTGTGGTAGACCAAAACTCATTGACTTTATCAGCTTGTATTGTAATCTGTTTGAATTTATAAAGATATGCTGTTTCACCAAAATCATTAATGCCTACCATTGTTTTGTATTTTTTAATGTTTTCTGGTGTAAACTCGTCTTTATAGATGATTTTGACTCCAGTAGGTTCTGCATTTGGATTGTCTATTCTTTTACCAAATGTTTCACTGTCAGGGTCATTGTCTGTAATCTTAGGATAACTTTTCTTTTGATCCAATCCCAAGTATTCCCCTGGGCCTACAGGTTCTATATCATCATCAGAGTATTTTCTTCTGACAAGTGCAAAGATATAGTCTTTGCCACCTTGTTGAGCACGAATTATGTGTTGAGCCCAATAGTCGTTTGATGCTAACTTTTTCTTAGCCATTAGTATTATTATGGTATTACTTGTATATAAATAAAAATAAAAAGAGGGGGGTTATCCCTATTCGTTTCTCATAGCATTTTGAACAAAAGCGTTTTCCTCAATCATTTCTTGTGCGATTGGCTGTGCTAATGCTTCTTCAAATGCTTTGTCTTCAACAGTTGCATATCTAAAGTTGTTGTTCAAGTATTCGTGATACTTTGCTAACAATTCACTTGTATATGGTATCTTGCCATCTGTTCCAAATCTTGCTTCGTTTTCACGTTTGATTTGCTCTGCTGTCTTTCCATCATACAATACTTCACAGCCAAATTGTGCTTTGTGTGTATCAGGGAATTGATTGTTATCACAAATTAGTGATCTGTCAATATTCCTGTGTGTTGCAGTATGGTCATCAAAGTTTAAGGCTTGAATACCTTCATACTCTACAAGTAGGCTGAATTGAACATCATCATCTCCTGTTGGCATATTGGAATATCCTTCGCCAACTACTTTGAGTAGTTTCTGTTGTCCACGACATTCCTCTATTGCAAGGACTATTTCACCAAGATGTCCGTCATACTTTACATTGTTGACTTTCCACATGGTAAACTCTGAGATTTCAAACTCTCTTGCTTCTTGGAATGGTGCTGTTTGACGATCCATACCTTGTTTACAAGTGTTGAGTTCTTTGAGTAGATTCATGTATACACTATCTGTTGCAGTTGCAATACCTCTGTTGAGTTTGTTTTCTATCTCTAGGATTACTAACTCGTTAGGTGTAAGTTTTGCTTTTTCTGCTGCAATTTCAGCTAGTGCTTCTTCTTGAAGTCTTTTGAGTTCTTCATTGTAGATTGTTTCATCTAAAATGTCTTTGAACTCTTGCAAGTCTTCAATAGTAAATTTCTCTACTACTCCTTGCCAAGTACAATGGTATTCAACGCTTAACTCATCATACCAGCATGACTGGCCATGTGAATCAAACGGAACTTCTACTGTTGAGGTTTCTGCGTATGTCACACTGAATGTTCCTATAAGTAACAAGGACATCAATGCTAATAGTTGATTTCTCATTGTAACCTAATCATAAATGTGGTAAGATATAAGTCTATTGTTTAAAATAAAGAAAAAAAGGATTTTTGATTTGAGTTATGGACTATCCTAAGTCCAGTTTGTTGGTGTTGAACAACCTGTTAGCTGTCTTCCAGTCTCACTTTGAATGATTGCTGCGAGGTGATAGTCGATGATAAAGTATTTATCGTCTCCTGTCTCTTCGTCATGTGCTGAACCTATTCTTTGTGGGCCTTGGAAGTTTGCTATTGTTGGTTCTTTCTCAGTATCTACACAATAAACGTCACCTTGTCTAATTGCATTGTCAAGAACTAATCCTGCTCCTGGGAAGCCTGGTAATTCTCTAGTACCTGGTTCAAATGAAACCTCGGAAGGTTTAGTTGATGCAACTCCTCTTATGAAGGTGTTACCCATGTATTTTGCAAAGTCGATTGGGTGCATTCCGACACGACTCATTCTGCCACCGACTCCAGATCCTTCGATAAGTAGTTGTGCTACTCCGAGGTCTAATAGTGGGTTTGCAGTTGAACGATCGGTTGCTGCTACGAAAGTATCCCATGCTCCTGCTGCTGCTTTTGCAGTTAGACTTGCATCGGCCAAACTGATAACGTCAAAGCTTTGTCTTTGCTCTACCTTGTTGCTTGCAACTTGGATTGAGTCTTGAAGAACGTTATGTACGTTCTTTAGTCTTGCTTCTTCGTGAATCACGAATTTAAGACCATACTTGTTTGCTTCGAAATTACTTCTGGTGTATGTCAATTCTTTGAGTTGACCTAATTGGCCTTCATCGAGTTGTGTCATTCCAGAGAATTTGGTTGCTGTGTCAATGCTGATCAAGAGATTTGGTACAGCAATTTCTTTTGCGAGGTTTTTACCTGCATAAGTTCTGTCTTGCTTACCTAATACGGTTTCCCATACATTGACAATATCTACTGCTGCATTTGTGTTACTTCTGAGGGCTGCTTGTCTTTGTCTTCCACCTGCTTTTACATCGCTTACATAATCTTCTGCAAGACTCTTAAATTCAGAGTCTACAAATGCATCATGTGAGTATGCACCATTACCAAAGTCATCTTTGGCAAGTTTTTGGTTTGTGAAGTGTTTGTTGAAGTCATAGATAGCATATCCACCTGCTTCTGCAAATGAATGTGTTGGTGCTCCTTCAGTGGCATAGACAGTTTTATCAACAGGATTCAACCATAGTTGCATCCCATTATAATCTGCTTTTTTGGTATTAAATATTTTAGTCATATTAATCTACCAACTGTACCTCAATAACATCTCCGTCTGCTGCATCTGCTGGTGAGAAGTCTGCTGCATCGGTAAAGGATTCCACGTATGGTGATCCTGCACCTTTTGCTACTATGCCGCCTTCTTTACCCCAATAGATACCAACTACAACTTCTTTAGAGTGACTTGATGCAACATAGGCAATTACTTGACCTGCTGTTGAACCAGAGATTACAACTGCTGTACCTGGTCTGATAGCTCCATCTGCAACTACTGTTACAAAGTGGCCTGCTACTGCGACTGGTACGTGTAATGCTCCGTCTGCTCCTGAACTATTGTCTACTGCTTCTAAAGCAACATAGTGATTAACTTCTGCTGTTCTAGATGTTGGACTGACTATTAGGTCTCCACCTGCATCTTGTTCTAAAACATTACCTTTTGCAATATTTGTAGATGCTGCAACTGGGAGTCTTCTGATACTTAAGAGTGTTTGTTCTTTTGTGATAGTGCCTGCTGGTGTTGTTCCAAAAGCCATTATTACAAACTCCTCATCTCACTAACAGCTTTGGCTACTTTTGTTCTTGGTTGAACCCATGAACTTGTGCTTTGTGCTGGTTTGTAAGATGATACTCCTGTTTCTTGTTTGAATTGTCCGATTGCTTCAATTTGTGCTGACCAATAGGCAGAATCTTTTTTAGATGAAATTACTTCATCGTATTTTGCTTGTTGAACTCTTGGTTCATCAAACAATTCTGCGTATTCACTAGCGATTTTCTCTTTGTTGATGCTGTCTAACTGTGAAGTTAGGGCTGCAACTTGAGATTTGAGCTTACCGACTACCTCTGGTTCTTCAGGTACTTCAACAGGTGCTTCGATTTGCTCTGGTTCTACTTGTTCTTCTTCCATAGAAGATTCAGCAGGAATTGCTTCCTGTACTTCTTCTAGTTGTTGAACAATTACTTCCAAAGCATCTACTACCTCTTGAGGGCCTGCTGACATAGAGTCGTCTGCTGGCTCGGCTGCAACGTCTAGTTGCTCGTTAGCGATTTTTGTTAGTTTTGCAAAAATTGTCTTTGCGTTCGTGACATTCCATTTCGTCGAACTTGTCATTGACTTTATATAGTATTACTTGTATATAAAGTAAAAAAATATAAATAATACTTGAGTATTACTGTTAATTTAATCGTTTTCTAACTGTTCTTGTTCTTTCTTTCTTTTTCTGCATTGAGGACAGTCATGGTCAGGATTTGTCATGTTTCTCCATATTCTTTTTCTTGTGTATCTTTACTTTTTTAGAATCCTGATAGGTCATGTTCTGCTCACCTAAAGATGCAAGTTTTGCTTTTATTATTCTTATTCTGTCCGATTGTCTAGGAGATTTTCTTAGAGGTAATCCAGTTTTAGAATCTTTTTTTGGAGTCAATGGTGATTTCATTTGTAGTCCTTCTGTTGGTACAATTTTGTTATCAAATAATGTCTTTAATTCAGAGGGAAGTACGGATGTTTTATCTTCATCCAACATCCTTTTGAACATAGGACGTTTATCTATTCCAAATGGAACTTCTTTTTCTAATGCTGGTGGGTCTACTAATCCCATATTTTCTCCGAATCCTTTAGGTTGTCTTTCAGTAGGTAATGGATTTTCTTTTTCATAACGTCTTTGTTTTTTATAAAATTCTGAATAATCAATACCTGCAAGTCTTGCTTTTAGTTTGGCTGTTTTGTTAGGTTTTATATCGTGATAGTATAATTTCCCAGGAGAACCTTTGCTTTGGAATGATACATCCCCATCTTCAGGATCTATGACTCCTGTTCGTATATCTGCAATTTCTCCTAATTCATTCCAAGAACCTGTATCAGGATTGTTTATTCTCATTTTGGATAAATCATTTTTTCTTATGTATTGTTGAACACTACCTAGTTGATTCTTTTTAACAAAACCACTGTCAACGTTTGCCATGATATTGTAATAAACATATTTTGGATCATACAGTGTATTTTTTACACCTTTTTTTAATCTAATGTTAAATGAGTTTTTTGGATTCAATGGAGTTTCTGATAATGCTGTCTTTTGTAATTTAGATTGTTGTGCGATGTATAGTCTTTGTTTTAGCTTGCCTATTTTTTTACCAAAGTTTTTTGGCTTGGTTGCACCATAGTTCTTTGGGCCATACTCGTTAGGCTTTTCATCAAGTCTGTTTAGCAAGTCTTTTTTCTTTTCAGGGTCTTTTACTTCTCTTATTACTTTTTCAGTTGGGTCTTCTTTACCTTTTCTTTGGAATAATCGTTTAGTAAATTCTGTTGGTGGCGAGCCTATTTTATCTTCACTTCCTAATTCAGGAAATTGTTGTTCTTTTCTTTTATTGTTTATGTTTGATTCATCTATTTTATCTACTATAGTATATGAATTAACTCCAATAATATCACCATCCTTATCTTTTATATATCCTCTAGCAGGATATTCTGATTTAACTCCACCTTTGATTATTTCAGTATTTCCACTATCTAATAATCCCATACCTAATTCATTACCTTTTCTTGAACCAAATGGTTTATTTGTTATTCCTTGAAGAAATGCTGCTCTTGTTTTTAATCTAGAAATTTTTTGTTTTTTTTTAGGGCATACAGTAGTTGCTTCCTGTTTGGCTGACTTGAACTGTACCTTACATTCGCTTCCTGTGCCCACGCAAGTACCCTTGAGTAATGCAATTCTTGCACCGTATGCTGGGTTTTCCGTAAGTGCTGCAAGGTGTAATGCTTCCCACTTGCTTATCTGACCCTCTGCTTCAGATGCATCCAACTGGTAAATTGCTGGAGAACAGAACGGTGGTAGTCTGCTGTTTGCAAACTTTGGCAACATCTCCACATTTGCGTACCAGTCTCCATGATTGTCCTCAACTACATCTACAATGCTTCCCACTCTGAATTTCTCTTGGTGGTCTAGAATAGCTGTTATATCGTTAGTTGGCAAGTATGGATGTTCGTACTCGTTTCCGTATTCGCTAGCTCCATGCCAGGAACTTGCTGTAACTACCAATGGTCTTCCGATGAATTTCTTCATGTTGTCTTTGGCTGTATGTGCTGCAATACCCCATCCGTTACCGTTGGTATCCTTGGCGTTAAGTAGCCAATACTTTGCATACTTTCCAGACTGTTCGTTTAGGCTTGCAGTTTTGTAGTTGCCTGCTGAATGACCTCTGAATGATATTCTGTGGCCATGCTCCTGTGCGATGTATGTTGGCTCTCTACCTGCTGACTCTGCACTTTGCATAATCTCTTCAGGTGTTTCTGCCTGTGGGTTAGGATCAACGTATTTCTTTTTTAGTTTGTTTACTTTACCTTTGGCAGTAGTTACTCCATCTGCTTTTACTGCCAACTTCATTTTAAGTAACTTGGCCTTTAGTTGTGCTTCTTTATCAGTCATCCTATAACCTCAAACGTGCTTTCGTTGCTTTGGAACACGCCACCTACAGACATTGTTACTTTGGCCCTGTATGACCATAATCCAATAGAGTTTATGACTAATGCACCTGAATTGTTAATATAACGTACTAATCCGTCTGTGCCAGGAGCATTTAGTATTGATGCTGTAACTGTTGTTTCGTTACCGTCTGGGTCTGTAAATATCATGTGTCTTGCTGATGTTGCTGATAAATCTACAGCTACATTCGTGCCATCTACTTGTGTTTTCTGTACTAATAATTGGAAATCCGTATGAGTATCTCCAAGATGGACTTTTCCTGCTACCATATAATCTATTCCTCTTTATATCATATAAATATTATATTGACACAGTATCGCGTAATTGTTTAAGTATTTGTCTAGTTCCTCTAGCTATATCCAATATTGCAGGTGTATTTCTTAATTCTTTGAGTATATAAACAGTACCTCTGAATGGAATTAATACTAATTTGCCACCTTCAACAACATCATTAATGGTTATTGATTCAGATATGCTCTTAAATGATGCCCTTCCACCTGTTACCAAGTCTGTAAGGCTAATACTTTCAGATACGCTTCTAAATGCCTGTGTTAATACAGATACATTTGCTGTAATGGCCACGTTTTGAGATATGGTTCTAAATGCTTGGGTCAATCTGGTCACAGAATCAGACAAACTTATACTTTCAGTTGCACTTCTAACTGCTGCCATTATGCGTGACACGTTATCAGATAGTGTAATTGATGGCTCTGTTATTGTTTCTTTGTTAATATCACTTCTTGCAACGCTGTCTGTAATCTCATTGGATTTAATATCAGTATCAAATATGGCATTGTCAAATATGTTAAAGTCAAATAGTCTACCCTTGTCAAACAGTCTTCTAACTACAGTAGGTGTGATGTAGTTTACTGATGCAGATATTGATATTGACTCTGTTGCATTTCTTATTGCTCCGAATACCCCTAATACACTGTCTGTAAGGTTAATTGTAGAAGATTCCGTAATGCTTCTAAGACTGGCCAATACTCTGGTTATTGTTTGGCCTATGGCAGTTGATTCGGATATGCTTCTTTGTGATGCTAATTGTCTTGCCACTGAGTCTGTAAAGTCAATTACTCCACCTCTGTTTGTATCAAATACATTACTGTCAAATACTGCTTCGTCAAATAACTGTCTTGTTTCTTCTAACGTTACTAAGTAATTTGTCCTTGTATCAAATACGTTATCGTCAAAGACTACTGGGTCAAATAACCTAGTCTGAGTTACACTCATTTAGGCTCATACCTCTGTCCAAGTGTTATTGTATAGAACGTACTCTTTGTTTAATGTTTTATCGTAGAAAATTGAGCCATCTACTAGATTTTCATTATGTGTTGTAGATGGAACAGATGTTACTCCATTGTAAAATTTTAAATCATCTATTGTTCCCTGAAATGGATCTGTTGACGTTGCAATATTTTCCATATCATTTAATATTTTCAAGTAACGTAATCCACTTGCATCAGAACTGCCTGTAATCTTCCCCTCACTTCCTGTTGAGTAATCTGAACCTGAAAATGCTTCAACTGTATATGATGAACCTGTTTTAATTATTTCATAATACCATATACTATTTGTGTTATATGTTGTTGATTGATTGCTATCGCCTTGATAAATATGAGGTAATGCTGATCCATCTGCATCTATTGTTCTGTATGTATCAGTATTATCATTGTATATTGAAACCCCGATAAAGTCCTGAGATGTTGATTGACCTGCTGTTTGATTACTGTTAGAAAGTCCTACATAAAATCCATTACCTGCTTGTGTTGATGCACTCACATTTGTTACTTTTAATTTAAATCTTAAAACCCAATCAGCAGATGTTGAAGTTAAATCATGTATACTAGCATCATTAGAACCATCTCTTTTACAATTCCAATTAAATGTGCCACCTGAAACACCCATGTTAGTAGAATCATTATCTGTCCAATTATCACTACTGAAATCATCTTGGGATGTTGGTTGTATTTCACTAGTCGTTCCAATGATACGATTACCTGCAAGATATTCCACCATGTCTATACATTCACTCCCATATTAGATAAAGATTCTTGGCTCATAATTGCCTTCCTACTCCTGCATTGTAAATATGTGCTATCTCAGTATCACTCAATATCCTGTTCCATAATGAAAATTCCTGAATATCCATCTCAGGCTCGTTTCCTGAAACATCTCCTATGGTCAATGGGGAAGTTGCATCAGATGTGTTTGACGTTGTTATGGTTGCAGTTTGCTTTGTTCCGTCTAATTGGAACTGTGCGTTATTACTGCCACCATCTTCATCCCATGACAACATATAGAAGTGCCAATTATTATCTCCGACATTCTGTGTGAAACTTGTATATTCTGTTCCTGAAAACCATATTGTAAATCCTGATGCCATGTTTCTAAATTGAATATCAGTACCATTACCGTTGCCACCAAATCCCCATAAATCTACTGTATTATTATATGACTCATTTTTAGCCCACCAACAAGCTGTAAACTTTGCTGCTGCCTTGTTCATAAATCCATAGTCAGAAGCAGAGTTGTTTGCAGTTACCTTGTTTCCATCTGCATCATAAGTAGGAAAACCAATAGAGTCAACACCTGACACATGACCTGCTGTTCCACGATTTACAGTTCCACTTGATACCAAATCTGCTGACATGGCAGTTTTGCTTCCTATTGATGTGGCATGGTTTATTAGATTTCCACTAGATTCTCCCATTTTCCAATATGCCTTCAAATTTTCTAAACTTAGTTGTAATGTCCAAGTGGCAGGTGCTACTGTATCATTATAAAATTCTACATCATCAATAGTTCCTACTGCATTAGTTGAACCTGATGATATATGATTCATGAATTTGATATATCGTAATCCTGTTGTGCCACTAATTGTTTCGCTTACTGTTCCAAGTTGTGTGCTAAATGCTGAATCTGAATACACTTTAATTTCTAAATTAGTTGCACTTGTTCTTTTAATTTGAATCCATTTGTCCTCTCCAGCTCCCCATGTCAATGCCTGTGAGTTTCCACCAAACAAATTAGTTGATGGAGCTGCACCGTCTACTGTTACGGTATATATTGTGTTTAATGATGTATTACTCCAACTCATACCCAAGAATTTTTGTGAGTTGTTATCCCCTGACGATTCTGCTTCATCTGATATTCCTGCCAAGAAGTGAGGGTTTGAAGATTTTGATGTTAGATGTGCTTTGAATCTTAATGTCCATTTAGTATCTGATACATTTCCTGCACCTAAATCATATACAATAGTGGAATTAGTTGAATTATCTGTAAAATTAAAATCAATATCATCATCTGAAATATTAACTCTTACGGTATTTGTTGACGTGTCACTTCTAACCCATGCTGAATCTGCTGATGATTGACTTGCATAATTAAAATCATCTTGGAATGTTGGTGGATCACTAAACCAATATCTTCTTGCAGTATCTTTTTCGATTAACAAGGAATTGTCTTGGACATCAGATGGTTTTGCTACTGCTGTATCAAATAATGTTTTTGAATGAACTGTTGTTTCTGACGTACTAGAGTATGCATTTGCTTGAATGAAATATGTTCCACTTGCAGTTGAAGAACTTGTGTGTTTTAAAGTCCAACTTCCTGTGCCACCTGCTTGATAATAGTATTTTACAACACCACTATTGCTAACTTCTATTCTAAATCTATCACTTGCATTACTTCTAGTGCCACCTGATCCATAGTTTTTACTTCCACTTTCATAAACTTCAACTAGATCTCCACCTGCCATATAGATACTGAAATCATTTTGGTTTTGTGGACTACCTATATAATATCCCAAAGTTCCTTTGTTAAATCCTATCATAGTTGATCCTGGAACTGTTCCAGAAAACTCAATCATAAATGCACCATCTCCCACAGTAAATGTATCTGTACTTTGGATTTTGGTTGCTCCCCAACCATTACCACCTGTTTTAGAAATTGTAGTTCCAGAAATATCCCAACCAACTTTGCCTGTTGTTGACCAAGTAATGTTGCTTGTTACATCTGCTGTCCAATCAGTTGACAATGCTGTAATTCGTTTAGAGTCTTTGTATTCTACGGTCATCTTAATCCCCCTATTGTTTCATTTACATTTTCTACCTGATAAGTATTTCCAGATAGGTTTGTCTCGTCAAACTGCCATTGGTTTAGGTCTGCCCTTGACTTTATAATTTGGCCACCATATTTCTCTATTATCTTCATAACCTTTCTTTCCTCTCCTGATGCCATTGTAAATTGGGCTATGGTAAACTGTGGGTTCTTCTCGTCATTTCTCCATGTGCAATTAAATCCCTCAATATGAGGTAATTGTTTTGGGCCTACAGACATACCTGAAGCACCTGAGAATAACTCGGAATACATTCTGTTGTTAATGTCCTGTATCTGTGGAAGCTTTAGCACGATTCTTTTCCCCTCATATTCTACAGAGTCCTTGCTTACAAAGTTAGGAAACTTTACACTTACTTTCTTTATCTTGTTTTCGTTCATTATGTGTTATAACACTCCATATATTTTACATGAGCAGTTGGTGCTGAACCACTATTATAGTGCATGGCACTTACAATAGGTTGCATTTTTGCAATAGGTTTGTTTGTTCCTCTAGTTAGACCTAAAACATTATCAATACTATAATCTGTTGCAGTAGTTCCACATTCAACTTTTTGTGTATGAAAATCTGTATCTACAGCTTGAGTAAGATTTCCTTGACTTTGAGTTGTTCCATCTGCATTAAACCCTGCCAAATATGTTGCAGAATATAAATTGGATATTGCAGCTTCATTTGATGAATTACCCCATGTATTGTTTGAATCGTTAAATCCGTTTATCACATATCCATTTCCTGTTCTTTTTGCAACTGTTATCGCCACAGCAGTAGTTGGACTAAATGTTCTTTTTTGATTAAAGTTTATTGCACTTGTATTCCATGTACCTGTGCCACAGGAAAAACTGTAACCACCATCAACTGAATCAGATATAGCACCTGATACAACTGATGTTTCTGTCCATCTGCTGTTTAACGTAGCACCACTAAAGTATTCCCAAAAGTGTTGCTTCCTTACGGTAGTCAAGGGTGTAAACATTTCATAGACAGATGGGAAAGCCATTATGTATTGTATGCCTCTACATATCTTACTTGACCTTGATAAGCTACACCGTCATTTGCCAATTCTTCAAAAGCAGGTTGCATATTTGTTGCAGGTGGATTACTTGTTTTAGTTACTTCTAATGCACCGTCTACGGATAATCCTGTTGTTGGATTAGTAGTTCTGACTTTAAATACATGCCAATTTGTATCTCTTGCTACACCTGATGAAATTCGTGAAATTGCAGAGCCATCTCCTGATTGAAGTGAATAATTTGTAACACCTGAATGAAATTCAGCACTTACAAAATGCCTACCACTAACAAATCCATTACCTAATGTATCAACAAATCCTATATGATTAACATGATTACCTGTTGATGATGTAACTTTTCTAACACCAATTAATTCTGCACCTGTATGAGCATACTGTCTTTTATTGTTAAATGCAACTACCACTCTATCATACCCTGAACCACTTGTTGTTATTCTTACACCACCATCTACCTCATCTGTCATAGCTACTACGTTGCCTGATCCATCATCAACATCTAAACTCCATCTGTCAGTATCAAGTGCATCTCCACTAAATGTTTCAACTACTCGTTGCTTGGCTACTGTGCCACTTGCGTTTAGTTGGTCGTATATTGAATTGGTCATGTGTTATAGCACTCCAAATATCTTACGTTGTAATTTTTTACTGCCGCTGTTGACCTGCTCTGAATGTATAGGTAAGGTTGAAGTGGATCAGATGGTCTATTAGTTGTCTTTGTAACTGCTATGCTTCCATTAATTCCAAGTGTAACATTACTTGTTGTTCCCTCAATATCGTATGCAAAGGCATCTTGTGATAATGCTATTGATGAAGCAGTTTCAGTTCCTGTTGATCCGTCTTTAGTTGCTAATGTTTT
>Ga0315332_10000313_pt1 | contig 20831 bp, 8 predicted proteins | sample M110034915metaG_FD_203455 | JGI IMG/M metagenome (GOLD analysis project Ga0315332, IMG submission 203455) | Ammonia-oxidizing marine archaeal communities from Monterey Bay, California, United States - M1 100m 34915 | ecosystem: Environmental > Aquatic > Marine > Intertidal zone | place: USA...
ATATGCCGGTGCTGTACCAGTACTCTGGCTCGTTTTCAATGTCAGTTGGTAAATCTTTGAACCATGCCTGCAACGCTTCTTCGTTCTGCAATTCGGTGTGTAGTCGGCCCAGAAAAGCAGCGATCGCCGTGGAGTCAGGGAATGTAGTTCGCAGTTTTTCTGTCATTGCAACCGCTTTACCCATGTCACCTTCACTCCGGGAAACCTTTGCCTGCGCCAGCATTGCTGGCGTTAAACCAGCCGTGTGGGTTGGCTTGGGTATTGTCGTGTCAATGAATGGATTGCCATAAGTTGTCATGGCAAACAACTCTTTTTCCCTGCTTTTACCCAACTTGGCCAATGCAAGCAGATGGGGAGCCGCTTCAATGCGGCGTCCCTGATTGTTCAGGATGATGGCGAGTTGGCGATGTACTTTGACTAGGTCTTTTTCGACCTTTAAAAGGTCTTTCAGCTTTTGCTCGGCTGTTGAGTAGTCTCCGGACTCGGTTGACCAGTCCGCTGCTAACCATAGTATCTCAGTGTTCAGGGTTGAGTCGGTGTTGTCGAGTGAATCGAGTACCTTGACTGCGGCCGACACATTGCCTTGTGCTGCTTCTACTCTCGCAGACAAAATCAGGGCTTTCTGATTGTTGGGGTCGGCAATCAGAATTCGACTCAGTTCCTCGCCCGCTGCAATGAAGTTATCGTCTTTCAGGAAAGCTAATGCGGTGTCTAGTCGCTGCTGTGTTGTCTGCGTGGCGGATGCCTTTTGGCTGGATCGAAGCTGTTGTTGCCGCAGCAGTTGTTGAGCGGTGGGGCCAGTTTCTCCTTTGCCGCAACCAGCGACTGCGAACGTCAGGCAAACAACAGCGGTGGCGATCCTGCAGGATTTGCCTGTCCTGTTAAAAGGGGTTTTGTTGATTTGATAGATGCTTTGCATGCCTTGCCTATTCACTGTCAGGCTCCGCTTCCTGTGCTGCCGGATGAGCTGTTGAGTTGTTCTTGGTAGTGGTGGTGATGGTTGGCGGCGTTGTTTCAGAATCCTGCACGCGACGGTGATGGCGACCGTCTAGTTGGAACGCTTCACCTGAACCCTCGACCAATACATAGTCCGCACCACTGGTTAGCCCGCTGAATTGTTCTTCTTGGCCTGATGCCCAACGTACTTGAATGTTACCAGTCTCAGTCAGCTTGCCTGTTCCAATGACAACTCTGCGTTCACTGCTGCACATGTAACCATCGCCTGCGGTTAGTTGGGTCGTGATTTCTTGGTCGCCCAAATCCAAGGTGACAGATGTGCCAATCCCATCACGTTGTCCAGTCGTCGACTTGAGATACAAAGCAATTTCATTCCCCGCCTGATGGGTTTGATTGATTAGCAGCGACATTGGCTCGTGCAAATGCGAAACCGCGACATCTACAAGTCCATCACGATTGGCATCTAGCGTGACCAAGGCCCGGCCTAGATGGTCTTTTTTGAAATATTCACCGATGGAATCTCCATCGATTTGTTGCCACTTTCCTGCATTGTCGAGTTCGAGTAGTTGTGCCGGCATTTTGTAGGGGACATCTTTTGCGTCAACGTCATCGACGTGACCGTTGGTGATCAATAACTCAACGACTCCGTTGTTATCCAGATCGATCCATTCTGTTCCGAAACCAAGTAGATCCATCGATGGTTCGGCGAGCCCTCGCTGAACGGTTCGATCGACCCATAGTCCTGGGGCGGCTTGTTCGTAATACGTGTTGTGATCACCGGCAAAGTGCGTCAGGAAAAAATCAATGTCGCCGTCTCGGTCGGGATCTCCCACTGCCATTCCCATGGACGCCTGAGACAGTGAGCGTCCGCTGAGTCCAAGGCCTCGGATCGCACCGAGGTCGGTCATGCGAAACTCACCCGACTTGTCTTCGCCGGACCAGAACTGGTTTACCGTCATGTCATTGGCAACATAGAGGTCAAGCCCCGGACGCTCGTCGAACATTCCAGCAACGATTCCAAGGCCGCGTCCAGCCGATGTTTGCCCAGCCCATTTTGTTGTGATGTCGCTAAATTTGCCACTGTCTGAACCACGCCAGAAATGGTCAGCGTCTGCCTCGAAATCCAATGGAGGACAGGTGGCAAGTCCGCGAGAGTTGCGGCACGCTTGTTGGTAGGGTTTGTTTCCTCCGCAGTAGGTCACCTCGTATAGATCGGTCAGGCCATCACCATTGATGTCGGCAAGCAGACCGCAGGTCGTCCACGACTCACCATGTAGCCCGACACTGTCAGAGACATCCGAGAATGTTCCATCGCCGTTGTTGCGGTAAAGGCGATTGCGGCCAATGTTGGCATCGAACAAGTCTGGAAAGCCATCCGAGTTGTAGTCCCCCACCGCGATCCCCTGCCCAAAACTGGAATCGGCATATCCAGCTTGAGAGGTAACCTCGGCAAATTGTCCTTCCAGGTTTCGCAGCAGGCGATTGGGTGAGGAGTCGTTCTTTTTGGGGTGTCCATCGAGTACTGCCAATGCCAAATCAGGCCAACCGTCGAGATCAAAGTCGATGATCCCCATCCCACCACCCACGCTTTGGTAGATCCAATGGCCGGTTTCGTCAGCGGTAGATGCAAGTTCGCAGACATGATCTAAGCCTCGTGCAGATGCTTCATCGCGAAAGTGTATTTCTCCTTTTGCGAGGTTCCTTGAGGCTTCTTTTTTCAAAGAGCTTGGTCCCCAACTCACCTGAGGGAGATCGCTCAAATCCAATCGATTCGCCAGTTCGAATTCGGGTGCCTGCCAAGGACTCTGTGCAGTCATCTTGGAGCGAACCCTCAGATATCGTTCGCGGGTGTCGTTGAGTTTGTCTTCAGGAAGTGAAACCGCCAGCCTGGCCCAGCCTTCAGCTTCCCATATCCTGCCCATGGACAGCATCGCATCAGAAACAGCAAATGCTGCCGATTGTGATAAACCACCTCGTTCAAGATGGGTTTTAACACAGTCGCTCAGTACGGTTGCGCGGTTGATCTGTGACGCGACTTCATTTGCTTCGTTGTCTCGTTTCAATTGCTTGAGCGCAAACAAAAGATTCGGTAGCGCCTCGGGGTAGCCAGATGAATCCAGACGAACTGCCTCCCAAAAGGCTCTCGCCGCTTCATCATACTTTTTCTCGTGTTCGGCCCAAGATCCGGCCACCATCCAGTAATCAGGAAAATTTCGAGCACTCGCAGGAACAGATTGATGCCACTCGGGCAGTGCAGCGAATTCACCTTGCTGCACCAATGCCAGTCCGTACAACATTTGGCCCGGCAGGAAATCAGGGTGCCGTTGTACTACCGGTTGCAGTCTCGTTTTCACTTTCGACCACGATAGTTCGTTCGCTTCTGCCCTCGCCAAAGCGAATTGCGGTCTCAGATCTTCAGGGTTTTTAGCCAACAGTCTCTCGCACATCTCGATGTCCGGTTCGACACGACGTGGATCAGCTAGAACCTGAAGAGTTTCTGGGTCCGCACCACCACGCCTTGCGAATTGCCGAAGAGCATCGACGCCTTGCTCAGCGACCCCCAGCATTGCCGCCAGTCCCGCCATCTCAGGGCCAGCTTCCGGATGGCCGGGATACTTGGCCGCACGTGTTCTGAGCACGCCTAAGCAATCGTATGCACGCGATGATGCCATCAGACGCATCGCGTATTTGGACAGAAACGCTTCGGTGGGTGATTCCGAACGTCGCAACACCTCTCCATAACTCTCGTTTGCCAGCCGATCGTCGCCCATGCTGGCAGCGATGTCGCCTAGCATTTCCATTCCCCGCAGGTCGTCGGGGGACACAAGCAAGTGTTCACGAATGGCTTGGTTAGCTGCTGGGAAGTCTCGTCGCCGGTAGGCAGTGACCGATTTGACGAACAAATCCTCGGTTCTTGCGGATTTTGCTCCACGTTGATTTAAATCTGTCTTTTTGTTCACCGGCGTGGTGGGGGAAGGGTCAGAGTCTTGGCAACCGCCCCAGATGACCAGCATCCATGCCAGAATAATCGATACCGGTGACTTATTCCGCATAACAGTGAACGGCGAGTTAGGCGGGCTTGCTGGTGTCAACGCTCAGGATCCGAAAGGTCATGGTGGATGAAACTTGGAATCGTTGCTAGCGAGACATTGACGCCGGCAACGCAGTAAACGAACATTAACGCTCTGCGTATCAACGCAATGCGGCTCTCAGCAGTACTATTTCGACCTTACTTAAACATTGTAGGCAATAACATGACCCGTCAAATTTCGCTTTTGTTCTCATTCGCAGTTCTTGCTTCGATGCTCACTTTCGTCGGCTGTGGCGGAACTGGTGGCGATGCTACGTTCGTTCCTCCAACAGATGAAGTTACGGCGGAAGAGCAGCAGGAAGATGAAAATTACGAGAAGCAAATGCAGCAGGATCAGGAAAGAATGCAGAGCGAAGGCAGCAACTAGTCTGCAACAGCTTGCCTGTGATATTCTTCGTTTTATTTGAACCACCCCTCTGTGGGGTGGTTTTTTTGTGGTTGCCGACGCACGGTGCCCGTAGGCCTGTATCTGCCTGCTGTTGAACACAATTCGTTCGAGATTTCAGTTGCAATTCTAGCTGTGCGTCTATACATTCTGTTACCGAGGCCGAATGGTGCATTCTCTACCCGTACGGGTTAGTAACGTTTCTGGGTCTCTACGTTTTCATCAATTTTGTCTTAGTTTCCGGAGTTTTTTATGTACTCGAATCGTGCTCGGCGACAGGGTTTCACCCTCGTTGAGTTGTTGGTGGTCATCGCGATCATCGGTGTGCTGGTGGGGCTGTTGCTTCCAGCAGTGCAGGCTGCCCGCGAGGCGGCAAGACGTATGAGCTGCAGTAACAATTTCAAGCAAATTGGACTCGGCTTGCACAACTACCACTCGGCTTACAAAAACCTGCCTATGAACGCTGGTGGAACGACGTTCCCCGGTTCCAATGGCAACCAGAGCAACCGTCTGTGGTTGAGTTGGATGGTTGGTACGCTTCCATTCGTTGAGCAGCAAGCATTGTGGGAGCAAGTCGCTAACCCGCTTGCTTTCAACCGTACTGGAACCACGCGAAACCCTCCTTACCCGGCGATGGGTCCAAACCCATGGAGCCAGAACTACCAGCCTTGGCTGACTCAGGTTCCAACCTTCCGTTGTCCAAGTGATCCGACGCAACCAGTTAACTATCGCGTTGCGTTCAACAACTACTCGGCTTGTGCAGGCGATGCATTCTTCGAGCAGGCACACGGCGGTGTTGACGACAACGGAAATGCTTCCGGCAGCGGTGGCTGGGGTGAAGAGAGCACGGAGCGTTGGGCACGTGGTGTCTTCCGCGCACGGCACTTCACAAAATTCCGTGACATCACCGACGGTCTTGCCAATACCATCATGTGTGGTGAGAACGTGGTTGGTGCACGTGACTTGCGTGCTTCCGCAACCATCATCGCAGCTGACAACCAGTCTTGGGATCGCCCACCGTCTTGGTGGAAGCAGTACTTGGATCCTGAGCGTCCTGGTTACATCAACAGCAATACTTCAACGGGTGGCCTGAATCGTTGTGGTGGCAAGCCTTGCTACGACGGCAACGCGAACCATCAACGTGGTCGTCGTTGGTCCGATGGCCGTCCTGAGTTCAGTACTTTCCAAACCATTACTCCACCCAACAGCTACAACATTCAGCGTTGGCACGGGCGTAGTGGTGCTTACTGTGCATCGAGTTATCACCAAGGTGGTGCTCATATCCTGATGGCCGATGGTGCTGTTGTCTTTATCACCGACTCCATTGAGTCTGGTGACCAACAGCACGTCGCTTATGGTCGTGACAACGGCGATGGGCGTGGCTGGGAAGGTGGCGCAGGCCGCGAAAGTCCATACGGACTTTGGGGAGCCTTGGGCACCAAGAACGGCAAGGAAACCATCGAAGAGCAGTTGAATCAGTAATCGATTCCTGGTTTTTATTTCCTGAATTACACATGAAACGGGTGTGGCTAGATTAGCCACACCCGTTTTTTTGTTTTCAGCAAACCATTTGCTTGGACGTTTCGTCATCACATAGACGGGGCGCGAGTTCGTATTATCAGCGAACAGTTGGGTGACTCGACCTATTGCGAGGCTTTGTGTCACTGCCCACGTATCTGGATTGGTCACGTTGGCTTGACGCTCTACAGGCGCAGCAGATCAAGGAACACGGTTGGACATTACCAGTACAATGAGCGGACGGGTAAAGGCTGCGCGGCTTGGCCTCCTGTAAAAGTGCCTCTTCAATCACCCACGCGAATGTTCAACCAACGCAACCGTCCCTGCCTAATGAATCGCTGGCTTTGCCTTTGTGGTTGCATCGCGTGTTTGTTCACCGGATGTGATTCTGAGCCCAAGTCAAACTCAGCCGCAGATGGGCAGTCAGTGTCGACCCAAGGAGGCATCACGGGGGAGGTTTCGGGTCGTGATGAAAGTGACCCGGGCAAAGTTAAGGAACCTGAATTTGATCGTGAAACAGCTCTGCAGGCAGCCGATCGTTTGCTGCGTGCTGGTCAGACGCAGCAGGGGATTACTGAATTGCAGCGTCTCCTGGTCTCCGACCCCACAGATGCCGAGGTGTTGTTTCGGATGGCAAATGCGCAAGCGAGTCTTGGGGAACTGGCGATCGCAGTGGAGTTGTTGGGAGCAATTCCAGAGAATCATCCACAGGCAGGTCTGGCCGCTTTGGGGCAAGCCGCCGACTGGTCCATGCAATTGCAGCGTTTCGATGATGCAGAGCGACTCTACCGTCAAGTACTAGCCCGCGCGCCCGAGGCGGCTGTGGTGCATCGCCAGTTGGCTTTTCTTTACAACCGGCAAGGCAGGCGACACGAGGCTTTTAGTCATCTGCAGGAACTCTGTCGCTTAGGAAATGTTCAGCAGGATGAGTTGCACGCCATGATGGTTCTTGGGCACGCGATTTTTGATGATCCGAATACGACCATGCCGCGAAAAAAAGCGTACTACCCCATCGGCCCTGCTGCCGAAGCGAGGATGTTGTACACGGCCAGTCGTTATCAGGAAGCATTGGCAGTGCTTGACCCGGCGGTCCACGCGGGCGAAGTGACGCCATCGATTCTCGCATTTTATGGGTTGCTTGCTGTGGAGTCGCAGGACGAGCAACGTTTCCAGTGGTGGTTAGCACGCGCTGATGCATCGGTGCAAGAATACGCCGAGTATTGGGCTGCGATTGGTACTCATTTGTTGAACCAACGTAGGTTTCCAGAGGCAATTCGAGCCTTTGCTGAATCGCTCAATCGCGATCCCACGGATATTGCATCCATGCGCCGCATCAATCAATCGTTGACTGCGTTGGGGCAGCAGGAAGCTGCCGAGAAGTGGATTGATCGTTACGTTGTGCAGCGTGACGTGACACTCGCCAGCAACGCAATTGGCGAGTCAAATTCTGCGTCACTCGAGTCTTATCAAACGGTCGCTGAAGGGCTTGATAAGTTGAATCGTCCCTTGGAGGCGATCACTTGGCGACTGTTCGAAGCATTTCAGAGAAAGGCGAGCCGGGAAGAAGTTGAATCGCTCAACCAGCAGAGAATAAAAATTGCTGCCTCGGGTCAAGCATTCCCAGATGAGTCCGAGCGGATGTGCGGTATTTCTCGCGAGCAGTATCCACTTCCCGAAATTGAAATTCCAAAGTTGTCTTCGGTGGCGTTGCCCACGGTTGGCGAGGTGGCCGATGAGACCTTTGCAACCCCAGTGTTCGAGAACGTCGCAACCAAGGTCGGGCTGGATCACAGTTACCAGATTGCCAGTGGACCGCAGTTGTACCGCTTTGCACTCTACCAATCGCTGGGGGGCGGGGCGGCTGCGCTTGATTATGATCTCGATGGCGAAATTGATTTGTATCTCGCGCAAGGGAATGGCGATCCGCCCAGTCTTGTCGGTTCGCTGTCCAATCTGCTCTATCGGAATGTCGCGGGAAAATTTGTAGAGACGACCGAAGTGTCAGGCACAGCAGATAACCGGTACTCGATCGGTGTTGCGGCGGGAGATTGGAATCAGGATGGGTTTGATGACATGGTGGTCGCCAATGTCGGCAATAAAGTCTTGTTGCTCAATAACGGGGACGGCACGTTTCGGCGACAGGAATTTGATTCTGATCCAGCTTTGGATGTATTGACCAGTTCGGTTGCGTTGGGAGATGTGACAGGTGATGCGTTGCCCGACATCGTGTCGTTGCATTACGTTGAGGACAACACCATGCTCAAGCGGCCGGAATTAGGCGAGGATGGGAATGTGTTGACGGTGTCACCCGCTTCGTTTGTGCCCGGTGTTGATCGCATTGCCGTGAATGATGGTAGGGGAGGCTTTGTCAGTGAAAAAGTGAGTCGCTCCGCTCAGGCTCCCAGTACTGGATTGGGAGTTGTCATTGCCGATTGGGATGGGCAACCCGGTAACGAGATTTTCGTAGGAAATGATGTCAGGCCTAACCACCTGTGGTCCCGTATCTCCAATGCAGCGGAAACACCTGACGACGATGCGGCCGCTTCAGGTGGCGGCAGTCGGTGGCAAGATGTCGCGGCTTTGACCGGCTGTGCACACGGTTCAGGAGGCGTATCGACAGCGTCAATGGGGATCGCAGTTGCTGACTTTGACGGTAATGGGAAGCGGGATATTCACATCACGAACTTCTATCAGGAGCCTGTCAGTTTATTCATGAACCGCGGAGGTTCGTTTGAGGATCGCTGTGTGCAATATCGACTGCATCGAGATAGCTCTTCCGTGTTGGGATTCGGTTGTCAAGCGATGGACTACAACAACGATGGACGACCGGATGTTGCCGTTACCAATGGTAATATTGAAAAGGCCCCGGGCGAACCTCTGCAGCAGTCGCCGCAGTTATTTGTCAATCTGGGATCGAAATTCTTGTTGACTGAAGTGCAGGATGCGTCCGGGTACTGGCAGGGTGCCTATCTCGGACGGGGCATGACGAGACTTGATTTTAACCATGATGGCAAACAAGATTTCTTGATAACGCACTTGGATGCACCATCAGCGTTGATGATGAACCAGACGGAAACGCCCAACCATTGGCTGGCAGTTCAGTTGGTGGGCACCTCATCAGAGCGTAATGCCATTGGTGCTCAGGTCGACGTTCACCTCGGAGAGCAGGTGCTCAGTAATTGGATCGTGGGTGGCGATGGTTACCTGTCGCGGAACCAACCAACGGTCAACTTTGGGCTGGGAGCTGCCGATAAAGTGAGCAAGATTGTTGTCACATGGCCTTCTGGAGATCAGCAGGTTTACGCCGATCCTGCCGTTGATCGTTACCTGCTGCTGGTCGAAAATGATGCCGAGGCCTACTCCCAAAGTTCAGTCGATCGCGATTGATGAAGACGACAGTATCGCAATTACAAGTTGCAGGTGTTGAGGATGAAATGCATGCGGTTCATTTGGGTTGTGATGACTGCCGCAGACGCTGCATCCGCTGTTCATGCTGCAATGCGCGTTGTTCATATCTCTTTGCTTCGTCGGTTTTCCCTTGCGAGCCAAGGATCGCCGCGAGGACACGGTGTGCCTCCAAATAACTGGGGGCTAGATCGACTGCTGTCTTCAAGGCACTGATCGCACGTTCGGTTTGTCCAGAGTTCTGCTCTGAGATCCCCAGTTGAAAATAGTCGTAAGCCTCGGACTGGTACTTTGTAACTTGGCGATAAAGTTTGGCCGCATCCGCAAACTTGCGACTCTGGTAAGCCAGTTGTGCGAGTAATCGCAATGCTTCGACTTTCGCACGAGTCGGTTTTTTTTCCTCGTTGACGACCTCGGTGGCGAGGTCGCGGGCGATTGTCGCCTGACCTTGAGACCTGGCTAATAACGCCAAAATTGTGTTGGCATCGGGATCTGCCTTGCCGCTGTTTTTTAATTGAATTAACACCTTGGCCGCATCAATTCCATAGTCCTGAAAATTTGGATTATCTGGTTCTTCCTGCCCGACTTGAAATTTGGCCAACGCCTCGCAACGAGCACGTTCCAATGGCGTCAAACTGCTGATGTCCAAAATTGGACTGAGCCCTGTGGCGACCTCCGGAGTATCGGCCTCTGGGTTGTGGATGCCGATGCGATGGTGGTGGAATGCCGTGTGGGGTATCTCTGTGTCAAGCTTCGGCATGTGACATTGAGCGCAGTCATTCTGGGCCGTGCTCATGCGTTTTGGCAGTGGCTCTCCACACGCCTGGTTGTCGTGGCAGTCGAGGCAGATCGAACGGTAGTGTGCGGCCAGATTTTCGGGCGATGGTGTGTCATGTGGATTGTGACACGTGATGCAAGTCAATGTTTCAGCTTGTTGGTAGCACTTGCTTTGGTGCAGTTGTTCGACGTGCCCTACGATTTTCATTTTGTCGTCACCAAGGCGATATTGATAATCCAGTCGGATATCAGTCAGTGGCGTGCCCGGGCGGAAATCCCACTCGTCTTTTCCAGCACGCAGTGCTTTGCCTGCCGCCTGCAGATGGCACTGCTGACAAATTGCCTCCGAAAGTTGCCGACTCAGATTTGCCGGGTTTACGATGGTGTTGTCAGGAGTCCTGTCCTTGGGATCGAGGTTCAATACCGCGGATGATTTCGTGTCCCCGTATTTCTTGGCGTGTAGCTCGCCCGGTCCATGGCATCGTTCACAGCCGATGGTGTCTTCCATGATTGTGAAGTCATTCGGATTTCCTTCTTTTTCATCGATACTGCCCACGTGGCAAAAAAAACATTCTGAACTCAGCTTTCGGGAAAAACCCGGATGGTTCGCGCGATCGTAGCCCGGCGACATGCCCCATCGCTGTGATTCGACGTACCAGGATAGTGGCGATTGTCCAAAGAACTCACCGTTCTTGTACACATAACTTTTGCCATGGCTACCAGATCCCATCGTGTAGAGAATGGGGTGTTCCGTGGTTGCCAGCTCTTCATTGTTCGGCCCCCGAATGATCTCGCGATGGAATAATTGGCCATCACGCTGGAAAACTTCATAATCGTTTCCAGATAACTGATGTCGAAAGGAGCCTGCCGTTTCTTCCTTGCCCGAATCGACTCGCTGCATCGATTGGCTGTGACTGGTTGCCAAGTAACTTTTGTGTTGGTCGGCGTGGCAGGATACGCATGCTTTCGACCCGATGTATTTGACGGACGGGTCCGAGTTGAGAGGTGGAGATGCGTGCAGTTGTGATGAAGTCAAAACAGAGAACGCAAAGCAGCACAGCAGGATTTGCAATACTAGGCAGCGATTGCTGAATCGGTTGGCGAGTGGTTGATTCACAGGATTGTCTTGATGATGACTGCGGGACTGTTCTGTTGAGACGAGCCGTCTGGCACCAGTTTACCGTCAGGGAACAAAGTTCACGCAAAAAAATCCGCGTTGAATCATGGTTTGAGCAGTGGTTTGCTGACGCACCACGTGCGATAAGCCTTTGTTGTGGCGATCAGGCGGATTTAGCAAATCAGCTTATCGACCTCAGCTTGCGGCATAGGGTCATGACACCTCTCGATCGCTCCGGAGTTTTGAATCCCAAAATCACCTGCGTTTTCAATGCTGGTGGGGTGAGGCTGTCAAAACGCGTCTGTGAGGCTGACTCACAAAGCCTGATGAAGGAGTAGCCGTGAGGGTTGCGGATGTGCAACGGATTACCCGCGTAAATGTCGAGATTACATAACTTGCGGGCATAATCTTCGCCTTCACGGTGGGGTTGGCTACGCTAAGATGATGGTAGGGAATATTTTTGCATCGGAAAACAATGGCTGTTTGTGCTGCAAGTCGCATGCAGAGAGCCGCGTGCCGCCAGCGATGAGCTGGGTTCAATGCTGCTATCAACAATATTCGCTCTTGTGTTCCAAAATGATGCCTGGTGATTGGTGTGAATTGAGTGAAAGATCGTCGTTTCGTTTTATCGTTGGTTTCATTGTTGGCCGTTTTGTTGGTGCTTTCTTGCGGCTGCAATCGCAAGGATTCTGCTGCCACAACTCCTGCCGAGAAGGTAGTGACCTCACCACAGGACCCAGTGGCAGCGGTGCGGATTTTGTTGAGACGCGGTAATGTGGCGGCAGCTTCGCAGCAGGTTGATGCTGCTTTATTGCGAAGCCCAGAAGACCCAGAGCTGTTGTCGATTGCCGGTGATGTTGCAGTTGCACGGGGAGACGCAACCCGAGCTGTCGAGTTGTATGAACTGGCTCTTGCTGCGACTGAAACGCCAGATGCTGGAGTTCTTTTGAAGCTTGGTCAGGAGTATGTGAATGTGGGCCGACCATTCGAGTCGATTCGAGTGTTGAAAGCTGCGGTGGAAGCTTACCCGGATGTTGTTGATTACCGGATGAAGCTTGTCGGCATGCAGATGGCAGTTGGTCTGGAATTTGAAAGTCGGCAGCAACTACAGTGGTTGGTGCAGCGGGGGAACGGGGGACTGAATCTGCTGATTGTGCTCTCTGACCTGTCGCGTCCTCAGACCGTCGAGTCGACGTGCAACTACGCTTTGAAAACCTACCCGGCTGACCTGAGGCCCAACTACTCCTTGGCCAGACTTCCGGCTTATCATTCGGAGTGGAAGAAAGTTGCGGAATTGCTTTCACCTGTTGTTAAGAAGCATCCTGATTTTGTTCCAGGGCAGGCGCTTTATGGTCGTGCTCTTCACGAATTGCAACGGATATCTGAACTTTCGGAGTGGTTCAAGGGGGTGCCCTCTGGCATCGAAAGTCAGCCTCAGTATTGGTTAACAATGGGTGGGGTTGCGGAGCAAAACGGGAATCTGCCCATGGCGGCGAGGGCCTACTGGAAAGCAACCCTGGTTGATGGGAACAGCGGCGAGGCCCTGCTCAAGTTGTCGGCCAGTTTAGCCCAGCTGGATCAGCCTGAAAACGCTCGGCGTCTCGCAGAGCGGGCTGCTGGAATCACGGCCATGCGGGATGCAGTTGACTCGCTCCTGGCGTGGAAAAATAATTCGCAGTCGGATGCGGTCAATGTCGCTGAGAGTTTAGAGGCCCTTGGACGCCGCTGGGAAGCGACTGCATGGTTGCAGGCGGCGTTTCGTATGAACCAGAATCCGCAGCAGGACCTTACCAGTATTTATAAGTCGGTTCGGGCCAATCTGACTGGTGCAACACCTTGGCAAATTCCAGAACTTGCGGTCGTCAAACAGATCGATCTCTCCGATTATCCCCAACCTATCTGGCTGGAGTCTGACTCCATTAGTCCCGTGGTATCTGATCGTGCTGTCAGTCGGCCAATACGATTTGCGAATCAAGCAGCAGAGCGGCAGTTAGTTCACACTTGTCGGTTGAGGAAGTCGGCAGATGAGGGAGGTGGTTTGGCGATCTACCAATCAGGGGCCGGTGGTGTTGGGGTCTTGGATTTTGATCTCGATGGTTGGCCAGATCTGTGTCTGACGTCAATCGATGGAAGACCCATGAAGAATGATTCCACTCCAAATCGTCTCTTCAGAAATCTTGACGGGGTATTTGCGGACGTTACCGGGTATTCAGTTGTCGGAGGTCGTGGATTTTCCCAGGGGCTTGCTGTTGGAGATTATGATGCCGATGGTTTTCCTGACCTGTTTGTTGCTAATATCGGTCGGAATCAATTGTTGCGCAATAATGGTGATGGCACCTTCAGTGATGTTACACAGCAAGTAGCGTTGGCTGATCAAGCCTGGACCAGTTCCGCTGCTTTAGCAGATCTGGATGGTGATGGTTTGACTGATCTGTTTCAACTTGGCTATTGCGAAACAGAGAAAGCGTTACAGCAGTTGTGTGTCGATGCGGAGTTGGAAGAGCCGCGGTCTTGTGCCCCGTTAGCGTTCGCGGCTCAGAAGGATCGCGTGTGGCGGGGGACTGCTGATGGTAGCTATGTGGACGTGACGACAGACTGGTTGAGTCGTCATGAGTCCGGTAGGGGATTGGGGATCGTTGTAGGGGCACTTGATGATCGACCCGGTGTCGACGTCTATGTTGCGAACGACATGACAGCTAACCACTATTGGTCACGCAGTGAGAGTGTCCATGATACCGCGAATGCAGCAGACAGTGACGCAGCAGACAGTGACGCAGCAGACAGTGACGCAGCAGACAGTCGTCAGGTGGCGACCGGACTTGGTCGACCCATCAACCGTCCTGAATTCCAACTCTCTGAGCAGGCCAGTGTCCGCGGGCTTGCTGTGAACGAACGATCATTGTCTCAGGCATCGATGGGCATCGCTGCAGGTGACGCGGATCAAGATGGCGACCTCGACTTCCTGCTCACTCACTTTTCGGGTGATTACAACACTTTCTATGAGCAGGTTGCCTCTGGTATGTGGGCGGATCGATCAAAGCGGATTGGCATGATTGAGCCCACGCAAGCCATGCTGGGTTACGGAACGCAATGGATTGATGCGGATAATGATGGAACACCTGAGTTGGTGGTTGCCAATGGAGACATTGACGACTTCACTCACCGGGGGCGTCTGTATCAGCAACCGGCGCAGTTGTTTCAGCGTCAGAAAGGTGGCATGTGGACACAGGCGAAAAGTAATGGTTTGGGAGATTACTTTGAGCGTGAGCATTTGGGACGCGCGGTTGCCAAGTTCGATGCCAACCGGGATCAGAAGCCAGATCTTGTTGTCACTCATTTATTTGAACCGATCGCTCTGCTGGTCAATGAGACCAAGACAGATCACCTGCAGTGCAGGTTCTTTTTTGTAGGTACCAAGTCTGGTCGTGACGCCATCGGAGCACGTGTCACGTTGCAATGCGAAGGGAAAAATCGCGTGGGGCATCTGCTGGCGGGTGACGGGTTTCAATGCTCCAACGAACGTTGTGTAAGCTTTGGTTTGGGGACGCAGTCGGAATCCTGCAAAATCGTAGTGGACTGGCCAGATGGAACGCGTGAGTCATTTGGCACGCATGATCTCGCCGGCGATTATCTAGTAGTCCAAGGAAGCGGAAAGCTCTTCGCTCGCTAGACATTCTTGGCGTGGTTGCAATGATGAGTTGGTTTGCTGATGTCAGGGTTCACCTGAGCGCCGATGGATCGTTTACCATGGTTGGGCAAACGCCCCCCGGAGGATCCCATGCAACCCACTCACTCGCTGAACCGTCGTCGCTTTCTTGGAACCACTGGTGTCCTTGCCACGGGTGCTGTCCATCAGACGCTGCAGCAACCCTTACGTGCTCAGGAGCCACTCACGAATTCTTCGGATCTGGTGGGTGACAGTCTTGCGTCAAGTGGATCGGTCTCTGCACTGACCTCGCGATTGAATCCCAAGATTGCAAGTCTGCGACAGGCCGCGCTGAAGATCCTTCAGCCAACGTCTGCGGAGCTTGAAAAGGGACTGCGGTTGCATGCCGAATCGGTAGTGTTCGACTCCTATGGATTCTCGCCTCGTGCGGCGGTTGATGGTGACGCACTTGCCAAACTTGTGAACAGTGGTGCTTCATCAATTGAATTGGATGATGTCCGCGAAGACATGATGATGACCCGCGTGGCAACCGATCCCGTTCAGCAACAGGAGTATCGTGATGCTTGGCGGGCATCGGGCGTTACTTGCATTTTCCAGAATGCAGGAGAGGAGGGGCAGGACCCGATGCGTTTGCTGAAACGACTGGCGCGGTTTACCTACGTCACAGACGTGATGCGTGGTTTTGTTTCCAAAGCTGCCTCCCCACAGGATGTTCTGACTGCAAAACAGGAAGGTCGGCATTGTCTTTATATGACAGGCAACGGCGTACCGTTAACCCAGCAGTGGGTTTCCGTGCCAGATGAGTTGAGATACGTGCGGATCTTTTTTCAACTCGGTATTCGAATGATGCATTTGACTTATCAAAGACGAAATATGATCGGTGACGGCTGTGGGGAAAAAACAGATGCCGGTTTAAGCGATTTCGGTGAAGCAGCTATTGTTGAAATGAATCGGGTTGGTGTTATTCCCGACTGTGCTCATAGCGGCTGGCAAACGAGCCTCGAAGCAGCGCGTGTTTCAACCAAGCCGGTTGTTGCAAGCCATTCGGTTTGTGGGGCGATCTATCCACATATACGAAGCAAGCCGGACGAGGTGATCAAGGCCATTGCTGATTCCGGCGGTTACATTGGCATATGCTGCATTCCCAGGTTCCTGCGTGGGGACGGGGACATTAGCGTATTGCTGAATCACGTTGACCACGTGATTCGCAAGTTTGGTCCGGATCATGTTGCCATCGGAACAGACGTTGCCTACCAGCCGCAAGACGCCGGTCGTGAGCGAGCCAAGGTACCGAGTCGGGGAAAGCGGCGGACGGAGTTCCGATCGTTGTGGCCGGCGGATGATTACCAGACCAGCCAACAGGCAAACGATAGTCTTGCCTGGACCAACTGGCCCTTGTTCACGGTGGGGCTGGTGCAGCGTGGCCACAGTGATGATGTCATCCGCAAAGTCATTGGCGGCAACGTCATGCGTGTTGCCAAAAGCACCCTGATCTAGGTGCTCGGTTGATCGATTCAGCCAGAAGCACGCGGATTTGCATTCTGCGTTCGGAGTTGCGTTGGCGACTGCCGCCGATCAAGCGGCCTGCAACTTGCGATTGTGCTGGGCAAAATTGATCCAGTCGGTGACTTCCTCCAGATCAGGCAGGTTGCCGCCACGGAGGATTCGTTTTCCTTCCTTGCTGCGAGCGATGGGATCAATGATCTGGAACAGTTCTTCGGCGTCCCAGCCAGCAAGGTCTTCTGGTGTGACAATGTCGGCTGCTACCAGCAACTGCGCGTCATGACCTCGAAGCATTGGAATGCAACAAACCATCGTCGTTTGTTGTTGCCACTGCAGCACTGTATCTGCATCGACACGTCGGTGATCCAATTGCTCAGCGATTTGCTCAGAATCACCGTCAAGTAAGTCCTGGATGGTGTAGACACCGATTGCCTGAAGACGTTCTTCCATTCGTTCACCGATCGAAGGTGCGTCTACGACCGGGGCATCCTGTTGAAGGTAGAAGCGTAATTCACGAACTTCGGTTTCAACCTTAGTGGTTGCACGCTGGGCTTGCCCGTCCATGGAAGTATTCTGTTCGAACTGTACAACACTGGTTCGGCTTGTTTCAGGCTTGTGGTTCACCTGTGTGTGTTTGCGTTTTTGTTGGCGATTGTGCTCGCCGCGGCGATTCCGTTTCAGCGCGGGTGCGAAATCTGTGCCGTGCTTTGTGGCAGCACCTCGGCGTTCTCCAGCGTTGGATGTTTTTTGATTGGGTTTACTGCTACGCACAAGCTGACTGTTGGTCTCATCAGCTTGCGACCTGAGACCTTGGCTATTTGCTGTGGCAATCCAGCCGGTGATGCGGGCAAGTTCATGACTGCTGCCGCTTAGCAGAAGTTGTTGTCCTCTTTCGGTTGCCAGGAAAGTCTCCACTTTGTGCAGCAGGGTGACGGGAGGAGTCGCTGCCAGCGTGGCTGGGGTTGTGATACCACATGCGACAAGAATCCTTGCATCGAAGCCTCGCAGGTTGGGGACACGGCAAACGAGTCGGCACTCTGCCTGCCAACGTCGGATCGTGTTCGCCTCCACATTTGCTAAGCCTAACGCATCGGCCAATCGGCAGGGATCCTGTTGCATCAGGTGAACTACATGGCTGATTTGCAGACCCCTCAAGCGAGCAGCAGCGACGGCATCGATGGACGGACCCTGGTCGATGGAACTGTCTACCGAAAGAAAAAAGGGTGAGGCAGGAGCCGCAGTTGAAACGTTACGGTGGTGGGACATCCGGATAGCTTCCTTGGCAGTTGAGGGGCTTGGGGCGCTCGATATTGACGTAGTCCCAACTGTCGCGCTGTGTGCGTTGGGAGATTCAACAGTGCTGTAAGTGTCGGTGTAGTAATAGCCATCACGGTGCAACGATCCGTCCGAAGCCCAGTCCGTTGATTCACTTGGGACCGAACCACGTGTATGGTCAGTGGCGTTGACGCTATTTCCTTGGGTATCCTGCCACGCCATGTCAAAGCGTTGATTTGCGTTCACGTTTGGCATGTAGTTGCTGCCTTTCATGGGAAGTACATCTTCGGGGACATCCCGAAGTCCATAAGTATGTGGGTGAGGGCCAACGTAGTTTTCGGCTGCGTAATTTGATTTCCAAAGTGGTCTGTGGGGATGCACGATGCGTTCAGTATGTATTTTTTCGATTCGCGAACCCACTTGCTGAAGTTGCGCCGCCAAGTTTTCACTGCTAGTGAGGACAAGCAATTGATGGCCGTCGCTTGCGTAATCATGAAGAGCAGCAGTAAACGCACCGTTTACACTGGGGCGGGCAAAGGGCGTGCCAGATTCGTCTTGGTCCACGCATCGGTCATGCAACATTTTCTCCACTTCGCCGAGTGTTTCTATGACCAGGGGAACAGGGCGGCCAGAGTGGGCGAGAAGTTTACCGGCTGCCATTCGGACGGCAAGAACGGCACACGCTTGATCAAATGGGGTGCAATTCGTTGCGTCCGCCCCATCGATTGCGATCACGCCCTGTTCAACACCGAGTTGATCCGTTGGGGTTGCGGTCACTTTTTCTGTTGACCATTCAATGCGTTGCAGTCGGCCACCTGTCAAACGAATCAACCAACGACTGGCTTCGTGTGCGAGTGTTGACGACGTTGTTGCTTTATGGGCGGGAAAACCAAGATCACTCAGCAGTTGCGTTCGACGCGTTCGCAGCCATTGTGCTCGTGCCAAAGAGCTGATGCGAGCGTCGACTTCTTGCAATTCCTTGATCAGTAGCGCCCGGTTGCTGCGGGCTGATTCCTGATCTGCGAGATCCCGGTCTGTACTTCCTCTGTCTATGTTTCCCAGGTCTTCATTCAGCCATGTGAGCCTGCTGGTCGATGTTCCGCGTACGTGCAAGCCGCTGTTCTGCATGCTTCGGCGAACTTCCGCAGCTTCCGTCAGGCAGATGTCCAGACTCAGTGTGACGCTTTCTAGCTCGGATATTCGATCTTTGCGTTCGCGATTCCATGTCTCTAATTGACGGGTTCTGGAATCCGAACATTCTGGATCCGCCACATCACCAAGTGCATGAGTCCGGCGAAGTACCTCGTCACGATGACGCTTCAATTGTTTGATGGCTGACAGTAACCATTGTTCGCAACGGCGAGCCAGAGATAATTCGTGCATCGGTGGATGGGATGCTGGCGTTGGCTGACCTTGGTTGTAGCTGTGGATCTGTCGCAAGACATCGCGGATGGTTCGCAATGTGGAACTCAAGGTTGTTGCTGTGCCGGGGATACTCTGATCCTGTTCGTACCAGGATCGGCTGGCGCGGTCTGGGCCGGCGTATCGATCCACGAGCCAATCGATTTGTCGTGTTGCGAGCAGGATGTGTTGATTGATCGATTCGCGACCGCGGCTAAGGGGTGTGTTTTTCGCGGAAGCAACTTCCTCTTCTGGGGAGTGGGGTTGGTCAAGTGTGTGCAGGAAGCAGTTTAAACGCATTCGTCGCAGCGATCGCTCATCGACGGGTGAAGACGTCGAGGTTGCTCCGCTTTTCCCTGTGAACAGGCAGTGCTGCAGGGCAGCAACTTCCATCTGGGCACGCTGCCAATGAATCACTTGTGCGTCAATCTCTTCGATTTGACGCTGCCTTTGCGTTCTGCCAGTGGTGGTTGGTTTCGCCCCGTCTACGCTCGCACGGGGGTGGAGTGGTCGCTTGCTCAAATCACTCAGGCGATTTCTGAGCTGATTGCGTTTTGATCGAAGAGTGCGGGCACGGTCGTGCAATTCCCGTAAACGCGATTGCAAGTGTGATTGCCGTCTTCGTTCCGTTTTACTGTCTCGCAGTACACCCTGTTGGGTGTCAGTCGAATCCGAGGCACGGGAGGGTTTGCTGTTGGATCGTGCTCCAGCAGTCGGTCGGGCCACGAACGAATCGTACACAGCGACTTTCGATTGATTGTCGGAGCACGGGTCATCGTTGAGGCACTGGGTGAGCCATGATCGTCTTGAAAGCAATGATGCGTGTTCTGGTTCTTCGAGTGGACCTGCAACAGATTGCAAACTGGCAAGTTCGGCTTCAATGTCTGCCAAGTCAGCTCGGATTTGTTTTACAGAATGTTGATGGTCAGCATGGTTCCCGTGGGGTGTCGTGAACGTATGGTTGCCTGAGTGCTTATGTCCAACTTGTGAGGACGCCCCTGCATGGGACGGTGCGTGATCCTCAAAAGCTGATGCCATTGCAGTGGAAGCTTTCGCAGGGTGATTGAGAGCAGTGCCTGCGTTGGAAGTCGAGGCCGCAGGCTTTCCTTTTTCCAGTCCGCAGGATTGTTGGCTGTCCAGACCGCTACGCACACATGCGGAAACGACCCGCGCGATGTTGGTCACTGCTGAATCAGTGATCACGCAGTCTGCAATCGCTTCGGGAAGGTTGAATGCCTGAATGGCGAGTTCGGCATCATTGCTATTGCTGATGTTTGGCAACCAGCCTGTTAGTTCCACGCCAAAATTGACAGGATCAGTTCCACGCGGTTCGTATTGGATCGTCTGGCGACCGTGAGCGGTGCCATCTTGTTCGCGATAGTAGTGAACAAGTCCATGGCGACCGGCGAACACGACCCGGCCCGTGGAAGAGCTCAGCATGCCGAGTGGATATTGTCGTTCAACCAGAGCGTCTCTGACAAATCGGGCGAGAGCTGTTTTGCCGCTTCCTTCCGGAGCGTGTACGACATTGATCTGTTCCGAAAATGGTCCCAGCTCGACTCGCTGTAACGGTCCGTGGGTGTCAATGTCGATGCGATCCAACAACATACCGTGGCTCCTCCGTGGCCATTCAGGTACTCGGCGCCTTTGCGTCTTTGTGAGTCCCTGCGATGTGATTTCTGCGACTTCCTTGTCGATCCGAGCTTCTTAAGCCAATGTTGGCGTGGTGGGCCCG
>Ga0315332_10000315_pt1 | contig 20785 bp, 19 predicted proteins | sample M110034915metaG_FD_203455 | JGI IMG/M metagenome (GOLD analysis project Ga0315332, IMG submission 203455) | Ammonia-oxidizing marine archaeal communities from Monterey Bay, California, United States - M1 100m 34915 | ecosystem: Environmental > Aquatic > Marine > Intertidal zone | place: USA...
AAATAAGCTTGATTTGGAACGTTCGGCTGAGTTTGCAGAAACAAATAACCTTAATCAGTTTACTCAAATATTACCAGTTGATTGTTTGAACGAGAGTCATGAATTCTTTGAACTACTGGATGAACCTTTTTCTGAAGCATCAATTCTGCCGCTATGGTATAATTTTAAGCAAGCAAAAAATCAAGGGATAAAGGTAATTCTAGGGGGAGATGGAGCAGATGAGTTGTTAGGCGGTTATAACTATTTCGATCAGCTTCAAAAGCACGACAAGTTTACAAGTTTTCCGCCAATAATACTAAAATCATTCCAGCAAGCTAGTATGAAATTGCTGTCACCGTTTCATTCTACAACTAGAGCGGGAAAGTTTAGAGATATTTTTTTAAACCAAGCACTTTCTGTTTATATGAAAGAGTCGGTCCCGGATGCACACCAACATATTATTTCACAAAAGAACGAGGGAGATCTTGTTACATTAGGTTTATCAGATATTACATGGTTAGAAGATGTATTTATGCAAGACCTGTACAAGAAAAGACCTCAAGATATAGAGAACTATTTAAAAGTTGAAATGCAGACGACACTTGTAAATAAACACCTTTCTAAGGTAGACAAGTCTTCTATGATGCATGGTGTTGAAGCACGAGTGCCATTTATGGATTACAATCTCGTGGAATATGCTACAGGGCTGCCAGAACAATATAAGAGGGAAAAGGCGGTGCTTAAACAAGCTGTAAAGACCCGAGTTCCACAAGCCATATTAACTGATAAAAAAAGGGGATTCAATCTGCCATTGAAACAATGGACGATAGATCATATTATCGGTAAGGAGGCTATTGATGTGGGTAAACTAGATGAGCTAGGGGTTGTCGATCGAAATGGAATTGATGATTTAAAGAACAAAATGTTGAAAGGTCGAGAAGACACAAGCCGAACCCTTTGGTCTTTGTTTGTACTTTCGCATTGGTTGAATAACAATACCTACGAAATAAGCTAGCATTGGCACAATTTAAGAGGCTTTTACTGATTACTGACATTCCAAATCCATATAGGATTCCGCTGTTCAATGCTCTTGCTTTTCGACTACAGGAGCGAGGAGTGAAATTGAAAGTAATATTTGGTTCACGGAAACAGGAAGATAGACTGTGGGAAGTTGATATGGAAGATTGCTTGTTCGATTTTGAAGTGTTGCCTTCTAGAAGACTAAACTTAGGATTTGAAGAAAATACACTGGTCACATTTTCTGGGTTGATGAAATCGTACAATGCATATGATCCAGATAAAACAATAGTTATTGGTTACACTGTAGCTACCATTAAATTATGGTGGCATTCGTTGTTTCGTAGTTTGTGTTATAATATTTGGAGCGGAAGTATTTTTCATCCAACAGTAAAACACTCTTTTTTTCGAATGATTCAACGAAAAATTGTAATAAAAAGATCAAAAAGATTTCTGGTGTACGGGACAAAGGCTAAGGAATATCTTGTGAAATTAGGAGCTAAAGCAAATGACGTATTTATTGCAACAAATACAGTGGATATAGATTATTTTTCTGCTACTCCGGTTAACAATAGACAAAACCCCAATAGAAAAAAAATTGGAGTGCTGAGCTATTTAATTATGAGAAAAGGGTTGAAAGAGCTTTTAGATGTGATTAAAGTCTTAAGTAAAGAACGAAATGATTTTGTTATAGAAATTGTTGGAGACGGAGTTGAACGCGAACAATTGGAAGCTTACGTGAAAAAACTGGAACTGGAAGATGTTGTAATTTTTTTGGGCTTTAAACAAAAACAACAAATCCCAAAATTTCTAGCGTCATGCGATTTATTTTTGTTTCAAACACATTTCGATTGTTGGGGGTTGGTTTTAATAGAAGCTATGGCAGTTGGTATTCCAGTTATTGCTTCAAAAAACGCGGCAGCAACAAATGATATTGTTCAAGAAGGAGAAACGGGTATGATTACTGATTTTTGTGTTGTTTTGGAAACAGTTAAGAAAATAAATTTCATATTAGATAACCCTGATCAGGCCCAAGAGATGGGTGCAAAAGCAAAAGCATATATCCTAGAGAACTGTACGTTAGATAATTCAGTAGATGGGTTTATAAAAATGCTCTTTGAGGAATGACATTTTCGGAATGGAAAAAATGGCTTATTGGATATCCATGGGACTTAAGATGGTTTATCATTATGGTGCTCATTCGACCTATAATAGATAATTTATACTTTTTAAAAAACATCTCTCCAATATTATCGCCTCCATATATCGTCGGAGTGCTTACCCCTATTTTTTGCTTGTATGGTATATATAAATACAATACGAAAAACTACATGGTCAGGGATACAATGCTAAAAATGTGGTTTGTTTTGGTTGGGATTAATACTTTTTGTTTTATGGTTTACGATCCATTGAACTTTGTCAACTGGCAGTTCGTCTTGAAATTATTAATGCCTGTTTACTTGTATTTTTTTATCAAAATATTAATTAGAACCAAGCGAGATCTCGAAGGTATTTTACAAACTTTTTTGTATTCAGGGATTTACGTTGTTGTAATCTTTTTGTATGAAATTATAGTCTCTCCGATTCGTGTTGAGGCGTCTCGTGGTTTAGAGAGAATACAAGGAAACTTTGCAGATGTTATGAACTATGGGATATACATAGGTTTAGGGTTTATATCCGCGGGATATTTTTTTACGAAATCTAAAAAGGATACAAAAGATTTGGTGATAATTATTGGGGTGTCGATATTATGCATGCTGGCGTTAATGAATATTCATCATGCAGCAAGTTATGGTACATTTATGGTCCTAGCTATTATATTCTTCCATTACAATTTTAAGACTGTTAAACTTGGGGCTGTTATTTTATTCATAGGTGCTAGCATAGCTGGACTAACATTGATTAGCGATCAGTTTTTTTCTGAAACGATTGAGCCCGTAATCAAAAATGATATAGAAGTATATGAGGGAGACAGAAGTGAAGATCAATTGTTACATGGTAGAGTTGGGCGCTGGAAAACTATGTTAGATGATTTTTTCCGCATTCCGATATTATCTCAAATGTTTGGTATGCCTACGAGTTTTGCTAACACTAGTATTTTTGTATCAACAGCGGTGCATAGTGATTTTTTCCGCATATCCTTTTTTACTGGTTTTGTGGGGATTATGTTCTATTTATTATATTTTTTTAGGGTTGTACTTGAAGCTTTTCGAATGCATTATACCTTGAGATATCTTGTATTGAGTTGTGTTGCATTTTTACTATTATACTCAGTTACAACTACACCTACTTTCTATGTTCCTATATTGTATATAACACTTTCAGTGTTTTGTTATGTTAATAAATCCAGTTCGTATAATAATGGATGATAAGCCAAAAGTTGTTTTATTGGGAAAACTGCCTCCACCATATATGGGACCAGCAATCGCAACGGATATAATACTGAAATCTAGTTTATCAATAGACGTGGAGTTAATACATGTTAACACCTCAATAAATACTGAAATTTCTGGAATAGGAAAGTGGTCGGTTAAAAAAATAATGGCAATTATTGGTCTTTATAGAACCTTCTTGAGGGAATTGAAGACTAGTATGCCTGACGTTGTTATTGTGCCGATTAGCCAGACGGCAATTGGTTTTTTAAAGGATGCCGTTTTTATAAAAATGGCTCAAAAAAGAGGTTGTAAAGTGATTGTTCATTTACGTGGAAGTAACTTGAAAAATTGGATAAACGAAACATCTTCTCTGGTAAAAAAAGCAGTTGTTGATGTGCTTAAAAATGTTGATGGTGGCATTGTTTTGGGACAAAATTTGGTTGACATATTTAGAGATATCTTGCCTGTTGATAAAGTTTATGTTGTTGCAAATGGTAGAAATTTTACTGACATAAGCGCAAAGCAATATACTGATGTTATCAAGGTTCTATACTTGGCTAATTTTATTGAGTCAAAGGGCTTTTATAATGTACTAGAGGCGATTAATTTGTTAGGAAAAGAACAAGAAAATTTTGAGTTTTTGGCCGCGGGGGCGTGGATGGATAGAGGGTTTCGGAAGAAATGTGAAAGGTTCGTGACAGAGTTCAATGTTCCGATTGAGATTCGAGGAGCTGTATCTGGAAGAAAAAAAATAGATCTACTGGAGAGTGCGTCAATTTTTGTTTTCACCCCAAATGGACCTGAAGGACATCCTTGGGTTTTAGTTGAAGCTGCAGCTCATTCATTGCCAATAATAGCTACGAATCAAGGTGCTATAGTAGAAAATGTTATTCATAACTGTAATGGGTTTATTGTGAACTCAAACGATCCGATGGAAATTAAGAATAGGATAATGGAGCTGAAAGATGTCTGCTTACGAGAGAAAATGGGAAACGCCAGTCATGAAATATATAGTAAAAAATTTACCGAAGAGAAAATGGTTGAAGGGCTTAAAAATGCGATATTTAGTACTTTGAAACAGGTAGATTAATGACTTTATTTTGGGAATGGAGTTGATATAAACATTATCAGTGCGATATGTGTGGAATAGCAGGATATATAGGGAGTGGATCTGTGAAGATTGACGAAATGATTGAATCTATTGGTCACAGGGGCCCAGACAGTAGAGGGCGTGTCTCTGAACAGGTTAACGGAAGGCTTGTTGAACTGGGTCATACGAGACTGAGTATTCTTGACTTGTCTTCATTAGGTAATCAACCGATGTTGAGTGAGGACTCTAATGTTGTAATCGTTTTTAACGGAGAGATTTACAACTTTAAAGAATTGAAAGCTCAATACTTATCCGATTTACAATTTTCATCAAATACTGATACAGAAGTTGTTTTGAAAATGTATTTTTTGTTTGGGGAAGATTTCGTTAACTATCTGAATGGAGATTTTTCAATTGGAATTCTTGATAAAAGAAAGGGTAAGTTTCTATTGATTCGTGATAGGTGTGGTGTTAAACCACTATATATATATTCTTCCCAAAAGGAAATAGTTTTTGCTTCAGAGATAAAGTCAATTATAAAAATTATTGGTAGACCAGAAGTAAATAAGGAAATGATTAACCCTTACTTTACTTATAAATATGTTCCTGGAGAGCACACCTTGTTCAGAGGAATTCTGAGAGTATTGCCCGCACATATTTATATCATCGATATTGCCTCCAGTAATATTGCTAAAAAAAGATATTGGTCGCCACAAAGCAACGAGAAACCATCTAGTGATTTATATGGATTAGTTGAGACTGCTGTAAATCAGAGATTAGTAGCAGATGTGCCAATTGGTAATTTTTTATCAGGAGGTGTAGATTCATCGATTATAGCATCGTTTTTGAAGAATAGAGACGATATCATTCACTATTGTGCTCGAAAAGACGAGGGGGACATTCGTGCTGAAGGCACAACTTCTGATTACGCGTATGCGAATAGTCTGGCAAAACAATGGGGACTAAATTTCAAAGAACTTGCTATTAATTCAGAATCAGCAAATCCAGAATTGATTAAAAAGACAATTTATTACGGTGATGATTTGATAGCCGATGGTTCACAAATTCCATCTTATTTAATTACACGAGAAGCAGCTAAAACTTCAAAAGTACTCTTGTCTGGCATGGGGGCAGATGAATTGTTTTTTGGATATGCAGGCCATCAATTAATTCTGTTAGACTCTTATCTGCACGCTTTGCCCGATTTTATTTCCAATTCTATAGGAAAATATTGGGCTTCTCTTAACGTAGGTATGGGAAGCTTTAAGGCGTATAAGAGATATCTTCAAAAGATAGGTAAGTATCACGGTTTTCCTGAATACCGAAATGGATTGTACTCGTTGGTAGGTGATGCTAGTGTAGCGAGTTCTATTTTAAACTTGGATAATGAAGGTTCAGTCAAGTATCTCAAGACTTATTTTGACGATAAAGATCCATTTGATGCAATTCAACAGTTTGAATTCGACAATTTTTTAGTTAAGAACTTGAACTATACAGATAGAATGGCGATGGCGAACTCGGTTGAAGTCCGTGTTCCTTTTTTAGATCACAAGATTGTTGAGTATGCATTTCAATTAAAGAGGGCACAAAAGTTGTCGAACACTTTTAAAACAAAAAAAATATTAAAGGATACGTTTAAATCTGTTTTACCGAATGATATTACTGCTAGGCGAAAAGCAGGATTCGGAATGCCGCTAAGAAGTATATTTGGTACTAGAGCAAAAATAGACTCACTATTAGATATAGACTTTATTGGAAGCTTCGATTATTTCAATGTTGATAACGTAAATACGGCAATCGGCAATCATATAAATGGCTCTGAAGATAATTCTTCCTTAATTTATGCGGTTATCTGCTTTCAAAGTTGGCACAAGCAATTTATCGCTGCTTAAGTGAGATCATTAAGCTATCAAATGCTTTTTTGAAGTCAAATACCAGGGAGGCTTTTAAGGCATTTGTAGAAAACGAAACGTAATTATTTTCTATGGTCTTGATTGCCATTGAAATATTATCGACTGTTCTTTCATTGATTAATATTCCCGCTTTATGTTCTTCGAGGCATTTCATCCCAACTATGTTTTGACCTATAACAGGGAGACCAGCAGCGAAATAATTATAGACTTTGCCTGCTGGTGATGAAATATAGTTGAAGTCCTGTTTACCAATTAATTCCATATCGTAGAATGAAAATCCAATATCGTAATTGGAAATGGAATTAATAATTTGAGATTGTTCTGTATAAGAGAAATCAAAAATTAGCCTTTTTTGTTCGATAACATCAGCGTACTTTTTTAACAGTAAGTTGCAGTAGTTGTCGTCTTTTATACCCTTAATTGTAAGGGTAAAACCAGGGTGCAACATTGTTGAATCGACACATTCTTCAATGCCATAGTAGTTTTTAATATTTCCTAAATACAATAGATTGCCCCTAAAGGTGGATGGGCTACTTTTCTTATTTTCAATAATAGGAGCATTCGGTAAATAATGAATTTTACACTTTTCGCCTAAATTGAGGTATTCTGCTCTTTCCTTAGTTTGGATGACGAGATAATCGATTCCAAGTTCTAAACATCGTTCGAAATAACTATCCCTTAGTATCTCTAATGATAAAAAGATAGTGTGGTCAAATTTCTGTTTGGCAACTATATACCCCGTACTATCTATACCAAAGACCAAGTCAAACTGGGTATTCACTTTTGTTTTAAGCCACTCTTGGAGTCGTTTTAATTTGAAATCTTTGTATTTGCCTAATTGTTTTAACCATCTTGCCTTGAGTTTCGAAATGGTTATAAGTTCGCAATTCGGTACAGTAGAATTATCTACAAACCCTTCTAAATTAAAAGCTATTACTGTAACAATATAACCTTCATTTTCTAGACAAGAGATCAAATTTAGCACGGTAGGTGAGTATGAAACCCATTCATCAGGAAAAACAACTAGTGCCGATTTCATAAAATTTTTGTAAAATAGAAACCATAAAATTTAGCTTGGCTCTCTTGCGGATGAAACGGAATAAAACAGTTGCTAATAGGATCGTCCCATTGGTCGATTAGTTTGTACCCACATTGTAATATGCTATTAATGAATTCATCCTTTTTGTTAACTTTAAAAGGGTAATATGTTACACCGCCATTTTGTGTTGATACAAATTCTTGCGACTGGTGTAGTGGGAGATGAGCTATGATGATCTGGTTTGGTTTTTTGTCTTTCAGTACGTCATAAAAAGGAGAAATATCTTCTAGGTATTGGAAAACTCCCATGCATAAAAAAGTCCAATTTTGCAGGCTTATTTTACTATTATCAGTAAAGGAAAGATTGCTTGGTGCGTTAAGTGTTTTTGCTTTTTTTATTATGTTAGGTAAGTCATAACAGATCCATTCAACAGTTTTGAGTTCGGTAAGTTTTTTTAAATAGGTGCGGTAATTTTGCCCCATGTTCCCACCAAAATCAAAAACAGTATTGGATTTTTTTATTGCTTCGCTAAGCCAAAAAAGAATCGGATAATCTTCTATTTCGATTACGGTATTTCCTTCAGCATACCAATCTGCAACTTTTGGATGGTCGTAACCCGTTTTTAAGCCCGTTAATTTTTTATTTGCAGCTTCAAAATTTGGATATACACCTCTATATCCTCCAATTCCTTCCCGTTTACTGAATAAAAAGTAATATCTCAGGTGTCGCTGAAATTTATAGAGAAGGCTAATCATTAATAAAATCCTTAAGACAGTGAGCAACTGTTCTAATTTCCGTTTCGGTAATTCCCAACCCTGAGGGTAAATAAAATCCATTACGGGCAAGAAACTCCGAATTAGGCAAGGAGGTGTCGTTAAAAAGCCCTTGCTTCAGGTATACAGGCTGCTCGTGCATTGGCCAGAAAAAAGGCCGTGTACCGATTTTGTTCTTACTAAGATGGGTGCAAATTTCTTGGACAGAATACGAACAATCGTTTAGAACTATTCCAAATACCCAGTAAATATTTTCAGCATATTCTCTTTGGTCAATAGGTAATTGAAACTCCCTAATGTCTCCTAATAGCTCATGGTACAGATTGCCAATCCACCTTTTTTTCTCGACAAGCTTATCTAACTGTTCTAGTTGGGCAACACCTACAGCCGCTTGAAGATTGGTCATTCTCATGTTCCAGCCAGAATTTTGGTGCACGAATCGGGTTTCATTGTTGAAACATAGGTTCTTGTAATACCGTGCTTTTTTCGCAATTTCTTCGTTATTCGTGAGAAGCATTCCCCCCTCACCTGTTGTTATTATCTTGTTGGCGTAAAAACTAAACGTGCTTACGTCTCCAAAACTTCCACAAGGCTTCCCTTTGTATGTTTGTCCGTGCATTTGAGCTGCGTCTTCAATTACTTTAAGATCGTATTTTTTCGCAATAGCGAGTATTAAGTCCATCTCAGCAGGTAAACCGTAAATATGTACGGCAAGAATCGCTTTGGTTTTTTCTGTAATTACTGATTCTATTTTAGAGACATCCATATTCCACGTGTCCATATTACAGTCCACCAAAACAGGAGTCGCCCCGGCACGAACAATGGCATCAGCACATGAAATTATAGTGAAAGATGGCAATATTACTTCGTCTCCTGCATGTATTCCTATTGCTTTCACTGCAAGTTCAAGTGCAGTTGTCCCATTAGTTACACTTATTCCAAATTTGCGATTCACTTTTTCCGCAAACTCGTTTTCGAATCGGCCAACAAAAGGCCCTTCGGAACTTATCCAGCCAGTATTGATACACTCGTGCAAGTATTTATTTTCATTTCCTTCTAGTAAAGGTGTGTTTACAGGAATCATATTAACCAATTTTCAGCTCATTTGGGTTTACAGCATCGAAGCGTTTTTTGTCTGTTTCTATAGAAAACGGACCCTGTTTTACCTCATACATTTCAGTGTCTTCTATAATTTCAAATCCATGTCCACCAGACGCTAGTAAAATAATATCGCCAGATACTAGAATATCACTTTTAATATAATCCGTTTTTTGTGTGTAAAAATCTACTCGAATTTTCCCGGTCTTAATAAACAGAACTTCCTGTGTCGAAGTAACTTCCCTTTTTACGGGGTTATGCACATGAGCATCAATTTTTTTCCCAGCTTTATGGTTCATATAACCTAGTTGCTGTGAATAATCGTTTGGAGTAAAAAATTCAATCCCCTCTTTCGCGAAACGATGCGAGATTATTATAGCAATTACATTACCTTTGTGCTCTATTTTTTTAATCATACGAGCAAAAATAACAAAACATAAGACCAATTCTAATTACATGTAGTTGCTTAATGAATAGAATAGATGATAATATAGAAGTCTTGGAGCCAGGGAAGCGATTTTCGAGCTACTGGGGAGAACTTTGGCAATATCGTGAACTGTTTTATTTCCTATCCTGGCGAGATTTTTTAGTGAGGTACAAGCAAACTGTATTGGGTGTGGCGTGGAGTGTAATTCGTCCTATTCTTACAATGATTGTGTTTACAGTGGTTTTTGGAAAGTTGGCTAAATTTCCTTCAGAGGGAGTACCTTATGCCATTATGGTTTATTGCGCATTGTTACCATGGCAATTTTTTGCAACAACATTTAGCGAAGCAGGAAATTCGCTGTTGGCTAATGCCAGAATGCTGACAAAAATTTATTTTCCGAGATTAATTATTCCAGCTTCTTCATTATTGGTGAACTTAATTGATTTTTTCATCTCTTTTGTTATTCTACTTGGATTAATGGCTTACTATCAATTCATGCCAAGTTGGAAAATCGTATTCATTCCAGTATTTCTTTTTATGGCTATGATTACTTCCCTAGGGGCAGGGGTTCTCATAGTAACTTTAAATGTAAAGTATCGGGATTTTAGGTACGTTGTTCCTTTTGTTGTGCAATTGGGTTTGTATGTTTCTCCAGTAGGATTTAGTAGTAACATCATACCTGGTAAATGGCAATTTTTATATTCATTAAACCCTATGGTCGGTGTAATTGACGGATTCAGATGGTCAATACTAGGGGAAGGGTACACTATGAATTGGGCTGCTTTTAGTTTATCCGCAGCGCTAACTGTTCTATTTTTTTTTATTAGTGTCACTTATTTTAAACGAATGGAAAAATCATTTGCTGATATTATATAATGAGTGTAGCGGTAGATGTACAAGGTCTTGGGAAAAAGTACCTGATTAGTAAATCAGATAAGCAGCAGTATAACACTTTTCGTGATCGAATTTATCAGTTATTTATAAAGAAAGATTCAAATTCAGTAGAAGAATTTTGGGCATTAAAGGATATTTCATTTAAGGTTAAAAAAGGTGAGCGTGTAGGGATAATAGGCAGGAATGGAGCAGGGAAGTCCACATTACTTAAAATACTGAGCAAAATTACCGATCTCACAGAAGGGCGAATTGAAATAAAAGGAAAGGTAGCGAGTTTATTGGAGGTAGGAACTGGTTTTCATCCAGAATTAACAGGGAGAGAGAACATCTACCTTAATGGTTCGATATTGGGAATGTCGAGAGATGAGATTAATGCAAAAATGGAAGAAATTATTTCATTTGCTGAAATTGAAAAGTTTTTGGATGTACCGGTGAAAAGATATTCTAGTGGAATGACTGTACGTTTGGCTTTCTCTGTTGCAGCTCATTTAGAACCAGAAATTTTGGTAGTAGATGAGGTCTTAGCTGTCGGAGACGCTGCGTTTCAAAAAAAATGCCTTGGAAAGATGGAGGATGTCGCACAAAAAGGAAGAACCGTTCTTTTTGTAAGCCATCAAATGGAAGCTATTGATAAATTATGCGATTCTTGTGTGCTACTCGAAAATGGAAAATTTGTAATGCATGATGAAACTTCAAAAGTAATTGATGCGTACCTATCAGCTAGTAAAAAGTACTCAGAGGTGGACTTGTCTTGTATTAAAAGTCGACATGGAGAGGGGAGAATTCGGTTTACAAAAACTTGGATCGAAAACGGAAGAGGAGAAAAAACACCCATTGTTAAATCAGGTGACTCGATAAAAATTGTTGCAGAATATGAGTTGGTCGGTGCAGAGCCAATAGCAAACCCGGCATTTGCCTTTGCTGTCAATACAATACGGAATGTTGCCATTACTGATTTAAGTAATTTTACTGCAGGTGATGAATTTGACGAACATGAAATACCGAACAAAGGAAAGGTAGTTTGTGAAATTCCTTCTTTAACATTAAATACAGGTTCTTACTATTTCAATGTATTGGTTCGAACACCAGGTGCTGTGGAAGACTGGATTACTGAGGCGTTTTACTTTGATGTAGAAGCTGGTGATTTCTTTAAGTCAGGTAATTTGCCAGATACAGCAAGGTTGATATTAATGAATCAAGATTGGAAATTAGATTTTAGAGATCAGTAATGTACAAATTTGTTAAGGTTACCTCACTGTATCAAAAGGCATTGACCTCTTGGTCTAACACTGAAAAACGAGGAGCGAAATTAAGCTATTCAGAAGCCATGGATAGTATTAATTATCAGGCTTATGGTTGGAGTGACTTTTATGAAAGTGAGTTAGGTAAGTTCGGTGTTGAATCAACACAAATTATTGCAAATTCAGATTTTCATCAACAGCTGTGGGCGCAGGAAAATCAAGTCGATAAGTCGGGACTGGATCTACTAATAGAACAATTAAAAAGGCTTAAGCCAGATGTTGTACTTTTTGAAGATAGTCATACTTATGGAGGTAAGATTTTAGAGCAAATCAAAATAGACGTGCCTAGTATAAAATGTACTGTCGGATTTAATTGCGCACCTTGCTCTCCTTCTGCTTTAGAAGGGTTCAAGGCCTTTAATTTTGTACTGACTTGTACTCTTGGTTTTAAGGTAGAGATGGAAAAAGCAGGGGTGAATACATACTTAATTAATCATGCATTTCACCAACCCGTGCTTGATCGAATTCAATTATCTAATACAGTTGAACATGATACAGTATTTGTAGGCGGCATTTTTCTAGGAACTGATTTTCACAATAGGCGTAGAAAATTAATTGAAAATTTAATCAATAAGGCTGGTTCGTTAACTATCTATGGTTATCTTAATGAATCTATAAGTTGGAAAAGAAAAATCACTAATTCGATAATACCAGGACATAATTATTCAAGGGGGTTAAAAAGACAAATTCGAACGCCCAAATTTGGATTAGAAATGTATCAAGTGATGCGCGATTCAAAAATAGTATTGAATAACCACATAGATGCAGTAAAAGAATATGCGGGAAATATGCGTTTGTTTGAGGCGACTGGAATTGGAAGTTGTTTGCTTACGGATAATAAAACCAATATTCGCGATTTGTTCGACGTAGGTAATGAGATTGTAGTATATGATTCTCCGGCGGACTGCGTTGACAAGATTAGATGGTTGTTAGATAATGAGAAAGAAAGAGAGGAAATTGCAGTAGCTGGACAGAAAAGAACATTAAAAGAGCACACCTTTAAGGAGCGTGCAGTTCAGTTACATCAGTTGATTATTGGTGTGTTAGGAGGTTAATTGAAGGCGGATAAAGAAAAGAAAAAATGGAAAACATCAAGTTCGGAATAATTGGATTAGGTAATATCGGAAAAAGACATTTGGCTGTTTTGGATGCGAATAAGAATGTTGAGGTAGTTCAGATATGTGATATTGATGTTGAGAAATGTAAGGCGCAGGCAGCATTATATAATTATATCAATTATACTGTTGATTACAATGAATTACTGTCCAATTCTGAGATTGATATGGTATGTATTTGTACACCACATGCCACACATAAACCCATTGCAATAGATTCCAGCAATGCAGGAAAGAATGTTTTAGTTGAAAAGCCGATGGCTCTTTCTTCAGTTGATTGTGATTTAATGATTAAAGCTGCTAAAGAGAATGGAAAGAGACTATTTGTTGTAAAACAAAATAGATATAATATGCCAGTAATGTTGGTGAAGGAGGCGTTGGAATCCGGCAAGTTAGGCGAGATTCATATGGTAAATTGCAGCGTATTATGGAATAGAAATATAGAATATTATTCTGAGTCAGATTGGCGAGGAAGTAAGTTAAAAGAAGGCGGAGCATTGTATACTCAAGCAAGTCATTTTATAGATTTGTTGGTGTGGTGTTTTGGTGAAATAGTTGAGGCTAAAACGACTTTGCAAAATAAAATACATGATATCGATTTTGAAGATTGTGGCTCAACAGTAGTTTCATTTGCTAATGGAGCTATTGGAAACATTATATGGACCAATGTGGTATATAGCAAAAACTATGAAGGTAGTATTACTTTAATAGGAGAAAATGGAACAATAAAAATTGGAGGTAAATACCTTAATACAATTGAATATTGGGATGTAAAAGGATACGAATTACGAACTGATATTGTGTTTGAAGATAAACCCAATTTATATGGTAAATACCAGGGAACTAGTTCGAATCACGACAAGGTTATGGAGAAAATAGTTGAAGAGTTTTCCAGCGGAAAAAATCTTGTCGTAGATGGAGAAGAAGGTAAAAAAACAGTGAGAGCGATTGAAAAGATATACCAAGGGCAACGTTAGTTATTATAGTCCTAATTTTTTTTTCAATTTACTACTCCATCCAGATCCCTCTTCCTCTTCGTAATATCCATATCCATATCCATATCCATATCCATATTTGTACGAATATCCTTGACTAGTTGTATTTACAGCGTTAAATAGTAATGTCATATTTGGAATTCTCTTATAAGTATATAGTTCTTGAAGATTTTTCAGATAGCTATGTTTTGTCACATTTTGACGGACAACGATGATATTTACGTTTGAATATTTAGTTAGTAATAATCCATCGGTAACAAGCCCAATGGGAGGAGAATCAATGATGATTTTATCATATTTGGATTGAAGATATTCCATAAGATTGTCCATCTGTTGAGTCATAATTAATTCAGAAGGATTAGGAGGGATTGGGCCAGCCGTAATAATATCAAGATTCTCATAAAAACCAGAATTATGAATGATTTCATCAAAACTTTTGTCACCAGCAAGATAGGTACTAACACCAATATCGTTCGAAATATTAAATTCTTGAGCTATTTTTTGTTTTCTAAGGTCTAACCCAACTAATATAGTTTTGAATCCAGCGGCAGCATAAACAGTAGATAAATTTAAACACGAAAATGTTTTACCTTCTCCACTAATAGATGAAGTGATAAGTATTGTTTTTTGATTGCCTTCCGTGCCAATGTACTTTAGGTTGGTACGAAGAGACCTAAACGCTTCTGAAATTGCAGATTTTGGTTTTTCATGAACAACTAGGCTGTTTTTTGATTTACTGAACGTTATTACTCCTAAGAGAGGAATACTACTGCTTTGTTGAATTGTCTCTAACGTATTAACTGTATCATTGAGCATCTGCTTAATGTATATTAAGAAAATCGGTAAAAAAATGCCCAAAAGTAAACTAATGGCGTAGTTCTTTTCTTTAACAGGGCTAACGGGTGAATACGTAACGGGGGCTTTATCTATAACGCTGTTGTCTGAAATCGCAGAGGCAATAACAATGGCTGTTTCAGCTTGTTTTTCTAGAAGATATACGTATAAATCTTCTTTAATAGTAAATTGACGCTGAATACCTAGCAATTCTCTTTCCGCTAGTGGAAGAGATCTGATTTGGGACTCATATTTGTTAAGTTGACGTGTGAGTTCAATTATAGCTATACTCAAGGTTGCATTTATGTTATTTACGTTAACAAGAATTTGTTTTCTAAGTTCTTGAATCTCGTCTTGAATTTTGGTATATCCTATTCCATTTTTTTTACTGACTATTCTCACTTGCTCCCGTTCTTGCTCTTTTTTGACAAGAGTTTCAATGAGTTGCATTAAAATTTGGTCTTCCAAGCCAAGACTGGAAGGAACAATGTGCCCAATATCACTATTCTCGCTCAGGTAATCGATGAGATAATTGGTGTATTCTTTTTGTATAGAATAAGCAGAGATTTTAACATCAATATTTTTAACTGCTTCAAGAATAATTGACGATTCAGTACTTATGTCGGTAATTCCTCTTTCAGATTTGTAAAGCTCTTTTTCAAATTCAATTGAACGCAGATTTGCCTGAATTTCATTTAGTTGTGCGTCAATAAACTTTAGTGAATTGGTTGCTAGCTTATTTTTTTCTTCTATGTCGCTTGAGATATACACTTCTACCAATTTGTTGATAAAGTCGGCTCCTTTTTTTGAAACCTGGTCTCTAATAGAAATTTTAAGGATGGAAGAACTTTTACTCATTAAATCTACCGACAGTTGGCTTAAATACTTGGCTGCTAGATCGTTATTGTCGTGAAAGGTGAATTTGTATTTTCTGTATTCAGTATTTTCTGAATTTGAATAATCTATCAGAAATTTTTCAGTTTTTGAAACAACTAAGACGCCAAAACTAGTCGTGATTTTCTCTCCAAACTTATTCATAATCTCAATAAGAGTGCCATCTGTTTTGCTGGTATATGAAATTTTGTACTCCAAATTATTAATTATATCTAAATCAAAAGTGTTAACATATGCTTCATACTCTAAAGAAGTGTATTCAACAGAAAAAGGAGATAGGTCGTAGATTTCACTTATTTTAATGTCGCCAACCAGAAAATAAGAGACATTGAAATCAAGTTCTTCAATTGCCCTTGTGGCTAAAGACCTCGATTTTAATATTTGCATCTCATTTTCTAGGTTTTGTTTGCCTGAAGAGAAACCCTCAATTTCATTTAGTACATCATCAGTGTTATTACGTTCGATGTTTATAAGTACAGTGCCAAATGTGCTGTAGATAGGGGTAGCGTACCAATTAATATAGTAAACCGCTCCCAAAGCGAAACCGATTGATAAGATAAAGAGATACCAGTATTTTAAGTAGCTAAATAGTAGTACTTTGACGTTAAAATCATTAGTTTGGAATTGTTGCTCCGAAGGTAGTTGTGTGTTTTGCGTTTCCACTTAGAGCAAATATATGAACTCGGAATTAATTATGTGCTTTTTTTGCAATAATACAGCCATACCATGTTTGGTCTTCAATCTCGGTCTCTGTCATCCAGTTATAGCAGCCGATTGTTTCAAATCCTACTTTTTTTAGAATCATAATAAGTTCATCTTTATAGTAGTAACGCATGTTATGGGACTCGTTTATCTTGTATTTATTTTTTGACTTTTTGTCGAGTATTTGAATATTAAAATCTACTAAAACGCAATTGTTTGCTGTGTCTATGGTTGGTTGGGATTTTCTAGTGATTTTTAGGTCATCATTTTCAAATGATCTTACTCTACTTGTTGGTAAATCATTCAGTACACCTTTTGCATGCCAAAAGTCAAAGATGAATACCCCACCTGGCTTCATAACTCGATAAATATTTTGTAGAAAATCTTTTAGCAATTCGTCAGTAGTTAAATAGTTTATCACATGAAATAATGAGGTCGTACAATCGTAGAATTCTTCGTTATCAAGATCTTTAATCTCAGAATGAAAAAAGCTTAAATGCCGATTATCTTCTTCCTTTGCTAAGGGAGATGCCATCTCAATCATCTGTTCACTAATATCAATTCCGGTAACGGAGTAGTTTTTATTATAAAACTCAAGCGCATGGCGTCCAGTTCCACAGCCAACATCTAACAAGCTAGTATTCGAATCACTGTTTTTATCGATAAGCGATAAAATATAGTCTACCTCTTTATCATACTCTTTATCGGCGTAAATTAAGTTGTAATACTTAGCGTAATCGTTAAAAATTGGCGACATTTGTATACTTACTATTTCAAGTATTGAATTTAAATTGCGATAAAATTAACCAAGTTTGGGTATATTTTCTAACATATTTAAAAAGAAACAAAATCTACCACCGGTAGATTTATCTGTTTTAAAAACAGACATACATTCTCATTTTGTTCCAGCTATTGATGATGGGTCTCAGTCTATGCAGGAGACCATAGATTTGCTCCAAGAAATGATTGGTTTTGGTTATAAAAAGGTAATCACTACACCTCATATAATGAGTGATTTTTATCAAAATACACCAGAGATTATTTTAGGTGGTTTAGAAAAGATAAGACAGGCCATTAAAGAAAAGGATTTAGATATTGAAATTGAAGCTGCTGCTGAATATTATTTGGATGATTTTTTCGAAGAAAAAATTAAGACGGGAGATCTGTTAACTTTTGGCGATAATTATGTGCTTTTTGAGCTCCCTTTTATTTCGGAACCGCCAATGTTAAATAGTGCAATATTTGAAATGCAAACAGCGGGATATAAACCTGTTTTGGCTCATCCTGAGCGTTATTCTTTTTGGTATAACGATTTTGATAAATATCGCAACATGGTAGATCGGGGAGTGCTTTTACAATTGAATATTAACTCACTTTCTGGTCATTATCCGCCCCCAACTAAAAAAATGGGAGAGAAATTAGTTGCTGAAGGGATGATTTCATTTTTGGGTTCAGATTGTCACAACATGAATCACGTAAACATGATGCACAGTGCAGTTAAATCGAAGGCAATTCATGATTTATTGGTAAGTGGAAAGTTGTTGAATAATTCGCTATAAGAGTTGGTTTTACCCAGCCGAAACCAAATCAGCTGCGCAAATAGTTTCCATTTTTCGGTCTGCTTTTTTAACTAGGCCCATCAATACCTTTCCCGGACCAACCTCTGTAAATGAAGTAGCGCCATCGTTCATCATTTGCTTAACGGTTTGTGTCCATTTTACCGGAGCCGTTAATTGGGCAATTAGGTTTTCTTTAATCTCTGTAGGATTGGTAATCGCACTTGCCGTGACATTTTGATATATAGGACAAATTGGGGCACTGAACTCGGTCGAATTAATCGCTTCAGCTAATTCGGCTCTTGCTGGCTCCATTAAAGGAGAGTGAAATGCTCCGCCAACAGGTAAAATTAAAGCTCTTCTAGCTCCAGCTTCTGTAAGTTTAGCGCATGCGGCTTCCACAGCAGAAAAAGCTCCAGAAATAACTAATTGTCCTGGGCAATTGTAGTTCGCTGCGACCACAACACCTTCGATTTCGGCACATATTTTCTCAACTACTTCGTCTTCTAAACTTAGAATAGCCGCCATTGTTGAAGGCTCGGATTCACAGGCTTTTTGCATTGCTAAAGCACGTTTAGAAACCAATCTCAAACCGTCTTCAAATTGCAGTGTTTTGTTAGCAACTAAAGCAGATATTTCTCCTAATGAATGGCCAGCAACCATGTCGGGTTTGAAAATGCCCCCTAAAGTGTTCGCCAATATTGTGGAGTGAATAAAAATAGCAGGTTGAGTAATTTTGGTTTGTTTTAACTCATCATCAGATCCTTCAAACATTGTTTTAGTAATCTCAAAACCTAAAATTTCATTAGCGTTTTCGAAAAGTGCTTTTGCAGATGCAGAACTGTCGTATAAATTTTTTCCCATTCCAGAAAATTGAGCTCCTTGCCCAGGAAATACATAAGCTTTCATAATTAATGAAGTTTGGTTGAAATTAGGTTAATAAATTCTTCACGTGTTTTTGTCTCGTTCATGAAAACGCCTGTAAATGCGGAAGTCGTGGTAACTGAATTTTGTTTTTGTACACCTCGCATTTGCATACACATATGCTGCGCTTCAATAACGATGGCAACACCAATTGGTTTCAAAGTTTCTTGAATGCAATCCCGTATTTCGTAAGTTAGTCTTTCTTGTACCTGAAGTCTTCGTGCAAATGCGTCTACTACGCGAGGAATTTTACTTAAACCAACAATGGTTCCGTTGGGGATATAAGCAAGGTGGGCCTTGCCAAAAAACGGAAGCATGTGGTGTTCGCACATAGAGTACACTTCGATGTCTTTTACCAAAACCATTTGCTTGTAATCTTCTTGAAAAAGAGCAGATTCTAGTATTTTAGAAGGGTCTAAGTCGTAACCGTGTGTTAGATACTTTAAAGCTTTTGCAACACGTTCAGGCGTTTTTAATAAACCCTCTCTATCTGGATTCTCACCAATTTCTTTTAATACAGTCGAATATTGATTAGCAATTGTATCAACAGATTCTATATCGTACTCATCAATTCTTTGGTAACCAGGTTTCTTATCAGTCATAATTAATTTCCGTAATATTCAACAGCATTGTTCTCAGTCTCTTGTACCTTGACACAGTGCAAGTGGGCACCAATTGATTTAATTTTGTTATCAAGCGCTTTCCAAATTTCGATTACTAGTACCTCAGTCGTAGTCATTTTTCCTTTCATAAAAGGGGTGTCTAAATTTAGATTTTTATGGTCAAGATGAATGATCACCTCTTGTTTCATAATTTGACCTATAGCACTAAGGTCCGTTACAAATCCTGTTTCAGAATCTGGATTTCCTTTCACGGTAACAAACAACTCGTAATTGTGGCCATGCCAATTGGGATTCGAACATTTTCCAAACGTTTGAAAGTTTTTTTCTTCACTCCAATCTTCTCGCCACAGTTTATGTGCTGCAGAAAATCGTTCTCTTCTTGTTAAATATAGCATCGTTTTATTTGGACAACAAATGTAAGTAAAGTAGGAATAGTATTTTTGTAGAATGCGAATATTAGTAGTTGCTTCTACCATGGCTGAAATAGATACATTTCAAGCGCAAAATACTGAGTCCGAAATTGATATTCTAATTACCGGTGTTGGAATGGTTGCAACAACTTTTAGGTTAACGAAAGTTTTAAGTCAAAACGATTACGATATAGTTGTAAATGCTGGAATTGCTGGAGCATTCTTTAAAAAGTTTGAAATCGGAGAGGTGGTCGAAGTAAGATCTGAACAATTTCCTGAAATTGGAGTAGAAGATGACAATAGCTTTATATCAATTTTCGAATTAGGATTACTCGGTGCAAATGAGTATCCATTTCAAAAAGAAAAATTGACAAATCCAGATACAGGGATTCCCAACTTGAAATTAGTTGACGGTGTAACCGTAAATAAAGTACATGGTAACAACCTTTCGATTCAAAAAGTAGTAGATCAATTCTCGCCAGATGTTGAATCTATGGAGGGGGCCGCAGTAGCTTTTGTTTGTTTGCAGGAGAATATAAAATTTATACAGATTCGTGCGATATCCAATTACGTTGAAAAAAGAAATAAAAGTGCTTGGAACGTTCCACTAGCTGTCAGGAATTTGAATATCGTGTTAGAAAAATTAGTTTTTAAGTTAAGAGTTGATAGTTAAGATGGAAAACCAGAAAATCACACTAGGTTTTAGTCCTTGTCCTAACGATACATTCATTTTTGATGCAATGGTGCATTACAAAATTGACACGGAAGGTCTAGAATTCGAAGTATTCATGGGTGATGTTGAAGAGCTGAATCAAAAAGCATTTCG
>Ga0315332_10000317_pt1 | contig 20781 bp, 18 predicted proteins | sample M110034915metaG_FD_203455 | JGI IMG/M metagenome (GOLD analysis project Ga0315332, IMG submission 203455) | Ammonia-oxidizing marine archaeal communities from Monterey Bay, California, United States - M1 100m 34915 | ecosystem: Environmental > Aquatic > Marine > Intertidal zone | place: USA...
CTCGTCAGGAACAGCGCGGTGGGGTGCCGATGCGCGTGAATGCTGCCGGCCTACCTTTGCCTTCGATTGATGGCAGCGGTGCTTCGGTTGGACGCCGGTCGCCGTCGGTCGGTGACTCGACGATCGCCTCGCTCTTGAAGCAGCGGTCTACTCGACCGATCTCACAGCCCAAGGCTCAGCCTAAGGTCGAGCCGAAGGATGAAGGCAGTACTTCGCGGTTGGAGTCGTTGGTTAAGCCCGAGGTTAAGCCCGAGGTGAAGCCCATCGCAAAGCCAGTGATTGCCAGTGCGACGCGTAAGTACACGGTCAGGAACGGTGATATCATCGGCAAGATTGCGCAGAAGCAGTTGGGCAGTACGAAATACGTCAGGGCCATTCGCGAGTTGAACCCATCGCTCCGGAACAGTGACAATCTAAGGATTGGTCAAGTGCTGGTCCTGCCGGCGAGCAGCAGGAGTTCAAGTGCTCCGGCGGCGGCGGCCGGTGCCTTCCGCACCTACAAGATCAGCAAGAATGATACTTTCACGAGTATCGCCCTGCTCGAACTCAAGTCGGAAGGTCGCTATCTCGAGATCGAGAAGCTCAATCCAAACGTTAACCCGCGTCGGCTGGTGCCCGGCCAGTCGATCAAGCTGCCACTCAAGTAGTGATCAAGCCGACCGGACGTGTTTGCCTGGTCAGCGGCGGCACGGGTGGGCATTTGATGCCTGCCTTGGTGCTAGCTCGTTCGATGCAGGAGGCTGGTCACGAGCCATTGCTTGTGACCGAGGGACGCGATGTCGAGCGAGAGCTTCTTCGTCGCGAACTGCCCGACGTGACTTCGGTCGAAGTGCCGCGTAGCGGCCGTTCACCTGGTGGTTTGCCGGTGTGGTTGATGCGCGCGACCGTGACTGCGCGTCGTCATCTGCGAAAGCACCAGATCAAGGGTGTGATCAGTACTGGTGGCCGGGCGAGCGTTCCTGTTGCGATTGCCGCGAGGAGTTTGCGGATCCCACTGTTCTTGTTGGAGCAGAACGCCGTTACCGGTCGTGCCAACCGCTGGTTGTTGCCGCTTGCGAAGTGCATGTATGTAGGCCTTCCCGGAGCTGGCGAACGTCATCCGCGGGGTAAGTTTACGGGTACGCCGCTGCGCACTGGCTTTGGTCACGTCGACCAAGATGAGGCCCGGCGTTCCCTGGGGCTGCAAGCAGATGTGCCGGTTGTATTGATTACCGGTGGCAGCCAAGGTGCTCGCGTTCTCAATGAAGTCATTCCGAAGGCGCTGCAGCAAGTGCAGGGCAAGATGCAGGTGATGCACTTGTCTGGGCTCGGCAACGACGCGGATGTGAGGCATCGCTATGCCGACGTGGCGCGGGACAATGTGGCCCATGTGCGAGCAGTCGCTGCAGACATGGATCGATTGTTTGCCGCTGCCGATCTCGTGATTTGTCGAGGTGGCGGGACAACGGTCGCCGAACTGATGGCGGTTGGTCGTGCGGCGATCATTATTCCGTATCCTCACCACAAGGATCGTCAACAATTGCACAATGCCCGCGTTCTGGAGTCTGTTGGGGCGGCGATCATTCAGGAGGAGCAGAGCCTCGATCAAGATGCGCTAACGCAATTGGTGGAAGAGTTGCTGTCGGCTCCGAACCGTCTACGGGAGATGGCTAGTCAAGGCCGTAAGTTGCGCCGCCTCGATGCGGTGGAAGCGATCCTCGAAGACGTTCAGCATGTTCTCGGCGGCGGCAATACCGATACATCGACGGGTGGCGGCAGCGCTGACCTAATCCATTCCGATGTCTCGAATGCGAACGGTCCTGAGACCGTAGTGACCGTGCCACGTCCAGCCCGAGGCGAGCGCGGAGCTGCCGCTCGTCGTGGAGGCGTCGCTTGAGTGTCCCTCCGTCCTTGCCGACTCCGGAGTCTGGCTCGGGCGTGTTGCCGGCCACTCCAGATACGGCTGCTCCCGCCGCGGAGCCAGCCGCTCCCGAAGGGATAGCCGGAACAAGCTTCGTATCTCGCCGTTTCCACTTCGTAGGCGTCGGTGGTTCCGGCATGAGTGGTTTGGCTAGATTGCTCGCGGGTGTAGGTGGCATCGTGAGTGGTAGCGATAGTCATGGCGGGTCTGTCGTCGATGGGTTGGCTACCGAAGGTCACGATGTTTGGAGTGGCAGTCAGTCCGACCGCATTAAAGGTGAGGATGGATATGTCATCCGGAGCGCGGCTGTGCCACTCGCCGACCCCGAAGTGCAGCAGTGTGTTCGCCAGGGCTTCACCTCATTACTTTATGCCGAGGCGGTAGGGCGCCTGAGTGAAGGGCGTCGAACGTTGGCTATTGGTGGCACACACGGCAAGACCTCGACGACTGGCCTGACCGTGGCCGCGTTGCGCGGCGCAGGGCGAGATCCCTCTCACTTGATTGGTGGCGAGGTGCCCGAACTAGGTGGCAATGGCCATGGTGGCAAGGGGGCCAGTTTCATTGTCGAGGCATGTGAGTTTAATCGCAGCTTCCACAACCTGCGCCCGTTCGGCGCTGCCATTCTGAACCTGGATCACGACCACTTCGATTGTTACCCGTCGACCGACGAGTTGATCGAGGCGTTTGCTGGTTACCTGGCTCGGGTTCGACCAGGGGGCACTGCGTTGGTTGAAGAGGCAGTGCCGAAGGCCGTGCTGTCGAGCCTTCGCAGTGATGTTGAGATTTTGACCGTTGGTTCAGGGCTGTGGGCTGACATCCGAGCCGTCGATGTCGTCGAGAAACTGGGCTGCTTCTCCTTCGACCCGGTTCTGCTTGGCGAACGATTGCCGCGCATCCATATGTCGATGGTTGGTCATCACAACATGATGAACGCGATGTTTGCGCTGGGCTTGGCGCATGTCGCGGAAGCCGATCTGGCTGGTGCTTGTGAGGGTATCTCTAACTTCGGAGGTGTGAGGCGCCGCTACGATGTGCATGAAGGTCCAGCGGGTGGCGTTCTCGTAAATGACTACGCGCATCATCCTGCGGAGATCGAGGCCGTAGTAGCGGCTTCACGTTGCCGTTTTCCGGGTCGACGTTTGCTGGTTGTGTTCCAGCCGCATCAATACCAGCGTACGTTGCTATTGCTTGATGCATTCGCGATTGCCCTGGCAAGTGCAGACGTGACGCTTGTTGCAGAGATCTATGGGGCTCGCGAGACGGATGAGATTATGGCGTCCGTTAGCGCTGGAGACCTTGTGAACGGTGTGCGCGAGCAGGGTTCCGAGTCTCATTATGCCGGGCCAGTTGATGGCCTCGCCGAATCCGTTGCCAAGCATCGGCGCGAGGGCGATGTGGTTATGGTGCTCGGTGCTGGCAATATCGATACCGCGGTGGCGGACATCGTTGCTGGCCTCTAACCGTGTCGTTTCCGCGAAGTACATCGAACCGCGTGACTACTCTCGACTATCAGTCTCTGTTTGCTGGCCTGAATGGAGCGGTTCGTATGTCGGTGCCGTTGGCACCCATGATGCACTTGCGCATTGGCGGCCCCGCGGACTGCTTCGTTGAGCCATTCGATGAGCAGGATGTTGCGCTGATTGTTCGTGTGTGCCGCGAACACGGGTTGCCGATGCATATGCTTGGTGGCGGTAGCAATATCCTGTGCGCCGATGCTGGTGTGCGCGGCGTGGTTGTGCATCTCGGCAATCTCAATCGCATCAATCGGGAGGACAATCGCGTGACCGTCGGTGCTGGCGTGACCTTGCCGAGTTTGCTGCGCGCGACGAAAGAAGCGGGTCTCGCTGGCTTGGAAAAATTGACGGGTATCCCGGCGGTTGTTGGTGGTGCCGTTGCGATGAATGCTGGCACTCGCGCCGGCGAGACGTTCGAGCACTTGGTTTCTTTGACCGTCGTGGAACCTGATGGCCGCCTTAGTGTTCGCACCAGTGACGATTGGTCGCCGCGCTATCGTGATGGTCGGCTCAACGGCGCTGTCGTAGTGCAGGCGACGTTTGAGCTTGAACCGGATAGCCCCGAAGCAATTTTTGAGCGCTTCTCTGCATCGCTACAGGCGCGCAACAAGAGTCAGCCAGTTACGCAACGCAGTGTGGGTTGTGTTTGGCAGAATCCTGACGGCGATGCGGCTGGCCGCTTAGTGGAGGCGTCTGGTTGTAAAACGATGAGGGTTAATGGCGTCCAGGTCTCTGACAAGCACGCTAATTACTTCATTAACGATAACACGGGCACTGCTGCGGACTTTGTTGCGTTGATGGACCAAGTGCGTAGTCGAGTTTGTGAGGTTTCTGGCGTCGAACTTGAGGCAGAAGTGAAGTTCTGGGGGTTCCCGAAGAGTTCTCCTCTTTGAGTGACTCGTCTTCGGACTAAGTTGTTCTTAATGGTGCGGAGCGATCCGCGGGGCGTCGATAGAGTTAGTTCATACGAGGTAGATGAATGACCACAGACTCAGAAGTCAGAATCGAATTTAAGGGCCGTCACGACCACATCACCGAACGGATGCAGGAGCACGCCACCAAGAAGTTGGCGCGCCTTGGTCGGTTTGCTGACTTGCTCACGCGAGTTGAGGTCGTGGCAGATCATGCTCACGAGAATCCTGAGATCGAGTTGATCGTGCACATGAGAAAAGGCTCACCGCACATCGCTAAGGATCGCAGCGAGTCGTTCTCAGGCACGATCGATATCCTCGTCGACAAGATGGAGGCTCAGTTGCGCAAATTGCATGACAAGCTGACGCACCACAAGTGCCCGGGTGCCAAGGAAGAGCGTGCCCGCATGGCTGAGTCGAATGAGGCTCCGGCCGCTAAGGACGAAGAGACAGAAGAGACATTCGAAGACGCGGTGCGAAAGACGCTCGAGGACTAGCTTAGCGCTGGTCTGAACCCGCGGTTGTGTCGCGGCGGCGGCTTCGAGATGAGCGGGGCAGCTAGCTTCTCCCGCTTTCTTTCCGGGTGAAGGCCATTTTTTCTGGTGGTTGTTTTAAACAATCCGTCACGGCGTCGAATGGCCCGTGGCATAGGGAATCTGGCATTCCACTGACCGAGGGTGGTCCTCCACCCTTGGTACATTGTGGATGTCGGCCCGCCGGAACATGCACAGCGCTTCGTTATTCAGGCACAACGACCGTTGCGCCGGGCCAGTGCTTTTCGCACACTCCTCGCCCCATGATTCGCAATCTGGTCCAAACCAGCGCAATGATCAGCGAGCTCGCAGCCACCACAAAGGAGGCTGCACTGAAAGAATTGCTCGCCGCAGCCGGAGAAGCCGGCGCGTTCCCCGAGTCTGCCTACAGCTCGCTAAGTAGGCGCTTATCTGATCGTGAAGCGATCGGCTCCACTGGCCTCGGCAATAGTGTTGCCGTGCCACACGTGAAGGGCGAGGACGTGAAAGGCGTATCTCTCGTCATGGCTCGCTGTCAGCCAGGCCTGGAGTGGCAAGCAATCGACGGTCGTTCTGTGCATGTGTTCTTCATGCTCGTGTCGCCGATGAATGATCCGGAGGCGCATTTGCAGTGTCTGCGGTGGATTGCCAGCTTGGCGCGCAACTCCGATTTCCGCCGATTCTTGCTTGATGCCGATGGCGACGAGGCAATGCGTGATTTGCTGCTTGAGATGACTTCGGAGAGCAGTAGCAGTAAGTGAGAGATTTGGCATGAGTGAATCCACGAAGAGCAGTGATGATCCTCGCACCGCTAGGGTCACTCTTGGGAACCGCCATGGTTTGCACGCACGGCCAGCGCACTTGTTTGTGCAGACGGCAAACGCCTATGCCAGTGAACTAAAGGTCGGTCGCGTGGACAGCGACGAGCGCGTTGATGGCAAGTCGATCATGGGGATGATGATGCTTGCTGCTGAGCACGGTGTGGAGCTTGAGCTTGCGGCCAACGGGCCCGATGCCGATGCCCTGTTGCGGGCGCTCGTCGAGTTGGTGTCAGCTAACTTTGGCGAAGAGTAGCGCTACTGCCACATGCACGCCGCTGTGGCTGCGTGCTCGCAAGCTGCGGTGGCATGGATCTCGCGACCCATTTGATTCGGTCGCCGGCTGAACTGCTGGGTGCTACGGCAATAATGACCGGTAGTAGAACTCAATGCAGGCGGTGCTATCGGCCGATAGAGGACGGCAGTGGACATATTCGTCCACCACCAAGGACCGTTCATGCTGAATCAGCGCAGAAGCATCGTCGGACTCGATATCGGTACTAGTTGCATCAAAGCCGTCGAGTTGACCCGCGAAAAATACGATCACGTCATTACTGGTTACGCGCAGATCGAAGTCCACCACGAGTCTTCGCGTCAGGATGCGATTGCCGAGTTGATGGCTGCTGCAAAGTTCCGGACCAAGCGCGTTGCGACAGCGGTGAGCGGCAAAAATGTCGTGTTCCGCTACATCACAATGCCGCAGGTCAAGGACGACAAGCTGCTGCAGGCAGTGCGAATCGACGCGGATAAGTACATCCCATTTGATGTCGAGGACGTCGAACTCGGTGCTCAGAAGCTTGAGGCTGCTGATGACGATGTCAGCGATGAGATGAAGGTCCTGTTGGTTGCAGCCAAGAAGGCTGTGGTTCAGGATCACAGCCGCATGTTGACGGACCTCGGCCTACAGCCAGTCTCCGTTGGTGTTGATGGCTTTGCTCTCGGTAACGCTTGGGAGCTGGGCGATATGATCAATCCGGGCCTCCAGGAGCCTGGTCGCACCGTCGCGTTGGTCGACATTGGCTCGACCAAGGCCAGTATCAACATCTTGCGTGACAACATCAGTTGCTTTGCGCGAGAAGTGCCCATTGGCGGTCAGGATCTGACTAACGCGATCGCACGCCGATTGGGAGTGGATCCGGAGCAAGCCGAAGAGCTTAAGCGTGACCCTGGAGATCAAGTCGCGGCCATGCAGGAAGCAATCGGTCAGACGCTGGAAGATCTCGGCAACGAGGTGAATCTGTCGTTTGACTTCTTCGAGAATCAGTTCGATGGCGAAGTGCAGGAAGTTTGGCTGACCGGTGGAACGTCGTTGCTGCCGGTGCTCGAGGAGAGCTTCGAGAAGATCTTCGAGAAGCGCACCAAGACGTGGAACCCGATCGAGGGGTTGAAGGTGAAGGCGGACAATGTCGACGTCGAAGCCCTCAATCAACTGTCCCCCCAACTTGCTGTTGCAGTTGGGCTAGCCGCGGCGATCTAAGGAGTACCGAGACATGATCAAAATCAATCTCTTGCCGGCCGATCTGCGTCGGGGCAATCGTTTGCCGCCGCGGGTTCTTGCCGCTGCGTTTGGCACAGCGCTGATCATTAGCGCTGCGGTTGGTTGGTTTGGCCTGACCTACTTCGGCACCCTAGCGGATGCCGAGCAGCAGTTAGTCGATGTGACGGCTCAACTGAATAGCCGTGGAACCAAAGTCAAATACCACGACCAGCTCGCTGCAAACAGGAAGGACTACGCGTTACGCGTGGCGACCATTCAAGACATTGGTCATTCGCGCCGCGTTTGGTCGCAGTTTATGGATGACCTGATTGATGTCGTTAACAACAGTGGCGCGACTGAGCGGCATCTGGCTTGGTTCGACAGCATTAACGTTAAGGGCGACCCGAAGAAGAGTGTCTCAGTGACGTTGCCGAGCAACGTGCAGGGTGAAGACAAGTCCTTGATGGCTAACTTCCACGAAGACCTTGAGGCGGCACCGTTCGCGAAGGATCTAAGTAAGAAGACGGATCCGACGTTTCGGCTTGAAGAGGACGATTCACGTATTCCATCGGCGTATTTGAAGTTCCCGATGGCGCTGCAGTTCAAGCCCTCTGTGAAGCCAAAGGCCAAGAGGAAGTAGGACATACCATGGCGAATTGGACACAAAAGAAGATTCTGACGACCATGGGTGGAGTTGCCCTGGGCGTCTGCGGATTAGCAGCCGGCGGCGTCTATTACACCAATGGTTTGATCGAAGAGGTCGACGTTAAGGTCGCATCGAAGAATGCGGCGGTCCTTGCTGCTGACGTCAAGATCAAGAACATCCCGGTCGTTGAGAAGGAAGTGATCATTCTCCGCGAGAACCTTGGCGAGTATGTCAAGATCTTGCCCGATTCCCGAGAGCTGACAGACTTCGTGCGCATGTTGCAGAAGTTTGAGAGGCAATCCGGCATTCGTAGCACTGGTTTGATTCAAAGCAGGGCTGGTAAGAAGTCGAACGCTCTGTTCACACCGATTGAGTACACCTATCAGATGACTGCCACACTGTGGCAGGGTCTGAAGTTCATGAATCTCGTCGAGAACTTTGAGCGATTCGTGAGCGTGACGGCATTCAGCATTACTCCTGGCCAGGATGATGCGGACACCATTGAGGGCGAAGTCGTGCACACGATTAGCCTCACGATGCAGACCTTCACCTACAACAAGCGTGGCGCAAAGCCAGACGTGACGATTCCGGCCTACGACGATCGTAAGCTTGAGTTGCGTGAAGAAATCTGGGAGCGCATGCAGGCGATCCGGATTGATCGTTATGAGCACCCTGGGATGCAGGGGCGTCGCGATATCTTTGTCGATCCCCGTGAGACAAGTCAGGGTGTTGGCAAGGATCCGTCAAACGCCGAGCAGCGGAGCATTATTGAGAAGCACATTGGTGCGATCGAGCAAATGAACAAGACGCTCGACAAGATCCGCGCGGAAGGGACGTCGTTTCCTGAACAGTGGTCACTTGAGAAGACGTTTAAGACGGACTTGGCCAAGACGCTCGCCACGGTTGAAGCCGACGCGAGCATGATCGTCTACCGTCCATACCGCTTGCGCTGGTCGCTCGAGGTAATGGGCCCCCTCGACAGCCTTAGGCAGCAAATCTCGAAGCCGAATGACGACTTGCCGATGCGGAGCGATCCGTTCATGCCGTCTGATGAGATTGCGACGCTCATTGCGGATATGGCTGATGATTGCAACAACGGCCAACTCGAGCAGGCCCGGGACCGCTATGAAGCCGTCATGGATCGTCTGGCCGTGCCGGATGACGATGCTCGTTACCGCCTGGCGGTTGACGCTAAGTCATGGCATCACAAAGCTACGACAGCACTGGATTTTAAGGGTCTAGAGCTAAGTGTGCAGGGCGTCGTCGTGAACGGAGCCGGAACTTCTGGAGTTCTGCTCAACGATGAAGTCTTCGAAGAAGGCGACTATATCGATGCTGATCTGCTCGTTAAGCGGGTGGAAGAAGAGCAAGTTTGGTTCGTATTCCGCGGTCTCACCCTCGTTCGTACGATGTGATTTGCCCGACTGCGAGAGTTCGCTCAAGCCGTCGGTATCAAGGGACGATGAAGGAGTCACCTTGGACCTGCGCCTATTTCGGCTGGGTTGAAGGTGAATCAAATGTAGCCCCGTGAGGGGTGAGAAGGATCCACGATGCAGGCATTCAATAACGTGATCGGTTTTGTTCTGGTGGTTGCGAGCGCGCTGGCGACGTTGTCAGCACAGGAAGCACAGGCTTCTGGGGCGCAGTCGCAGAACCAGGAAGGTGTTAGTTCTCAGTCTAAGGGCGATCGCGCCAGCCACCTGACTTTGCGGCTTAAGGATCGTGACCTGCGCGACGTCGTGCAGAGCATCCGCCGCAAGACGAATGCCAACATCATCATGGCTCCGGGTATCGAAGAGTCCGTGACCATTGACTTGCACGATGTCAATTGGCGTCAGGCTTTGTCTCTAGTCGCTGAACAAGCGGGCTGCATCGTCACTGAAGGTGATGCTGGCGTTCTCAAAATTGAGAAGCCGCCGCGCGTTTACTTCGCGTTTGAGAACACGGACATCCAGAAGGTCATCGATACGATCGCTAAGATATCGGGTGCGAACATTGTGGTCGCTCCGGAAGTCAAAGGCACGATCACGGTGCGTCTGAAAGACATTCCTTGGCGCGATGCGCTCGACGCAACGGTCAAGACGCTCGGCTTTGTTGTCGTCGAAGAAGATCGTGGCATTTTGCGAGTGGTGCCAGCTGCGAATATCGAGCAAGACCTCGAGTTCAAGACGATCCCACTGCGCTTCATTCGCCCGAACTCGGTGTTTATGCCGATCATCACGTCTGAATACGTGAAGGATCTGCGCAACACGCAGCCGATCCAGCAAGGTCAGCTCAACTTCTCGTTGCTCGACACACTGAAGCGCATGATTACCCAAGATGTTGGCACGCTGGAATACATCCAGGAGACCAACATGATCATGGTTAAGGACACCAAGCCGGTAGTCGAAACCATCGCTCGCACGATTGCGATGATGGACGTGGAGCCGTCGCAGGTGCAGCTTGACGTGCGTTTTGTTACGACCAGCAACGACGACCTGCTGGATGTAGGTATCAATCCTGGCGGCAATGGTTGGTCCGCTAGCCTCGGCCTTGGTCAGATTCCGACGCGCTTGCCGTTCGATCTTGGTGCCGGTGGTTGGGATGATTCGTTGATTGCTAGTGAGACTGGCACGGGTCCGTTTGTTGACGGAGCCAATGCCCAGAACTTGCCTGCGGCGACAACCATTCCGAGTGTCGTTTTCGGCGCTCTCAACTTCCAAGAAGTGACCGCGACCTTGCGTCTCTTGGCACGCGACTCGCGCTCTGAGATCTTGCAAGCTCCGCAGATTACGACGCTCGATAATTCTACCGCGACGATCTTTGTCGGTGAGGCTGTTCGTTATGCGCAAGCGCGTGTCGAGCAAGGTCAAGCCGGTGGTCTACTGCTCGCTCTCGAAGAGGGTGATGAGTCGCCTGTTAACATTGGCTTCCAGCTACTTGCGACGCCGCACATTGTGCCGGGCAGCGACAAGGTCATCATGGAAGTGATCCCGCAGCGCACTTCGCTGAGCGGCACTGGAACGTCGGCGATTGCACCGGCTGGCTTTGATGTCTTCGAGGTCGGTGGGGGGTCTGCCGCTGGAGCTGGTCAGATCGCTTTGCCGCGGGTTGCTTCGAGCACGCTGTCGACGACGGTTCTGCTGCGTAGTGGCGAGACCGCCGTGCTCGGTGGCTTGAAGAGTAAGACCGAATCGGAGACGACGACAAAGTTGCCGTTGCTTGGCGACATCCCGTTGCTTGGTTACTTGTTCAAGAACAAGACGCAGCAAGAGACCATGTCGACTCTGTTGGTGTTTATTACGCCACAGATCATTCGCAGCGCAGAGGATGTGACGGACTCGATGCAGCGCATCCTTGAGGAGCGTATGCGAGATCACCGTTCGAACCTGGCCCAGACCCGCGAAGCGATCTTCGGTAAGTAACGGGCCGTTCACGCCCGAATCGCGCCGCGATTCTGGGCTTGCTCCCCGCGCTCCGGCTCTGCCGGATTTCGCGCTCGGTGAGGGATCTGGCAAGGTCCACATGCTCCGCCACCCCGGGGCATCTCGTCAAACTCCCCAGCATTCGGTAACTGTGTGCCGCACAAGCATTGAGCGCGCCCCCGCCCCCGGCTACGATCCCAGTCGCTATCTCATGTGAGGCAGCGCACCCATGTCTGGCTGGTCAGAACGATCCGCCGCATGGAACCCTTGAACTACCCCATGCCCGTCGCTCCGACGCATCTTTGGCAAGGCCAACAGACACAGTATTCACTGCGTCTTATGTCTATTTGCCATCAAGCTTTGCGTCAAACTCGGCTCGGCGTGGATTCCCGTTTCCTACCCTGCTCGCAATTCCCGTCGCTAGCCATCATGGGCAACTCAGCCCGTGAAAGAGGCCCTGGCGCGAGGTCTCGCCGCTTTCTAAGCAGCACGACCCGCCATATGAGCCTAGTCGACCGCCGGAATAGGCAGGGGGCCGCTGCATGTCGCAGCGATCATCAAGCAAAGGTTCCCCGTGAAGAGGATGCTCATCAACGCCATCGATTCGGAAGAAAGCCGGATCGCAGTGGTGGAAGACGGCGTGTTGCAAGAGCTGCACGTCGAGTTGGCCAACCGAGAGGCGTATCTCGGTAACATCTACAAAGGTAAAGTCGTCAATATCGAACCGTCTATTGGGGCGGCGTTTGTGGCGTTCGGAGGTCGAGTTAACGGCTTCCTGCACGTCAGTGATGTGCTACCCGCGTACGGTCGTCCAGAGTTCAGGCTTGAAGATGTGATCGAGGGCCGTGCCCGCGTTGATGTTGATGACGGCCCGGAGTCTATGCAGCAGGCGCTGCTGGATGATGACGATGACGATCATGACGACGAGCCCAGTGTCGCGAAGCCCGGTTCGAAGAAGCCTGGGCCCAAGCGCGGCGATCGCAAGCCGCGTAAGGCCGTCGCAGCGACCGAGGAAGTAGCTACCGAGGGCGGGGAGGTCGCTGCCGAGGATGTGGCGAGTGATGAAGCCGCCAGCGGTGAAGCTGTTGTCGGTGAATCCTCCAGCGATGATGCTGAGGCATCTGCAGAGGCTCCGGCTGAACGAGACGACTCGACGGTTCATGATGAAGTTCATGAAGCAGCCGACGATGAAGCAGCCGACGATGAAGCCGCTGAGGATGAGCCGGCGATCGAGCCCGTTGATGGCGTGCAGATCGTAGAGCCTGATCCCGTTGATGAGGATCTCGATGGTGATCACCAAGGTGGATTTGGCCACGGCTTAGATGACGAGCGTCCGATGGCCATGGCGGCCGCGGATCCATCGGACGAAGGTGGTAATGGCGAGGGTGAGCCTGCCAGCGCGAGCGCTGGAGACACCCCAAAGACGTCGGTTGCGTCCGCTGGCGATCAGCAGAGCGATGCCGCTGACAGTGGTGGTGAGGCCGACGCTGCTGGTAGTGACGCCGGAACTGGCGAAGGTGGTGAAGGCGCTCCGCGTCGTCGTCGCTCTAGGTCCCGCCGATCTCGTTCGCGCAAGTCGGCGAATCGCGCTGGTGGTGATCAGCCGGAAGGCGAGGCGGTGGAGGGCGGTGACGCCGGGGTCGCAACGCAAGAGTCTCAGGGTGGTCAGGACGCTGATGGCGAATCCCAGCCATCCGGCCGGCGCAGGCGTTCGCGCCGCGGCGGCGGTCGTGAGGCCAGTTCTGGCGGTAATCGCGCGACGAACGATCGGCGCGTGCCGCGTGGCAATCGTCCGACGATCGATCAGTTGCTCAAGAAGGGGCAGGAAGTCGTCGTGCAGATCACCAAGGAGGGCATTGGCACCAAGGGACCGACGTTGACGACGTATGTGTCGTTGCCTGGGCGTTGCCTTGTGTTGATGCCAAGCCTGCCAAAGTGCGGTGTCTCACGAAAGATTGAGGACGGCCGTGAGCGCCGTCGTCTTAAGCGCATTGTGAAGGAGCTCGATGAGACCGGCAGCGGTGGTATCGGCTTTATCGTGAGAACTGCGGGTATCGAGAAGAGTCTCGAGGATGTGAAGCGTGATCGTGATTACCTGAAGAAGATCTGGGAGATGGTTGCCCAGCGTCTGAAGGTGACCAAGGCGCCTGCGTTGCTCTACCAAGAGTCTGATCTGGTGTTGAAGGCGATGCGTGACCAGTTCACGCCGGACATCTTGGATGTCGTTGTCGATAGCGAAGATGTCTACATGCGCATCCGCGACTTCGCCGAGAAGTTGATGCCGGTCATGGCGGATCGCATCAAGCGTCATTCGGTGACCACGCCGTTATTCCACTCGTTCGGTATCGAGAAGGATGTCGAGGAGCTCTACGAGCCGCAGGTCAACCTTTCGAATGGCGCGTCGATCGTTATTGACCAAGCCGAGGCGCTGGTCGCAATCGACGTCAACTCCGGCAAGTTCAAGGCCGGCAGTCACGGTTCCGACGAGACGGCGTATCGCACCAATCTGGAGTCGATCACCGAGATCGTTCGCCAGTTGCGTCTGCGAGACCTTGGCGGCCTGATCATCATTGACTTCATCGACATGTCGCTTGAGAAGCATCGTCGTAACGTCGAGCGCAAGATGATCGAGTCGTTGCGCGGCGATCGCGCACGTATCAAGGTCGGTCGCATCTCGCCGTTCGGCATGATGGAGATCACGCGTCAGCGCGTTGGGCCAGGCTTGAAGCGCACGGTCTTTATGCAGTGCCCGCACTGTAAGGGAGCCGGCTGGTCGCGGACGGTGCAGTCAAAGGCCTTGTCGGTGCTCCGCGAGGCCAGGGCACTGGTCAACCTCAAGGGCTACTCGATGTTGCAGGTGTTTGTGGCTCCGGCTGTTTCGGACTACCTGGTTAACTACAAGCGTCGAGCCGTGCTCGAGGTGGAGGATGCCGTCGGTAAGTCGATTGTGTTCCGTCCGGAAACCAGCTACCCGATTGATGTTGTGCATTATCGCTTCCTCACCGGGGACGGTCAGGAAGCACGCATTGCGATTCCAGCTGGCCTGGGCGTAAAAGCTTAGGGTTCGCCGAAATTGAGTCGGGGGTGCCTCCGCCCTCGGCGGCATGGCTGAACCCCCAACTTTGGGCCCTGTGCTGCTCTAGAGCCAATCCGATGGGCCTGGGGCTCCCTGGGGCCGTGGGCCTGATTGAGGTGTTTGGTGCGATCCCGCTTGATCGAGCCTATTGACTCTCGCTCGTGCCCCGCTACTCTCCTTCGCCCTTCCAACCCCAAGCAGACCAATGTACGCCGTTCTCGACGATCGTAATCAGCAGTACCGAGTCGCCGCAGGCGACCGCATCAAGATCCACTTGCGCCGCGGCAGCAACGAGGGTGATTCGCTCACTTTCGACAAGGTTTGCCTGGTCGCTGGCGAAGGCGATAGCGCGGGCCGTATCGGCACCCCGTTCGTCGATGGCGCCAGCGTCTCGGCCAAGGTCGTGCGCAACGTGAAGGATCCGAAGGTCATCATTGGTCACTTCCGTCGTCGCAAGAACAGCCGCAAGCGCAACGGTTTCCGGGCCCAATACACGATGGTTCAGATCGAGGCGATCAACGCTTAGTCCGCTCGGGCTAGCGTCATCCGCACAGAATCATCAGCAACTGAATAACTGAGTAAGAGCTATGGCACATAAGAAGGGAGTGGGTTCGACCCAGAACGGCCGCGACAGCAACCCGCAATACCGGGGCATCAAGGCCTACGGTGGTCAGGCGGTCCTCGCGGGCTCGATCATCGTTCGTCAGGTCGGAACCAAGTTCCATCCCGGTCGCAACGTCCGTAAGGGCAAGGATCACACCTTGTTCTCCGTCGCTGAAGGCGTCGTTCGCTTCCAGTCGAACGGTCGCGTGCACGTTGACGTTCCCGCGTCTAACTAGTCGGCTCTAGCTTTTCCGGCGGCCTGATCTTTCGGGCCTGTTGGTGAAGGCGCGACCACCGACGATTTCCGTAACTCACGATGTTCGTCGACGAATTGGTCATTACCGCGCGCGCTGGCAAAGGCGGCGACGGTTGCATCTCGTTCCTCCGGGATAAGAACACCATCAAGGGTGGCCCAGACGGTGGCGACGGTGGTTCCGGTGGCGATGTCGTGTTGCTGCCGACGACTCACGTCAACACGCTCTACCACTTGACGGGCCGCGGCATCATTGGCGCCGGCAACGGAATCCAAGGTGGGCCCAGAATCTGTTCGGGCAAAAGTTCGGATGACTTGGTGATTGAGGTTCCGGTCGGCACGCAGGTGCTGGACGCAGAACGCGGCAACGTGCTCAAGGACCTCAGCGATGCTGATCAGCCGTGGGTGTTGGTGCGCGGTGGCTTTGGCGGCCGCGGCAACGTGCACTTCGCAAGTGCGGTTATGCGGACCCCGCGTAAGGCGGAGTTGGGGCGGGAAGGCGAAGTCCGCAAGGTTCGCCTTAGTCTCAAGCTGATCGCCGACGTTGGTCTTCTGGGGTTGCCTAACGCTGGCAAGTCGACCTTGCTGTCGACCATGACCAAGGCGCGTCCGAAGATTGCTGACTATCCGTTTACGACGCTTGAGCCGATGCTGGGTATCGCGGCGGGGCCAGGAGAGTCGACGTTCGTGATTGCTGATATCCCCGGGTTGATCGAGGGCGCGAGTGAAGGCAAAGGGCTTGGCGATAAGTTCCTCAAGCACATCGAGCGTACTCGATTGCTGTTGCACCTAGTCGATTGCAGCGCGTTGCCACTGGATGAGCCGGAGAAAGCCTTCGAGATGCTCAAGCAAGAGGTGGCTAGCTATTCGGACGATCTCGCGGGGCGTCCGATCATTGTGGTCGCCACCAAAGTCGAAGATGAGGAGTGTCGCAAGCGCGCGCAGCGGTTGGCTACAGCTGTGAGGTTGCCGGTGATGCCAATTTCTAGCGCGACTGGGCAAGGTCTTCGTGAGCTCGGCAACGCTATCTGGTCGGTGTTATCGGGACTTCAGAGCAGCTGAGCCAGATCCCGGCGTGGGGCAGTCTCGATCGTTCAGACTGGAGCTTCGGGAGCTGTTCGCATATGTCGATAAGAGGTCGAGGACTAATCAGTGCCGACCCCAGATACGCCACCGCCAGCACCGCCAGCCAGTCGCATGCCCAAGTTGCGAGATTTTCTCCGCATCATGGTCAAGGAGAACGCCTCCGACTTGGTCTTGAAAGCTAACGGTTGCCCCGCCTTACGAGTGGCTGGCGTGATTCGGTTTCTTGGCGACCAGCCGCTGCCAGCTGACTTGGTGCGTGGTTATGTCTCAGAGATCCTCAGCGAACGTGGCGAGGAGGAGTTTAACGAGACGGGTGCGACCGATGCTGCGGTAGCCCTTCCGGGTGTAGGTCGCTTCCGCTGCAATGCGTTCCATCAGTGCGGTGAGCAGGGGCTCGTGTTCCGTGCCATCAAGAGTGAGATCCCATCGTTTAAGGACCTCAGTTTGCCGGTTGAGCCGCTCAAGCGTCTGGCTTCGTTGAAGCGTGGTCTAGTGCTCGCAACGGGCGTGGCTGGTTCTGGCAAGTCGACAACGCTTGCTTCGATGCTCGAATACATCAACCGCACGATGAACAAGCACATCGTCACGGTCGAGGATCCTGTTGAGTTCCGCTTTGAAGACAAGCGCTCAATCATCAACCAGCGTGAGGTCGGTGCTGACGTCAGCAGTTTCCCGCAAGCGTTGCGTCAGTCGTTGCGTCAGTCGCCGGATGTGATTCTGATCGGTGAGATGCGTGATGCCGAGACGGTAGCTGCAGCGATTTCCGCAGCGGAGACTGGCCACTTGGTGCTGTCGACGTTGCACACGGTCAACGCAGTGCAGACCGTCGAGCGGATCATCTCCTTCTTTCCGCCGCATCAGCACGAATTGGTGCGCACACAGTTGGCGCTCAATCTCGCGGGCGTTTGTTCTTTGCGGCTGGTCAAGAACAAGGAAGGCGCATCGATGGTTCCGGCTGTCGAGTTGATGATTAACACGCCGACTGTGCGCGAGTTGCTTGAGAAGGGAGAGACACGCATGCTGCCGAAGGCGCTGGCCGAGGGTGGTTACTACGGCACGATGACGTTCAATCAGTCGCTGATCCGCCTCTTTCAGGCTGGCAGCGTCAGTCTGGAGGACGCTCTGGCAGCGTCGGATAATCCGGATGACCTGAAGATGCAGATGCGTGGGATTACGCAGGGCACGCTGCCGCGCGTCAACGCGTAGGAAATCGTGTCGCGTGATGTGGTGCTGATGATGGCGCCCGGCCCCCTTTGGTCCTAACGTCGGTAACCCATGGATCGGCTGCGCACGTTCGGCATCGTGGCTCACATCGATGCAGGCAAGACTACTCTGACGGAGCGCATCCTGTTTGATACCGGGGCGCAGTCTTGGGTCGGCAGCGTTGATGACGGAACTGCGTCGATGGATTTCATGCCGGCGGAGCGAACCCGTGGCATCTCGATCGCTTCAGCCGCTAGCCGTGTTGCCTGGGGCAATCACACTCTGCAGGTTGTGGATACGCCAGGTCATGTCGACTTCGTGGCCGAGGTCGAACGCTGCCTGCGGGTCATCGATGGTGTGGTGGTGGTGGTGGATGCCGTGCGCGGTGTCGAATCACAGACGCGCGCGGTCTGGCAGCAGGCAGTTGCCGCAGGTCTGCCAAAGCTGGTCTTCGTCAATAAACTGGACCGTCCAGGGGCCGACTACGAAGCGGTGTTTCGGGAAGTCGGTGAAGAGTTCGATTGCGCTGCCGTTGAGTTGGTGATGCCGTTGCTGGACGAGCACGGTCAATTCGCCGGTCTCGGGGAGGCGCTGACTGGGGCGGTTCAGTGGTTTGAGGGCCAGCCAAGCCCGGCGCTCGTGCCCAAGCTGCAGGCGGACCTTCGCGCGGCGCATGAGCGGTTGGTCGAAGTTGCGGCTGACTATGACGATGATGTCATGGCGGGTGTGGTCGCTGGCGACGCCGTGGCGCCGGACTTGCTGCGCGCGGCGTTGCGTCGTGCGTTCTTGGCTGGGGACGTGGTGCCTGTGCTTGCGGGTGCGGCGCTCTACAATCGTGGTGTTGATTGGCTGCTTGATGCCGTCGTTACGTTTTTCCCAGGTGTCGCAGATCTCCCGTCCCAGGGCGTTTGGGGGGCCGAAGGTGCTGGCGATGGATCTCGCGCGTTTTGCGGCTTGGTCTTCAAGGTCCAGCATTTTAAGGAGGTCTGGAATTACGTTCGGGTTGTGCGGGGGCGTCTCGTAGTTGGGGCCGAACTCATGCGTGGGCAGCGTGAGCGAGTCCCGCCGGTGGTCGTTTCCGAACTCTGGTCGATGCGTGCGGATCATCACGATGTCGTGGCGAGCGCTGGCCCTGGCGAGATTGTGGTCGTGCCGGGCGATCTTGGGTGGCGCACAGGGGAGACTGTTTGTGACCCCGCTGCGCCGGTCGTCCTATCTTCGCCGAAGTTTCCTGCTCCGGTATTGGCAGTGAACTTTGAGCCAGAGCGGGCTGAGCAAATTGCAGTGGTCTTTGGCGCCGTGCACGAGCTAGCGATCGACGATCCGACGCTGCGGGTTGCGCGCGAGTTTGATCGGATTGTGGTCCGTGGTATGGGGGAGTTGCACCTCGAGATCGTGGCCGACATGGCGCGTCAGCGAGCGGGGGTTCTCTTCCGGGTCTCGAAGCCTTGGGTCGATCGGCGAGAAACACTGTCGCGAGCGGCGGCGGGATCGGCCGAGGCGCATGCGTTCATCGCAGGCGTGAAGCAGGTTGCTCGATGTGAAGTGGTCGTCGAGCCGGTTGTCGGTGGCGATCCTGCGACTTTAATCATTGAAGCTGATGGGCTTATGGTTGCGGTGGCGGAGGCAGAGTTGCGCGCGCGCCTGTTGGCTGGCACGCGAGTCGGGCCGCTCCATGGTGTGAGATTGCGGTTGGTCGGTGTTGGCGGCGATGCTGCAGCCGAGGCGCTCACCGAGCAGGCTGCCGCTAAGGCCCTCGAGGATGCCGTCGCGCGTGCGGGGTTGGTCGAGCTCGAGCCGTGGGTTTCGTTCGAAGTTCTGGCGCCGGCGGCTAGTTCCGCTGCTGTGCTGGCTGACTTGGGGGCGCGTGGAGGGGAGGTGGGCAACCTCGCTGCAGGGCGCATGGGCTCGCGATTGACCGGGCGGGCACCGCTCGCCAGGATGATTGGGTATGTCACGCGGCTCCGCTCGATCACAAAGGGGCTGGGCCAAGTTGTGATCCGGCCCGCGGGATTTGCTCCAACCATCTGACTTGCGGTCAAGCTGCGCGGAAACTTGAGACAAAGTTCCGAGGATTGCACAAATAGTGGGCGGCATGGTTGACCGTCCATTTGACGGTCGCTAGCATGTCTGCCCACCTGTGCCCCAGGGAGCACACTCTCGAGTGTAACCCCTTGCCGCACAATGGATTGCGACCGAATGACGGCCTCGGCAGTTGTTCTCGCAACAAAGTAGTGCTGCCCTAAACCCTTACCTGACACCTGTCTGAGTCATTTCTCAGGCTGGACGTTGGACCCGACTGTTATGCAAGAGCGAATCCAAATCCGGATGGAGGCCTATGATCACGAGGCCCTCGACCAGGCGTCACTCGACATTGTCGAGACGAGTAAGCGCACAGGTGCCCGCGTCGCCGGTCCGGTGCCGTTGCCGACTCGCATCGAGCGTTACACGGTCTTGCGTTCACCGCACGTGGACAAGAAGAGTCGGGAGCAGTTCGAAGTGCGCACGCACAAGCGTCTGATCTACATCTCAGAGCCGACGACCAAGACGGTTGACGCACTGAGCAAGCTGAACATGCCAGCCGGCGTGGATATCCGTATTAAGGCCTGCTGATCCCAGTAGTTCTGGGCCTCGTTGCCGCAATCGCGAATCAAGAGCCGGAGCAAACCAAACATGGTCGAAGTCAAAGTATACAAGGGTGGATCAGTCGCAACGCAAGACGTTGATGCTGGCGCCTTCGGCGCGAAGGTTCTTGGGCGTACGCTCAAAGACGCCGTCGTCATGTATGAGGCGAACCAGCGTCAGGGCACTGTGCGAGCGAAGACTCGCTCGCAGGTCCGCGGTGGTAACACGAAGCTTTACCCTCAGAAGCACACTGGCCGCGCTCGTATGGGCACGACCAAGTCGCCGATCTGGCGTGGTGGTGGTCGTATCCATCCGCCGCAGCCGCGTGACCTCAGCTACTCGATGCCAAAGAAGGCGCGTCGCGTCGCTTTGCGTAACGCCATCTTCACGAAGTTCCGTGATGGTGAAGTGGGTATCGCAGACGGTTGGCCGGCGGATGTGCCGAGCACCAAGTCGGCGATTGCGATTCTGTCGCAGCTCGACATGGGCCGCAGTGTCACCGTGGTGACGGACGGCGCCGACAAGACTGTTTACAAGTCGCTGCGCAATGTGCCGCTGGTGGATGTTGCTTGCCTCGACGACCTCAACGCTCGTCAAGTGCTGCTGCGCCGCTACCTGGTGCTGACTCCGGCCGCCTACGAGTCGCTTGAGAAGCGCTTCGCTCAAACCGCCGGAGATAAGGCTTAGTCATGGCAAACGCAGAGCAATTCTACGATGTCATCCGTCGTCCGCTCGTGACTGAGAAGTCGAGTG
>Ga0315332_10000318_pt1 | contig 20740 bp, 14 predicted proteins | sample M110034915metaG_FD_203455 | JGI IMG/M metagenome (GOLD analysis project Ga0315332, IMG submission 203455) | Ammonia-oxidizing marine archaeal communities from Monterey Bay, California, United States - M1 100m 34915 | ecosystem: Environmental > Aquatic > Marine > Intertidal zone | place: USA...
TGCCAAATCAGAGAGATTCGAATCAGAGAGTCCAATTTGGAGACGTTGTTTTCTGCCAAACATCTGCTTGGTTGAAGCAAGTGAGTAGAAGGATTTGGCACAGAATTGACCGAGCCAATGCCCAAATACGAAGATCGGTTTTTCACCATTGAAACCACCCATGTCTGCGATCGAATCAACGGCTATCCCCTTTGCACTCACATGGTAGCGGCCATTAGGATCCAAGGTTCCAGTGCCGCAAAGGACAACTCGAGATACTAGAAAGGCTGTCAGGCAACGGCGTTGTCGCCGAAACGCGATGTGCCTGATTACAAATCGCAACACAAGCACGGTGGGCAGGTGAACGCATCGAAGGGTTGCCAGCAGTGGCGTTGCAACCCAACGCGGCACGTTTTCAAAAAGATCATCCGGTTTGTCAAATGAGACCGGTTGCCCTTTGAGCGTTTTGCACACGAAGACGACTGCTAAGATTGTTGCCATGACCGGAAGCGATGCCAGCAGGCTGATTACCTGAATGCCCCACAGCAGTAGAATGAAGAGACGGTAAATGAGCAGGAAGAATCCGTGGGCGACTTCAGCCTCGTAGTTCTCATGGCAGCCATAGACATGCCCAAGTGCATCACGGCTATTTTTCAGGATGCGGATGTCGAATCCAGTCTTGGAATTGATCGCAGCATCAGCGGCAAGATTATCGATCGAGCGTTGACAGGTGAGCAGTTCTGAAGGATCGTGGACTTCGGGGGTGGCGATTTCGAGGAAGCCACCCGGCTCTTGTTGCATCGTCGGATGCGATTCAAAACTGACTGCCGCTCCATTTGCCAAAAATAATTGGTCGTGGTCAAAAATGCCAGGCACTGTAGGTTGATCCTGACGTATGGCATCGCACAGGGCTGAGTAGACTTGCTGAGCTGCTGGAAGACCGCTTGATTCCACCTCATCGGTGCCAAGGACAAGCGTAGCGTATTCGGTCTCAAGACCCATCAGGCGGGACGCTAATGTTGACGGTTGTTTGCTTCTGGGTTTTGAGTTTGCAAACTGATCCGGTGGCGTATCGGTTCGCCAACGTGGCGAACCCGGTTGATGACCTTGGCTTTTTGCATCGGTCTCTGTTTGCCGCTCGTTCTGCGTCAAGCTACGCCCCTTAGAAACGTGTCACCACGGTTGTCAATGGCGTCTCTCCGTTGTCTGTGAGACGTTCCCACATTCCGTGCCCTGTTTCCACATGATGGTGGCACACGACTGAAACGCCTCTCCGTGCGTGGATTCATGCGAACCAGCTCCCCATTGCCGTCTCTCCGGGTTGCCACAATCATCCTGATGCTTGGCAAAGGTAGAAAGTCCGGGTTATCGGCTTTCAATACATGGCGTTTCCCGCGACAAGACTGTGTTGATCGTTGTGCCACCGTCGTAGCTTGCGATGCAATCCTGCCATCCACAATCTCAGTTTAGCGATTGTTAGCTAGTGCCAGGCTTGAAAAATTCACAAACTGGTAATTCGTGGCTCGGGGGATTGAGTTGAATTAACCCGGCTTTCAGATCCCCGATTCAATCTTTTCCTGCAATCGAAGCAGTTCGATCACGGCACCGGCAGCTTCATGTCCCTTGTTTCCGACTGCTCCACCACTGCGATTGATTGCCTGTTCGAGCGTATTGCAGGTCAATAATCCGAATGCGATTGGAATACGGTTTTGGGTGCCCATTTCCATTAGGGAAAGGCTGACAGCGCGATTGATGTGTTCATCGTGGGTCGTTTCACCTCGAATCACACACCCAAGTGCAACTGCAGCGACGACATCTGGTTGCTCGATGGCTTGTCGTACCACGGTGGGCAATTCCCATGCTCCGGGAACCCGGATGACGGGGGATCGCTCAGCGGTGTAGCCGGCGTCTGCGAGGGTTTCCAATGCTGCAGCTACGAGTGAATCGCAAATTGCAGGGTTGTAACGACTTGCAACAATAGCAACCTTGCCGATGGGAAGGTTTCCGTCGAGGCCTGTGATTTCAGTTGACATCCTTCAAACTCATCAAAAATTCAGCGTTGTTTTGTGTCTTACGTAATTGGTCGGTCAGGTTTTGCATCCCATCCGCGGGGGACAACTCAGCCAAGGCCCTTCGCAAGCTTGATATCCTGCGATATTCGTCAGGATCCATCAACATCTCTTCTCGCCGCGTTCCGCTGGCACTGATGTCGATCGCAGGCCAGATCCGACGATCGACTAATGCTCGATCCAGAACAATTTCCAAGTTGCCGGTGCCTTTGAACTCTTCGAAAATGACATCGTCCATTCGGCTACCTGTATCCACCAAAGCGGTTGCCAAAATGGTGAGCGAGCCTCCTTCTTCTACTTTGCGAGCTGATCCAAACAGAGCTTTTGGCTTTTGCAGGGCGCCTGCGTCAAGTCCACCGGTGAGGAGTTTTCCAGTTGATTCACCGTCGCTATTGTGGGCTCTGGCCAGGCGGGTGATGGAGTCAAGGAAGATAACAACGTCAACGTTATTTTCAACCATGCGTTTGGCTTTTTCGATCACCATCTGCGCGACTTGGATGTGTCGTTGGGCTGGTTCATCAAAAGTGCTGCTGATGACTTCGCATTGCGGTCCGAGGACTTCGCGTTCCATGTCCGTGACTTCTTCCGGACGTTCGTCGATCAGTAAAACAAAGACATACGAGTCAGGGTAGTTTTTCAGAACAGCTCGAGCCATCTGTTGCATCAATATTGTTTTCCCCGCGCGCGGCGGGCTTACGATCAAACCCCGTTGCCCAAAGCCGATCGGAGTCAACATGTCGACGACTCGTGTGCTGAGTTCACCAGTCTCATGTTCCATGATGATCCGCGTGTCCGGATGTAGGGGCGTCAGTTCATCGAATGGAACAACGCTATTGCGGTTCATCGGATCATTGCTATTGATTGCCTCAATTCGTAACAAGGCAAAGTAACGCTCATTCTCCTTGGGGGGCCGAATCTGACCCGCCACATGGCTTCCTGTTTGTAAGCCGAAACGTCGAATTTGGCTCGGTGACACATAAATGTCATCAGGGCACGACAGATAGTGGTAGACGGGACTACGGAGAAACCCAAAGCCATCCGGCAGGATCTCAAGAGTTCCCTCACCGTACATCAAGCCATCAGCTTTCATCCGGTGTTTGAGGATCTTAAAAATCAATTCCTGACGCGGCATGTCGGCCAAGTCATCGATGCCTTGGCTTTCCGCCAACGCCAATAACTCTTCCAATGAATTCTGCTGTAGGTCAGCAATGTTTAGAGACTGTTTCTCATTGTTCTCGTTCGAGGGTATGCCAACCTTCTCACCAGCCTTGTTGGCTTCGCTAACAATTTCCTCGGCTAGAGACAGCGGATCTCGCTCTGCATCGAGTTCACGGATCCGTTCGTCGACTTTTTTGTCGGGATGCCTTGGGCGATTTTGGTTTTGGCGGTACTTACGATACTCGCGTTGCCCAGTTTTTCGTCTGGGCTCAGAGTTGTCACGCGAATGTGGAGTGTTGGGGGACATGGGCGTCCAAATATTTTGAAGAGGAGGGGAGGAAGGGATGAGGAGAAGAAAAGTTGATGAGTCGAAACTGAGATTCTGCAGAATGGCTCATCGGAAAGAAGAGAAAAGTGAGCACTTTCAGGGGGTGGTTCAGTATGACCGCTGCCAGTTGGGGAATGAGGAATTAGGAGTGTAGGAGATACTAAATAAGTTGAATTTGTCTGTTTATTGGGGCGCGAATCATTCGTTTTTTCAGAAATTAAGCTCTACCGAGCCGTTTTACGCCCAGAACGTTCCGAGCAATGTTCCTTATCACCAGCAGCAGGATGCCGTCGAAGGAGTGAACTCCATAATGTGCTGATGGTTTCGTTTAACTCAGTGAGCGTTCCATTATTCAAGATGACGCGGGTGCTGAGTCGTTTCTTTTCTGCGATATTCAGTTGGTTTTTTTCTCGTGCTTGTAATTGCTCCGGGGTCCATCCTCGCGCTCTTACCCGATCAATTCGAATCTTCTCATCGGCGTCCACGCACCAGATTTCGTCGCAGCTTCGATCCCATGCCGACTTGAATAGTAATGGGACGTCGAGGATTGCAACCGCATCCCCGCGCTGTTCGAATCGGAACAATTGATTCGTGATAAGTTTCTTCGTTTCAGGATGAATCCTGCCCTCTAGATAGTCTAGTCGGCGGCGGCTTGCATCGTCATCCCCGAAAACCAACGCAGCCAGTTTGGCACGGTCAATCATACCGTCGTTATCGACGATGGCGGCCCCGTACTGCTGCTTCAAGTCAGCTTGGACGTCCGGTCGTTCCAAGACTTCTTTCGCGATCACGTCTGCATTGATCCAAGTCGCACCAAGTTCCACTAATCTCTTGGCAACGGTTGATTTTCCGCCCGCGGGGGTTCCGACGATTCCCAGCACGATCATATCTTAATGCGATCCCGGACGCTGTTTGCCCGAAGTGAATAGGATGGAAGCTTTCGTTTAAGGGGAGGCACCGTACCGCAGAAATAGTTAAAGATTCCTTGTTTCTTTCGATGCGTGGGAAACGAATGCCACGGTCTCCGTATTGTGAGCCCATGAAATTTACACTTGCCCACCTCACGACTTCCGTCCTGAGGTGAGGTTGCTCCCTTGTTAGAAGTTTCTGCGTCGCAAGCTGCTCCTTGTGCTCTTGCTTCACACAAGTTGACGATAGAACAACGCGTTGTTCCGGCAGAGGGTGAAATGGGGCCCCTGGTCATGCGAGGTCGTCCTTCTTTCTTCAACTAAACCCGCGTACTCTCGGGCAGGTAGAGGAATGCATTGCAGTTTGGGCAGCGGATCAGTACGGATAGTCTGAGGCGGTCAATGTATTGGGTGGTCAGTACTTGGTAGCATCCTCCGCACGATTCATCTTCCACGGGGGCCAAGGCTTCTTCCGCTTTTATTTTGATGATTCGGCGGTATTCCACCATCACTTCACCAGGTATTTGTTTCTCAGACTGTTCGAGCTCCGAGTTCACTCGTGCCAGTTCACCCTGCAAGTCGGTTGTTTTCGCTTCGACTTCAGTGATTCGATTTTGGTGATCGTCTTTTTGCTTCTCGAGTTCAGCGGCTACACCTTTGAGCTTGGTCTCAAGGCAATCGATTTCGTCCATCGCTTCGAGAATTTCATCGCTGAGGACGCTATTGGCTTGCTTGTCCGCTGCAATCTGTTCTTTCAGTAAATTGAACTCGCGGTTGCTTGCAGCAGAATTGAGTTTTGTCTGTAGTTGATCAATCTGTGCTTCACGCGATTTCAGTTGCAGTTGTTTTTCATCTGAGATCAAATTAGCTTTTTTAAGTGATTCTTTAACGGCTAACAGGTCGGCTTCTGCTTTTGCAACAAGCGTCTCTCCTGCGGTAATCTGTCGGGGGCCTCTCGCGATCTGACCATCCAGGTCCGCCCGCTGTCTGTGTATCCTGTGGAGCTTGCGAAGCAGATTCGCACTGATTTCGATTTTGGGATCACTGGGCATGTGTTTGATCGACGTAAGAGACGGATGACAAGAGAATGAAGACTCGCACGTGCTTGCTTTTCAAAAGGTCGCGGTAACCTGTTGGCAAAACGTGGCGGCAATTCGCCGCCGGCGTGAGCCGTTTCGGCTCGAAGCGTTTCCTGTTTGGGTAGAAAACGTTTCAGGTTGCGATTCCGTCGTAGCAAGCCAGCACGTTTAGCATATCGCTCTGGGGAGTTCTCGCCAGCGACCTGGAGCAGGAAAAGCGTTCAAACAGACGTTAAGCAGAAAAAACCGGTCCAACTGAGCTGTTATCGTCCGAGAATTCGATCCGAATCCTGGATTCGAATCGCAGCTCGGATTTTGGGACGGATTGTGGATGCGGATCGTGGATACGGATCGTTGCAACGAGAAATGAAACGCGGGCGGCCAGCCGCGGGAAGGCTGGTCGCCCGCTATTAAAATTCAATTTCTCAAAAAAACGTTATGATCAAGCTGCGGTTTTCAGAAATGCAGCCAGGCGATCCGAGCGTGAGGGGCTTTGAAGCTTAGCAACGGCTTTCGCTTCGATCTGACGCACTCGTTCACGAGTCACTTTGAAAATCCGCCCGCACTCCTCGAGGGTGTAGGAGTAACCGTCGACCAAGCCATATCGAAGTCGAATGATTTCCCGCTCGCGGTAGGTCAGAGTTTTTAACAGTTCATCAATCTTGCCACGCAGGATGCTACTTGCTGCTGAGCGAACAGGATTGTGGCTGTCACCGTCCTGGATGAACTCACCGAAGCTACTGTCTTCACCCTCGCCTACGGGGCGGTCCAGGCTTACTGGGTGTCGTCCGATATCCATCACGCGTCGTACTTCTTCGAGTGGGATCTCGGTGACCTTGCTGATCTCTTCGTAGGTAGGTTCCCGTTTGAGATCTTGTGTTAGGGACTTCTGTGCCTGTCGCAATTTGCTGAGGACATCAATCATGTGGACTGGAATTCGAATGGTCCGCGCTTGGTCAGCGATGGCCCGCGTGATTGCTTGGCGAATCCACCAAGTCGCGTAGGTACTGAATTTGAAACCACGGCGGTATTCGTACTTATCGACGGCTCGCATCAGTCCCGTGTTGCCTTCCTGAATCAAGTCGAGGAATGACATGCCACGATTTCGATATTTCTTTGCGATCGAAACAACGAGCCGGAGGTTACCACTGCTGAGTTGGCGTTTGGTAGCCTCGTACTCCTCAAAATGTCGACGGGCTTTGACCATGCGGTTGTTGAGGCTGGTGGGGCTCTCCTGCGTCACAAGCATCAGTTCTCGCTGCTCCTGTCGCAGGTCAGCAGCCTCATCTCGGCTGACTGCGTCATGTCCCAGTTCTGCGAGGCGTGCACGAATGAAATTCATTCGCTTGGAAATCTCTTCCAAGTGCTTCAGCAATGGTGTGACGCGGCGGCTACGCAGGCTGAGTTCTTCAACGAGTTCAAGGCACTTGCGGCGATTGCTGATAAAACGGCGGCGTACTTCTGCCTTCAGACGCGGTGATGTGCTTTGGCGAACTAGCAGCTCGAAGTCAGCTTTGTTTTGACGGATCAGTACGTCGAGTGTACGCAGGTTGTGTGGCATGCGCGCGGTGATCTGTTCTTTGGTCAATCGCTCGGTCAAAGATACTTTGATGGTGCGATCAAACGGCAGTTCGCCGCTGTGGACTCGATGCAGTGTTTGCACTGTTGTCCGCATGGCGTAGTCTGATTCCAACAGCGTACGACGAAATTGCTTTCTCGTGATCTCAATTTTTTTAGCGAGTGCGATTTCTTCTTCGCGTGTAAGCAAGGGGATCTCGGCCATCTGGCTGAGATACATGCGGATGGGGTCATCGCTTGGCTTAGGCATTTCTACCGCTGCAGCTGCCAGTGTTTCGCCTTCTGAGCTGGCGTTTCCGCCAAAGCTGTCTGTCGGTTTGATGTTTTGTTGACGCATCTCACTGACATTCGGCTCAGGTGCGCGGACCGACCTTGCTTTGGCTTTTGCGGTAGCCGAGTCGATCAACTGGATGCCTTTTCTTTCGATTGCCATGAGCAAACGATCCAGTTTTTCGGGGCTTACATCCTCATCAGGAAGGTAAGCATTGACGTCTTCGTAAGTCAGGAATCCGTCCTGAACGCCGCGGGAAATAAGAGATGACAGTTCTTGATCCATCAATTGCATATCTAAAAACCTCGTGTTTTACATGCCTTCGTGGCATGTGGGTCAAATGAAAATCCGTTTCAGTTGCGATGTGTTGAGCTATGGCTCCTTCGGGGATTGCAGAAACTGACTGGGTCGTCGGAATCCATTGTAAAGTGGACAGTGTAAATGAACGATTGGCTCAGGACTCATTCCTGATGCGTTGTTGTAGACGCGCTTTTTCTACGATTGCCTTCAGTAAGGCGTCTTCATCATCTTCTGGCATGGACGCTGATGCCAGTTTTTCGATTTGTCGGTCTTGTTCGTCTGACAGTTCTCGTTCGCGGAAGCGAGTTACGATGGCCGCATAACGATCTTCTGCAGTTTCTGGAAGTTTGCCTGACCGCTCTGCCACTCTTTCTTGCAGAGTGACGATTTGATTTTTGAGTGCATCATTCTCAACGAGCAACAGGATAGAGTCGGCGTCAAGACAGTGTCCGTCAAGTTCCAGGTCTTGATAAGCGGTAAGCAGCATTTTTGCGGCCATGCCCTCGAGCCACTGTACGTCGATCGCCTCGACTGCCATGTTCGCAAGCTCAGGATTCTCGATCAGCGTTTCGAACAAATCTCTTTCCAAGCCTCGCATGGGTTTTAGGCTGACCGGGGCGGTGGTTGGCTGGTTGGCGGAAAAATGCGTGTTGGTGGGTGCTGGACTTGGGTTGGTGCTGACGATGGGACCGTCGCCAGCATCATCGGCTGATTCCTGTAAGGCAGCGTTGGGGTCTGCATGGGCTGGCACATTTGAAGGCACGTTGGAAGGTGCATGTGACGGTGCTGGTCGATTTTGGGGTTGGAATGCTTGACGGTCTGGCTTGCTGAAGTTGGAACGTTTGGTTTCTTTCCGCAGTACCGCCAGGCGTTGCTCCAGACGCTCAACTTTGAACTCGAACCGCTTGGACATTCGATTCAACAACTGATCAATGCGTAGTCCGTCAGGGGCTTTGGCAGCGATCTTGAGCATTTTGTCGACTGCAGATGCGACAGCATGGGTGTCCCGTTCGACATCAACCCCGTCAGTCAATCGGCCCAGTTTGTGATCAAGTGCATCCGGTGCCTCGCGAGCACTTTTTTCAAACGCTTCGCGACCGTGAGCGGCGACGAAATCAGCAGGGTCACTGCCGTCGGGAAGTGTCATCACTCGTAGGTCGACATCGGCAGAAATGAAAAGTTCTAGCACCTCATCAGCTCGATTCTGACCCGCAGCGTCTCCGTCCAATACCAGCACGACCCGCTCAGCAAAACGCCGAAGGATTTTCACGTGGTGTTCACCCAAGGCAGTGCCAAGAACTGCGACCGCGGTTTCAATGCCCGCCTGTTTGCTCGCCACAACGTCCGTGTAGCCTTCCATCACCATCACTTCTCCGCTGGTGCGGATAGCATCGCGAGCGAGGTCCAAGCCATAAAGTTGTTGCGATTTTCGGAAGAGCATGGTTTCTCTTCCGTTGATGTATTTTCCACCCGCACGGTCACCGTGCCGTTCTGCGATGGCTGGAATGACTCGTCCGCCAAGTGCGATCGGGCGACCCTGCAAATCCTGAATCGGGAACATCAGGCGACCGCGGAACATGTCGACGTGACCATCGCCAGAACGCTTGGGAGATGCCACTCCGCATGCATGTGCTACCTCGCCACTGAACTGGTGACGTTTCAGCAGGTCGACCGCGTAGCTCCACGAATCGGGTGAAAAGCCGATTCGGAAGTGCTGGCGACTTTCGTCGTTGATTCCGCGTGATGCAAGATAGTCTCGAGCAATCTTGGCATCAGGCTCGTTGCTTTGTAGGTATTCGAAGTAAGAATCCGAGGCCAATTTGATTGCTGCCAGCAATGTCCCTCGGTCATCTGGGCTACCCGGTTGGGTTTTTTTACCCTTGGTGTACTCGTCGACCGGAATGCCGGCCAAGTCGGCTAAGGTGCGGATTGCAGTGGGGAAGTCTGTGCCATCTCGTTTCATCACGAAACTGAAGACATCGCCACCGATGTCACATGGCCAGCATTTCCATGTTTGCCGCTCCTGATTGATGGTCATGGAGGGGCGTCGATCGTTGTGCCACGGGCAGCGGGCAACGAGATTGCGGCCCTGAGGCTGCAATTCAAGCGTTGCACCGATGACATCAGCAATGTCAACCGCGCTACGCACACGCTCTTTCAGGTCGAAGTCCTGAGTTGGGGACAAACGACAACTCCATTGAAAGTGACGACCAAACCGTGCAAAACGACGCGCAGTACCCACGTGGATACCAGAAGAATACTCGTATGATTCTTCCTTGGTCGCTTCACCTGTTCAAGCCGGCGAAACTTTTCCAATCGGTCCACCCGCCGTGCTTGGCACGGGAGCCGTCATCCAACGGCATTCAGGTAAATTTCGACTGATGCAATCCGTTGCAGCGTATCAGAATCAGGAGCCGGTATGAGCGGGAATCCGATGCTTTCTACGAGCGACCGGCAATTGTGGGGGAACCGATCGTGTGGGTCAACACCAATGTGCCTGTTCTCTAAGTTTCTGCTCAAGTTGCGTAATCAATCACGATTTGGATGTCGGTTTTCTGGCGACGACGCGGTGAAAATGCAGGTAGACCTCTCGGTTCACGACCCGTCTTAGACCCTCTACCAGGCATGCCGGTTCGTTGTCTGATTCTCCCATCGCAATCACGGATTCCAATGGGGTTCCTGGCGCGACGGCAAACGTGCGCTGGTTGATGGTTTGGTTGCCCGCATCAAGTTCCGGAATGATGAAGTGGCAAGTCGCACCAAACGTTAACATTCGAACATTGTACGCATCGTGGTAGGGTCGGAAACCGGGAAATCCCGGTAGAAGACCATGATGTAAATTGATAATCCGGCCGCCGGCAAACTGCCAGCATGTTTGGGCTGGCAGAATTCTCATGTATCGTGCAAGGACCACGTAGTCCACATCGAACTCATCTAGAATCTCGGTCATCGCATTGTCATCAGCGACACCGCGGTCATTGCCGATCATGCGAAAGGGAATGTCGAATTCATCCGCCAGCGGGCTGAGTTTGTCCCGATTCGAAATCAGGACCGCGGCTTCTGCTGGGACCAGCTCGGATTGAATCGCTTCCAGAACCGCTCGTGGTGTGTGTTCAACATAGGTGCAGCAGACCGCGATACGGGGACGTTTGGCCCGGTTCTCACTGCTCCAAACACGAATGGCCAACGAGGTGTGCTCACCAATCTGCCGCATCGCATCGGTCAGTGGCTCGAATTCTTCAGCTTCAATATCAATCCTGCAAAGCATGGCGAAGATATGTTCTTCGTCGTGGTCATACATCTGAATTTCAGCAATCCGAGCACCACGGGCTGTGACATGATGAATGATGGGGTCTGCCAACCCGACATTGTCAGGTCCCAAGGCAGTGATAATGACTTCCATTGATTTTCTCCGGATGCTAATCCGTGAACTCTGATCCGTGAATGCGTGTGATCAGTAACGCCCAATCGCCGTCTTCGTGCCGCGATGGCCCGTTACTGGCAGCGGTGTGTGTGCTCGGGGCACAATGCAAGCACCCATTGTGGATTCTTTCAGCGCGTTTGCCGACCCCTGCCCCCCGTGAATCTGCCCCCCGTGAATCTGGCCCCCGTGAATCCGCCCCACAGCGACTGGCAGATCAGTTTTTGGTTGCTGGCAGCAGTGCTTAGGGAAAAATGGCTGTTTTATGGTCGGCTGGATGTCTGATGTCCCACGGTGGAACTCTCTGTTGGAAAGCCTTGATGACGGAATGTCACTGTTTGTTGGTGAGCAGCGGTCCCCGTCTTGCGAGTCCTGGAAGGTGCAGTCAATCAGTGGGCGGCGGGTACGTCCGTCGCAGTGGGGGTACCTATGGCGTGTCGACGTGGCGGGCTCGAAAGTTGTTTCGGTTCAAGGAGCGTTGCCTGGCGATTCGGGCGTTTGATCTCGTTGAGAGGCGCGGGGCTGGTTTTGGGCACTCATAATGTTGCTTGTTTTGTCGCCATGAGGACATTTTTCGCATCATACCCCGCTACGCTGTCTATGCTGGTTCCTTGCCGCAGGGCAGTTGGTAAACTGTTACGCTCAATTGCTTCAGCCCCGCTAGCAGGTCATTCGCTATCTAGCGAGCTTTCCAAGGCTTGTGGAGGTGTGTTGGCTCGCAGGGGCAGGATTTTATACCGCCTTGGAGTTCTGCCGTGTTGCCCATGAAGCATTGTCCATGAAGCTTTGTCGGCGGCGTTGCGTGTGGCATGGCCATCGTCGATTTTGGAGCTCGCTGAATTAGGTGAGTGCAGATTGCCATACGTTTTTTCTTATTCGTAACTTTTGTCCAGAGCCATTACTCTTGTCCGCGATTGCACCGCCCACGAAACGACGTCGTAGTCAATTGCCAGCCTCGGCGAACTTGTGTGATTACTGCACTGCAAAATGTTGCCATTACTTTGCCTTGGCCATTGATGAGCCGGTGAATCGACGAGACTTTGATTTCATGCGTTGGTATTTATTGCATGATCGCGCGACCGTTTTCGTTGATAACGATGATTGGTATTTGCTGGTTCACACAACGTGTAAGCACTTGAGAGACGACTATCGGTGCGGCATCTACGAGACTCGACCGCAGATTTGTCGCGATTACACGACAGATGAGTGTGAGTTTGAAGATGACTGGTGCTACGAAAAGTATTTCGAGACGCCGGAACAGATCGATGAATACGCAGACGCACTGTTCGGGCCTCAGTTCCCGGCTCCAGATCTCAAAGAATGCGATGTTTTGCGTAGTCGTCGCTCAACAGCACTGCCGATTGCGTGAATCGTTGAATCCTGTAAAACGGTGATTCAGGGTACGTGGAAGCATTCCCAAATAATTGTCACGCTGACGAGATGCTGTCGCTTTAACTCGCGTGTTTCATCAAGTCAGGTGATTTCCCGCCCTATGAAAAATGTCTCCCGCCCGTTCCTAAATTCCCTCTCGTTGCACACATGTCGCTAATCCAACCACGCACGCTGAAAGGATTCCGGGACTACCTTCCCTCGGTGATGATTCCCCGCGAGCAGATGATGCAAACGGCACGGGAGGTTTTTCGTTCCTTCGGCTTCGCGCCGATCGATACACCTGTGCTCGAGCATCTCGAAATTTTGACAGGGAAAGGGAGCGATGAAACTGATCGTCAGATTTATCGTTTTCAGGATAACGGCGGGCGTGATGTTGGTATGCGGTTTGATTTGACAGTGCCGCTTGCCCGATTTGCGGCACAGCATGTCAATACCTTAGGAACACCTTTCAAACGTTATCACATCGCTCCTGTTTGGCGTGGTGAAAATCCTCAGGCTGGGCGATATCGTGAGTTTGTGCAGTGTGACTTCGATACGATTGGCACCGAGTCAGTGCTGGCCGACATTGAAGCCGTTGCGGTGATTAACAATCTGCTCGCAACGATCGGTTTTGATGCTTTCACAATCAGCATCAACAACCGCGTTATTCTCAGTGGGTTGTTGGAGCACTTGGGTTTATCCCAGAAGGCTGTTCCAGTTCTTCGCAGTCTTGATAAGCTTGCCAAGATTGGGCGTGAAAAAACGGCAGCCGAGATGTGCAAGGTTGCTGAAATCGAGACGAGCCAGGCTGATGCGGTTTTGGCTTTGGCCGAGTGCGATGGGGACGCAGAGTCTATTTTCGCCCGGCTGCCTGAGATCACAGGAGGCAATGAGATCGCGGCTGCCGGAATTGAGCGTCTGGAACAGATTTACAAAGGGGCTCTGGCGTCCGGCGTCCCTGTGTCACGACTGAAGCTTGATGTCTCGATCGCTCGCGGGCTTGACTACTACACCGGAGTTATCTTCGAAACCACCTTGGATGATCTGCCTGGGATCGGGAGTGTTTGCAGCGGTGGTCGTTATGACAACCTGGCAGGCCTTTACACCAAGCAGCACTTACCTGGCATTGGGGCATCGCTCGGCTTGGATCGTCTTTTGGCTGCCATGGAAGAGCTGAACTTGCTGCCGGATGCTTCCACGCCAGCGCCCGTTTTGATCGCGTTCTTTGATCGGGACTTTCGGGATGACTATTTGCGTTTGGCAAGCAACCTGCGCTCGGCAGGTATTTCTGTCGAGGTGTACCCCGATGCAAAGAAACTTGGGGTGCAACTGAAATACGCTTCGCAAAAAGGATTCACCGTTGCCATCATTGCCGGTGGGAATGAGTGGGGCGAGAGTCGTTGTCAAGTGAAGACGTTAGCGTCACGCGAATCGGTAGATGTGGCCTACACGCATGAGAGTCCAGAAGGATTGATCGCTGTGCTGAAGAAAGTCATTGCGGATGCGAACTGAACCTGGCAACCGTTTCCACGACTTCCTGCAAACACTGTGGTGGTAATCGGTCGTTGTGCCCTAGGCCTGGTACTTCCATGAACTTTTTCTGATCACAGTTGGCTGCGTCGAAAAGTCGCCGACCGCATTCGATTGGGATCAGCTTGTCAGTTGTGCCGTGGATGACCACGATTGGACCTTGGTAACCATTGATCTTGCTAACGGAGTCAAAGCGATTCTGCATGATTAGTCGGACAGGAATCCACGGGTATTGGCGACTGGCAATGCCCACCAGTTCATCATAAGTGCGTTCAAGTATGAGCGCTTTTGCGCCGCCGTTGGCAGCAAGGGCGACGGCGCATCCGCCACCTAGCGAGCGGCCATATAAAATGATGTCTGACTTCCCAATTCCAAAATTTTCACATAGGTAGTCGCGAGCGGCCTCGCAGTCGTGGACGAGTCCGGTCTCAGTTGGGGTGATCTCGTCTTCGTAGCCACGGTACTCGGCCAGTAAGACAGTGGCGTCAAAGGCAGTGCTGAGTCGCTCTGCCAATTCGTCGAGACGTTGTGCTTTTGAAAAATTACCGTGCATGAATAGCAGGTAATTGGAACTGCTCGTGCGCCTTAGCAATCTTCCTTTGAGCTGATTGCCATCAATTGTCGTGTACTCGATTGGTTCGGTCGACATTGCCTTATCAAGAGGCGCCGTGGTCACATAGGCTCCGGGGTAAACAAGCCTTGTTTCCAATAAGGCGAGTGCCACGATGATCATTGCATAAACTGCCAGGAAGCTGCACACAGTTCTAGAGAGGTAACGACGAACTCGGCCTGGCTTTACCTTGGCAGTCATTTGTGATGCGTTTTAATAAAGTTTGCGTTGGGAAAGTCTTCGTGAACAGTTGGCTCCGCAGTTAGTTCCGCAGAGTGCCATTCCCTCGGATTGGGGTGTAGTTGAATTCGCTCGTAGTTGGCCGGTTGAGCATGATCGAAAACGGTTGCTCCAGCCCCACGGAGCAATGGTACCACTGACTGAGGGACAGCGTCAAAGTGTCAGGTTTTTGCATTTGGACGGCGTGTCTAGTGCATCCTGAGTGGAGTGTCGCGAGGGAGAGAAATTGACACAGGTGATTTAGCGGGCAGTGACCGTGTTTCGCGATGTTGGTTGCTTGATCAGCAGGCACAGCGATGGAAATGTGTTGGAGGGAATCGCATCCTGATTTGGTTGGTCGCGGCAGTGCCTGTGGGGAGTGGTGTGACGGTTGTGCGTCAAGAAAATGTTGCTCCGGCGTTTTTCTTCGGTCTTTGTGTGTTCTGCAGGCTGGATTGTGGATAAATTCAGGGGCATTCCGTTTTCTTGCTTACAAGCCTGTGTTTTATGACTGATCCCGATGCCGCTGATGATTTGGAAGAGCAACCACCACTCAAGGAGGATCCTTTGGTGTTGGAACGACTTCGAAATGAAGGAGAGCAGGTATTGGCTGAAGTGTTTGCTGTCAATCGAGAACGCTTTTGGCACTTGGTTACATTTAGAATGGACCAACGAATTGCGGCGAGAGTTGACGCAGATGATGTTTTACAGGAGGCATTTGTCGCGGCATCCAAAAGATTGCAGCATTACTTGCGGGACGAAAACTACACCCTGTTCATTTGGTTAAGGATGATTGTCGCTCAAACCCTGATTGATGTGCATCGTCGACATCTGGGAACAGAGAAGCGATCCGTGGGACGCGAGGTTTCAATACGCGGAAACCAATATCCTCAAACCACGTCTGTCTCATTGGCCGCTCACTTGGTTGCCAGTCAGACATCTGTGAGTAAGTCGGTGCAACGTAATGAAATGGGACTGTCGCTTGCGGCCGCCATTGAGCAGATGTCACCGTTGGATCAGGAGGCAATTGCTTTGAGGCATTTTGAGGGGCTGTCGAATGTCGAAGCTGCCCAAGTTTTGGGGATTAGCGTCACGGCGGCGAGTAATCGTTATGTCCGCGCACTTTCGCGGCTGAAAGAAATACTGGAAGAGTTGGATCTTGACGGATAGATATTTGCGATTGGGAGTGCAGCAGCACTGAACTCTTTGCGCGGATTGATTCCCACGAAGCACGAGAAAATGGATTCGAAAACACCATTCAACCGCAACCCTGTCGAGTCCATCGCCAGTGATTACGCTGAGTCAGTGCGTGGTGGCAAGCGCCCTTCTGTTGATTCCGTGGCGGAAGCAAACCCTGAGCACGAGTCTGCATTGCGCGACTTGTTGCCAGTGATCGAAAAGTTAGAACAGGCTCGTCAGGCGCATATTCAAAAGCCATCCGGACTCGCGACGTTGGGTGTTTCTCGGCCTGAACGCTTGGGTGACTTCCAGTTGGTTCGGCAAATTGGTCGTGGCGGAATGGGGGTGGTATTTGAGGCCGTTCAGAAATCGCTTGGACGTCGCGTAGCATTGAAGGTGCTTCCCAGTTCACTGTTGTCTAGCGATGAGCAATTGCGACGTTTTGAGTGCGAAGCTCGAACAGCTGCCGCACTTCATCATACAAATATCGTGCCAGTGTTCGGAGTTGGACAGGATCAGGGATTTCATTACTTCGTCATGCAGCGAATTGATGGGCATGGTTTGGATGCTCTGTTGTTGGAGCCAAACCGGAAGTTGACACCACAGCAGGTTGCAAAGCTGGGTGTGCAAGCAGCTTCAGCACTCGCGTATGCACATCATCAGCAGGTATTGCACCGCGATATCAAGCCCGCGAACCTGCTCGTCAATGATGATCTTGAACTTTGGGTCACTGACTTTGGCGTTGCCAAGGCATTGGAGTCCGACGCGGTTACACGCACGGGCGATGTTGTGGGGACTTTGCGTTACATGGCGCCGGAACAAGTGGTCGGGGAAGCGGATGTTCGTAGTGATATCTATAGTCTTGGACTCACCCTGTACGAATTATTGGCAGGACGTCCAGCGATTGACGACACATCGATCCGGCAGGCAATCGTGGCGCGGCGACCCGCACCCAGTCCACCGCCGTTGCGGCACTTGAATCCTGAGGTTCCCAAGGATCTCGAGACGATCCTGCAAACGGCAATGTCGAATGATCCTGCAGCTCGCTATCAGACAGCGAGTGCATTGAAACAGGACCTCGGAGCGTTTCTGGAGGGAACAGCGATTTCTGTTCGCAGAATGCCAGCCTGGGAACGTGTTCATCGCTGGGCCAAACGAAATCCAGCCGTTGCTGCTCTTTCCGTTTTGTCGATGTTGCTTCTTGCCAGCGTGGCGGTGTTGTCGAGTACTGGATTCATTCAATTGCGGGCCGCCTTTGCACGAGAGCAACAGAATCGCCAAAAAGCCGAGCAGATTGCCGAAGTTGCCGTTGGGACGGTGGATCAGATCTTTCAGCGTTTTGCCGGCGGTATTCAAACGGCTGACTCGGATAAAGAATTCGCAGCCGCACCGGCGATCAGTTTGGAAACAGCAGAGTTGCTTGAAGATCTTTTGCCTTTCTATGATGAAATAGATCGCCTTAGTTTTTCTGATGGTGGGGGAACACCACAGTTACAGCGGTCGACCGCCGGGGCCCAATCTGCAGTTGCCGAGCTGCACTTCAACTTGGGGCATTATCAACGTGCCATTGAAACATTTGAAGGGATGCTGAATGCGCAACCTGCATTGGACTTGGAGTCAACTCAAGGACATGTACAGGTAGCAACTTTACGTAATCGACTGGGTTTTGCATTTCGAATGCTCGGGGAAGATGATACGGCGGAACAGGAGCATCGGCGTGCCTTGCAGGTGCTGACACAAGTTGCCACGGAATTGGATCCTGCTGACGCGGAAAAATCGCGAAGCATCCGTTTTGAAATTGCGCGGACGCACTATCTGCTAGCGATGCATGTGTTACCCGGTATGGGGCCAACAGCAATGCCGACAATTGATCTGCTTCGCTCTACCCGTTTTGAGGGTCGCACGGGAGGACCGCGAGGTGCTGAGCCGCCTTTCGGGCCATCAGGTCCTAGTCGGTTTGGACCAGGGCAATTTGGACCTGGGCAACTGGGACCTGGGCAACTGGGACCCAGACAAATGCGACGAGGGCCGCTGCGGCCGGAGGGAAGACCTCGTCCTTCAGGGGAAGAGCGTCCGGGTGGGCCCGCTGAGCAATACGGGCGACCTGCGAAAGGCGGGCCGGCAGGATCAGGCGGGCCAGCAGCATCAGGCGGGCCAGCAGGATTAGGTGGCCCAATGCCCACGCAAACTCCGAATGCCTTTCCGCCTCCACGCCCCAGAGAGGGGCGCGGTGAAGCAGGTGGTGGTCAACGTCGTGGGCGTGCTGACAGCAACGCCAATGCAGAGGATTTGCAGATTGCGATTGCAATCCTGCGGCAACTGATCGACGAGGATCCTGAGAATGTAAGTTATTGTTTGTCTCTGGCACGCTCACTTCGGCAGCAAGAGCACGATGCGCGTTTTCGGCCGCGACAAGGATCTGACTTGGGGGCTCGCGAATCGGTTGGCCTGTTGCGGGATCTCAAAGAGAAGCACCCCAACAATCAGACTGTATTATTTGAGCTTTCAGAGGCCTTAGCGGATCACCATCTATTTAACGCAGGTGGTCCTGAGTTCAGTGACAGCGAGGCGCAGCTGATCGAGGCAGCTGATACGTTCACGCATTTGTGTGAAGTGCATCCGAACGTTCCTGCCTATATCAATGCGATGGTTCACACGCACTTCAAGCTCGCGATGTTGATGGAACGCGCATCACAGGATGCTTCTGAGCAGGACAAGCGTGAGCTGAAAAGTCAAGCGAAGGCGGCATTGCGGCGAGCAGTGGATGGCTATGCCGCACAGGTACAGATGCATCCAGATGCACTCGGGTACCGGGCATGGTACGCACTGTTTCTTTACCACGATGGAAAAAATTCACTCAGTAGCGGGCTGTATGAGCAAGCTGTAGCATCCCTGCAAAAATCAGTGAAGCAATGGAATCAAGTAATTGAGTCAAAGCCTGAAGAGCGAATCAGTTGGCGAGCATTGCCTGAGGCTTACCGGAATTTGGGGCAGGCTTTTGAAGCCATTGGAAATATGAAAGAAGCTAAGGCTGCTTTTGATATGGCCGCGGTTAGTCAGCGGATGATTGATCTGGGACCCTAGCAGTTAAAGTGGCAAGGTAGACATGTAGGACAACGCTCCGCGTTCGTACTAGCGATTTCCTGTCATGTTGAATCGGGTTCCTTTCAGATAGACACTTTTGACTTTCAAGCGAGGGGACAGGATAACGATGTCTGCCTGTTTTCCTCGTTGCAGGCTACCGATTTGGGAGTCCATTCCAACTCGTTCAGCGGGTGTCAGTGACGCCATTCGGACGACATCTGTCAGTGGAATTCCAGTTGACTGATGCATGTGCCGCACCATGTGTGCCATTCCGCTTACAGAGCTGGCCAGCGAATCTTTACTTGCCCAGCCGACTTTACCGTCGCTGGTGAACCATGATCCACTCTGTTGAGGGCCGAACCGATATTTACCTGGTGGCATGTCCAAAGCTCGGTTGCAATCAGTCACCAAGCATAGTCGGCTGGCCGTTTTCAGTTGCCAGGCAAAGCGAAGCAGTTCAGGTGACAGGTGCATTCCATCTGCAATCACCTCGGTGCTCATTTCTGGATTGCCGAGTACGTATTCGAGCATGCTGCCCTGCATCGGGACGCCGAGGCGTTTACGAACAGAGGGCACAGTACTCATCGCGCACCAAAAATGATCGACGTGGCGCATTCCATTTTTAAATGCAGTGTCCATCTCGGACCAGCTTGAGTTTGAATGGCCACATGTAACCAGACATCCTTTCCGGCGAGCGTATCGGTAAAACTCAGCAGCTCCTGGCAACTCAGCCGCACAGGTTGCAACTTTGATGATGCCAGATTTAAAGTAGGCTTCATACTCTTTTGCGGCAGGCGTGCGACGGCCTGATGCGCTATGACAACCAACTTTGTCTTTGGCAAAGAAGGGACCGTACAGGTGCACTCCACCGATGGCAGCTCCGTTCTCGGGAGTCCACGTCTGTTGAGCTCGTGTGCTGGCATCTAGCATTGCTGCGATTTGCTTGGGACTGCCCGTGGTAGTGGTGGGGAACAGCGTGGTTGTCCCATGTCTGGCATGGGTCCTGCAGCTCTGTTGGACCGCCTCGAGGCTGCCGTCCATGAAATCGCTGCCACCCCCACCATGAACATGGATGTCGACGAAGCCGGGGCTAATCCATCCACCCTTGGCATCGATTGTCTCGGCAGTCTTGGGGATCCGGTTCTTTGACTGTCCCACGTACGTAATTTTGCCATCTCGGCAGACGACAACTGCGTCATCAACGGTGCGGTCGGGCAAAACGGCTATTCCACCTGTAAAGCAGAGAGTCGGCAACGTATTTTTCCTTCGGATTGGCAAGGCAACGTCGTTCAAAGATTGTCAGTGAGAACGCCAACGCACGCTCTTTACAGGGAATAACGGGAATCCTCTGTTCATCCACCCGAATTCGTTAGACGCTCCATGTTTGCATCGTAACGTAATGACCGACTTGGTTGTCACCACAGCGAGCGAAAACCGCGGACCGCGTCACAACGGACAGTCGATCGGATCAGCACAGGGACCGGTGAAACACGCGGGTCCGAAAAATAGCTGCCCGACAAACCCAGAGCCCGACAAACCCAGAGCTCGAGAAGGGTTAGGCGGACCGTCTAGCGTGCCGAAGATTCAACGGAATGATTCGGCCCTTGGCAGCCAGCCAGCGACACCGCGTTGCTTGTCCAGATTCAGTTTGGCCTC
>Ga0315332_10000320_pt1 | contig 20633 bp, 23 predicted proteins | sample M110034915metaG_FD_203455 | JGI IMG/M metagenome (GOLD analysis project Ga0315332, IMG submission 203455) | Ammonia-oxidizing marine archaeal communities from Monterey Bay, California, United States - M1 100m 34915 | ecosystem: Environmental > Aquatic > Marine > Intertidal zone | place: USA...
TAAGAATAGACGGTAATCCTCAAAGATAAAAAACTCCTGAGAAACAGATCAAAGATGTGGCCTTGGTGTGGAAGCTTTTACTGTCTAACCGATACAACCCCCACGTTCCCTGTTCCTCACTCCCACCGCAGAAAAACTGGATTTTAGGGCAAAATTCCTTTATAAAAGAGTGTTCATGGATAAGCTTTAACCCCTAAATTGGTAAGGCCTCTAGTTTGTTTTTTTTACTTCTAAACTCTAGGAACTCCAATTACCTAATTTTCTTCAGGCCCCTGATATAGTAACAACAAACTGTAATCGGTCATAAATTTGGCTGGCCGGGTCTTATTAAATGGGAGGGGAAACAACTATGGGCAACAAATTTTTTTAATCTTAAGTAGACATATTTGGGGAGTCGGGAAACACGGCCCTCTTAAAATTTATTGATAACCCAAATCAGGAAAAATAACAGTATGAAAAAAAAATATTTGCTAGCGCCCTGCCCCACAACTACACTAGAAGATGTGTCTATGGAAATGGCTCTTCCTATCCAACACCAACGAACTCCTCAGTTCAGAAAAATATTTTGTGAAGCGGCGGAAAGTGCTAAGTATCTTTTTCAAACTAAGCAAGATGTACTTTTTCTTACTTCCACTGGAACAGTAGGAGATATGTTGTAATGCCCAGAAAATATAATTTCAGTGCAGGCCCAGCGATGTTACCAGAAGCGGTGTTAAAGCAGGCCCAAGAAGAATTGCCAGATTGGCATGGTTCTGGGGCTTCGATCATGGAGATGAGTCACAGAGGTAAAGAGTTTGTATCTGTACATGAGGAAGCGGAAAAGGATGTCCGTGAACTGTTGGATGTACCCAAGAATTATAAGGTATTGTTTTTACAAGGCGGTGCGACTGCTCAGTTTGCAACAATTCCCATGAATCTGCTTCGTGGGAAAACCAAAGCTGATTATATTTGGACTGGTGCTTGGGGAAAGAAAGCCATTAGTGAGGCAAAAAAATATTGCGAGGTGAACGTTTCGGCTTCCTCTGAAGCTGATAAATTCACCACTATCCCTCCCTTTGAGAACTGGTCTTTGAATTCAGATGCTGCTTATGTGCACTATACTCCAAACGAAACAATAGGTGGCGTCGAATTTCATTGGATACCTGATACCGGGGATGTGCCACTGGTTGGCGATTTTTCCTCGACGATTTTATCCCGTCCATTCAATGTGAGTCGTTTTGGGCTGATTTATGCAGGTGCACAAAAAAATATGGGAGCAGCGGGCGTCACGTTAGTAATTGTTCGCGATGATCTCATTGGGAATTCGTTATCCACGACCCCGAGTATTTTCGATTACGCACAACAAGCTGAAGCGGATTCGATGTTAAATACTCCTCCGACTTATACGCTCTATTTGGCGGGTTTAGTCTTCAAATGGGTTAAAAAACAAGGCGGGCTTTCCGCTATGGAAAAATTGAACGAAAACAAGGCCAATAAGTTGTATGCCGCGATTGATAATTCGAACTTCTATAGTAATCCCGTTGAAAAAACTTCGCGGTCTTGGATGAATGTGCCATTTGTATTGGCCAATGCTGACTTAGACAAAGAATTTTTAGCAGGTGCTGAAGATATTGGGTTAACCACCCTAAAAGGTCATCGTTCAGTCGGAGGAATGAGAGCGAGTATCTATAACGCCATGCCTGAAGCTGGCGTTGATGCCCTGATTGATTATATGAGGGATTTTGAAAAGCGTAAGGCCTAAGAGTTATATTTTGACCTATGGCTATTTTATGTTATCTGTCTGATTCATTACGATGTTGTTAGAAAAGGTGCGGGCAGTGCTAAATTATATTAAAGAAAAAAGTCTTGAAAACATTTTCAAAAGACATAACCGTCTAGCCAGAGCTACCCGTGCCGCTGTTCAGGCCACGTTTTATCCATGGTTGCTCCGGACAACCCAGTTGATAGTGCACAGGGGTGTTTTCCCTAATGGCGTAGATTGCCAAAAGTTTGCGTTCGGTTATATTCAGCCATCATTATTTGGAGTTAGCAAATGAAAGTTCTTGTATCTGACAATCTCTCGGCAACGGGGGTTGAAATTCTTAAAAAAGAGTCCGGACTGGAGGTCGATGTTAAAACCGGTCTTTCGAAGGAAGAATTAATAAAAATTATTCCTATCTACGATGGTTTAATTGTTCGAAGCGCCACTAAAGTTGTTGCTGATATTATTGAGGTAGCCGACAACCTTAAAGTAATTGGACGGGCTGGCGTCGGTGTTGATAATATTGATTTAGCGGCAGCTGGTAAAAAAGGAATCATTGTCATGAATGCGCCGGAAGGCAACATGATAACTACTGCCGAGCATACGATGGCCTTAATGATGGCCCTCTCCCGGAACATTCCACAAGCCAGTTTTGCATTAAAAAATAGAAAATGGGCTCCGAAAGAGTTCATGGGAGTAGAGCTTTTTGAAAAAACGCTTGGTATCATCGGTTTAGGTAGAATCGGTTCTAATGTTGCAGAAAGAGCACGCGCATTTCAAATGAAAATATTGGGGTACGATCCCTTCATCACACAGGAAAGAGCAAAGTTGCTCGGTGTAGAATTAGTAGAAATGGATGATTTACTGACTCGATCAGACTTTATCACCCTACACACTCCTGGGCAGGCGGACGGCACACCCCTATTGGAAAAAAAACAGTTCGATCAAATGAAAACTGGGGTTCGCATTGTAAATTGTGCCCGCGGATCTTTGATCGATGATAGGGCACTGATTTCAGCCATTCAGGATAAAAAAGTTGCGGGAGCCGCTCTGGATGTTTATCACAGCGAACCGCTGGATCTTGATAGCCCTCTTCTAAAAGTGAACGAAATCATATGCACCCCACACCTGGGGGCTTCTACAGGAGAAGCTCAGGTGAAAGTAGCTACTTCGATGTGTGACCAGATCATTGACTATCTTAAGAACGGCAATGTACGCAATGCGGTTAATGTGCCATCAATTGATGCTGAAACTTTAGCTCAAATTAAACCCAACATAACTTTGGGTGAAGACCTTGGTAGTTTTGTTTCTCAACTCGTTGATGGCCCAATAAAACGTATTGTGATTAAATACAATGGTGAAGTTTCTAACTTAGAGGTAAAACCTATAACAAATGCTATTCTAAAAGGTCTCTTTAATCGTTCTATTGATGGAATCAATATGGTCAATGCTCCATTTATTGCAAAAGAAAGAGGAATTGAAGTGCAGGAGTCCACTAGTAACGAGGTGCACGAATACACCAGCACCGTTCAAGTACAAATCACCAGTGAGAAAGAAGCACGAACTGTAACTGGCAGTATTTTTGGGAAAGGAGACTCTAGGATCGTTCAACTTGATGAATACAATATGGAAGCCGTCCTATCGAAAAATATGCTCGTGATTAAAAACATTGATGTCCCCGGAGTAATTGGGAACCTAGGAAATGTTCTAGGTAAAAACAACTTGAATATTGCAGGGTTGCATTTAGGCCGACAAGGGGAGGCAGACAAGGCCGTCGCAATTATTAATATCGATTCTCCACCTTCTAAAGAGGCTCTAGGGGAGTTACGTGATATATCACATATTGTGAGTGTTGACAGCGTCTCGCTTTAGGCTTATCTAAACAAAGAAGCGAGGCCCCTTCAGGGAGCCTCGCTTTACATTTTTAAGTGCTTAAAATTAACCTTCCGTTTTTTGATTGTCCTCATTATTCGCGGACGGAACAGGTTCTATTTTCTGACCAAAAACATTTGCAATCACTTCATTTATCGCCTCAGGCCCCAATATATTATATACAGTATTGGCTGATTTAAAATGCGGACTGGTAAAAAGGCTCAAAACCTTTTTACTCGTGTAACCGAGCATCATAAACTCATGTGCATAGTTTTCTGCAACAAGTCTCAAAGTACCGTCATCAGCGTCTTCGTCTCCAGTCGGGGGTCCTGCATCTGGGTCAACATCTTCCTGAATTTCGTAAACATAAATCAAGTGCCAACCAAACTCAGTCTTGATTGGACCAACAACATCTCCCTCCTGAGCAGTGAATGCGGCAACTTCAAAAGGCCGGACCATGGCTCCTTTCCCAAACCATCCTAGATCACCTCCGCGTTTTTTTGACGGACACTCGCTATACTCCTCGGCTAACTTGGTGAACTCCTCACCTTGATCAATTTTTTCCTTCAACTCATCTGCAAGCTCTTTGGCACCTACAAGTATATGTCGCGCTTGAACTTTCTTAACTTTTCTCTCTTTAGCCATGATTTAATACCATGAAATTATATAGAATAGTTTTTCCATTTCGGGAAAACCCGTTTTATCAAATAAACTACCACCCTCTAAGATGCGCATCAATTTAACATCAACGCACAACATTTTTTATACTTCTTTCCAGAGCCGCAGGAACAAGGATCATTAGGCTTTACTTTTTCTTCCTGTACTTTTAGTCCTGGCGTATTTTTTAATAAATCTTTACCAATTCTCTTCGCTTCTTTATAGCGCTTTTTCATTCTATCATTAAAGTCTGGGATCGCCTGATTGATGGCAATTAACATATCACTATTTGAGGATTCCAACTTGGCATCTTCCTTTTCCCTTAAGCGTTCATCCAAAAAATAGGTCGAGGAAAAAATTGGTGCATGATCTGTATTGTCCAACTCCAGCTTATAAAAAGAAAGTTTCAAGCTGCGATTATCATTTCGAGGATCAATATCGTAAGAGTCTTCTGCAAAATATTGTTCCTTATTAAAATTGAAATCGAGCATTTCCTTGTTTCGCGGAAACAATTCAAAGAAATTGTAATAATTTCCCGGCTGGAACTCCAGATACGAAGTTGGGTTTTTTTCCCCAAAGGCTTTCGCCTCGACAACTCTTTGTTTGAAGAGGAGTATCAACTCATCCGGTGCACCTTTAGCGAACCCCTTAGCAATTTGGGTTTGAACATCCGTCAATCGCGGATGGTCGGGAAGGGGATTAAAGGTTTTATTAAAATTAATCTGAAAGGCAAAAGCATTCTCTTGTTTATCCTGATCGCGAAGACGGACTACAACATAGTTGTAATCGTAAAAAGGGTGAGTGTGATAAAAATCTTCAAGCACATAGGTATTCTGGTAGTTTTCTTCCTCGAAGCGATACGTCATTTTCGAGTTTTCACTCTCCTGTTTATTGATTTCCCAGTAACCTTCGATGACAATTCCCCTTCAACTAAGTATTTTCATCTTACAGGATCTCTACCTGCTTAAAATGCATTAAAATTTTAAAAATTATGTTCTTTTTCCTTGTTGATCAACGAGGAAGCGGGGAGTTAGAAAAACCTGGATATTTAGTAAACACCCCCCCTGCATCTTCACGTTTTTCAATATCCCTAACCGCACGTACCGAATCCTTAGTAATATCTTCCTTATGATTAGCGTTCCCATGTCCATAACGGTAATAAAATATAGCAGCAGTCGCATGGGGAAGTTCGTTAGATGTCCAACTCGTAAAACCGCCTCCCGGCGAGAAAGCATCACTTATGAAAATGTCCATACGGTCCATATCCCGAATAACATGGTCTTCATCATAAAGACTTTCTGCTTCTTCCAAAGTGGGCATCCTCCAATCATCATATCCTGCAAACTTTCCGTGGCCTAACTCCTTAATGTAATCCAAAGCCTTATACCAATTCACCCACTTACTGGTATCCTGAAAAGAATCTGTTTGTTTCCATATCAGCTTGGTTTCCAAGTCGGTCACAGTGCCGTTCCCATTGTCTACAAATCGTTTTTTCAAATCCACACTTCTCTCCAACACTAATCCTGATTTTTAGCCCTAGTCTACTGGCTTATCAATATCTCGAACAAGTCTAGATGTCCCTCTCGATACGCGAAAAATATCATCGTACATAATAGCCCCTTTTCGGAAGCTAATGCGCACACCTTGTATATTATGGCGCACATCACTAGTCCAACAAAGAAACCCACACCCGGGCTCAAACAAATTGGGTATATGAATTAACTGTCCCATATTATCTGAATTTTTAAGTTTTTTATCGAAAAGACTTTTTGCCTCTTCTGCCGTTGGAATTCTCCAGTTAGAAAAACCAGCAAATCGTTTACGGTTAAGATCTTCAGCAAACTCTTTAGTCTGACGTTGATTCATCCATTTTCCCGCCAATTGCCATGTATCTTTTTTTTGCCAGACGAGACGTTTAGCGGCATCAATAACTGTGTCGCTATCCCCCTCCATAAATCGCTTGTCGACTTGCCCTGAGCTTTCTTCAGCCATGGTTTTTACTGATCACTCCATGTCTCGGACTGCACGGACACCATGACTACGCAAACCTATCTGATGCCATTTATAATCGCCATTGTAGTAATGGAAACGAATGGCCAATCCCTTATCAGACTTATTCAAAGTTTTTGTCCAACAGGTCAAACCAGATCCTGCAGGAAAACCCTTAGCTAAAAATACCGTGTCTCCATAATTGTCCGTAACAGGGTTCGAGGAATCATAAATTGCCTGTGCTTCTTTTCGGGTCGGCATTCGCCAGTTTTCAAAGCCACAAAACCTTGTTCGATTTAAATCCTGCACATATGTCTTGGCCTCATCCCAACTTACCCACTTATCTAACTCCATGTAGGAGTCAACGGCCTTCCACATCAATCCTGTCTTATTATCGGTAATTGTACCGTCCTTGTGAAGTTCAATGCGGACAAAGTCCGAATCATCTTCCTCATCAATATTATCTCGAACCAATCTCACGGCGCTGGGGAAACCATCGTTTTCTTTAGCTAGCCAGAATTCGTAATCGGATCGGTAGTCATATGCCATGGCAGCCTTGGCACCACGGGTCTGACTAGTCCAGGTTGAGAATCCGCACCCAGAAGTAAAGACAGGATCTATATGAATTTCGCAACCTTCTACATCTGTATTGCTTGCTGCTCGATGAAAAAGGTATTTGGCTTCAGAAGCAGAGGGAATACGCCAGTTGCTATAACCGGCAAACTTTTCCTCATTCATTTTACGGGCTAATTCCTGGCTTTCGTGCCAGGTGATCAAACGCCCTAGGTTGACCCAAGTATCTTTTTTCATCCACATGAGGTCATGCTTTGGGTCTGTAACCGTATCATCATCGTTATCGAGATACTGTACTTCCACCTTGGTTTCTGCCATAAGTTTATTTTCTACGTGTAGGGGACTGGTATCTTGAGACCTTGTCTTTTCTACAGATGCGAACCGAACCAAAGCTGTATTCTTCGACACTTACGACTTTACCTTCGCTATAGTCAAACCTCGGCCTGCGGGTGGATGTATCTCCAGCAATCCAAGCAGTTTTAAATGCACCTTCTGGAAAAACCGGATCAAGATGCAAAGATATACCTCCCTTTCCCGGGTTTTCGCAAGACTCATCAAAAAGTGATGTGACTTCATCGATATTAGGCAACCGCCAATCGTCAAATCCGCCAATCTTTCTAAGGTTCTTTCTATCGGCAAACTCCACCGCTTCGTGCCAGTTGAAGAATTTACCTTTGTCCTGCCAGGAATCTTTTTTCAACCAATAAAGACGAGTTTTATTATCAAAAATAACATCACGTCCTTTCTCTAAAAACCTTTTTGGCTTATCATCCTTTTTAGCCAGAGACTGTTCAGTATCTTTAACTGGAGATTTTTCTATTTTCTGAGGAAGTTGCTCTTCTGTCATTTTTTTCTATTTCTCACAAGGGCCAACAGAGTCGGCAGGTTAAATACTTAACTATATGCTTATCTCACCAGTATAGCCTATTTGCACACTGTCCTCATCGGCATTGACAATGACCGGAACCAGATACTTGTCGTCAGTATATTCCAGCAACTTCTTTAGACCCTGTGGGTCTTTATCCACATTTATAAAGGCAAAAGACCGGTGCTGTTTTTTAAAGTCCTCCACGACCTTTAGGGTATGAGGGCAATCTTCCTTGCCAAATATCATATAGTTCGCCATAACACTCCAGTCATAATACCCCAATGCTAGGGTAGAAATTAACGTTCAAATGTCTTCGTATCTTTACGCCACTCAGGTTCCCACTCATCCTGAACCAGATCACGGGTAACTCTGCAATGGGAGTATTCGTTGTCTTTATGTTCCCACATATCATTACCTGTCACATAACTAAATTTCTGTGCATATTGTTGGTAGTCTGGTTTCTCTTCATAAGTCCATGTGTTGTGACCACCACTCGGCTCAAACAGTTCTGAGATGTGGGTTTCAGCCTCATCCTTATCCTGATTAGACTGGGTAAACGAAAATAGGCTTTTAGCCTCTTCCCCACTAGGTAAGCGCCAGTCGTCAAACCCGGCAAACTTTTTGTCATTCAATAGTTCACAATAATCGTGAGCCTCAAACCAATTGATCCCATAACCATACTCTTTATATGAATCATCCTGCTTCCACATCAGGTTAGACCGTGTATCGGTAATCGTTCCATCACCATTATCAATAAAGTTGGGAACTTCCTCTTCCAGCACAGCAACATCTTCTTCATCCTCATCACCCCACTCATCTTCACCAACCCACTCGGTCTCAGGCTCATCATCCAAAACCTCTGGGTCTACAGCATCATCAAATTCAGTGGGGTCATCATTTTCAGACATTTTAAACCTCAACTTTTAAAGCAAAAATTTATCAATCCAGATCCCTGACCATACGCACGGATGTTCCGGTGGTCGATACCGACTGGTCTACACAAACTTCTTTCATATTAGGGAAATAGCTCTTCCAGGCATAAGAGTCATAGCGAGTCTCAGAAGTCCAAACGCAGGTTTCACCCCCTGCTTGGTAATTGGAAACACGACGTGCAGGTTTTTTGGGTAGATTTAGAAACACATCCCGGTATTCATCTTGGTTACGGAATAAAGATCGCACCTCACTTTTGGTCGGTAAGCGCCAATCGTTAAAACCTAAATAATTTTGTTCATTACAAGCCTTCACATAAGCATGTCCCTCATCCCAATTAAGCCATTTCCCTAGTTCCTGCCGAGAATCTCTCAACACCCACATCAAATCATTATCTGAATCTTCTACTGTTCCATTATCTTTCTTTACCCAACTACATTTCGATTCAGCCACACCTATGCCTCGAACTAGCCTATTAGTAAAATAAAAAACACTCTATACCTCTCACTCATTCATGCTGTCCTAGCTGAATATTTTTCCATCCCACTAGCGGAAAACGTAGGAGACACATCGGTCTAAATAAATGAGATAAGAAAAAGAGTGTTCCTCTCTTTTACCTAAATGAATAAACCTGAAATTATTCTTTTCTGTAAACTACCATTCAGACACTGGGTTTTCAAGCCAAATTGAAGAAGCTTCCTATCGAAAAAACCCATAGTATATAGAGATAATGTGGATCAGGTGGGGCTATAGATAGCTTATGCAAAATATCACCTTACCCTATCTCTTAGACACACAATTTGTACCTATCTCCAACCACCCCCCTGAGTGATTTTGTCTTTGACTTCGGGAACATGCGCAATTTTAGCTTTCGAGTTATCAAATTCACCGCGCACAAGACGAACACTGGAGTTAAGAATATCATCAACTTCCTTATGCCCACCAGCACCACTGCTGAAGGAATAAACATAGGCTGTGATCTTACCCCGTGTATTGCTTGTCCATGTATCATGCCCACATCCTACGGTAAAAACCGCGTCAAGGTGCACAAGCATGTCATACTTGTCTTTCAGGTTTTTATCTATTTCAAAAAGAGAGTGAGCCTCCCTCTTAGTGGGAAATCGCCAATCCTGATAACCTGCAAAAGAACCTTCATTTTGTTTGACCAAATATTTTAAAGCCGCCGTATAGCTTACAAACCTCAGGAGATCCAGATAGGAATCGTTTTGTTTCCACATCAACTGGGTTAGGCTATCATTGACTGTACCATCCCGATTGTCCACAAACCTGTTCTCGCTCATAATTTTCTTATTCCTAATTCAACAGATGAATCTATTTTATGCTTCCCGCCAGACAAAATCCAAAAAAAAAGCCGGAGGGCCAAAGCCCCCCGGCATAAAAAACTAATCAAAACTTATCGTTGTGATTCTCTACCAGCACCACCACCAGAGCCATTACCATTTTGACTGAACAGACCACGCTCAGTACCTATTGGCTGACCCATACCTGGCTCAATGTATGTTCCAGGTTGAACATGATCCAAGTGGTAGTTAGATTGGTAGGTCTTATGAGACCCTGCATCTTTTTTCCACTCAACTCGGTTAGCGTTTTCAACGCGGTGAGCTTGACAGTTCAATTCAATGTCTCCTGGTCCCTTGTTAGCAAAAGTAGATTTTGGCTCCAAAGAATTTGCCAAAAATCCGCCAGGCTCAAGAGTCCGGTCAAAATTCTTATTCCATGAATATCCTAAAGTCCCAACATTGATATGAACAGTAGTTCCTTCTGTTTCACTCAAATTCTCAATAACCCAACTAGCATTGAGACATGTTGATTTGCCGCCTGCCTTAACGGTAGATACGTTTGCGCTGGCAACTGATACGGAAAATACAAAAAATACTGCAGATAAAGCTAGTACGATCTTTCTCATTGTGCTCCCCCTTTCGAAGCTTAATAAAAAACAACTTAAATAAACTCTATAATTAATCAACCTCTTCGGTGATTCAAACTTCATACCTTAATCCCCGCATTTAACTAATTAAGCTAAAATACAGATTTCCCACGCAAAACCTTCTGGTCCGGCTAGGGTGGCCTGAAAATATCAAAAGCCCCAAAGGAAGTCAAGCCTTTAATACCAGCCCGAATATTAGAAAAAAATCCCCTTAAATATCAATGCGATACAAGGCTAGAAATATCCCGCTTAACCAACTCAAAGTCTTATTTTTGCAGACTTTAAACCCTAAACTTCAAAGACGTCAGTTGTGTCAAGTCCGTTGAGTTTCTGAGTATTTTTTCACCATCCTCAGAGATGTCATTAACCACTAACTGCAAACTACGAAGGCTGTTCAAGGTTTTTGATGTTGCAAGGTACTTTGCACCCACATCACTAATACTGTTCGAAGCAAGATTGAGAGTTCTTAGATTTACAAACAATGCAGATTCAGCGATGGCCTTGACCCCTTCATCTCCAATACTATTCTGCGAAAGATCCAAAGCCCGAACACCCTTCATAGTTTCATTCTCGGCTAACTCTTTCGCACCCACTTCTCTTAAGAATTGAGCCTTCAAACTCAGCACTTCCCCGTCTTTACTCAATCGGTCCCGGATCAAATCATCGACTTTTGACATGACACACTCCCAACAAAAAGTTACCCGGCACCCGGGATTTCTTTGGCCACAAACCCATATTCATCATAAATGCTGTAGCCCTCCTGAATCATCTTTTTACCATACTTAACCATCAGATTTGCCTGACTATGACTTGGATCAATGTCAATGGTTTTTTTCAGGTACTTTAGTCCTTGCTTGATATCCTTGACTTCATCGCCATAGTTGGCAATTTGCCGGGCCTTATCAAACAAGTCCGAAGCCCACTTGTAATAAATCGTGGCAATTTGTTGAGGAGCATTCTCGCTGATATAGTCAACAATCTCCTCATCCGCCTTCAACTTTGAAATACCCTGAACAGCGGCCTCAAACTCTCCCAGAGGAATAGCATAGTCATCATCATGCACAGAGGTAATCTGTTCACCTACCTTATAAGCAGAATGCAGACCCACTGAACTTTTTACCACTGTGGATTGAATCCCAGACATTAACTGATGGTAATAAAGGTTACCGATACCGAAATGGATGATGGCACTGAACTCCTCAGTTGTATCAAGCAATAAAGCCTGCTCAAAAGATTCTCGGGCTTCGTCCAATTGCCCTAATTCTGAGAGTGCTTCACCAAGGTTGTAATAGTTGACGCAGTTATCAGGGTCTTCCTCAATCTGGCGCCTAAACTCCTCAACCTGATCTTCAAGGTCAAACTCAACCTCTTCTTGCTCATCATCAAACTCTGAAATTTCCTCAGACTCTTCAGCTTCCAGGGAGTCCTCAGTGTTTTCCAGCGGTTTCTCGACTTCTTCAAGTTCTGGCTCTTTTTCGTCTTCACTCATAATCATACACAATAAGGGGGAATACCTTCTTCTACCCATTCTCCTGCTTTGCCTGTATTTATATTCTCATGATTTTTTATTGCTCCCGATACCATCTTTTCCCTAGATATCTCCATCTGACTCATAATTTCATCCGGAGAATCGTTTAAGAGATTGCCAAACTTTGGCTGACACTTTAGGTTACCAACATCACAACAAGGGGTTATTTCACCGGTTTGCTGAACGGTGACAATTTCAATCGTGCCACGGGGAATAGTACATTCCAAAAAATTAATATCCTTGGGAAAAGGCTGAGCATTCATAGCCCTCTCACCATTTTTATCGACATAAAACCCGGGGATCATATTCAAACCAAAAGTGAAGTTATCCTTTGATATATAATTCTCAGTATCTCCCATATGCTTTAAAAATAAACTTTCATCGCAACTTGGATTTCCCCTCAAAAGACTTCCAAGTTTCTTGCGATAGGTATCAAGCAGAGACAGAACGGAAGCATATTTCTTTTCCTGGTCCCCAAAAAACGTTATCAGAACTTCAATCTGACTCAGCAAGTCCGGAACTTTTTCAAAGATCATATTGACGATTAATTCGTCCTGCAGTCCAAGTATTTCTTTAAGAAGTGGTTTTTGCCGCGACTCCCAAACGGTTGGATATAACGTAAAGTCTACACGTCCGGACAACTTAATGATGTCAACCAGCCTCTGCCAACGCGGAGAGGTGGCAGAGCTAATATCGAGGTTAGTATGTATGCGTACGTTTGGCGTTAGTTTTCTAAAAATTTTAAAAATTTCAACAATATGTGGATTTTGTGAAGGCTCCCCACCTGTTAAATTAATTTCTCTTTTGGCCAACTCATGAAACACCTCTATCTGGAGAATTTTATCCACCATGATCTGAGCCTGCTCCGGCTCTAGGTGCCAGTCACTCTTCGGGATCTGCATAAGTGGTTCGTAGACATGACAATACTGGCACTCATCTCGCACATAGCGATTACAATTGGCTTCGGCAAAAATATTTATCATAGTCTTAAACCTATGCCGGTTAATGTCCTCGAAAACTTATGCTATGAGGTAGTATTTCACGAGTCTTTACCCATAACAGACCGCACCGGCCTGATGGTGGACAATGAAAGGTGATACTGCCCTCCTCCCTTCATACTTGGGTAATCTTTACCACCAATATAATTAAACCCCCAGGCATATTTATCTTTATAAAGCTCACTAGACCAAAAACAACAATGCGAATAACCAAAAATAGGATCGATATGTATTATATTTTCCGTCCAATAATATTTCCAAGGAACATTTTTATCTTCTTCATAAAGGCTTTTAAGCTCCTTACGTGTCGGCAATCGCCAGTCCGAGTATTTCGCATACGCTTCTTTATTAAAGCTTGCTATTAGCTTCTGAGATTCCTCCCAGCTAGACCATATTTTTTTTTCCTGATATAAGTCTATTTTCTTCCACATCAAACCTTCCTGCAAATCAGTCACTGTTCCATCATTGTTATCTTTAAATCTCGGATCATTAGAAGGCTTCAGTTCTGGCTTTTCTTCAGTGAGAGAAAGAATCTGGCCTCCAAAAATTTCATCTTTACTGCTGTCACTCGAATCAGCCTGCACCAAACTAACCCCACACACTAACGACAGGAGTAAAGCAAGCCACAGGGATTGGGCTAATAAGCTAAGAAGACCAGTTATGTTCTTTGAGGCAATCTTTTTTTGGGGCATTAAGGATTTTCTGAATAGGGTTGCTAAAAATTATTACTCTTCCTGCGGAGCCCAGTCAGCCTCCCAGGACAAACAAATACCAGATGGATTATAAAGCTGCCCCGGATCCTTGCCGACAATCCCCCATTTGGAGACAAAGTTCAAATCTGGATCAAACTTTTGAATTCTCTGGTTCAAAGTATCGACCACAAATACATAACCATAGGGATCTTCAACCACCGAAACTGGACAGTTGAACTGACCATCGCGTTTACCCGCCTCACCAAGAACGTCCAGATGGTGTCCCTCTCGATCAAATAGCTGTATTCGATGCTGACTTTTTTCGGAAACCATGATGGTGCCATCCCTGCGCACAGCAATACCAGTGGGGAAATTTAATCTACCTAGCTCGAATCCGTACTCACCAAACTTGGATAAAAATTGCCCATCCTCGTTGAAAATTTGAATGCGCTGGTTGTCTCTATCGGCCACATAAATATTGCCTTCCCGATCCAAAGCCACACCAACAGGGAATTTCATGAACCCATCAAAGTTTCCGGCAAACCCAAAGCTAAGAATAAATTCGCCGTCACTGTCGTATCTTTTGACGCAATGGTTAGAGGTGTCTGCGACCAGAATTGTACCAGTAGGTTCTGCCACAATTTGCTCAGGCATATAAAACTTTTCCTGGCCCCAACCCTCACTACCAAATTCAAGAAAAAAATCTCCGTCGGGATCAAACTTTTGCATTCGATGACATCCAGTATCAACAACCCATATATAACCCTCGTTATCTACAGCTACTCCACTAGGAGTCTTAAATTCTCCAGGAATATAAGGGGGACGAGTGCCGCCGGATTTACCAAAATGCATTAACAGTTTCCCATTACCATCGAACTTTTGGATCCTGTCATTTCCCGAATCTGCCACCCAGACATACAGTTGACTATGATCAATCTGCGGACTCGCCTCGGGGAGCGTCTCTTCGACACCTGCTACTTCCAGTCCCTGAGATGTAGGATCTTCAATGTTATCCTTACTATTCAAAACAAACCTTTCTTACCCAAATTCGGGAAAAAACAAAACTCCAAATAAGAAAAAGCCCCGAAAGGGGCTCTTCCGCACTACATACTTAAACTTAACATACGAGAGAATACAAGGCACTCCTTAAACCAGAGAGCGTTTTTCAGAATAACTCGAGGGCTTATTTTATCAGGAATCCTTTGACGTCCAGAATCTGGTATTCGAAATCACAAGTTTTTTGAAGCTCATCAAGTCTTTCATTCCAGTTCTGTTTGAAATTATCCAGGCTTTCAGATTTAGGTTTCTTCTTCATCAGACCCACTTCTCGATACAATGGCTTCACCATATTCTTAAAAACTAGTTGGATTATATTCCTAAGATTAAGAATACATTGCTTGGTCACCTCTTCCCGGGTCACACCATCGACTTTTTCCAGAAGACGTAGGAATGACTGGATAGTAGTAATCTGCACAGTATAACTTTCAGCTAGCCTGTTGTCATATTTCAAACCGCAATCAATATAGGCCGGCATGAGGAACATACCAATGTGATGATCAAATTTTACGGAAAGAGTGATCAGCTTTTGCAGGTAATCAACTTCACGTAAATCCTCTTCCTCATCTTCACCTTCAGCAAGTTCCTTAGTAGCTTTGTCTTTTTCCTTTTGAAGTTCGAGTTTAATTTTCTCCAACTCGCTCAAATCAGAAAGATGATCGACCTCTTTTTCTTCGGGCGCACCTTCACCTTCTGGTCCTGGATTTTCCTTAGTTTCAGTATCCTGTTCACTCAACGCAAGTCTCCTTCCTGACAAGGGTAAAACAATTACTTTTAAAAGAGTTTTGGGAATTAGGATTTAGTATAATCCTTTTTCCCGGAAAGTGTCAACCACCACTGCTTGCGTAGAGCAAGTGCCGCCCACATGTTTTACTCGCCAAACAACCTTATTGCAATTGCCCCCACGGCTAGCGGTGGTATAATCTTTTATAAACAAACGCTTATTTATAGAATCGGTTCCAGAAAAACTATTGGAACATTAAAAATTTTGAACATTATGAAAACCGCGCTCTTATTTCCTCCACAATGGTACCCCAGTCAGCCCTATCTTGCTCTACCCACCCTAAAGGCCCACCTTGAGGCTAAGGGACATGAGGTAGACCAGTTCGACTTAAATATAGAAAGTTATGAGATTTTCCTGTCCCGAGATTACCTGGCTACCTGTGTAGAAATCGTGCGGCAACGGATGTCATCCCCGGCTTATACAACCGATGAGCAGGAAGTTAAATCTGTTTACCGCGATATTCTGGCAGACACAAGATTCCTGGACTCGGTTCTGAATGAGGTTGAAGATGCAAAAGATGTACTGAGAGATGAAGAACGGTTCTTCCAGTTTGAGACTTATAAAAAAGCCTATACAACACTGAAAATAGCCATGAAGCTCATTTCATACGCGCACTTCCCCAGTCGGCTGGATCTGGACTCATTTTTCATGATGGGCAACCCAGAAGAAAACCTTTCAGGAATTCTATCGGCAACGGCTGACACTATCAGGAATCCCTTCATCCGCATGTATGAAGATTATCTCCTTAGTAAAATTTCGTGGAACAATTACGGGTTAGTGGGGTTATCGATCATCCACATCGGACAGGTCATACCAAGCCTGACAATGGCACGAATTTTGCGCAAGCGATTTAAACATATGCATATCGTTATCGGCGGAAGCGTGTTCAACCGTCATGCCGACTTGCTAGACAATAAGCAGGCTTTGTTTGAAGATTTTTTTCACAGCGTTATCGTCTCCGAAGGCGAGAAACCCTTAGAAGAGTTGGTTTGCCATATCAAAACCGGGAAACCTTTAAAAACTGTTCCCAACCTAATCTATATGGAAGAACAAGAGATTGTTCGTAACCCCAAAACCGAGGCTCTCCCTTATGAACATTTGGCATGCCCCACTTTCGATCAGTTGCCACTAGATAAATATTTAATGCCATATCCAGTATTGCCTTATATGTCTAGCCGCGGTTGTTATTGGGGAAAGTGTACCTTCTGCACCCACAGCTTTATCTACGACTCATATTACCGCAAAGAAAATGAAACGCGGGTAGCAGAAGAACTTGGTTATCTCGGAAAAAAATATAACACCAAATACTTCACCTTTTCTGACGAAGCCATTTCCCCCAACGCATTCAACCGCATGTCTAAAGCTATTTTAAAACAAGGCGTGGAAATGCGTTCACTGGGAATGCTCAAATTTGAATCGGGAGACAAGGAAACACCTGAACTGTTTGAAGATATTTATAAGGCTGGGTTTCTCATGCTGTTTTTCGGGCTAGAAAGTGCTAATGATCGCGTCCTTGAAATCATTGACAAAGGTTGCGACCAAGATACAGAAAGGAGTGTCTTGAGAAACAGCTCTAATGCTGGTATCTGGAACCATCTCTATCTATTTTTCGGATTCCCCACAGAAGAACGCGAAGAAGCTGAAGACACAATCCAATTCACTGTGGAAAACTCCGAAGTAGGTACAGGCACTATCCATTCTGTTGGGCAGTCAATCTTTGCACTGGAAAAAGATTCGGCCATTTACCACAATCCGGGCAAATTCAAGATTGACCGTATTATTCATAATCCGGATCGTGATATGGCAATTGTATTTGATTTTGATATCAAAGCAGGGATGCCCCGAGACGAGGTCATGGAGGTCTACGAACATTTTAACTCTGTGATAGAAGACACCTTCCCTTCCCGCAATATATGGAATTATCTATCGCGCGAACATTTTTTGCTCTACCTCGACCGGTTCGGCAAAGAAGAAATTCTCAACATGGCTAAGACAACAACAACTCCATAGAAAACATAACTCATCATATCTAACTGCCACTGAGCAACACTTTGTTCCTAAAACGAGCTATTGCACACTTCACTTCTCTACGGAATTAAATATTTATTGGAGAAGGGTCTTGCACTCCTACGCCTAGTAGTTGACAGAGTGTAAGGGATGACCTAAAATTTAAAACATAACAAAACAGCATAATAAACTTAATTCAGAAACTTATAAAGAGAGCTAACCGATATGGGTGACGCAGGCAAACCAACAGATTGGATCACAATGAAAATTGATCCTGAGATTTTTGAAGAGTTGGGTGTCCGCGACCCTGAAGAGACTAAGCGGGAAATGGCAATCACAAAAAAAACTCGCCAGGTTAGTAAGGAGTTGAAATCCGACCCCGACAATCTAGATCTACAGATAGAACTAGCCACCCTGATGATAGATGGAGCTAATTATGAAGAAGCCATCAAACAGCTTCTAATAATTCGCAACAAAAAACCCAAAGATTCGAAGGTTTATAAACTGCTCGGCACAGCATATGTGCTGTTCAATCATGAAGAAGAGGCATTGATAGAATTGAATCGAGCCTGTGAACTGGATCCCAATGACGCAGAAAACCACTTTAATCTCGGAGGACTTTATTTGCTTCGAGATATGTTCCCAAATGCTGCGAGCTCATTTGAGAAAGTCATTGAGTTGGACCCTACCGACACAACGGCCTATGCCAACCTTGCAGCTGCGTATGACATGCTTAAACTTTATGACAAGGAAATCATCGCACTTAGAAAAGTGTTGATGTTCAATCCAGAAGACAAGGAACTACGGTCCGCTTTGTCAACGGCTTATTTTCATGCCGAACGCTATGAGGAAGCCATTGACGCTGCCTTGTGCGTGGTGGATGTAGACGATAAAGATCCGCAAGCTTACTGCAACCTAGGTAGTTGTTACTCCGTCCGCAATATGGTGGATGATGCTCTTAAGGCTTTCAAGAAAGCCAGCGAACTTGCACCTGACTATTCTCTACCCCACACCAACTTAGGAACGCTTTATGCCAATATGGGAAGGCCAGAAGCCGCCATCAAAGCTTTCAAAACATCGGTTAGCCTTAATGCGGCAGATGCAGGCGCTTGGTTCAGTCTCTATAATTGTTATAAAGATGTTGGTTTAATGGAAGACTCGCAAGATGCCTACAGAAAGTATGAGGCGTTAATGAACGAACCTGCTCCTGTTGCAACAGAAGGTGGAAACAACCCATCAAATATTCCTGGCGGAGTTTCTCAATCCAGCCAATACGCAGGTGGTGGAGACATGGAAGGAAATGCTCCCGGCATGGAAACGTTGGCCGATGCCAGTGAGGACCCTAAATAAATTTCTCTGAAATCCCACCATGGCCCATAAAAATATGATTTCGCTTGGCGATTTCATGCCTTCTGACCATTGGCAGACCCATATTAATTCAATTTTTTATGGTATCAAGGGCCCCGAAATACACAACCATTTTCAAACTTATGTGAGCTTGGACTACCGACTAGCACACGCGCTCGCTAATAATTTTTTTTCCAGGGCGCGAAGCCAACAACGTCCTCTAAGTAATAAATGGGTCGTGCAGGAATGGGGAGTCGGCAATGGAAACCTGGCCGCCTGTTTCCTCAGCCGCCTACGCGAAATAGACAAGGATGATGAAGTTTATCCTTATGTTTATTACATCCTTTGCGATGAGTCCGAAGAAATTCTAAAAGGTGTGCGGTCCAACTCCCGCCTATTGGAACACACCGGAAAGTTTTCCACAGTTCGCGTCAATGCAGAACACCTGGACTGCTTTCGGCTTCACTCTGTAGCAAAAATAATAACCAACGAAATCTGGGACGACCTGGCAACCAAAGTTCTATTGAAACATCAAGGGCTTTATTATGAGGAGTATCTTTGTCCTTTTATAGAGTCAGAGGCGCTACCTGAGGAGCCCAAGATCTTTCTTGAGCAATTTAAAAAAAAGGACCTGGAAAAGCTTGCCATGCTCCCTAACTTTCTCGACGCTATTCACTGGGAACGAGACTTTCAAAGAGTGGACCTAGATGACTGGCCTTTTGCAGAAACTTTAAAAACACACGCTGAAGAGTTTAAAGATGAAATTCCTATGCCCATTAACACCGGGGCTTTTTTCGCCATTAAAAAAGCCCGAGAACTTTTAGGGTCGGTAAATTTTGGCTACACCAGTTTTGACTACGGTATGAAAACATTGCAGGACCTCAACCAGGAAGGACGACCCTATTTCAATTTATACGGCGGGCAATACACATTTATGGTGAACTTCCCCCTCCTTGAAAATATAGGCCGGTCTTTAGGATTCACCCAAATAATCCGCGAATACCAGAGTCAATTCGTAAAAAAAGACCTCCAGTCCGATGTCATAAGTTTGGTAGACCTAGTACAAAATCATCCGCATGTACCCAGCATGGCTCCATGGGATAGAGACATACTAATGCTAAGCACACTCAATGCACTGAACACTGTTTATAGAAGCCCTTACTCTGGGAAACTCAACTACCCTGCCTTGGAAGGCACTCCAAAAAAACAAAGGAAACAAATTACCCTTTTAGCTAAAAACCTTAGTAGTCGAGGTGTTCCAGATACTGTAGCCTATGTTACCCGCGATGAAGTTCTCGCGGCCTTAAAACCTCTTAGAAAACTGGGTTATCGGGAAAAAGATATCCAGTCAGCTTTTCAATCCCCACCTTCTGCCGTCTCATTCATTCATACTCAGTTCAGCTCATAGCAGAATACTCAGTCAGGTAAAGTTGACATTTCTATCTAGTACGCTGAAACTACACTTACTTGTCGAGATATTCTCATCTGCCCTCATATTGCATGAAATGCTGCATATAATGCCAACTCCTCTTTAAAAGAGTGGTTGCAAGTTCTCCGTTCTAGAAAAACAGATCAGGAGATTTTCTTTAGCTCGTCAGGCTTTCGATTGCTAAATTTTTTATTCATACCTAATGTTGATTAGG
>Ga0315332_10000321_pt1 | contig 20632 bp, 17 predicted proteins | sample M110034915metaG_FD_203455 | JGI IMG/M metagenome (GOLD analysis project Ga0315332, IMG submission 203455) | Ammonia-oxidizing marine archaeal communities from Monterey Bay, California, United States - M1 100m 34915 | ecosystem: Environmental > Aquatic > Marine > Intertidal zone | place: USA...
CCTTTGGAGACACATATAATCATGATATTACACCTTTTGTTACTCCAGGTTCTGTTGCTTCAATTGATTATGGTATGGAGACAACTTCTGGTGGTATGGAAGGCAATTATAGAACAACAGTTCAGTTGGTTTCTTATGGTGATTATAATTTCCAAAATGATGTAGGAATTGTTGATGTAATTGCTCCTAATAAATGGGAATATCATAATAGGTTTAATCCGATTTGTGATAACCCTAAAATTGTTATTACAAATAATGGGCAACAAAATTTAACTTCTATAGAATTTCATTACTGGATATGTGAAGGCCCCTATCAAATGTTTAATTGGACAGGAGATTTAGCTTTTGGAGAATCAGAAGAGGTTGTGCTGCCTATTTCTGGTCCCTATTTTTGGGATCATGCTCAGTATTGTCAAGAATTTCATGTAGAAGCTGTAACTGCAAATGGTGTTTTAGATGATTACTCATTGAACAATATATATTCTGTTGATTTTGATGTTCCACCTATGTACCAATCAGATATAATATTGTGGACATCAACAAACAATGCAGCTTATGAAAATGATTTATACATAAAAGATGGATCTGGAAACGTTGTTTTTTCAAGAACAGATTTTCAGAATGCTACATTATATAGAGATACCGTTAATTTAGACCCTGGTTGCTATCGATTGGAACTTTTAGATAGTGGCGATGATGGATTATCTTTCTTTGCCAATAATGATGGAAATGGATCTTTTAGAATAAAAGCGGTAGGTGGACCTACATTAAAAATGTTTGATGGAGATTTTGGTGAAGATATTGTTCATTATTTTACTGTAGGTTATGGTCTTAATATTGATGATAGAGCTTCTGCAATAATGAAAGTGTCTCCAAATCCAAGTAACGGTATTTTTAACATTGAATTTGATGGTTTTTCAAATAATCTTGAATTTGAAATTTATGATACTTTTGGAAAATTGATTCTATCTGAAAAAATAAACACTCTCAATAATCCGTTTAGTAAAGAACTGAATTTGAATTTCCTTTCTAATGGAGTTTACTTGTTAAAGGCTTCTGATGGTGTTAAAGCTAAATTTGAAAAGCTAGTTAAAAATTAATGCTTCCCTTTCCACTTGATGTTCTTACATTATCTTACTAAAATGCATATTTAATATTACTTTTTTAAACAGAGGCATATTTTTTTTTAATTAACAAATTGTTATACTTTTAATATAAAACGTATAAAAATGAAAAGAATATTACTTGCTATTGGATTAATGATTTGTACCGGAGCAATCGCTCAGACAATAAACACATTTCCATATAATGAAGATTTTGAAGCTGAAACAGGTGCCTCTAATTGTGGGCCTTATTTTATGAGTGTTGGTTCTCTATGGGTCAATGATGCTGCAGATGGTGGTAACGATTGGTCTTCAGATAATAATGGAACTGGATCTACTAACACTGGGCCAACTATTAATGGTGGTGCTGATTACAATCCTGGAGTTGCTGGTGGTAGATACATGGTAACTGAAACATCTGGATGTACTTCTGATACTAGAAACTTAGAATCTCCATGGTTTGATTTTTCTACAATCACGGGTGGAATAGAAATGAATTTTGCTTATCACATGTATGGTGCTGACATGGGAACAATGGCTGTTGACCTCAGAACTGGGTTAGGTTCAGTGTGGACACAAATAGTTACTCCAATGACAGACAATCAAGATGTTTGGCAAGTTTTAATTAGTGATCTTTCTTCATTTGCAGGAGAAGATTCTGTACAAATCAGAATAGTTGCTGCAACAGGGATAAGTTTTGGATCTGATATGGCTATTGATGATTTTAATGTTATTGAAACTTCATTTAATGGATCAATATCAATTGTACAAGATAATTTTTGTTTTGGATTAAATTCTGGTGAGTTGACAGCGACAAATAATTATGGAATTGCTCCAATTACCTATTCTTGGGATAACGGTGCCTCAACTCAAACTATTTCTGGTTTAGCTGCTGGTTCATATTGCGTTACTATGACAGATGCTAATGGAGATGTTATTACAGATTGTGCAACTATTAATGCTCCTACTTCTACTGTTGCTTTAAACGCTTATGCACATACACCATCAAATTGGATTTGTACAGATAGTATGGGTTATTTAGTTATTGATTCTATTACTGGCGGTGTGCCAACAGTTGGTGGAAATTGTGGATTATCATCTTATGGTTGCTCAGGACCTGTTGATTCTTTGCAAGTAGGAACAAATGATATTCTTGTTGGAGGAACAACTTATCCATCTCCTTTGGGGAATTGGTATTGGGGAGCAAGACATCAAATGTTGTATTTGGCTAGTGAACTTGTTGCAGCAGGTGTGCAACCTGGAAATCTTTCGGGATTAGCCTTTTATATTGATAACCTAGGAACTGCAAGTCAAAATTTAACAAATTGGAATATTAAAGTAGGTTGTACACCTGCTACTGATGCCTTAGCTTTCAATGATACTGCGACATCAGAAGTTTATCCAATGAATGATGTTATGATTTCTGTAGGATGGAATTGGTATTCATTTGCAAACCCTTTTTATTGGAATGGTTCAGACAATATTATTGTAGAAACATGTTTTAATAATTCATCTTTTACAAATAATCCAAGTATGGCATGTAACATAACACCTTTTACTTCTACTGTATATTATAGAGCTGATAACAGCACTGTGTGTGGAGCAAGTAACATTACTGGCACTTCTGTTAATAGACCAATTGTTCAATTTGAAAATTGTTCATCAAATCCACCATATAATTATTCATATTCTTGGGATATGGGTTCATCTGCTGATACAACCTATGTTTCGGGAGGGTCTTATGTTTTAACTGTTGCTGATGATGTTGGTTGTGTTATTGAATTAACTATTGACATAAATGAAAGTGCTCCAGTTACTATTGACGATGCAATTATTTGTGATGGTAATCCAACCGACTTTAGAGCAACTACTGGTTTTGAAACTTATACATGGAATACATCAGAAACAACTTCATTAATAAGTATAAGTTCTGGTGGTACTTACTATGTTGATGTTGTTGATTCTTTAGGTTGTCATTCATCTGATACAGCTGTAGTAACTACTATACCAACTCCAGTTATATCAGCTACTTCAAATGATGTTATGTTTGGAAATGACGGATATATCGATTTATTAGTTTTTGGAAATGCTTGGCCTTTTTTATATGATTGGGACAATGATGGTGTTGGAGATAATGATGATAATGAAGATCTTTTTGGTTTAGATGTAGGACCATATTCTGTTATAGTTACAGATACTAATGGTTGTTGGTCATCATTAACTATTACTGTAGGAAGTCAATTAAGTATAAACAATCAATTATTGTCATCATTTAGTTTTTATCCTAATCCTACTAAGAGTGTGTTTAACATTCAGCCTTTAGCTATAGTAGGGGAGAATGTTTCTGGGAAAATATTTGATGCTACAGGTAAATTAGTTGAATTGATAGAATTTAATGGCAATCAATTGATTCAAGTTGACCTCTCTAGTTTTGAACGAGGAATATACTTCATTCAAATTACTGTAGAGGAGAATACGGCTACTACAAAAATACTTTTAGATTAATAGTGAAAATGAATTTTAAAAAGTCTTCATTTTAATGAAGGCTTTTTTTGTGATAAATAAATTGAGTTAAAAATTAATTTTTGCCGTTGAATGATTAAATTACTCCGTTTGTTAAATATTATTGTAATATGTTTTATTTATAACTTACTTTTATTTTTTTTAAAAAACATGAATAAATTATTTTCTTATATATGCCTTGTCTTATCAATTTCATTTATTACTGTTGCGTGTAAAACTGATTTTGATATTAACGCTCCATACAAAGCTGTTCCAATCGTCTATGGTTTATTAGATCAATCTCAAGATACTCAGTTTGTAAAGATTAATAAATCTTTTATTGGAGACGGAAATAATGTAGATTATGCTGCTATAAACGATAGCATGATGTTTAGCAATGTTTCTGCAAGAGTTGATCAATATGTTCTTGGTTCTTCTTTTCCAATTCAAACCTACCCTTTAGAAGAATTATGGGTAGATAATTTAGATGATGGAATTTTTTATACCGATTCACAAAAGGTGTTTTATTTTATTCCTACTGTTCCTTTGAATGATGAAGATTTGTATAAACTGGTCGTTTCTGTTGACGAAATAGCTCAAGATGTTACAGCTGAAACTTTTTTAATCGATGGCTCAGGTTTGAGTTTTGATTACCTTTTTGAACTTTCTTTAGGTATAAATGGATTGAACTTTGCAGATGTTGATTTAGGGACTTCAGATGTTTATTATGACCCTCAGGTAAAATGGAAAACAGCACCAAAAGGAAAAAGATACGAACTACTTATGTCTTTTAGGTATGATGAGGTTACAAGTGCTGGAACTTTTCCAAAAACAATTTACTGGAATTTAGGTTCTCAAAATGCAATTGGTTCTGGAGAAGCATTAAGTGGTGGAGACAATATGTTTAAAAACATTTCTGGTCAAGCATTTTATGAAATGGTAGCTAGCAGGTTAAATGATTACCCTAACGAACAAGATGTTGTCAAAAGAAAGGTTAAAGCTGTTGATTTTATTGTTAGCACAGGAAATGAAGACTTAAACACTTATATGGAAGTTAATGAGCCTGCTACTGGTGTGGTTACTGAAAGACCATCTTTCACTAATATTAGTGGAGATGGAATAGGTTTGTTCGGTAGCAAGTACCAAGTTGCTATTACAGGAAGTTTTTCAGATGGTTCTATTTTAGAATTATGTAAAGGGCAACTAACTTCTGAATTCAAATTTTGTACAGATTCTACAGATCAAATCACTGCCATTTCAAATCTTACAGGGGGTGTAAATATTAGTTGTAATTAATAACCGCAATTACAAGAGTTAGAGAAGTGAACTTTTGTATTTGGAAGTAAACTTTTAATTCTATCCTTTTCTTTATTACTAAACATTATTACTCTTAAATCTAAAGTTTCAAGTTTGGTTAGAAATTTAATGTTGTTAGTCACTCCAGAAAGGTTGTTTGACCACATATCCAGATATACTAGATTTTGAAGCTCAATTATCTCATCGGGAATGTTTGTTATCATATTTTGATTAAGTATTAATCGTTTTAAGTTTTTCATACTGAATACTTTTATTGGAATCAGCTTTAACTTGTTTCTGCTTAGGTTAATTTCTTGTAGAAATAATGGAAATGAAATTGAAGAATCAATTTCTGATATTTTATTTTTTGAAAGCTTTAAAACTTGTAAGTTTTCAAACAGAGTAATTTCTTTTGGAATAGAATGTAGTTTTCTTTTGGAAAGATCAAGGATGTAAACAGCTTTAGGATTTTTCTTTGCTGATTCTATAGTTTTGAAAACTTTACAAGTATCTAGCGATTCTTTAGAAAGTAATTGAGAAGAAATAGAAATGTTACCTAAAAGTAGCAGAATAAATATTTTTATTCTAAGATAAGATTTGCATGGATTTTTTCTGATCATCAACTAATTGCAGTTTAAGTAGGTCAATATCGTGAAATTTTTTCTCTTCTCTAATTCTAGCGAAAAATTCTATAGTTATCTTTTTGTCGTAAATATTCTCGTTGAAATTAAACAAGTGAACTTCTTTTGTAATAATTTCTTTGTTGTTAACAGTAGGTCTAACTCCAATGTTCATCATTCCTTTGTGTGTTTTCTCATCTATAATTGTTTTAACTGCATAAACTCCATTTCCAGGATTAATTTTGTCAAAATCTAAAGTTTGAATGTTTGCTGTTGGGAAGCCAATCGTTCTTCCTAATTTTTCACCTTCTTTAACTGTGCCTGTAATTGTAAAAGGATGTCCTAAGTATTTATTAGCAATTCCGAAGTCTCCTATTTTGATTGCATTTCTAATTTTGGTTGAGCTTACTTTTATTTCATTTATTTCTTGAGCAGAAATTTCTTCAATATTAAAACTGTAAAGCAATGACAGCTCCTTTAATAAGTTAAGATTTCCTTCTCTGTTTCTTCCAAATTGGTGGTCATAACCTATTACAAGGTTTGCAACTTTTAATTCATTGACTAGTAAATCTCTTACATAGGAAGTAGGGGAGATTCGTGAAAAATCTTTTGTAAAAGGATGAATTACTAAATGGTCTAATCCATACTTTTCTAGAAGCGCTATTTTTTCATCAATTGTGTTAATCAATTTTAAACTTGTATTGTCGTTTAATATTACTTTTCGTGGATGAGGGTGGAATGTTAATAATACAGTTTCTCCACCAGTTTTTTGAGCAATGTCTTTTATTCTATTTATGATTGTTTGGTGGCCAATATGAACACCGTCAAAGGTGCCTACAGTAATTACAGGTTTAGCGATGTTTTGATAGCTATCAGTGCCGTAATGAACTTTCAATGTTGAAAAAATGTTTTTATAAATTGTTAGTTAGACAAACTTAAAAATTTACAGGTTAATATATGCTATATTTAAGTGTCAAAAAATATTTTGTTAACACCTCTATTTTTTACAATAAAATGTGTTAGTTTTGCCAAAAATTTAATAAAATTAAAATTAATATATATGTCTGAAATAAAGGGTAAAATTTCTCAAATAATTGGTCCGGTTGTGGATGTTAATTTTGAAAATGCAGATAAATTGCCTAATCTTCTTGATGCAATTGAAGTTGTTAAGGAAGATGGTTCGAAAGTTATTTTAGAATGTCAAAAGCACATTGGTGAAGACAGTATTAAAGCTATCGCTATGGATTCTACTGATGGTTTAACTAGAGGTATGGAGGCAATTAGTATGGGTTCTCCCATATTAATGCCAATAGGAGACCAGGTTAAAGGTAGATTGTTTAATGTTGTTGGTGACGCTATTGACGGAATTGGCAATTTACCAAAAGAAAATGGTTTACCAATTCATAGAGAGGCTCCAAAATTTGAAGAACTTTCTACTTCTACAGAAGTTTTATTTACAGGAATTAAAGTAATTGATTTAGTTGAACCATATGCAAAAGGTGGTAAAATTGGTTTATTTGGAGGTGCTGGTGTTGGAAAAACAGTTCTTATACAAGAGCTAATTAATAATATTGCTAAAGGACATCAAGGGCTTTCTGTTTTTGCTGGTGTTGGAGAGCGTTCTAGAGAAGGAAATGATTTACTTCGAGAAATGTTAGAATCTGGAATTGTTAAGTATGGTGATGATTTCATGGAAGAAATGGAAAAAGGAAATTGGCCTTTAGATAAAATTGATAAAAAAGAATTAGAAAATTCACAAGCTACTTTTGTATTTGGTCAAATGAACGAACCTCCTGGAGCTCGTTCTAGAGTTGCACTTTCGGGATTAACTCTTGCTGAATACTTTAGAGATGGCGATGGTGAAGGACAAGGTAAGGATATCTTATTCTTTATTGACAATATTTTTAGATTTACTCAAGCTGGTTCTGAAGTTTCTGCTTTACTTGGAAGGATGCCTTCTGCTGTTGGTTATCAACCAACTTTAGCATCTGAAATGGGTGCAATGCAAGAAAGAATTACCTCTACCAAAAGAGGTTCTATTACATCTGTTCAAGCGGTATATGTGCCGGCAGATGATTTAACAGATCCTGCTCCTGCTACAACATTCGCTCACTTAGATGCAACAACAGTTTTGTCTAGAAAGTTAGCTGCAATTGGAATTTATCCTGCTGTTGATCCTTTAGATTCAACGTCAAGAATTCTAACTTCGCAGATTTTAGGTGATGAGCACTATGATTGTGCGCAAAGAGTTAAGATTTTATTACAACGTAATAATGAGCTACAAGATATTATTGCAATTTTAGGAATGGAAGAACTTTCAGAAGATGATAAGCTAATCGTTCATAGAGCAAGAAGAGTTCAGCGTTTTCTATCTCAGCCGTTTCATGTTGCAGAGCAATTTACTGGAATGCAAGGTGTATTGGTTAGTATTGAAGACACAATTAAAGGATTTAACATGATTATGGATGGTGAAGTGGATAAGTATCCTGAAGCTGCCTTCAACCTGAAGGGAACAATTGAGGAAGTAATAGAAGCTGGCGAGAAAATGTTAGCTGAAGCTAAATAATAGTTTATGAATTTACAGATAATTACACCAGATGCTGAATTGTTTTCAGGAGAAGTAGATTCAGTTGTTGTTCCAGGGAGAGATGGCTTAATAGGTATTTTGAATAATCACGCACCGCTTGTTAGCTCTTTAAAGAGTGGGCAGGTTAAAATTAACAATGCAGGTGATGAAAAGTTTTTTGATGTTAACGGAGGTGTTGTAGAGGTGTTAAAGAATAAAGTTGTTATTCTAGCAACCTAATTTATTAATTAATTGATTATAAAAAAAGCCCTCATTTGAGGGCTTTTTTTATGCGTTAAATATATTTATTATTTCGCTTCTTCTTCCGAAATTATTGTTGTGTCTACAACTTCATTCTCTTTGGAAGATACTTCGTTTTCTTCCTCTTTTTTGATTTTAGATAGTTCATTTATTCTGTCTTCAAAATCTTTAATGAAAGGGAATCTTTCTTCAATTTTATTTTTGTTTTTCGAAATTTGAGATTCAAATTCTTCTCTTGTTGTGTCAACAGTCTTAAAGAAATCTCCTACAAGATTTTTACCTTCGATGTCAGATTTTTTGCCCACTTCAACGAATTCGTCAAATTGAGTTTTCATTTTGTCATTTGTTTGTTTAGCTAATCCTAGACCAGCGTAAGCAAGTGTTTTAATTAAATCCATAATTTATTTTTTAGTTGTTGTTTTAGTTGTTGTTTTTTTAGCAGAAGATGTCTTCTTCTTCATATTAGTAATTTCTTTTTCAAGACCTTTTATTCTTTCTTTAAGAAGATCCATTTCCTTTTCTTTTTTATTGAAATCAAAAGTGTTAGATATTTTTCCTTTTGTTTTCTTTAATTTGTTTTCGAAATCTGTTCTTTTTTCTTCAGTTGTGTTTAAGAAGTCTTCAATTATTTTTTTCCCTTCTGTATCAGATATTTTACCTTTTTCAACTAGGTCATCTATTGTTACTTTTATTTTATCCGTTGTCATTGTAGCTAATCCCAAGCCTGCATAAACAAAGTTTTTAATTGTATCCATTTTTTTATTTTTTTTTGTTTTGGTTTTAACTTGTCAAATAGTGTACCAAAAATAATTATTATTTATAAAACATCTTAAATATTTAACTTATTTATCTGTAAATAAAGGTTTTGTGTGTTTTATTATGGGTGAACTATTTTTATTTATTTGGTTCATTTTTGATTTTGTGTCATGTCATTGGGTTTACTTATTGTAATTTTAAGTTCACATGTTTATATATTTGGCAGAATAATGACTCAACATCCATTTTACATAATAACAGGGCCACCTTCATCAGGCAAAACAACTTTAATAAATTCTCTACAAGATTTAAATTATAAATGTCATCCTGAAATGGCTAGGTTAGTCATTCAAAATAATATTAAGAACGGTGTTGATTGTTTCCCTTGGAACAATACCTTAGATTTTAGCCATCAAGTTTTTCTTGAAATTTCTAATTTACTTAGCTCAATTAATACTGATTTTTCTTTTTTTGATAGAAGTTTAGTAGATATAATTGCTTATATGGATATTTCTAAAATTTCTAGAAATAAGAAATATATCGAAGCTATAAAGCAATCTAATTATAATAGGAACGTTTTTTTTCTTCCATTTTGGGATAATATATATACAATTGATCTACAAAGAAGGGAGAGTAAAGAAGAGGCGAAATTGATTGAAAATAATCTACGATTAATATATAATGAATTAGGATTTAATTTAATTGATGTTCCTATGTCTGCTTTAAAAGAAAGAGTTGATTTTATAATTAAAACAGTTCAATCTTTCTAATCTGTTTCTTTAATTAGTCTAAAAGATATTCTGTGGTGTTCTGTAACTCCATTTTTTTGTATGGAAAGTCTGTGTTTTTTTGTAGGATATCCTTTATTATTCAGCCAATCATAAATTGGATAGTCTTTATGCAAGGCTTTCATTATGTCATCTCTATATGTTTTTGCAATAATTGAAGCCGCTGCAATGCTTAGGAATTTCCCATCTCCTTTAACGATGCAATGGTGCTCAACTTTATTGTATTTATTAAACCTATTCCCATCAATAAGCAAAGAGTTAGGTTTTCTTTTCAGTTCATCAATTGCTCTATGCATTGCTAGGAATGATGCGTTTAATATGTTGATTTCATCTATTTCTTCATTGGATACAATCCCAAGTCCCCAAGAAATCGATTCTTTAAGAATAACATCTCTTAAATAGTATCGTTTTTTTTCTGATAATGTTTTTGAGTCATTTAGTAAGTCATTTTTAAAATCTAAAGGAAGAATTACAGCACCTGCAACGACCGGTCCAGCAAGGCATCCCCTACCAGCTTCATCACAGCCGGCTTCTATTTTATTTCTGTTATGGTACTGGAGTAACAATATTTAGATAAAAAGGTTTTTAATATTTACTTTTTCATTTATAATAGCTTCCAGTTCTGAAATTGACACTCTTTCTTGTTTCATGGTGTCTCTTTCTCTAATTGTAACTGCGTTATCTTCTAAAGTGTCGTGGTCAATAGTGATGCAAAATGGTGTTCCTATTGCATCTTGCCTTCTATATCTTTTCCCAATTGAATCTTTCTCTTCATAATGACATTGATGTTCTATTTTCAATAAATTCATTATTTCTCTAGCTTTGTCTGGAAGGCCATCTTTTTTTACTAGTGGAAGAACGGCAACTTTAATTGGTGCTAAAGGAGCGGGAATATTAAGAACAACTCTAGATGTTCCATCTTCTAATTTCTCCTCATTCAATGCGTTTGAAAATAGAGCAAGAAACATTCTGTCTAAACCAATTGAAGTCTCTACAACATAAGGCACGTAGTTTTCATTAGATTCAGGGTCAAAATATCTTAATTTCTTTTTAGAATGTGCTTCGTGTTGTTTTAAGTCGAAATCTGTTCTCGAGTGAATTCCTTCCAGTTCTTTGAATCCAAATGGGAATTTAAATTCTATATCAGCTGCAGCATCTGCATAATGTGCCAGTTTTATGTGGTCGTGAAATCTAAGTTCATCATCACTAAAGCCAAGAGATTTATGCCACTTCATTCTATTTTCTTTCCAGTGTTCGTACCATTTTTTTTGAGTCCCCGGTTGTATGAAAAATTGCATTTCCATTTGTTCAAACTCCCTCATTCTAAATATAAATTGTCTTGCTATTATTTCGTTTCTAAATGCTTTTCCAATTTGAGCAATTCCAAATGGAATTTTCTTTCTTCCAGTTTTCTGAACATTAAGGTAATTCACAAAAATTCCTTGAGCTGTTTCTGGTCTTAAGTAGATGGTCGAGGCGTCTCCTGCTACAGATCCTATCTCAGTAGCAAACATTAAATTGAACTGCCTAACTTCGGTCCAGTTTTTAGACCCACTTACAGGACATACGATGTTTAGTTCAACAATTAAATCATGAATTGCCTCTAAGTTATTATCTTCAAAAGCAGCTTTCATTTTTTTATTGATGTTTTCTATTTCATTTAATCTTCTAAGAACATTTGAATTTGTTGACCTAAATTCAGTTTCATTAAATGCATCTCCAAATCTTTTTCTTGCCTTCTTGATGTCTTTTTCAATTTTACTCTCAATTTTAGCAATGTGATCTTCTAATAGAACATCAGCTCTGTATCTTTTTTTAGAATCTTTATTGTCAATTAATGGGTCGTTAAAGGCGTCTACATGTCCTGATGCTTTCCATGTAGAAGGATGCATGAATATTGCAGCATCTAGACCAACGATGTTTTCATTCATCTGAACCATTGATAGCCACCAATATTTTTTTATGTTGTTTTTTAGTTCAACCCCATTTTGACCATAATCATATGTGGCACTTAAGCCATCATATATTTCACTGTTTGGGAAAATAAATCCAAATTCTTTAGCGTGAGAGATGATTTTTTTAAATTGATCTTCAGATGACATTTTTTATTTATTATAATTTCTAACAAATTTAATACTTCCTTTATCATTAAGTAATAAAGTATATGTTAAGTTATGTAAATTAAAGTTGGTGTTATTTTTGATTAGATTAAATCATGAGGTTATTAATATTGATGTTTTTATTTGTTGCTTGCTCTCCTAAAACGATTAATTCAGTTGTTTCCAAAACTGAATCTTCTATTGATAGCTCAATAATAGTAAGGGTTATTTATAATGAATCACTTGAAGAGTCTTGCAGGTGGTACCTGCAAACTGAGGAGTTTAATAAATTATTGCCAGTGTCTTGGGATGAGGAATTGAAAGTGAATAACAATAAAATTAATTTAAAATATAGTTTAAGTAGAGCTCCACAACCACATTGCTTTAAAGGCAAAATGATTGTGGTCGATAGCTATACAATATTGAAAAATTAATCAACGACTATTTTCTTTACAAGATTGATATTAGAATTTCCAATATGAATTAAGTAATAGCCATTAGCGTGGGAGGATAGGTTTATTTTAAAATTCACATTATTTGTTTCGTTTATTTTACTTGAAAACACTTTTTGACCAATTGTGTTGTGAATTTTTATTTCAGCTTCACTAGGCAATCCAGGAACTGTTATTTCAAATTCAGCATTTGAAATTTGAGTTACTAAAATTTCTAAATCACCATAATTCATTGTTCCAACTCCAGAGCCAGAGTTGGCAATAATGTTAACTGTATAATCTTCAGTTTCACCATATGTGACGTCAACACACGGATCATTAATGTCAGCTTGTCCAAATTGACTCCAATCTGTCCTTGCTCTCAATAGGTGTTGGCCTAAATCAGCATTCGCATCAATTGTTAAATCAACATCGCTGATAGAAGTACCAAAAGCTGTATTTAAAATTACTATTTCAGAAGATTCAAAAGTGAAATTGTCGTTAAAGTCAATCCAAATGGTGCCACTTTGATTTGCATACCCAGATTGAATGGAAAGTGTATTTATACTTGCTTGTTCTAAATCTGTAGAAAGATTAGTGTAATCACCGTATCCATCAGGAGAGCATCCTGTATTGTTGTTAATTGTTCCTAAATTAAACTTAGTAAACCCATCTCCAAAAGAGCAATCTCCAAAAGGTTGACAGAGTTCATTAACTACAGTAGTGTAGCTTGTGTCATTAAGTAAGTCAGCGTCTGATGATAAGCTAGAAAAACAAGTAAATGAATAATTCCCAAGTGCAGATAAATCTGCTGTTGTTGTAAAATTATATGTTGCAGATGCTCCAGCCGCAATAGTACCTGTATATGTCTCATTGATTAAAGCGCCACCATTGATTGAGTAATTAACTGGAAAGTTAGACTGATCTATTGTTCCAAAGTTTTCAATATTTACTGTGACGACCTCACTGCTAGTGAGGTTGTTATTCGTAACAGGAGATAAGACATTGGTTATTCCTACATCGTCAGGATATAAGTGTTGTATTGTTTTAAAAGTGGTGTCATTAAAATTAAATTGGTCATTAGAAAGTCCAGTGTAAGAGATTACTTCATAGTTTCCAGGAATTCCGAAATTAGCTAATGTTGTAAATGTATATTGAGAGGATGTTCCAGCGGCTAAAGTTCCAGTAAAAGTTTCATTTACAGGCGCTCCACCATTTAAAGTGTAACTTACAGGGAAGTTTGATTGGTCATTAACCCCAAAATTAGTGATATTAACAGTGATGTTTTCATTAGCGGTTAAGGCTCCATTTGTTGGGTTGTCTATAGACGTTACTCCAATGTCATTATTAAAATCATTTGCTATTTTGAAAGATGCAATTCTAGATTTTCTTCCTCCTAATATGTATTCACCAGTATACCAGAAAGTAGCCTCATCTGTTGGGTCTAAAGTCATTTGAGCGTAATCACCCCATCTATTTGTTCCAGTTTGAATGCCATTACCAGTAATAATATCTTCTTCTGCAAGAGTCATTTGTCCAAGTGGGTCTGAGAAGTACCGCCCTGTATATCTTATTGAGGGGAAAACAGTTGGTCCAGAGACACTATATGCTAAACCTATATTTCCTTGATAATCCATACAGATGCTTCCAAGCCAACGACTTTCACCATCTGGAGCAAAAGTGCCTTCTTGGTGTAATGTCCAAGGGTTAGTTCCTGACTTTCTTAATTCATACCATCTTATTCCAGCATGGTTTGTTCCATCAACATCAACAGTGTGGTTTAGAACTACAGAAGAGTAGGTTGGAAATTCTCTGTATTGAGCCATGTACATAAATGCTGTTGGTATACCATCAAGTTTTGAAGATGTTCCCGGTTGTTCAATGTCGTCCCAAGACGCTGTAAATTCACTATCAAACGCAGAAACGGGTAAAACTTGAGGAGAAGCAATTGTTGAATTCGATGTTGTGTTCCAATCTAAATTTATTTCCCATATTTTAATGTTATCTGAGCTAACACCTCCCCAACCATCGTCTTGGAAGTAAAAAGTATATCCTGGAGTATTTGATGAAGGAGCTCCTGAAGTTGCGTGAGCAGGAAGAATGCTGAAGAAGCCATTAGTTGATAATGAAGGAACGTTGAACCCTATAATTTGAGCATTTGGATTTCCAGCAAGCATTTCAATTCTTTCTAATGCATATAATTGAGGTGCACTTTTATTTGCACTTACATAATAAGCATTTCCCCAAACAGAATATTTAGGATAATCAGGAAAACTATTTAAAGGAAATTCATAAGCATAATACGCACCTAAAGGATCTGCGGTTTGAGAAACAGCTACTTGAAAAGAAGAGTTTGAAAACTTAAACTGACTTAAAAACCACCTGTCTGCATCTACATCATACATAACTATTGGATCTCCATCATTACTGCCTCCTAATAATGATCCCAATGTATATGGTCCACCAAGAGAAGTTCCAGTTTTATCATAAACTGTATATGTGCTATTTACCATGTGTACATAGTGATTAGGGCCAACGGCACCACTTGGGTCAGGTGGAAAAGCATTGAAATTTGTTCCTTGCCAATTTTGAATGGGTGCTTTATTGAAGCTTCCGCCTTTTTGTTGCTGCCAAACTGGATCATTTCCTTTAGGAAGAGCATTAGGGTTTACATGTTTATATCTTCTTAAATTATTACCTATAATTTTAGCTCTATCTCCTTCATGAACTACTTCTTCAAATGGTTTAATTGTCCTTAATTCAGGTGTGATCCAAAATTTTGAAGCTTTTTGTGTAAATGTTGATTTAGATAAAATTGTTTTGTTTTCATTTTCATTTTGTGAAAAAACAAAACAAGAAGAAAAGAGTAATAGAAGTGTTAAATTTTTTTTGAACATGGTTTTTTATTAAGGTTAATAATTGTTTACAATTTAATAAATTTATGTGGTATTTAATAGGAGTAAATTAATTCTTGATTATAAGCTTTTTTATGTCAGTGTGGTTTCCATTACTTAGCTTTAAAAAATAAATTCCATTTGCAAGATCGAATGACAAGTTAGTGTTTAATTTTATTATTTCCCCCAAAATTAGTTTCCCATCAAAACTATATATCGATGCTGATAACTCATTTATATTATATATTGATGAAATATAAATGTTTCCATTAGAAGGGTTCGGTGTTATACTGAAATTAATTTTTTTATTGTCTTTAAAGTTTAAAGGCGCTGAAACATTAAAAACTACTGCTGCTGAGTCTTCTACATTTGTGCCTCCATTGCATGGGGCAAATCCATAATTTATATCACTTGTTAGTTTTAAGTTTAAAGAATATGAACCAGGAGATAAGGGGTTTATTTTAATAGTGTCTGTTATGTTGCATAATGTGGTTAACATTCCTATGCAATGTTGAGTTGTAATTTCTATAGTGTTTGCTGAGGTGCTTTGAAATGAATTAAAATATTCACAACTACTGCTTGGAAATTGAATATCAGCATAAACAAAAATAGTGTCGTTAGAAGAAGGGTTTAATGGTTGTATATTTATATTGTTGATGTTTCCTTGGCTTAAAACAATATTAGACAATAAGGATAATAATAGAAATGTACTGTTAATTTTTTTCATTTGACTTTTTTAGTGCTAACTAATATTATGAACATATATATTCTGATAGGTTGCTTTTATATTGCATAATATTATTGGACATTGAAGATAGTCTAATAATTTTGTGCTAAAATAAATAATAAATTATATGGTTGAAATTGAGGATAAATTGATTTCTCTTGATCTATTTGATAAGAAATTTGTGTGTGATTTATCTGCATGTAAAGGGGCTTGTTGCGTTAAAGGTGATTCTGGAGCTCCTCTTGAAAAAGAGGAGATTTTAAAACTAGAAAAAGATTTTCCAATTATTAAATCAAACATGAGAGAAGAAGGGGTCCGTGAAGTTGAAGAAAATGGAGTTTACTATTTTGACGAAGAGAATGAACCGGTTACGTCTTTAGTAAACGGTGAGGAGTGTGCTTTTGTTTATTTCGATTCTAGTAACATTGCTAAATGTGCAATAGAAAAAACATTCAACGAGAATAAAACTTCTTTTATGAAACCTATTTCTTGTCATTTATACCCAATCAGAGTGTCTAATTTAAATTCTGGGCAAGCTATTAACTATAACAAGTGGGATATTTGTAAACCTGCATGCGATTGTGGCGAAAAATTGAAAGTTCCGGTCTTTAGATTTTTAAAAAATGCCATAATTAGAAAATGGGGTGAATTATTTTTCAATGAATTGGAGAAAGTTGACAAGCATTTAAAGGGTAAATAATTCCTTTTGTTTTGAAATTATATTTCAGTTAATTGCTCACATTATTTAATATTATTTTGACATTTGGTTAAATACATAGTGAAAATTGTTTTCAACAGCTATGATTTGAAAAAGGAAAATTAACTCCAAGTTAGAAGACATAACTCTTTGTAAATTAGCTTATAACAATTAAATGAACTATCAAAATTGACGTTTAAAAAAGCTGTTTTTTTGATTTCAACACGCTTATTGTTGACTTTCAGAAGGTTAGCGGGTTATTAAATTGACGTGTTAATAACTCCTCAAAATGTGAATCAAATTTACTTGCCCTGTTTGTGTTTTTTTTGAACTTTTGTATTTCTCAATAAGAGCTTTAAACGTAAAATTTAGATTTTAAAACACACTCTTTTTTTGTGTGTTGTGTAGCCGAGATACTATATCGGATTTAGATTTTTTTGCTTTAAATTTTAACAATTGGGAAAAGATTAAATAACAACTTTAAAAATTGACTATCTATGGAGGAAAAGACACCAGCAGAAATTAAGGCAGAAAATGTCGACTTAAAAAAGGAATTGTCAAAGGACATTGCAGTTGAGGAACCAATCCTAAAAGAGAATCCAAATCGTTTTGTATTATTCCCAATTCAACATTCAGATATTTGGGAAATGTACAAGAAACAAGAAGCAAGTATTTGGACAGCAGAAGAGTTAGATCTTTCTAACGACTTACACGATTGGGTAAATAAATTAAATGAAGATGAAAGATATTTTATTAAGCACATACTTGCATTTTTCGCTGCTTCTGATGGAATAGTGAATGAAAATCTAGCCGAAAACTTTTTAAGTGAGGTTCAATATACAGAAGCTAAATTCTTCTACGGTTTTCAGGTAATGATGGAGAATATTCATTCAGAAACGTATTCATTACTTATAGATACATACATTAAAGATTCTAAAGAAAAAGATTATTTATTTAATGCCATTGAAACATTTGATCCCGTAAAGAAAAAGGCTGAATGGGCAATGAGATGGATAGATAACGGTTCTTATGCAGAAAGGTTAATTTCATTTGCAGCTGTTGAAGGTATCTTTTTCTCAGGATCATTTTGTTCTATCTTTTGGTTAAAGAAAAGAGGTTTAATGCCTGGTTTAACTTTTTCTAATGAGCTAATATCTAGGGATGAAGGGTTGCACTGTGATTTTGCTTGTATGTTGTATAACAACCATTTAGTAAATAAACTACCTAAGGAAGAGGTTGCTAAAATAATTAGAGATGCAGTCGAAATTGAAAAGGAATTCGTTGTTGAATCGCTTCCAGTTAGGCTAATAGGTATGAATTCAGATTTAATGTGTCAATACATTGAGTTTGTTGCCGATCGATTACTTTCTGAACTTGGTAATGAAAAGATTTATAACGCTTCAAATCCTTTCGACTTTATGGATATGATTAACCTTCAAGGTAAAACTAACTTCTTTGAGAAAAGAGTAGGGGAGTATCAAAAAGCAGGTGTTCTTAATAAGAATGAAAGCGATGGTAAAATTAGTTTTGATGAAGACTTTTAAAAAATATTTTATATGTACGTATTAAAAAGAGACAATAGAAGAGAAGCAGTTAAATTTGACAAAATTACTGCCCGAATTAAGAAGTTGTGTTATGGGTTAAACCCACTAGTAACACCCGAGAAAGTTGCTATGAAGGTAATTGAAGGCCTTTATGATGGTGTTACCACAAGTGAGTTAGATAATTTAGCCGCTGAAGTTGCAGCTACTAATACCATTACTCACCCTGATTATGCTTTATTAGCATCAAGAATAGCGGTATCTAATCTACATAAAAACACAAAGAAATCATTTAGCGAAACAGTTACTGATTTATACAACTATATAGATCCTAAAAATGGTCAAAAGGCACCTTTGATTTCAGATGAAGTATATGAAATTATTACAAAAAATGCTGATGTTCTTGATTCAACAATTATTTACGATAGAGATTTTAGATACGATTATTTTGGTTTTAAGACATTAGAAAGATCTTATCTTTTAAAGATGCATAATCAAGTGGCTGAAAGACCGCAACAAATGATTATGAGAGTTGCTGTTGGAATTCACAAGGGTGACTTAGATGCAGTTATTGAAACTTATAATTACATGAGCGAGGGTTGGTTTACTCATGCTACACCCACTTTATTTAATTCAGGAACTCCAAAACCTCAAATGTCATCTTGCTTTTTGTTAACTACAAAAGATGACAGTATTGAAGGCATCTATGATACATTAAAACAATGTGCTCAAATATCACAATCTGCTGGTGGAATAGGCTTGTCTATACATGACATTAGAGGGACAGGTTCATACATAAAAGGAACCAATGGAACTTCTAATGGCATTGTACCAATGTTAAGAGTTTTTAATGACACCGCTAGATATGTAGATCAGGGTGGAGGAAAAAGAAAAGGATCTTTTGCCATTTATATTGAGCCATGGCATTCTGATGTTTTCGATTTCTTAGAACTTAAGAAGAACCACGGTAAAGAAGAACAAAGAGCACGTGATTTATTTTACGCTCTTTGGATGCCAGATTTGTTTATGAAAAGAGTTGAGGATAATGCAGATTGGACATTAATGTGTCCAAATGAATGTCCTGGTCTTTCAGATACTTATGGTAAAGATTTTGAAAAGCTTTACAAGAAATACGAAAAAGAAGGTAAAGGTCGAAAGACTATAAAAGCGCAAGAACTTTGGTTCAAAATTTTAGAGAGTCAAATTGAAACAGGTACTCCTTATATGCTATACAAGGATGCTGCAAACTCAAAATCAAATCAAAAAAATCTTGGAGTTATTAAATCTTCAAATTTATGTACTGAAATTATTGAATACACTGCACCTGATGAGGTTGCTGTTTGTAATTTAGCTTCTATTGCATTGCCTAAATTTGTTAAAGAAGGTAAATTTGATCACGATAAACTATTTCAAGTTGCATATAGGGTTACTAAAAATTTAGATCGTGTAATTGATGCTAATTATTATCCAGTACCAGAAGCTAGAAACTCAAACATGAGACACCGTCCTATTGGAATAGGTGTTCAAGGGTTAGCGGATGCATTTATTTTAATGAGATTGCCATTTGATTCAAAAGATGCACGAGTATTAAATAAAGATATATTTGAAACTATTTATTTTGCTGCTGTAACTGCTTCAAAAGATTTAGCAATTGAAAATGGTCCTTACGAAACTTGGAAAGGATCTCCTATTTCTGAAGGAATCTTCCAATTCGATATGTGGGATGTTAAGCCTTCTGATAGATGGGAATGGGATTTACTTAAAAAGGATGTGATGGAGCATGGTGTTAGAAATTCTTTATTATTAGCTCCAATGCCTACAGCTTCTACCGCTCAAATTCTTGGTAATAATGAATGTTTTGAACCTTACACCTCAAATATTTATACTAGACGAGTTCTTTCTGGAGAGTTTATTATTGTGAATAAACATTTATTAAGAGATTTAGTGAAGTTAGGAATATGGAATGATTCTTTAAAGAATAAATTGATGGCTGCAAATGGCTCTGTTCAAAATATTGAAGAAATTCCAGATAATATTAAAGAATTGTATAAAACAGCATGGGAGATATCTCAGAAAGTAATTGTTGATATGGCAGCTGATCGAGGAGCCTATATTGATCAATCACAATCTTTAAACATCTTCATGGAAAATGCAAACTTTGCTAAACTTACTTCAATGCATTTCTATGGTTGGAAGGCCGGTTTAAAAACAGGGATGTATTATTTAAGAACTAAATCTGCAACAGATGCTATTAAATTTACTTTAGATAAGAATGCTTTAACTGAGCCTGTTGAATTAGAACAAAAAGATGAAGTTGAAGTTAAAAAAATTAAAGCTGAATAAGGTTTTAG